>Ga0209713_10003187_pt1 | contig 10380 bp, 13 predicted proteins | sample ArcOceMetagenome_3_FD_187444 | JGI IMG/M metagenome (GOLD analysis project Ga0209713, IMG submission 187444) | Marine eukaryotic phytoplankton communities from Arctic Ocean - Arctic Ocean- Svalbard ARC20M Metagenome (SPAdes) (version 2) | ecosystem: Environmental > Aquatic > Marine > Oceanic...
GCATGCCCCTCACCCTAGCCCAGTCGTCTATCGTGTCGTACTCGTAGTCGGTATGGAGGAGACTATAGGTGAGGTCGCGTAGCAGCCTGAAGTATAACGTCCTGTCATCCTGATCGAGGTCCTTTCCGTTGCGATGCGAACGGATATAGTCCACCAGCCCACGTCTCACAGAGGCATCCTCGAGGGCGAACGACCCGACCTCGTAGTCCTCTGGCTCCGCATCGATCATCATCATGACGTCAAGCGTCACGTCATCCGACTCGTCGTATCGCCGCACTCCGGTCCAAGTGCGTAGCAGCTTCTTATCCGTGTACCTCTTGTCCCACAGCTCCCGCTGGGTCGGGAGTCGCGGTATCACGTGGTGGGTGTGGTAAGTCTGCCAGATAAGGGACTGTATGTCGATCGGTAGCGCCTCCATGTCGTCCGAACGTGGTACCACCTTACATTAGGGTGTGGCGTTCTTTAAGTGAAACGAATCGGAGGGTGGAACCGTCCCTCCGCCATCTGATCGTGCCGCTTGGGTGTCTATACGAATCCGTTCGATCAACTGGAGATTCAACGTACGCAACGACTCCACTTGCGTTTGGAGCGTCATGATATGGTTGTCTTTGTGTGTCAATGTGATCTTCAGTGCGCGTAATTCTTCGGCATTCTGCCACGCTATGTGCGCTTTGGTCTTTCGGTGACTGTTCAGCGCAGTTTTAGATGGATATGAATGATTGTTGCATGGACATAGATACACGACACTCATTATAGATCCATCATAGGGGTTCGCTTGCTTTGACATACTGTTAGATGGTGAACTGTGCTTAAGTTAGCCGGTTTAAATTAATATTCACTATGTAATTCGGTGCCCATCCACATGAAATTTCGCGAAACAGTTGTTGGCAAAGTGACTGGCTCGTCCACATCGGTAGCAACACAACGGCTCTTCTGCTTCGTCCTCGGATTCGAATTCAGACTCATCTGACGATGCGTCACATTCGTTTGCAAAATGGTCTCTACCCCCACATATAAAACATTTGTCCGACGACCCCCTGCACATTTGAGTCAAGACTCTCTTTACCTCCTCCGCCAAACGAATTGATACGAACGAACCACCGCGAACGTTATCAATCCCATACATGTCCATGTATTTGAGCGTGTATTTGTCCTCATCGTACATATCACAATTATGAATTATTTCCATCACCTTGACGGGTGGGTATTTTGCAGTCCATCCCGAACCTTCGTTATTAAAATGGGACGCAATACGGTCTTCGGCTCGATCCGACTTACCCACATAGTATTTGCCACGACGCAACGACAACACATACACACTCACCATCTCATTATCTTCATCATCGGCTTTAGATGATTTTTCACCAATTCTCAATCGGATGACGTCTCCGATTTAGGTATGTAAACAACAACACCCACACATCAAGTTGTTGTATTGTTGTTGTTCATAGTAGAACCTCACCAACCGTATACGCTCGCACGGGAATCTATCCAAAATCCAGAATGATTACTTGTGTTTTCCACGGTCTATCTTCCACCACCACCACGGTCTATCTTTGTCGATGGGCCAACACCTATACGTAGTGTTCTTCAAGTGAAATTTTTGAAGAATGAATTTCAACTGTCCGTACGAATCGCCTGACTGGGTTATGCGAACCCAGGCGAAAGGCAGTTCGGTAAACTCTTCCATCACATGATTTGTGTAAAACGTCTGCCAGATAAGGGACTGTATGTCGATCGGTAGCGCCTCCATGATGACCGCGTATACCACCTTACACTAGGGTGTGGCGTTCTTTAAGAGAAACGAATCGGATGACGTCTCCAATTTAGGTACATAAACAACAACGATACAAATACGCGGGTTGTTGTGGTTTATTACGTACGTCATTAACTTGTCGCTCACACGGGAATCCATCCAATATCAGACATGATTGAAGGTCTAAAGGAGGTTGTATTTTTTCTTCGCGCCACAGCTCGAAGCGTCCACATTCGCTGGTAGCGCCAAGTAGGTACGTCCGTTCACCGTGCATGCGCCTGTGGCGTGCAACCGATAGACCGTGGTGGTGTCCATGGGATGATCCTCATGATACTTGATCGTCTGGTTCCAAATCGCCGTGTTGTTTTTCGACGCGATGGTCACGCTGTCATACATCGTTATTTGAAGGATACCACGGTATCATTTAAGTGAAACTTTTACATCCGTCCGAGTGATCTTTTCAATCCAGAATTATATACAAGAACAACAACCATCAACATTCGTTTTGTGTTGTTTATGTACGGGACAAGTTTCTTGAATGTATATGGGTAATGACATCAAGGTATGTTTTTTTTCTTGCAAACAATAATACACTCAAATGGGCGGACTTGGGTATAAGCTGGGTATTGCCTTCTTGACGGTTGTATTCATAATGACAATAGTGTCATTGTATGCATATGTTATAGATGTTAGATTTCGGAGATTCCACCCCACGTGTAGACCATATAATCCTCATCTCGACGTACGATTCACCGATGATTGTATGACCAAATACGAACCGGCGCAAATTGCCGAAAAAGTGCTTGGTTTGCTCGATGCGCTGCAATCGATGGCGCCGGACATAAAATTCACCTTGATGTATGGAGGGTTGATCGGTTATTATATGAACGGAGAATTGCTACCGTTTGATGACGATTTGGACCTAGTGGTACTCGGAGACGACGAGATGAATACATTGAAAGAGTACGACGGATGGGAGACGGATGAATATCTGTTTGAGTTCCAACCATGGTACAACAAGCGTGCGATGTTACAAATATTGGCTGCGAAATGGCTGGATCGCTCCATCGACGCGCGTATGATTTGCAAAGAAACAGGGATCTTCATCGACCTGACGTTTTTATATTACGTCCCGTCGATGGACATCTACCAAGCTCGCGACTTCAACACGTACCACGCAGGTGATTTGCTACCGTTGAGACTTGTCGAGTTTCATGGTCGCTCCATCTACATTCCTCATAATGTCGAACGGACTCTAAAAGCCCGGTATGGACCTGTTTTGAGATTCAATCGACGGACGCTGGTGGGTGGACAGTGGCAAGATACGGACACTGATTCTGTGGTTCATCTATAGTGCGGGTGGAGCGACCCGTCGAGGTGTCGAACACAAATCTTAACATCACACCATCAGCTTGAATTTTCTTCGTTCGAACCATGATACTCCAATAGTCAAGCGTAACACGTCTAGATGTGTTACGCTATTTATGGTATTTTCTCTTTGGGGCTTTCTTATCTCAATCAGAATAAATGATTAACATTCTCGTTTATTCTGGTTTCGATTATTTTTAAAAAAATATTATCAACTCGTTCAACTAACGGTTGGGAAATCGTATTCAAGTTCAAATCCAAACCAAACTCACTCAAAGAATCGTCGGGTACAGGTTGATCCCAGTCTCACGGGAAGCTCATGTATACCGGCACCAACAACGGGCATTCATGCGCTCAGGACGACACCAACAACTGCGCAATCTGTCTGTCTCAAGTTGAACACGGAGCTTGTACGCGATTGCCGTGCGGGCATGCGTTTCATTCCCATTGTATCACCCAATGGGAAACATCGAGGTCCCACTCACTACTGGCTGTGACGTGCCCACTCTGCCGCAAGCCCTACACACCGTCATTTGGTGGGGTCATCAACCACGTGGCCGTCGCACGAAACCTCATCCACGACTTTGATATGAGCACATTTACACCTTACGTCCAACGGGCGCTAACATCGAACACCCGACAAGTGGGTGGTCTGATTAGCACGTGGCGATAGACAGATGTATTCATTTGGTAATTGACATGCTCTTTACACGCTGTTAACCCAATCGAAATTCATTTTGTCTCGAGGTTTGGTCACTGATTTGAAGTTTTCATACCGTTCAGAGCGACATGCGCATATCAATGAAAATAAAATGGTAGTCCCCACGAGGAATATCAAATGGACGGTTATAGAGCCCTTCGAGTTGTTAGAGTTGTTCATTTGTTAGATAGAAACATATTTTTGACACCAATCCAAAATGAAAGACAGTTGTTTTCAATTGATTTTTTAAACTAACAATCCCAAGTCAAGTGTTATCCAACTCACATTTATGCAATAAAATGTCAACGTAAAGTAATAAAATGCGAAAGCACCTCTTCACATACATACCAGCGACTGTGCTACTCGGACTTGCGACCGTGGGTGGGCTTCAATCCACCGGATATTATCTGGACACGGCCATCCCTTATAAAACCGCGTATGCGTTTGTATTGAGCGCATGCGTGTATGCCATTTTGGCGTCAAATGAACAAATGTTTTCCTTATCCTTTGACGGACTCTTCGTCAAACGAGCCCTCGCGACCACTGTAGGGTTGGCAATTATCGGGACCTTGTCCTACTTTGACTACGAACATCAGTATGCTACCACTTGGAGTGCGTTGCTATCGTCAGTGTTGTACATATACATGGTGTTGTATGGAGTAAACCTACCTCCAGAGATTAATCCAGTTTTTTTGGAAGGGTAAACAAACTTCACACTGCCAACTAAATACAACAACAACAACAACCAATAGACTCGCTAACCATTATATTTTCGACTTAAATTCCCGTAAATATGTGACAAACCATTGTAAATGTGAATCAAAAAACTTACGACGATGACACGTTACGTTGTATGTAAGGCTTTCACGAAGGCTATCGGATCGTACCAGAAGGTACCCTTCATCGCATCGATGTCGTCCCTGTCGTACACTGACCCACCTTCGACAAAGTCAATTCCAAACACCGCCAAATGTGGGATGTTTGTCGCACCGTATCGAATACCGGACATTTTCGTCTTTTTGCTCACCTCTCGCTTTTGCAGATTGCAATGCGTACACAAACATTGAAAGTCATTCATCGTTTGTGTATGCACGTTCAACACACGGGGGTCATTGTACATGTCATTCTTGTGATCCACCACGACTTGGGACGTCGATCCACACACGACGCACGCCGCGCCAGCCAATCGCCTGCGAATATCAGTTCGGATGGGCCTTGTCGCCGTCTCGTATCGATTCGCACTGAACCCGACGGTCCTTAATCGCTCGATTTTACCATACGCTGGGTCCTTTTCCCAAAGATATCGCGTGTCGTTGAAAAAAATTCCATGGCGTGCGACACCGTTGTTCCCCCAAGAGAGCTCACCCAATTGTTCCCGTTTGACCCATTCAGAGACACCCGTTTTACGACAGGGGTCAAACACGCGATCGACTTTCAGCTGGGAACTGGACAACTGAAGGTGTCGCCAGTTCGCCGCCATTTGAACTATTCACTCATGCTCTTCAAGTGAGTTTTGACGATTTCCGCGACCAAATCGAAATACGTTTTGTTCATTTCACACCCTTCAAACCGTCGGTTCGTGTTCAAACAGGCGACCGCGGTAGTACCTCCGCCCAAAAACGTGTCCAAAACAACGTCACTCTCGTTGGAGTGCTTTTCGATTAGGCTCTCGAACAATCGAACGCTCTTTTGAGTGGGATGAATCCGATTTTTTCCTCCTTGCAAAGGAAACGTGTAAATGCCATTGTCGTACTTGGAATTGAACGTTGGTTTGGAACCCTTCACACCAACCAGGGCCACCTCGCGACAGTTTGTGAGATAGTTGGTGTTGCTATTCAGTGGCTGTGGGTTGCTTTTGATCCACTCGATGAACCGAATCTGTTTGAACTTGTGTTTTTCGAAGATCGACTTCAACGACTCGAGCTTCCAAATGTCAAAGAACATGATCAAGGTACCCCCCTTTCGTAGCTTTTGGTGGTAAGTGGCGACGAAGCGGTCGAGCGTCTCCAAAGTAAAATCACTGTCCCACGCGCCGTAGTCGGTCTGTACACAGTACTTTTTACCGTAGATCGACCCAAACTTCATGTAATTGAGTTTCTTCGCGTCGTCTTGGATACCAGAGGCTGTCTTGTACGTTAACCACTCGTCTTCTGTCTTCATCCAACCCGATGCCGCTTCGGACGCTTTGACCCGATTGAAGTGTTCGTTCATTCCAGTGCTTTTGGATATGATGTACGGAGGGTCGGTCAGTACAAGGTCGATCGAACCGTCGTCAATGCGCTTCATAAACGAAGCGCCGTCCTCGTTTTCCAGATGGATGGTCATTGTGTGTCGTAAGGGTTGCTACTGTTGATGGAGTTGTTCTTAAAGTGACACATCCTTTTCAACCCGCGAAAAAGAACTTGTATGTGAAAAAAATGACAAACGCGATAACAATCATAAACACCAACGGAAGCATCTTCTCCATCGCCATCTTCGTTTTCACTGCAGCTTTGGACGTCATGGGTATACTATACATATCAAATACATTTTATTGTTGTTGATGTCGTCAGGTACTCAACACGTCAGGTACACTACACGAATCGTCAGGTACGAGCGAATAATTGGGTTGTCTGATGTCGGGTAGTGTACCGTAAAGGTCACAATCATAGGTGAATCTTGGTATAGGTGGGCCGCAATCAAGGCCTAAACACGCCACGCCTGTGTCGGTGGATTTATATGTGAGATATGCATATGCACAATCAGTATCTTCATTGCACATAGTAGCACATATTTGTTTGATACTATCGTGGGATACGTCTTCAATTGCATCGGAATCGATAAACAAGTCTTTCGTCAATATTTTTTTAGATGCAAACAACGGTGGGCCACCATCTTCTTCAACTCGTATTCCAGAATAACAAGGGCCCGCAGTCGTCGTGGGGCCCACCGTGGTCGTGGGACCCACCGTGGTCGTGGGTTCCACCGTGGTCGTGGGGCCCACCGTGGTCGTGGATGGATCCTTATCAGATTTTAACCAATCAAACAGGAACGCAGCCTCTTTGCGTTTGTTCATCGAACAGAGGAGGAACATGCTGACTGCGACAAGTACCATTGCGACGAAAACGAGCATGTAGGTAAACTTGGTTTTCTTGCAGTTCATCTTTGAATTCATAGGTATTACATTATACAACGACAATAATGTACGGGCGGCTCTATGAATTGTTACCTCAGATGGTAAGGTCGATGAATTGATGGATTAAGTTCTCGTGGATCCAAAACTGATGCGCGTCCACCCCGTCGTTGGCTTGCGGTGTGGTCGGTGGCGCAGGTCCGAGGCCAAGCACGTCGTCGTCGTCGTCGCATGTGTCGCTTGCGTTATCTTCGGAACTGTCATCCAGATATTCGTACGCGGCACGGCATAACGGACACGTGGTATTTTTACTCGTCTTTTCCCACCTGGACAAACATTTAGAGTGGAACACATGTCCACATGGGAGTCGATCTTCCTGTTTTGTGGACATCTTACACATACACACCGCACAATCCTGTTCGAGAGCCTTGGCCAAGTGTCTACCGCACGTCCATTGGTTGTCCTCGCGCACGAAGTAGGTGGGGGCCGTGCCGCATGTCCGACCCGTCTTGCCGATAGCGCACCCACACACCTCTGGTGCGTGCTCCATCCGCCAGGGATCGTTTTTGGCGTAGTGGGTGAACGCCATACCCTCTTCGAAATGGGTGATATTCGACAAACCGAAGGGTGTGGAATGATGCAACCGGCGCCAAATCAACCACAATTGCACCAGGTATACCAACTCCCACAGGCGCATTCCCAATCTCACCCACCGATCTTTAAGTGAAATTATTTATCTGGATAGATTACATACGCGACCATCCGACGATGAGATGCAAAAAGAATGCCCCTTTTTGTATTAGATTAACACCCACGATGAAACTGGTTCTTCAAATCGCGATCATGCTTCTATTCGTCGGTCTCATAGGGATGATGACGTCGGTGGCGATGGAGCGATTCACCCCCCTCCGTCCGTCGAAGCGTACGATCAATGAGTACGACGGTCCCATCCGCAATGACCAGAGCATCTTCGTCAGCGTGGCGTCCTACCGCGACCGTCTGTGCCTACAGACGGTGAAGGACATGATCGCCAAGGCGAAGCGCCCGGAGATGGTGTTTGTGGGTGTCGTGCAACAGAACAAGTACGACTCGACCGACGCACAGGTCCACGAGCGAGAGGACTGCACGGGTGTCGACCATCCAAATGTGCGAGTGACCAACCTGAACTACACGGAGGCGAGGGGTCCATGCTACGCGCGGTACCTATCTTCCGGGCTTTACCAGGGTGAGACGTTCTTCCTGCAGATCGACAGTCATACCACCTTCGTACAGGACTGGGACGACAAGCTCGTCGATATGATGCGCACCATTGAGCGCAACGGTGTGTTGAGCTATTACCCGAACGCGGACAACAACGCAGGGAATGTGAACCCTGGGTTTATCTCGTACATCGCGAATGTGAACATGAACACGGACCCTCTAATGCCCGTGTTTGGGGCGGAGACGAACACGACCGGCCAACTCAAGCGGTCGATCGGCGTCGCAGGTGGATTCATGGCCATGCGCGGCGAGGTGTTGCAACAGATTCCGTTCGACCCGTCGTTGGACGACCTCTTCATGGGCGAAGAGCTGCTTTACGCGGCGAGGCTCTTCACGCATGGACTGGACGTATACTCGCCAGCGGAGCACCTGGCGTTCCACTTTTACACACGCACCGACGAGCCCAAGTACTGGGACGACCTGAAGGCGTTCCGCGACAGCGAGACGGACAAGGACCCCAAACAGCGCGTGTACGAGATTCTGGGCCTATACGATCACTCGCCGGAATACGGCAAGTATTCGCTGGGAAGGCTTCGACCCATCCAAAGCTACTTTGAGTGGATCAAGCTCAATCCCAAAACGCTCACCGTTGTGTCACCTCCCAGTTAGCGACGACCGGTGCCCATCGACAACCACCAAAGCCATCTCCATCGAGGCGCGGGGGAGGGTTTCGTGTGTGCCGCGTACGCGGTCCGATAGGTCGCAACCGCCTCTTCGTCGCCACCATCTTGCAACGCTCGCTTTACATCTGGAAGGTCGTCCTTGGTGGCAACGATCGTCAGGAGGTGGCTCATGATTCGCGCTCCTGCAATTGGAGGGGTCGTAAGGTCGTGCATGGTGACCTGTCCAGACGACTTCGTTCGAACAAGTTGTTCGATGTTTTGGATGGCGTCCTGGTACCCGCTCACGCTCCACCCCTTGCGTTCGAGTTTGCGGACGCATCGCAGAACGTTCAAGTTTGCCAGTATGCGCTCGACGTCAACCTCCTCAGCGCGCATTCCACCCATGCAGAGTTTGACGACGTTTGTTTTTGAAATGCACACACCCGTGTCGTCGAAATGGGCGGCGAGAAGGCGAGCGATCCGTTGGACAATCAACCAGGTGCATATCCACGCCGCGACAACAAACGTCGTGGATATGAACAGGGGGTTGAATAGCAGCAGCATGCTTTTCATCAACAATACGCACGCAGGTTTTAAATAGTTGTACTTGTGTGACCACGTTCAGAAGGGCGTCCATCGGTCTTTTAAATTTTCTTTATTTATTGAGCGGAAAAACGTCGGATGGTCTTGAGGTCGATGAACGAGGAACCAGCCGACCGGATCAGGCCTGTCTTTCCGAGCGCTACGATCGCCTCCTTTGCGGCGAAGAGGCTCGACGGGTTCCCACCCTCGCGGGCCGCGACGTACATACGCACCTCCTTACCCGCGTAGTCGTCGCACGTGGCCAGCACGAACAGCGAGTGGATGCGTTTTACGAGCGCGTGCACCTTCGACCCCATTCCCTTATCGTTGGCGTAAAAGGATAATGAGCTGTAGATCAGGGACAATATTTTCAGGGAGCGTTGCGTGATGCCGTGGGTGTACTCGTCGTAATCGAACACAGTGATACCACTCGACTTACCGTACGCCCCTTCGACGAGTTTTAGGAATGAGTCCATCACGCGGACGGCGACGTCGTTCGGTCCTCGCATGAAAAACCCACATGGCTGTTCGTCCCGCCACGTTGGGTAAAACGCTTCGATCTTGGGTAGTCCAACACCAAGCGCCATCAACCTTCTTCTCACGTCCTGTTGGGTCCTGTTCATGGAATTACCAATCGGTTTGACACGCTCCATATCTTTGCCGAACAACGGGTTAGTGCTTAATAGGGACTGGTCTCTTCTGGAATTCATGTCGACTGGATTACGAGCGGATCGGTTGCCATAACCTGAACCAGATGTTACTGCGTTAGCTTGGTCCGCGCGGCGTTTGCGGCCGAACATACCGCCGCTGGGTTTGGCTCCCGTTGACTTGGAACGCCCGAACATACCACCGGTGGGTTTGGCGGCTCCCGTTGACTTGGAACGCCCGAACATACCGCCGGTGGGTTTGGCTCCCGTTGACTTGGAACGCCCGAACATACCGCCGGTGGGTTTGGCGGCAACCGGCGCCTTGCGGCCGAACATACCGCCGCTGGGTTTGG
>Ga0209713_10003189_pt1 | contig 10379 bp, 7 predicted proteins | sample ArcOceMetagenome_3_FD_187444 | JGI IMG/M metagenome (GOLD analysis project Ga0209713, IMG submission 187444) | Marine eukaryotic phytoplankton communities from Arctic Ocean - Arctic Ocean- Svalbard ARC20M Metagenome (SPAdes) (version 2) | ecosystem: Environmental > Aquatic > Marine > Oceanic...
GCTCTTCGCTGCGCTCACCGGCTTCGTCTCCGCTGGCTGCGCACGACAGGGTCGAGTAGTGGCCGGCGCGCGGGCTCTGCCAGCCCCCCGCGCACCCAGCACCTACGCAACTCCTGGCGTTTCTGGGCGCGTTTTGGGCCATTTTGCGGCGCTTTACGTCACATTTTACGGATTTACGGATTTGAGGGGGGATGCGCGCGGACAGGGGGAGGCGTTCACATGCATCTGCGAATCAACTTTTCGCCGGCCGGCTACTCACAAGCTCACCTGACAGACCTTCTTTAGATACTTTAGATCATTGCTTTGCCTAAGCTGCCGGTCAGGAGAGCCCACGTTGGGAGACACTGATCCCGAGCCAGCCGGACTCGCGGGGCGTATAGTAGCGAGCGGTGCAACGCTTGAGACGCGATAGGTGGTTTAGCGCGGACAGTCGTTTTGCCCGAGACCTTGGTACAAGACGCTCCATTGGTAGCCACGCCAGGAGCACTCTTTGACTGCATGAGCGCCATGGGCCCACCGAAGAAGACAGGCGCCCCCGAGGGGATCACGTCCGCGCAGTCGACGTCGCAGCCGCAGCTCACGCCGCGTAGCTCGGAGGCCTGCCGCAGGACGGGCGTCGATCCGCGGGAGCTCGTGCCGCTGCCGCCCGAGGTCTTCAAGGAGCCGGGCCAGTCGGACGAGCTGCAGCAGCTAAAGTTCCAGCACTACGAGCAGGGCCGTCTCGAGACCTTCAAGATGGTGCAGGACGAGCGCGAGCGCATCATGCGCGAGGCCTCGCGTGGGGCGCTGCGGAGCAGTGGCAGCGTCGGCGTCGGCAAGGACGTCGAGGCGGCGCTGCTGGCGCAGTCGGACGCGGCCGCCTCGTCGGCGTACCTGAAGGAGAAGCGTATCATGGAGAAGATCCAGAAGCGCCAGCAGGCCGACATCCAGAACATGCTGATGTTCGAGCTCAAGTCGGCACAGATCAACGAGGAGAAGGAGGAGAAGGTGCGCGAGATGGCGGCGCGGGCGGAGGGGCAGCGGCAAGAGAAGGAGCGCAAGGCGCGCGAGTTTGCGGAGGCGCGCCGGCGGTGGGACGACGAGAAGCACAAGCAGGAGCTGCAGATGGAGAAGGACGCGCGGCGGCGGCAGCAGCTCGAGCTGCAGCGCGAGGCGCGCAAGAAGGCCGAGGAGGAGATGCATGCGAAGCGGCTACGCGACCAGGTGGCGGCGAAGGAGGCGGAGCGCGTGGCGAAGCAGGAGGCGCGGCGGCAGCGCCAGGTCGAGGTGATGGCGGAGCGGCAGCGCCAGGCGGCGATCAAGGCGGAGGAGGACGCGCGCAAGGAGGAGCTGAGAAAGCAAAAGTACGACGAGCAGCGGCAAGCGCGCGAGGCGCGCAACGCGGCGCTGCGCGAGAAGGGCGCGCAGCGCGTGGCGAGCACGCTGGCGCAGCAGGCGCAGACGATGGAGGACCAGCGCGTCTTCTACGCCCACCGGATGGAGCTCGAGGACCAGCGCCACCAGCTGCTCAAGGAGCAGCGGCGGCTCGACATGGAGCGGCGCAAGCAGCACGGCGCGGAGCGCGCCAACCACATCCGCGGCGTGCAGGGCTCGATGGAGCGGGTTTCTGACGAGGCGAAGCGCGCGACCCTCGCCAAGGAGCGGCGGCACGAGGAGCTGATGCGGCAGGTGCAGATGGATCGGCACGAGCAGCTCATGCGCTCGCAGACCGAGAAGGACATGCGCATGTACCAGCGGCAGATGTCGATGGCGCGCAACCAGCGCAAGGACGAGTACCGGCGCGAGGTGACGTCGGAGAAGATCCGGATGGAGACGCAGCGCGCCGAGGACCTCAAGCAGCGCCGCACCGACATGCTGCTCGAGCGGCGGATGCTGCGCAACCAGTCGGTGATGACGCGGCAGGCGCTCGTCGACAAGATCGACAAGATGCGCCAGTCCAACTCGTTCTACCTGCCGCCGTCGATGCGCTCGCAGATCGAGAACCCCGAGCTGATCGAGCTGATGGAGCGGTGCGACGAGATGGGCGCCGAGATGGGCGGCGGCAAGGTGACGATGCAGATGATGAAGCACATCCTGCAGCAGATGCAGAGCGAGGGCAAGCTGCAGGAGATGCTCCCCGGCCACAAGCCGGGCGGCGGCGGCTCCAGCACCACCCTCGTGCGGCCCGCGACGGCGCCGCAGGTGGGCGGCGGCGACCTCTCGCCGCTATGATGAGCAGGACGCGAGAGGGCATGTGACACGCGAGATGTCTCAACAGACGAGAGAGGACGCGCAGCGTCGACACGCGGCGCAGGCCGTGAGAGAGAGAGAGGGAGTAAGAGAGGAACGAGATGTTGGATGTGTAGGTGGACGCGAGCCGTTTTGTTCTGAGATGCATAAAAGTACATTCGCAAACCGTGACACCTATATGACACCTACAGTCTAGGCGGGCTTGATTCAGCGGTCACACGCCCTTTGGGCTGATCGAGACCTCCTCGCCCGAGAGCGAGCGCTCCTCGCCGCCGGGTGCGCGCACGCGCAGCATGCCCTGCGCGTCGACGCCGAGCACCTTCGCGTCGTAGTCGCGCGGGTCGTCCTCCTCGCGCGTGCGGTGGTGCACGCGCACGGTGGTGCCCGCCAGCAGGTCGGTGGTGCGGTACTCGTCGAGCACCGCGGCGGTGCTCAGCGCCATCAGACGCTCGAGCTCGGTGCAAAACGTGGCGAGCATCTGCTCGCGCGACGGCGTGCGGTCGTCCTGCTGCCGGCTCAGCTCGGTGGCCACGCTCGTCGCGTTGGGCAGCGCCACGCTCCCTCCTTGCAGCACGTTGATCCCGACGCCGAGCACCGCCGCGTCCTTGCCGTTGAAGTTGAGGATGGTGCCGCTGAGCTTGCGCGCCGGCGAGCCGGCCCACACGTCGTTGGGCCACTTGATGCGCGCCGAGCGCATGCCGACCGAGGCGCAGGCGCGCGTCACCGCCACACCGGCTGCCAGGTTGAGGCGCACCACCTCGGGCATCATCGCCATCGCATCCGCGGCATTCGACGGCGCCCAGATGAGCGAAAAGTACAGGTTGCCGTCGGGCGCGCTCTCCCAGGAGCGGCCACGCCGGCCAACCCCGGCCGTCTGTGCCTCTGCCAGCACCAGCAGGCCGTGCGCAGCGGCCGCGCCCTCCGCGCACAGGAAGGCGTCGGCGTCCGTCATGGTGGAAGACGTCGACGCCCTGTACTCAAAGCGGCGGCCGACACGCGACGTCCTCAGCGCACGCGAGAAGGCGTCGGCGTCAAAGGCGGCGGCCGACATCGAGCCTCCCAGCCGCACGGAGCCAGCGAGCCTGGCGAAAAGCGGAGCTACCAGAGCTATCCGCATGCAGGCGGAACCGCTGCATTCACAAACTTGAAAGTTTGCTAGTTTGCCCACGCGTGGTTAGACTGCGGGGCCGATGCGCGCTGCCTGGCTGCGCGCCGCTCCGCCGCCCACGACAGCGCGCGCGCTGCTCCTGGCGCTGGCCGGCGGCTGGTGCGTGTCCGCGTTGCTCGGGCTGGCCGGCCGTCTCTTCGTGCGCCTGCGGCAGCGGCGACTCGCGGCCCACTCGCGACCGCTCCGCTACTTTGTGCTGTGGAAGCCGTACATGGTGCTTTGCTCCATGGCTGGCGATCGAGCCAAGGCGGCGAGCAAGGGACGCGCCGAGCGTGAGACTCTCCGCGACCTGGAGCTTCCAAGCGAGGTCCACCACGTGGGCCGCCTCGACCGCGACTCAGAGGGCCTGCTGCTGCTCACCGACGACGGCCGCTTCACGAACGAGGTGCTCACGCAGGGTCACCCGAAGCGCTACTGGGCGTTGGTGACGGGCAGCCCGGGCGACGAGCAGATTGAGGCCATGGCGCGTGGCGGCATGACCATACGTGGCCGGACGACGCAGCCGGCCTCCGTGCGCCGCCTCAGCCGCGCAGAGATGACCCCGCTGCCTCCGAATCGCGACAGCGACCCCCAGGAGAGCAGATGCACCTGGCTCGAGGTCATTCTGCAAGAGGGCATGAATCGGCAGGTGCGCAAGCTGACCAAGCACGCGGGCCACACCACGATCCGCCTCGTCAGGGCTGGCGTTGGTCGACTGCGGCTCGAGGACCTGCCGGACCTGCAGCCTGGCGAGGTGCGGCCCATCGAACGTGCCGACGTCTTGTAGTTGTTTATTGGCTATATTACACACACTATTACTCCCACACGTCGCCACTCGCAACAGCAGTGTTCATCTGTTCGCTAACGGATCCCAAGGACTCAGTCGTTGCGGTCGGAGTACAAGCTCATGAAGGCTTGGCTTGTCGCGCCCGCTGGTGCGCCCGCTGGCGCGGCAGCGGGCGTGGGTGCCGCAGCCTCGGGCGCAGGCGCGTCAGCATCAACAGCCATGGGCGGCTTCGCAAGACCAAACGTCACGGTCTCAAGCAGGGATTTCTTCCGTGCTGCTTTCGGCTCAGCGGACGCCGGTGGGATCTGCTCCTCGCCGGCGGCTAGCGCGGCTGCGGGCGCGTCTGCTGACGCGGCCGCCTCCGCCTGCTTCTTCTTCTTCTTCTTCGCGTCGGCCTTCTTCTCCTTCTTTGCGGGCGTCTTGCCCTTCTTCACCGGCTCCTGCACCGCCTCCTCAGCAGCAGGCTCAGCCACGGCAGCGGCGGGCGCATCGGCGGGCGGCGCGGCAGACGATGCAGAGGACGTCAGACGGGTGTTGGGCATCATATTGGGCAGATCCAATTTGGGCAGATCCATCTTGGGCAGATTGGGTAGGCCGAGGGTCTCCATCACGGGCTTCTGCGCTGGTGGTGCCTCTGCGGACGCCGGTGGGGTCTGGCCGTCGCTGCCGGCGGTCGCGGCTGCGGAGGGCGTGTCGGCGGGTGGCGTGGCAGACGATGCGGTTGAGGTGGTGGGCGCCCTGTTGGGGATGTTGGGCAGATCCAATTTGGGGAGATCCATCTTGGGGAGATCGGGCAGGCCGAGGGCCCCCATCACGGTTGGCCGTCTTGCCGGTGGCGCCTCGGCTGGTGGCTTCTCGCCAGCTTCCGATCCGCTGGCTGCCTGCTCATCAGAAGATCCCAGCGGCTTCGACGGATAGTTCCGAGAAAAGAAGGTCGACTCGCGCTGGACCGATTTGGGTGCTGGTGCTGCCGGTGTGGTTTGGGCCGACGCTTGCGAAGACGCTGTGACCGGAACCACGCAATTCGGCTCTGTCGGTGTCAGGCGTGCATTGTCGTAGTCGGAAAGGCGGGCCGGTGGCGCAAGCGCGGAAAGACTCGGCGTGTCTTTCAGGAGCGGCTCGGAGGGCGGCTTGCTGCTGCCGCCACCGCAGCAGCAGCAGTAGCTGCTGCAGCAGCAGCTGTCGGCCTCTTTCTCTGGCTCCGGCTCCATGGCGATGCTCAGAGGGGAACGGCCGCTCCGACGTCCGAGCCCGATTCACCGGTGCCACGCCCCCCGTTCTTCTGCTTTTTCAAGTGAAGTGTTATCGACCGGGTCAGATCGGGTCTGACTGACTGAAATTTCTTGCGCACGCACAAGTTATCGACCGGGTTGGTGTACGCTTAAAGTTGAAGCTACACTGGCTACAAACCCTCCGCCGACGGCGCGCCCTCCGCCGCGCTCGCCGCCTTGGCGACGAGCCCCTCCAGCGTCTCGCAGCCCTGCTGCTGCAGATCAAAGGGCATGCCGTGGTACATGCCAGCGGACGGCCGCACCGTGTCGGCCTCGACGAGGCGCAGCTCGGCAGGCTGCGGCTGGGCGGCTCGGGCGCGCAGCCCCGGCCAGTCGAAGAGGATCGGGTCGGTGCTCTCGTGGAACGGCGCCGCGTCGATCAGGTACACGCGCCCCTGCACGTCGACGTACGCATCCCACACGAGCGGCTCCGGCAGCACCGTCGCCGTCAGGTGCTCCCGCTGGAAGCGCTCGAGGCGCTCGAGGATCTGCTCGCGCTCCGGCTCGAGGAATGGGTAGTGCGAGAAGCGATCCCGCTGGCACGCCGCCACCAGCCGCCCGCCACTCCGAAAGCACCGGAACTCGCTGGACGGCCGCAGGTTGGACCACTTGCGCAGCACCAAGACCCACGAGTGCTGCTGGTCGCCCCCTGCCCCAACCGTGCACAGCTGCCGCGCCTCGCAGAGGTCATGCGCGACTCGGTCCGAGCTCTTGAGCAGCAGCAACACGTCACGCACGCTGTGGCACTTGAGGCTGCCACCCAGCATCCACGCGGCATCGACGGGCGCACTCCAGTTGAGCTTTGGCAGGACGGCACCTCCGTGCTTATCGATCGCACTATCGATGGCAGCCTCCAGGGCCGGGAAGTGAGGCGCAGCAGCCGTCTCCTCGCCCTCGTCCTGCGCCGTCTTGCCGTCGAACCAGTCGTCGTCGTCGTCGCCTTCGTCACCGCCAGGGACAAAGACGCCGTCCGCCTTGAGGTACTCGACGAACTCGTCGCTCAGCGGCAGCACCGTACTAGGGATCGAGTGCTGCCGCAGGCTCGGATACCAGCGATCGAAGCTGCACGCGCTGAGCGTGGCGAGAGGTAGACCGTCCGCCTCCGTCATCTCGATATGCATACTTCCAAACTATGCCCAGCAATAACCGCTACAACACGCTTGTCCTGCAGGTCCAAAACATCGTTGCAATTCAGTTTTCCCGAGGCTCGGGTGCAACTCGCACCAGCTTGCACGCCATGGCCGAGTACTCCGTGCCCTGGGCGCCCACGTCGGTGCATTTCCGGCTGCCCGCGGTGCGCGCGTACGTCGAGGGCGAGCGGCTGTGCGACGCCAACGAGACCGAGGCCGGCCTCAAATTGCTCAGGGAGGCTATCGCGCTGGCGTGGGAGCTCGACCAGCCCGACTGGCCTGGCTGGGCCGATTGCCTCTACCACCAGGTGACGCACGGCCTCGTGCCGAACGGGGCGCCGCCGCCGCCGCTGCTGGCGGCCGACACGGCGACCGTGCAGCCGGCGCTCGCGCCGCTCGTGGCCGGGGGTGGCTCTTGGTGGTCTGGCGGCGACGCCCTCGCGGCCATCGCCGATACCCTGCGATCGCGCAACCACGTCGTGGTCGATGGCTTCCTCGGGCGCGAGGGTGGGCTTGCGCTGCGCGCGACGATCGCGGCGGCGTGGGACGACGGCCTGCTCCAGCCGGCCAAGGTGGCGCAGCCGGGCAACGGGCTCAACGGGCAGCGCTCCGACCGCACACGCAGCGACCACATCGCCTGGGTCGACCACGCCGCCGAGGGCTGTGGCGAGCGGTGGTCGTCCCTCGCGGCGCTCGTGACCAACGCCGACACGCTGGTGCACGCGCTGCTCCGGACGGCGCCCGACCTCGGCTCGTCGGCACCGGCAGGGACGGCGCAAGCGCTCTCGCGGATGCGGCCCATGGTCTCGCGGTACGGTGCGGGCGCCTCGTTCGCTCGGCACGCCGACAACCACTGTGGCGCCGACCGCCGCGGCCCGCACTGCAACGGGCGTTGGCTGACGGCTGTCTACTACGCCAACGACGGCTGGGCCGAGGCCGACGGCGGCTGCCTGCGACTGTACCGGCCGCAGGGCGAGGAGCCGAGCGGCGATGGCGAGACGGGTGCAGCCGACGCCGAGGCCGAGGCGGCAGCGGCGGCGCTGGCGGGCGACGCCGTTGCCGACGTCGCGCCGCTGCTGGATCGGTTGCTGCTCTTCTTCTCAGACTTCCGCTCGCCGCACGAGGTGCTGCCCGCCGCAGCGCCGCGCTTCGCCACGACGCTCTGGTACATGGAGAGGGACGCTGGTTCCGTGAGCGTCGACAGTGGTGGCGCCCTGAACGACCCGTAGTCTCTACCGTAGAACGTAGTAACTGACTGACAGTACTCACGGAAGAGGATCCAACGTAACCTCGATTGCCGAGGGCCGTACGGGTCGAGGGCGACTCTCATGGCGACTCTTGCGCCCGCGCTCGCCTGCACTCGCGGTGACGAACCTCTCGCGCCGCACCGCCGCCACCCGGCGGTGCTCGGCCGCAGGCGGGCCGCCCCCACCGCCACCGTCGAGAAGGCGCGCGAGCTGGTCCGAGTACGCGCGCAGGCCGTGCACGGCGAGGTGCGGCACGCCGAGGCCGCGTAGCAGCGAGTCGCCCGTGCGCGACGCGAAGTGGGCGCCGCGGCAGCTGAGCAGCCCGACGCCGGCGGCGAGGAGGTCGAGGCCGGTCGTGTGCGCGCCCCACACGCGCGCGTCGAGCGCTACGCCGCAGCGCGCCAGCCGCGCCGCGTGCGCCTCGGCGCTCGGCGCGTACGGCGCGAAGCGCAGGCGGCGCGGCACGTCGAGGCCGCGCGCCGCCGCCTCGCGTCGCAGCGCCGCCTCCGCCTGCCGCGAGCCGTCGCCCGCCGCCGGTCGCCCGCCGCCGGTCGCGAGCAGCACGTGGCCGCGCCGCACGCGCGCCATCGCCGCCGCCCACACGTCGAAGATCGTCGGGTCGAGCTTGTTGAGCCGATTGAACGAGCACGCGGGCGGCGGCCCCTCCAGCCCCTCCAGCCCCTCCAGCCCCTCCGTCCCGAGCGCGTCGTCGCCGTCGTGCTGCCTTCGGCGGTGTCGGCTCTTGCGGTGCTCTCTCGAGAGCATGTGTCCGTTGACGAGGTGCGCGTGCGGCAGCCAGACGGGCGCCTCGCTCCAGCCGTGTTGCCGCGCCTCGTGCGGCGCCAGCACGACGCGGTCGACGACGCCGTAGTGCACCGTGCCCGGCGCGCCCATCGAGCCGTGGAAGTTGCGCAGCCACGAGGCGTGCACGGGCGCCGCGCAGCAGCGGCGCGCCAGCAGCGCCAGCTGCTGCCCCGGCAGGTAGTTCATCACCTCGAGCAGCACGTGCGGCGACGCGGCGAGCAGCGCCGCCTGCGCCGCGCACAGCGCGCGCGCAGGGGTCCCTGCGCCCATCGCCGCGCCCGCCGCGCCGTCGCCCCCTCCGCCCCCTCCGGCGCCGCCGCCGTCGTCGGGAGAGGCGTACGCGGCCGCCGCGGTGGGCACGTCGATCACGCGCAGGCCGCGCGCGGCGCGCAGCTTGCGCAGGTGTCGCGAGCCCGGCGGCGGCGTCGCGGAGATCAACGTGACCTGCAGCGCCGGGGAGCGCGCGAGCAGCGGCAGCGCGTGGCGCAGCAGCTGCGCCGCCGGGTCGGCGTCGAGGTCGGAGAGGATGGCGATTCGCAGAGAGAACCTCGACTGTCGAGCAGACTCGCCGCCGCGCGTGGCTGCCGCCGCCGCCGCCGAGAGCGACGCCGCGTGCCGCGCGCCGGGAGAGAGGCAGGCGCCGCCGTCGTCGCAGTGCCACTCGGCCGCGCCGGCCGCCACCACGGCCCGCGCCTCGGCGCGTGCCGCCGCATGCAGCAGCTGTGGCGAGGCCGTCAGGTACGCACGCGCCTCGAGCCGGCCCCACACCGCGATGCTCCAGGCGGGCGTGCCACCGCCTCTTCCTCCGCGTCTGCCGCGTCTGCCACGCGCACCTTCGCCTCTGCTACTGCCGTCGCCACCACCGCGCGTCGCGAGCCACTCATGCAGTGGCCAGTGCGCCCACTGCGCCGTCTCGAGCTCGCAGCGGAGCAGGTTGAGCGGCACGGCTGCGCTCAGGCGCGGTGCCGATCGCAGCGCGGCGGCGTAAGCCTGAGTGGCGCCAAGAGCGTCGCCGCCCTCTTGTAGCGTGACACCCAGGTTGTTGTACGCCTGCGCATACCCCGGAGCCAGCTGGATAGCGCGCCGGTACGCCGCCACGCCCTCTGCGACGCGGCCCGCCTGCTTAAGAGTAGCTCCCAGATCGCTCCACAGCTCGCCCGCAGGAAGCAGCCGCACCGCGGCCTCGAGCCGCGCCACTGCACCGTCTATGTAGCCCTCTCGCTGCAGCGCGTGGCCCGCGAGCAGCGCGGCGTGCGCGCTCTCCGGTGCGAGCAGTGAGGCGTGCTCGAAGACGACCGCCTCACCCGTCAGCTCTGCGAGCCGAGAGTAGGCAGGCTGCAGCTTCGGGTGCAACTGCACGGCGCGGCGCAGCCGAGCGACGGCACCGGCACGGTCGCCTGCGTGCACCAGCGCGTCAATGGCGGTGAAATCGAATGGCATCACCTCAAGCCACTCAGACTACGCATCTACTGCCGAGTTAGCACGCTTCCAAAGTTCGCCAGAGCAGCGCTTACAATAGCAAAGCGCTCTGCAGTGGTTTGATCCCGTGGCCATCCTCAACCGGCGACTTTAGATGCAACATTACTAGTCGTATTCATTTACTTTAGTTCACAGGGCGGTCGCCTCATCGCCACAAGCTCCATTCACGCAGTGTTGTTTGTTCGCTATTGTTCGCGAACAGTGTTCGCGAACACCTGTTCGTTCGTGTGCGTTGTGTTCGTTCGCCGCGCTAGCGGATCCGGGGCCATGTTCGCGAACAGGCTG
>Ga0209713_10003190_pt1:2500-10377 | contig 10377 bp, 8 predicted proteins | sample ArcOceMetagenome_3_FD_187444 | JGI IMG/M metagenome (GOLD analysis project Ga0209713, IMG submission 187444) | Marine eukaryotic phytoplankton communities from Arctic Ocean - Arctic Ocean- Svalbard ARC20M Metagenome (SPAdes) (version 2) | ecosystem: Environmental > Aquatic > Marine >...
TGCTGGGAAAATTTCGTCCTGGCGATTGTCTGGGTGGTGCAGGCTGGAATGGCTTTCACGGAGGTGGTGAGTACAACGGAGTGGCCAAAAGCAAGTGTCGGTGCCTCGTGCTGCACAAGCGCATGTATCAGTTGATCATAGAGCGGGACTACGGGCACATATTGAGTACGTATCTAACGGATGGATTGATCGAAAGCGACTGGAAGGATTTGACAACCCGGCAACGACAGGGATTGGGCTCTATCTTGGGGGTGCAAGATCAGCAGTTTCTGGCTCAGTACAACGAGAGGCTTGGACTCGGTGGCTGGTTTGATTTTTCCGTGCGGACTCAAACCTCGATGGCAGGCCCTTCAACCTCCCATCTAACAAGTCCACGCACGAAGACCAGTGTTTCGTTTGCAGGCGGTAGAGTGACTCCCCGGGAGAACGAACAAGAAGTTGCAGAATCCCGACCTAAAAGTGACGTGTCGTCCAATGGAAAAGACGAAATGGAGTCTTCTTCCGTAAGCGGGGCCCGGCAATCTTCTGAACAAGAAGTGCAACAAGGTTTAAATTTGCCCACACATGACACTCCTGTGCCCATGACGCCATTATCAGCTAAAAAGAATCCACTGGATGGTGCTAGCGTGGACGATGTATCAGAAGATGCGGAGGTTGTTGAAGGAAATGGGGGCTCTTTTTCTGCAGAAAATTCATTTCCCAGCCCCACATTGTGCGCCGCAGCCCAGTTGTATCGACGAAAGCTCATAGGAGGAAATACCTGGCGCCAGTTGGCAGAATTACAGGGGCACTCGGAGGCCGTAACATGCCTCGCACTTGACGACAGAGGCCGCATGTTTTCGGGCTCAAGGGACAAGACTCTTCGTCTTTGGGACTTGAGAAAATTAATATCACAGATTCGTGAAGCTCATGGCTCGAGTACAAAATGTATGTACATCTCTTCTAAACTCGCGGACCAGTATACACTGACTGTTATAGCACCAGGCGAAGAATCCAAAATTGACTCGCACGGGCATCTTTCATGGGTCACAGATGTTGCTATCAACAATACAAGCACTTTGGCAGTATCAACATCGTACGATTCAACGATCCGGCTGTGGAGCCTAAAAGAGGGGGAGATAGGCCATCATATCCGAACTATCAAGTGTGCACATGAACTTGACAGCGTGAGGCTGGAGAGCCTGTGCATCACAGATAATGCTGAATTTGCTTTCGTCTGCGGTCCCTCTGGGGTTTTCCAGGCATGGAGGCTCACAGACGGTGCCAGACTTTCTGGAATCGACTGGGGAGGCATGTTTGATGCTTTTGGCGAGCTGGTGGGCGATCGAATAGAATATAAGGCCTTGTCTATTTCGAGGGGCGCATCCCTTGTGGCCACGTGCAGAAATGCTGACATTGTTTTGTGGGAGAGCGAAAAAGGTAATGGTATTCTTGACCTGGCCTTACCCAGTACGAGCGAACGTTCGCCTGTGAGGAATGCTAAGACGATAATGGCTACCCGAAACGCCTTTTTAAAAGCTGGAAAAGCCCACAGGGACAGACAAGTAGACTCATCTTCGAAAAATGCCAAGGTCTCGAGTGGACGGGAAGCAGCAACGAATCCTCACCACAATGAGCCCCGTGTGCCTATACCGACTGGGAAAATCATCCGTCTTCCAGGCACTCTAGAGGAAAGGCGTAGTGAAAGGGAGGAAGTGAGTAGAAATGAGTACTACGCTCTCAAATTACAGGTGAAGGACGTCGTAAAAGATCTCACGGCTGAGATACGCAGCGAAGGTTCGAAATTGCTGGCTATAAGGCAGGCTGATAGCCCGAAACAGCCTAAGAAATCTGACACGAAGGAGACTAGTCCGAACCGCCCCCCCGCAGATTCTCCAGTGCGCGCGGGTTCGCCCTTACAGAATGCTGACAGATCCTCATTCAAACCGAAAAGACAAAAGAATGGGTGGACGTGCTGCGATCAAGCGGCCATGAAAGAGCTTGAAGATGGAGGGGTACTTGCCGATTCGGACAACGCAAATGCTCCGACTCTTTTGATGATGCATTCAGAGGCCTTGATGCACGGGAAGTATTCGTGGTCCGTGAGCGTTGTTAGCGATTGCAGCTTACGCGTCGGCATAACATCAAGTGAAGCAGCAGGATTGCCCTTGGAATCCGATGTCACTGAACCGAATGGTGAAAATTGGTCCTGGTACCTCGAAGCAGATAGGGTCCAAGGAATGCGACTCTACAGAAATTATGATCAAGAGTGGTCGCAGGAGGAGGATATTGATTTTGGAAGAAAGGGTGACGTGATCACAATCACCTTGGACTGTAGATCTGGACAGCTCTCCTTCGAAGTAAAGAGGGGAGCAGAGCTTTTCCAATGTAGTTTCAGCCCGGACTCAGGCCTATCTAGACATCCGGAAGTCGGAATCGCCCGAGCATCTTCTTCTGCTTCTGCAGAACAACGCGCAGAGAAAGCAGCAGCAAACGGCGAGGCAGGGCAAGGACCCGAGACTGATGGGTCGCAGAGCAAGGTGCCAAGCAAGGCGACAGCGGCTGAGAAAATAGATGGGCCAGTGAAAACAGACAAGAGTGAGCGAAGATTGTACGCCTTTGTTGAGTTATTTGGACAGCAGTGCGATGTGGTGGCAATAAGCAAAATCACGCATGAATCCCGTATTCCCGCCAGAATCCGGACGTTCTATAGGGTATTGTCTGAGAGCTTGCAGAATTCGAAAGTGGTTCGCCCAATCGAAAGTTCTGAAATTAGTTACAAGGGCGGCACAGTTGAAATCAATGGCCGATGTGGTGGCTCCAAAAACTTGGAAGAAAGTGCATCTACGGTCACCATAACTTGGCCTCGAACAGCGCTTCCTGGACCAACGAAAATGGAAGTCAGGGTTTGTCCGCCTCCTGCAAATAGCGATGAAAGCTGTGAAGCGCGCTACACATCAGGAATAGACAAGTTGACCTCTGGGCGAGTTGTAGGGTTGGTTGTCGATATTCGACCGCATGGCCTTGAATTCCATGTGCCAATCACCATCCGAATACCGCATGGGCTCGTCATGGAAGGCGACGAAATTTGGCAAAATCAGATGGAGGGTGTGAAGTTAGATGCTTGGAAGAATGTGATGGGAGTGCCCAACTGCCTTTTTACGTGCATCGATGGTAAATTCAATAGCAAATACGGGCTTCTGACAGTGAAATCTTCTGGCGTTTTCGGGCTCAAGGCTTCAAGCTTCTGCAGTGACGTTGTGCACGCCAAGATCTACTGCAAACCGGGGCCGACACTTTTGGAAAAGCGAAAGTCAGTTGCGGCCCATTTGCGCCCGGCCATTGACCTCAAGATGCACGAAGTCACCCCAGAAAATTATCCGGAGGTATTTTTTGACAGTCCAGAGGTGGTACCAATGTCGATAAAGGTCTGTGGGGTGTTTTGTCAGAATGAAGAATTTAAAGACGTGCTGAAAGCCCCCATTTACTATCTCCCGTATCGAACTCGGATTATAACGATGTCGATCAAAGAGCATGGATACGCGCTCGGTGTGAATCTGGTGCTTTCACCTCCTGTCACCAAATCGTCTCTCATGTCCTTCACACGCTCATCGTCAGATGACGATGGGAATCTTGATGATCTCAACATGATTAACATGATTTACTTTGGTGGCCCGATAAACTTGAAGTTCGGGCTATCAGCCCGAAAGGGCAAAGAAGTGTCAGATCTTGTGCTGAATCACCCCTCTTACCACTGGCAAGAGCTTAAGGTAAGTCTGAAGTTGCGTGGCAACATCAGTTCGCTTCTGGATCAGACCTCCGACGCTGCACTCAAGCAACTCATCAAGCAGAAGCGTCTGCAGCAGTACATTTCGCTCATGCCGTTTCCCGTCCTCGTCAGGAAGCGTCCACCAAAGAAACACTTCCAAAATGCGTTGGAGGATCTTTTCAAAATGGACTCCATGTCTAGCATTCTATCCGGAGGGTTGCCAAAAGAAGGAGGCTGCAAGAACGCAAGTGCTTCGCAGCTTTCTGGGGATTCAGCCATTGCCTGCGATCTTTTTCTCATTCGCAACCCTTCTGCGGGGGCAAAGGCTCGCTTACGGGAAACGAAGGTAATGTATTCAAAGATCATCCGAATGCTTTCAGATTGTCCCCTCAGTGGATTTCATTCACGTTTTTGTTGTGTCTTGTGTGCAAAAACTCTGTTGCAGGTTCTCCAATTTCTGGAGGGTCACGGGTGGACTTTCAATGATATCTCGCTGCACATACTTGAGGGGACGGAGGATGTGCCAGATGACGACTACCTGCACGTGAATAACAGCAAGGCGGTGTTAGTCTTTACGGACGTCGACATGTTCAAAGATCATTTACCCCAGCAGCTGCCGCTCATGAAAATGTGGGTTGCGGCACTGAAGGCGCACGGAATCGACGCCCAGAATCGATTTGGAGGTGACTCAATCATAATTGTGTCGACCGGTAAGATGATCTGACCTCGTGTTCACATTGCGATGGTTTGCTTGTGCAGCGACTTGTCATTTTTTTTGTTAATTGATATATACCCTGCACAGAAAAAATTCCCATTGCAGGGAAAGGGACGTTTCCAGATGATGCCAGCGCATGGACGGGTCAAATAGGAGAGCGCTTGCAGAGTTATCGTAGGAATTTCATACACATGGAACCGTCGGACGACATGATGAAGCTCCACGACTGGCTGTCTCATAAGGTCGGCCAATTATTTCATGCGCAGATGATCGTGGCGGTCTCCCTTGCATATGTGGCATACACTTGCACGCATGCTCGAATTTTCCATTTCGTCAAGGCTGTTTCTGACTGAGCTTGTCATGCTGTTTGCGTTCATGCGTGGAATGAGTGCAGATAAAAGCCGGACCCAACGGGCTGAGCGCAGAACGTGCTGCATTCTTCCAACAAGGAGTTGTGACCTTGGAGGCAAGATTCGCTCCTTCTTCAATTTCTCTCAGAATTTCCTTCATGTCTCTATTTGCAATCTCTCCTGTCTTGGCGACAGCCTAATGTTCCTTACTGAATGGCAACCTGTCTGTGAACGATGCTGAACAGGAAGGCAAGGACATTCCGTCCGTGAAATATGTATGTGAGCGTGTTTTGAACAAGGCGAGAGAAGTCGCCCTGGACGCTGAAGTCAACCTGGAGACGTCTATAAAAGTCTATTTTGACAAGCACAATGCTGGTAATTCGAGCACACACAGAGAGCCGCATTTACCATACACGTATTTTGAAAAAAAACAGATCACCACGAGTCAAAAAGAAATTGTGTGTATATGCATACAGATAGCTGGACCCACCCCCCCCCGCCCCCGACACACAAATAGGCATTCTTTCTCGTTTGGTGATTTCTTACGTGCACACACACACAGACGCGCAAGAGTTTTGGATGTCGTTGGAAAATGAGTTTGCAGTCGACATTCACGATGTGGATATCCGCAAAGCACAAGCCTTCTACGCTGCTGTTCGTATGATCCATGTACGCCTATGCAAGGTTGCTGACATACACATGAACATACACACAGCAGTTGGAGAGGCAATCGAAATTCATCAGTGAGACACGTCTTTCATCGCCTGTCGCAAATTTCTGTTTGCGGCGTTCTGCGTTTGTCTCCTCAATTTGTATCTGATGTTGTTGTGACTTGTCCACAGAAATTAGGCATCGTCAGTGCCATTCGTGACGCTCGGGCGTCACCAAAATGGCTGGAAATGGAGTGGGCTCACCAGGCTGCAGGCCTCACGCCGAGACTTCTCACGAATACCTCGAAAGCCCCTCTGTAAGGCGTGGACACATTTTATTACTCGCAATTTTTCTTGGCTTCAGTGGCCCAAGGGCAGCATCTTGTGATCAAGTCGAATATGCAGCGCTCGTTGTTCTGACATTCTGAAGCTTTCGATAGGCGCTTATACTGTAGCACGTGCCGATTCCCAAAGGGTAGTTTCATCTTCCACACTGAGCTCAAGCAGCTAGCGATTTCAAAACCGTAACCGCTCAAGGATGGACCAATCGACTGACTTTGATCCCGCCCCCGCTTGCACCGGACTTTTCCCAATAAAAAGTCCGGTCCAAGCCCCCAAAGCCTTTTTTACAGTGAGAAAAATCGGATTACAGGCCCAACGGGGCCACCGCACGGTGGCTGTACGGTGGCTCCATTCTTGAGCGGGAGATAGAGACAAGTGTGGGCATGTAAGACTAAAAAGGTCCAGATTGGTCGAGTGTACACTATACGTTAAATTTATGAACTTATCATTTACGAGTATGAATGATTTCATGGGTTCATAGGCCTCGCCTTCGGCAGCTTGAGTGACATTTGCAGTCTCCTTCCCCAAGCCCGCTAAATCTGCTAGAAATGACAGATGGGCATCCCACAACTTGGCACCCGGCAGATGCAGATTCCTCGAAACCTCCGCCAAAAAGGCACTGCAGCAAACGCACAGCGATTCCAACAAGTGAACGTGTTGGCTAATATTAACACCCGATGCAACATTTTGATGCCAATACTAGAATACACAAGGGCCCGCACACCCTTACGTATAGTCACCCACGTAAAAGACACACACAGCATATACTGCGCAAATGATACACCTGAAACCCAAAAAACGTTCGCGTTCTCTTCATCAGGCCTTCGGCGCTGCGAATTGAGGACGAGAGGCACAGACAATGGCGCATACTGTGATGACACACCGCGTCAGTACTGTCTGGCAGGCATCATCCCTCGTCCAGCTCCTTTGCTTTGCTCCCTCGAAAGAGATATTGGTGTTTATTGGTACTTGTTCAGTAACCTCTGCACTCGTAAGTGCATTCACAAAGAAGACCATGCACAAGAGATGAAAGTAAGAGCACCAATGAAAGCGCAGACGTAAAAGAGAACACCGACGAGCATGAGAGGCGTCGCTCCTCCAGATCCCAGCACTGACCAGAGACGGAGAAGAGGAAGGCGGGGGGCAGGTTAAGGAGGCAGCGAATTTATTCGCGCAAGCACACGCATACAAATCTTTAGTCATAGAGGGCGTCCAATTCACAAAGGAAATCCATCTCATTTGGCGCATAGACACAGACGCAGACAAACACACAAGCGCGCGCACACACACGCACACACGCACACACACACACGAGTGTGGAAACACTCGTCTCGTCGAGTGAAAAAGTGGATTGCGAAACAGGCCTACCAAGGGAGCCCCCCTGTAGTGAAGATTGGTAGAGGTTAGAACAAACAAGGTTTGAGATCAGGGCCCCGATGCTTGCGCTGCTCGCTATTGCCCCAAAGCTTCTCCTGAAGTATTACCACAGCAATATTAAAAAAATAAAATCAAACAAGTGAAAAGACCAAAAAAGAAAAAGAAAAAGCAAACACATACATATGTGTCGCGCCATCAAGACGCACAAATCAAGGATAAAATACGACACACATGTATGTGTTTGCTTTTTTTGGGTGTTCGTTCTCTCTAAAGAGAAGGACCTCTCTTTTGTTTGATTTTTTCTTCGTCATCAAGCCGCACAAATCAAGGATAAAATACGACACATATGTACGTGTCTGCTTTTTGTCACGTCAGAACTCAAGAATGAATATTGTATATATTGTATATATATATATATATTGTATATATTGTATATATATATATTGTATATATTGTATATATATATATATTGTATATATTGTATATATATATATTGTATATATATATATATATTATATATAAAAACACTTGAACAAATTTGGGCAAACTAGCCTCCTGCTTTGGGCTTTTCCCCTTTTTCTTCTTTATTCTTACCCGTGCAGCGCTTCCGGAAGGCACCTGCCATGTGTGTGTGTGTGTGTGTGTGTGTGTGTGTGTGTGTGTGCGTGTGTGTGTGTGTGTGTGTGTGTGTGTGT
>Ga0209713_10003192_pt1 | contig 10372 bp, 1 predicted proteins | sample ArcOceMetagenome_3_FD_187444 | JGI IMG/M metagenome (GOLD analysis project Ga0209713, IMG submission 187444) | Marine eukaryotic phytoplankton communities from Arctic Ocean - Arctic Ocean- Svalbard ARC20M Metagenome (SPAdes) (version 2) | ecosystem: Environmental > Aquatic > Marine > Oceanic...
CAGCCAGTTCGGTCTGGGGTACAAAAGTGGTTGTAACTTTACGAGATCTTGGTTCCCGCCGAAAAAAAATTTGAGTCGAATATGGCCACTCCTGTCGGCCGCGGCCGGTGAGCCAGCGGGCGTGGCGCGGAGCTGGAGCGGGGGCATCCCTGGCCGTCCGGCCTACAAGGGTGCGGCAAGACGCCCTCTGCCGCGCGAGGAGCTGCCCCGCTGGCTCGCATGCGCGCAAACGCAGCAGGCTAGTGCCGTCGGTGCGGCGCGCGAGAGGTCCAGGAGGCGGGCGCCAATCGGCAGTGCGCCGGCAGCATGAGCGGGCTGCACTCGCTCCTGTCGGACAGCGACTCAGAAGACGATCCAGGCGTCTGGCTGTCGGCGTCGGCAGCGTCAGATGGCCGCGCCGTCGGGGAGCTTCCGCGCATGCATGTGCAGCAACCGGGTGCAGTTACCACTCGGGCAAACCCTGAGCTGCACTTGAAGTGGGGGCCCGTCCCCGCACCTGGCAGGGGCGCTGCCAGTGGCTTTGGCGTGATACAGTGGCGTCCCGGCTCCCCGCCCGTGAGTCGGATGCACCCGACGCACCCTGGTGCTGACCCCGGGAGACAAAGACCTGCATCCTCTCGCGAGTTCCAGATGGGTCCGCATCGGGCCACGGGTTCCAGACATGCGTCTGAAACGCCTCCAGAGCAGGATGGGCAGGTAATTCGTCCGATGCTGCTCACCAGCCTGCGGGGGATTCCCTGCGCATCCTCAGCGATGACTTTTGCAGGTAACAGCATCTTGACTACGCGTGGCTTCTGTGCAGTCGCGGAGGGCGGGTCCGGTCACCAGCGTGGAGGCTCTCAACTCCGAGATACTGCAAAGGCAGGAGGCAGAGGCACTCGCGCAGGCGCTCAGCGAGGCTCTGGCGGCGATGTGCGCACGCAGTTCAGAGAACGAGCGCCGCAGCCACATTTTGCAACGTGTGCTACGACATGTGTGTGATGAGCATCGCCGACTCCATGCCTATGCGCGTCGAGTTCTCATGTGCGGACAATCGCCAGCAAGCTTGTACACACGCATCGCACGCCACCATGCTGCAGTTGAGCGAAGACTCTGGATGTGGTGCGACCGCGACGAAGGACAGGGGTGAGTGACGCGCCTGGCATGCAGTGAACTTACCCTGTTGTGTGGAGCATGAGAAGGTCGGATAGAGAGAGTACACGCATCAGACAGGATCCAATGCGCTCGTGATTTCATGTAATGCCCGACGTTTGCATGTTTCAGGTGCTCTGCAATCCAGGAGATTGACGTTAAACGGAAGTATTTCGGCGCAATGCATTTTTACGTGGGAAGCATACGCTTTTGGCAGCGAACAAGATCTAATGGTGGGCTCAGTGCTTACGCAAACTGCAGCATGCGCCTGAGTATCCTAAAGCTGTTCATCGGCACTTGGTTATTTTGCACGCAGACACAGCGGCGGGAAAGGATGGACATGCAGGCAGATCGTTTGGAGAAAGAAAAACGGCAGTCGCAAGCTCGGAGGGAGCACGCCTCAACACAGAGGAACTGCAGGTTAATACAGTTCAGATTGGAGTCTGTGTGCAAGCAACGCCTTGCATCGGCATTTGAGGTGTGGACTAGGTTGTATTTCGAGTGGCAATGGAAAGAGCATACGCTGTGCAGCTCGCTCGAGCGCCTGAGCTCCGTTCGCCGCGACGGTGAACGGGTGGCAATGGTATTTTCAGAATGGCGAGACCTGGCTTCGAGTGCACGTAAAAAAACTGACATCTTTGTTGATGGAGCCAAAATTGCAGTTCTCAGCACTGCCTGGCGTAAGTTGTGCTCCCACACACGAGAGCAAACATTGATGGCGCGTGTCTGCATGTTGATGATAAGCAGACGAAAAAATCGATGCTGCGTGTTGGCGTTCGAAACGTGGCACTGCTTCATTGTCGAGCTGTGCAACATTAAATGCGCACAAGATCAGACTCATAGGCGTGCCCTCTTGATCATGCGCAAGATCACCCGGAGAGAGTCAAAAGAAGCATTTTCCAAATGGCATTCAGAACAACGGGAGAGCCTTTATCGAAGACGGGGCTGTGAGAGAATGCAACATACGCAGAGACGAAACACTTGCCTCAAGAATATGGTGTTGTGGAGTGAGTACGTGGTAGACCAGCGACGCGTGAGAAGGAGGATAACCAAGACCATGGGATCTATTTCCTCACACGTGATGGCCTCTGCGTTCGAACTTTGGCATAATCGTGTTTTGCAGCGAATACGAAGGCAGACACTGTGTGCTAGATCCATGAAGCACCTGCAACGCACGAAGGTCGCACGCACACTCGCGCATTGGGTCCAATGTGTTTCAACGCACCGACTTAGGCGGCGCACACTTTCGAGGATTTTGTCGCACAGGAAGATTCGAATGCTTGTCGCGGCTTTATCTAAGCTGCACACGACGAGTTCAAGGTCAAGTCAGCAGGATTGGAATATCTCCAGGCTTCGGCAGATCTGCGTCAGATCCATGCAGAGGAAAGCTTTGCAGCAATGGATGGCGCTTCATCTGCATGAAAAGAATCTCAAGCACCTTTCCAGTAAGAGTTTGGTCCGATTCCGAGGCCACCGGAAGTTTTTGACTTTCATCAGATGGCGATACGTGATGCACCTGCACTCCATCGTGACGCGCTCAATGCGACGCTTGCACACGACAATTTTGGCGGGGATGTTCATCACCTGGACCTGCAACGTTGTTGAGAGAAAGCAGCTCAAGGCTAAAACATACAAGGTAGTATGGCGATTGCTAGATCGCATGCTCGTCTCTTCCTTTGAAGCCATGCGCAAACATGCGACCATGCAGAGAGAATTGCGAAAGAAGGTGACGCACATGGTATTTCGTCTGCTAAACCGTGTCTTGGTTAAATCTTTTGATGCTTGGTGGACTCATGGCAAACAACGTCAAGCGCATACGATCAAGCACGCACAAATGAATAGCCGTTTGACGATCCGATGTCTGGGATCAGCAATTGGCACATGGCAGCACGCGGCAAAGCAGATGATGCACGTGCGCAAAGCAACAGTAAGAATGATTACTCGACTGGTGGAGCGAGCAATCACGGCGGCTTTCGACACTTGGTTGCATGCAGCGTATACTCAAAAGATGACTGCAAGAATGATCGCAAGAATGCTAAAGCGGACAATGATGGTGGTATTCAAAATGTGGCAGCACAAGATACATGTCCTTCGCGAACTTGACATGAAACACGCCAGAATTTTTCATCGTACCAGGCATGGGTGCCTTATAGTGCATTTTGAAGCGTGGTTCGACTTCGTCCTGAAAGAACAGAAAAGGAGGTTGAAAATGGCCAAATATTTGATTCGAGTCGTGCGTCGGGCAAAGATGAGCACCTTCAACGCGTGGCAGGAGAGCTTGAGATGGTTCGCCTGGGTTTCGCTCATTTTTTGGCAAAAACGCTTGCAAATGATGAGAAAAGCAATGACAGCATGGCAGGAAGCGCTCGATTTAGGGATACGTCGTTGGCGACAGAAAAGTGTTCTGAAAAAGAGACGACATCTGAGGATTCAGGTCACAATGTTTTGGGAATGGAGCAGCCGGATATGGCGTTGGCGGCACACCGCTAGTTTGAAAAAGAGGCGAGATTTGAGGATACAGGACATAATACTTTGGGCATGGATCAGGAGGATGTGGCGTTGCCGGCACATGACCAGTCTGAGGAAGAGATCGAATTTCAGGTGCCGGGAAATGTGTTTCTGGGAATGGAACCATCTTGCTCAATGCAGAAGATTGCGAATGTTACAGGTGGAGCGCCATTTCTCGTCCAAGTGGCCTGTTTTGCAGTTTCGAGGGTGGCTTAGTCTGGTCTCAAAACTGCGGCAAGCTCGAGCATTAGCAATGGAGTTTTATGAGTACTTCCAAACTTCATTACTAGCCATTGCCTTGCACGAATGGAAAAAGGCACATCAAGTCCGGCGACAAATCCGAACCCGTGTGCAGCATGCACAACGAAACGTGTCGGCTTTGAATTTCAACGAAGAGCAAGATCGCTGGAATGCAGTATCCAGAGAAGAACAACGTCTTCGTCACATCATGCTCAGATGCATATCACGTCTTCTGCACAACAGGGTATGGGCAGCCTGGCGACAGTGGATGTGTGTGGTGCATCTTGTTCATCGCTCACGAGAGGCGGCTGTTGTTTCGTTGCAACGACTCATACGAATGGAGTGCGTTCAGGTAGTTGAATGCTGGAGAACATATGTGCTAGTGGCACGAATGATCGATAGAAAGCACGAATCGGCAGTTCAGCAGAGAATCTCTGAGGTTCTTGCGTGCTGGCAGAAATATTCAGTGTATGTGCATTTAAGCCGGAGAAAACTGGTGTCCGCAGTCAAAAGATGCGCTCAATTGCAATGTTGTAATGTCATTCGCTCGTGGAAAGAAATTGCGACCATCAGGACGCAACTTCGCCTCCGACAAGCAAATTATTCCTCTCTGATTTCCAAGACTATAATCGGACGATTGATTCGTTTTCAAATCAAGGTTTTCTGTTCTTGGGTACTTTTTGTACATTCCCTTCGAGATCGAGGGAAAGTGCAGGGTTTTTGTGATAAAAGAGTCGCGCGTATGTCCCTGAGCTTTCTGATTGCTGCGTGGAGAATGCAGGCGACCCGGCTCGCGCTGATATCCAAAAGGGAAGCTGTATTGCATTATCGTGTTGCCGCTAATACCTTGAATGCCGCTGCGCACGCCTGGAAAGTTGTGACCTTGGCAAACATTGGAAACAGAGCACGATCCATTGTCATTGAATGGAAAATGCTCAAATTTAGGCTCAAGATGGCATGGAAAAGATGGATTCATTTCACAGATGTCCGCAGACATTTTGAGCACAAGCACCTAATTTTGGCGAAAGGAATTTCAAGCGTATTCCAGATAAAGGATTCCTCTGTCAGGAATGCCGTTCGGATATTTCTACTCTGGCGACATAACGTCGAGAGACGCAATCATTGGCGTGTCTCGCATGTGCATTTCGTCACTAGACAAATTATCAATGATGCCAGTCGAGTCTTTAGAAGGCTGAAAGCCTACACCACTTTCAACAAGCAGCTCGAAACCATCACAACTTCGTTTTCGGTACGTTTGAGGATTGCCTTGATCTGTCGGCTCTTCTTTGCCTGGCTAGATTGTGCTGCAGGGTCCAGGATTCTTGATGCATTGCAGCCTCAGCTCGTTGAGCGATGCCGACGAGGACTCATACGCCGAATGCTGAGGAGATGGTCCGTTTGCACCTACGTACGTTTACAAGAACAACTCGAATCTTTCTTAGTAGTTTCAAAGAGACTGAAGCTTCTCAAGAGCAAGACCTGGAGCTGGCATGCAGTGGTAGTGAAAGGTCGCCGTTATCGATCCACAAAACAGAAGATGATTCAATCACGCAGTCACAGAATGTGTGCAAATTGGTTCCATTCCTGGGTCCAGCGAGCATTACTGAGCCGTCGCTATCGATTAGCAGCAGCGAAGGTGCTCCGAAGACGCCGTTACAAAATATGTACAGCCTTTTTTTATTCTTGGATGGAGCAAGCGCACAAATCTAACCGCATACAGGCTAAGATCCGATCAAACATGCAAGAAGAGAGGTTTTATCTTGTATTAACAGCCGTACAGGGATTGAAGAAACACATGGTAACCTCGCGTATCTTGAAGTCTGCGTACCTAATCATGTTAGGTATCCAATTTTCAATGCTGAAGAGGATTCTCGACTCTTGGAGACATGTGGTCATACTGCAGCGATTGTTGAGACTACAAATGCAAACAGACGCTGAGGGATTTAGCTGCAGGGAATTAGTTGCAAACCGAGCATTGTCAGTTCTGCTTTCAACCAGAAGACATTTGTCGCTGAATCATTTTTGGAGTCTGTGGATGGTGGGCATAGCTGCTGTCCGAAATCAAGAGCGCAGGGCCTGCAAATTTGCTCATAGCATTACGTTGCTGCTTGCAAGAGATGTGCTTTATTGCCTGAAGGCTCACGTACTCAGAGTTGCCCGAGCTATTTTACTGAAACTTCACCAGGATGAGAAGAGAATGCACAGCACGTTTCTCTTGTGGGCATCTTGCTGTGAATCAAAGCGTCAGATCGAGATGAGAGCGGACAAGAGCGCTCGCAAATGTGAATTGCATTACAATCTCATGGTCCGAATGTTGTTACATGCGTGGCATGGGGTAGTTCAGAAGCAACGGATTTTGCTCGCACATTTGCCAAGACGAGATATTACTGTCAAACGGCAGTTTTTCGAAGCCCTCAGGGATATTCGGCAACGAAGGACACTCTTGGAATTGAGGGGTGTGCAAATTTTTGTGTCAGCGGCAATTCGCATTATTCGTCTTTCATTTTGGGGGTTGGTTCAATATGTAGCATTACAGCGACGATGTAGAGGCATTTGGATTTCTCGCACAGTAAAGTTTCATAGAAGAATGTCGCACCGTGTTTTCGGCATTTTGAAAGAACGAGTACACTACATGCGCCAGCTGAGGAAGTGGTTCCTGGCGACAAAATTCAAGCTACTTCGCTCAGTTCTGCAACAGACGCTGGAAGCATGGTGCGATGTTACTCTCGCCTCGAAACAGAGTGCGGAAGAGAAGCAGAAGACAATCGTCGAATCGTTGTCACAGCGTGTCACTGGGATTAAGCTACAAGACAGGCTGCTACATCGATTTGGTATTTCTGCTCTCACTCTCTGGAGTCAAGAGGTGTCGAAGAGGAAGAATTTGCGCAGGTGCTCAAGCTTGTGTATGGAAAGGAGGCAGCGACGGCAACTTTTTGCAAATACTCGCGCATGGCACTCAGTCGTTGTGGAGTTTCAATTTCGTTTGCTCGATCACAAACGAATACACAAAATTCTGCAGCTTGTGCTACAAGCCCGAATACGCACATTGTTCGTGGGTTGGCACTTTTCTGTTCGTCGAAAACTGCGACTGGAGTCGGTAGCAGGGTATGCCATCAAAAAATACAAACGAGATTCGCTGCGATCCATCTACTCAGGTTGGTTGTTGTGGGTTTGGCATGTGAACATGCAGCAAGCAGAGCTGAAAATATTGAATCATCGGGACTTGGCCCTGACGCATCATTCAAAACGTAGACAGATCGTAAAAGTCTTGAGATCACGTCTTGCAATGTGGCATGGTTGGATGCTTTATTCCCGCTCCCTTGAATTGCAACGTGCTCGAACGAGCCAGAACCTATCTGCAAATCTGAAGTCTCGTGCAATGAGAGCATGGAATGTGGTCGTAGCTATAGAACGACAGACGTTGCGCAAGGGCATGTTGTTGACGGGCTACCGTTCTCGATGTGAAGTGACATCATTCTTTGGCTGTTGGGCATCATTCAATATCTTGCGAAAGCGTAAGAAGCTTATTGTGGCACACACAAGTAGGAAGCTCCGCCGGAAAGTCCTTACTGATGCGTTGCAAGTCATGCTTGAACACTGTTGGGCTGGGAAAGATGAGACAGCAGGATCTGAGCATAGGGATCTTTGTTTTGAGCTGGGTGTCAAGCGGGCTGCAATCAGGGCCCTGGCGATCGAAAGAAGGCTTGTAATGTGGGGATTTCACGTGCTGATAGACCATTGGAAGTGGTGCCGGAATGTCTTTTTTCGGGTCGGGAGATTCACGTGGAGGAAGAATTGCAAGGCACAGGCGATGGCGGTAATGCATTGGAAGTTTGTGAGCAAGATGAAGCGGGATCGTGTATTGCGGCTGCGATCAATCCACTCGAAGGTAGTCAACCGCACCTGCGTGGAGATGAAGGCATCGTGTTTTGACGCGTGGAGTCAGACACGAGAGCTGGCGTTGGAGACCAAGAGCCAGGACAGCAGGCATGCCGCCCTCGTGTCTAGACTGAGACGTCGATCAGAGCTCAGAGATCTTGGCCGTGCGTTCGACATGCTTGGAGCCTTCACTCTGGAGGCGCGGCGCATGGTGCGCGCTGAGAAGGCGCTGAGTATTCGCAGCGCAAGGCGAGTATTGGAGAGATATCTAGAGCTTTGGGATCAGCACAGAAACATGTCGAATCAGCAGACTCATGAAATAGAGGAGGAGGTGGAAGCAAGTCTCGTATTTCACCGCACAGTGCTTCGAGCAGAACAGAGAAGGATGTTTTTGGATTGCCAGCTGATGAAGCGCTGTTTCTATGACCTGGCAAATAATCGGATCATGGGACTGCATCTTCGAAGGCAAATAGCCTGTCGCAGGTCGCGCCTGTCGTACAGGCTGCTCTCTGAAAGGTTTGGTAATTGGAAGCTGTATGCGGTTTTGCATTCTGGTGATACGATTCTGAGACAGCAGGCAAACAAACTATGCGCCTATCTCCTGCGGTTGTCGTGGTTGAGATGTGTTGCGGTTGCCGTCGGTATTTGGAAGGAAGCTTTGTTACAAAGGACAAAGGAGACGATGAAAGCGGCACGTCGAGTGCTGAATGTCACACAGAGTGCTCAACAGTCAAAGGATGCGTTAGTTCCTGTTTGCTTTGACTGTTTGAAGAAAGTTTGTAAAGCACGCAGAGCGACTGGGCGGTGGAAGCTTCAACAAGTAGCAACTACATGGAATGAGTGGAGCGAAATGATTTCAAAAAACAGAAAGATTCGAGTGATGGCAACGAATGCGGCAAACCGCTGGAAGTGTGCAACTGCCATGCAGTCGTTTGAGGCATGGTATGCACATAGCAAGCGAGAGGCTAGGACCTCCGGAATGATGAGAAGTACGAATGAGCGAAACATGATTTGCACGCTTGCAATGACTTTCGCAACTTGGTACGATACTGCCAGCATACTGGGGGTTAGGAGACAAACAATTATCAAGGCCAAATGGCGTTACCGGTGGCAAAGAATGTCTGGGACGTTGAATGAATGGCGAGACTGCTCAATCGCAACGAAGCACCTCATGCTTGTAAAATCTAAAATAGTGCGCCGAATGCTCAGACATGCCACTATCCGTGCGTTTAATGCTTGGTGCGCCGTCCTTGTGTTGAAGGCACAGGAGCGTCAGGGCATGAATGCGCAAACTAGACGGAAGCATCGCACAATCGCGATTACGTTCGACGCATGGCATGGAAGAGCTTCAAATCAAAGGAAAAGGAGAGGCAAGATGATCAAATCTGTAAGGCTTTGGCGGTGCTGGAGACTCCGTTCAGGCTTTTACGCCTGGCATGATCATGCCATGCGACAGGTAGAAGCAGGATTGAGAGCTTCCCGTGCTATCGCGTCGTGGAATTCTCGAGCGAAACGTCAAGCATCCACCATGTTGTCTATATTGCATAAGCGCGAAAGACGGCTCCTTGCCAATTTTGTTTTTGTCCTTGCCTCGTATGCCTCATCTCAACGACACACCAGGCAGGTGCTCAAAATAATCGCAAAAGGAAGGTCGAGACGAACAATGCTCTGGTTCATGGGAAGATGGGCAAGGCGTGCCATTAGCGGCAGAAACACCCAACTCACTCGGTTGCTGATGTACCGCGAGGAAAATCGTAGAGTAAGGGCCCTGCTGAAGAAATGCGTGACACGCTGGATTGAATCTCATGCAATCATGCAGTCTGCGGTGATGGATTCATTAGAAGCCGAGCTGAAGCTTTCTGTTGCTACAAATCGAGCCGAAATCAAGAGGACAGCAGTCTGCCGGAGGCAACTGTCAAAAATGGTTCAAAACGTGTTCGATACCTGGTGTAGGTATAGAAGAACCAAAAAGCGACAGGGCAGAATTATGTCGATCATTAGACTGCGTTCGCACCAAGAATTGACAGCCATTGGCTTTGAAGCACTGTCTTGTTGCCACAAGCAAGGCAAGCGAGCCAGATTAGGTGGATTGCAAATCGCTCATCAACTGGTAGTGCGCACATTCAGAGGATGGTGGGCGATATCAGTTCAGAGGAGAGCTAACCAATTGGTTGAACAACATGTCTTGAGAAGTATTCAGCGTTTCACATTGAAACAGGCGAGATCCCACTTAGCTGAAACATTTCACGATTTTTTTGCCTCTATATATGAAAATCATAGATTGCAGACTGCATATCTTGTGGTGTATGAGCGCAAGCATCGACGTATCCTGCAAACATGGCGACATCAGACTAAGCTGAGTTGGCTTGAACGACGGTTCGAAATTCTGCAAAAAAGCTACAATCGGACAGATTTTTTGGTTTCTCTCAGGGGCAAAATTACTTGTTGGCGAAAATTTGTTCATAAGCAAAGACTTAGTCGCCGAGCTGTTGACAAGTTGATCAGACATCATGAGATTCATTTGCTGTGGTGCTTGGTTACTTGTTGGCATGCTTTGGTGGTGTCAGAAGCGCACTCGCGGCGGTCATGGTCCAAGATCCAGTCTCACCTTCGT
>Ga0209713_10003193_pt1 | contig 10370 bp, 6 predicted proteins | sample ArcOceMetagenome_3_FD_187444 | JGI IMG/M metagenome (GOLD analysis project Ga0209713, IMG submission 187444) | Marine eukaryotic phytoplankton communities from Arctic Ocean - Arctic Ocean- Svalbard ARC20M Metagenome (SPAdes) (version 2) | ecosystem: Environmental > Aquatic > Marine > Oceanic...
GGTCGGCGGCTCGACGCGCAGGCTAATGGTGCCGAGCACGCCCCACAGCTCAAGGCCGCTCTCCCGCGGGCGGCGCGATGAGAATGTCTTGCTCAACTGTCATTTTCTTGGCGGCAATCAGGAAAAAATCGAAAAGCGAAGTGCAACTCGGAATCTCGGAATTAGCGAGAATTTCGCTCAATTACACCGCTACTCCCCCTTACACCGCTACTCCCCCTTATGCCCAGCAGGTGCATGCACGACTTCGGCACATGCGGGCGGGTCGATGATGCCGGCGGCCGCGCCAAGGATGCGTATTGTATACCTTGCCACTGGCATGCGAATCTTACCAATCTTGCGGTCGTGCGGTAGCAGCAGCGGAGTCGAGGCCAATGCGGTCTCGGCGACCGCGCACGCGCTGATCACCAAGCAGGGTGTTTGACACCCACCGATCGCGCGCACGAAGCACCCGACGACCGACAAGATAGACAACATCACGACATAACGACTTCTGCTCGCCACGTAAAAACTGGGAATCACGGGGAGAGCTCTGCTTAAACAGCTTAAACAGCTGCGCAGGCTAACCTATCCCAAGCTTTGCGCGGAGCCACTCGAGCAGGTTTGCGCCCCTCCACCCCGCGATCGCGGCCTTGCTGGCGAGCGACGGCTTCGCGAGTCGCAGGACGCCCTGCTGTGCCACGGACACCACGAGCTGGCCGGTGTCGGGCCGGTACAAGTGGCCGAAGCAGAGCGCGCGGCCGGCGCCGGCGTGCGGCGACGACATCTCGTACAGCAGCCACTCGTCTGCTTTGAACGGCGCGTGGAACCACATCGAGTGGTCAAGCGTCGCAAACGCGCCGAGCTTGGGCGACGGGAAGCCAATCGAGTGCGGGCGCAGCGCCGTCAGCAGCAGCGGCTCGTCCGAGAGGTAGGCCGCGCAGGCCTCGTTGAGGCCGGGCCCCGAAGAGATCGGGTCGCGAATCCGCACCCACAGCAGCTGGCGCGACGGCTGCGGCGGCGGCGGGTCGAGATCCAGAGGGTCGGGCAGCCGATTGCAGGCGTAGCGTACCTCGACTGGCACCGCCTGCGCCTCCTCGATCAGCGGGCGCAGCGACGCGGGCGCGCGGGTCAGCAGCTCGGCGAGCATGTCCGCGCGCGACGGGCACTCCTCCGGCGGAGGCAAGTCCGAAGGCATCGGTTCAGCGTGCGCGATCCCGCTGGGCTCGCCGCCTCGCGCAAACTGCGCCTGCATCTGGAAGATGATCTCGCCCTGCTGGGGCGTCGACTGATCGCGAGAAGAACGAGCGCAGGTTGGCTGACTCTCGGACCTGGTAGATGATGTCGCTGGTGTTGAGGCCGCGTTTGAGAAAGTACGAGTGCAGCGAGATGGGCACAACGTCCTTTGGCACAGCATCGCTGCGGCTCAGCGAAAGCTGCGCGGCGTGCAGCGCCTGGCCGAGAACCTGACCGCCAAAGACAGCATATCCGCCGGGCGGCACCCAGAGCTGCGAGCTCGAGGCACGGTACAGCCCACGGTCAAGCTCCTGGAGGTCAATGTGCGCGCCGGCCGTCGCACGAAGCTGGTGGCGCGTACTCCTGGCAGCCGTGGAGAGCCGGCGCGCGATCGTGCAGGTGGATCGTCGCATGCTATAGACAGACTGACAGACAGCCAGCTATAGACAGACTGATAGACAGCCGCGCGCGATCCCGCTAGGCAGATAGAGACAGTCAAACGCGGATCCCTCGAGTCAAACGCGGCCAGACGCCTGGACGTGTCGAGTGGAAAACACGCGCACTTCGAAGTTCCACGGTTATATGCCCAACACTAATGAGCGATGTATTTTTGGCTTACAGCGTAAACAGCGTTCACCGCCAACTCCACGGCAGTCTCCTCGCCACGCGGCCTCCTCGGCACACCTGCTTGATTTGTCCGCGTTGCGGCACGGCTTGCGCACGCCTCGCCGCGTGCAGCACCAGCTCGTCGACTCCTTGCCCCGTCCGCGCCGAGCACTCGACGTACGTGACGTTGGCCAGCCCGCGGTCCACGTTCTCAAAGCGCTCCTCCACCTGACGTCGCAGCTCCCTCTCCGGCGGCGGCGTGTACCCGCCGCCGCCGCCGCCACGCACGTCGGCGTGTGATCCGGCGACCACGACGGCGACGGGGCAGACGATCGGGTCGTCTCGGCAGAAGAAGAGCCGCTCGAAGACGGCGTCGACGACCTCGAGAGCGGCACACAGCGAGCCGGGTCGGCTGATGTCCGCGACGACGATGAAGCCGTTGCGCTTTCGCTCCGTGCCAATCGGGTTGCCACGAGGGCTTCTGCTGCCGAGGCCTGTGCTGCCACCTGCTCCGAGCGGCTGCTGCTGCTCGTCGGGTGGAGGGTCGTCCAGGTAGCCACCCTGCTCGAGAAATTCGCGGATGCACTCTGGCGGCGCTCCGTCCCCGGCACGTGGCTGGTGTCGACGTCCCGGCGTCCACAGTGGCGTTGACCAGCCGCCGCCACTGCCCGCCGTGGCGCGCTGCTCGAGCTGCAGGACCTCCTTGAGCTTCGCCTCGTACCAGAGCATCGGCCGCAGCTGCTCCTCGAGCGCACGTGCGCCCGAAGCGCTCGGCTCGCCGCTCTGACTGTCGACTGCGATGCCCGGGCAGTCCTCGAGCTCCACCAGCAGCTGCGGGTGCCGCCAAAAGTGCTGCTGGACATGACTCGTGGGTCTATGCCGCTCCTCAAAGGCGTGGCTGACGAGCCGGTGCGAAAGCGAGCTCTTGCCAGCGCCAGACTCGCCGAGCAGGCACAGCCTGACGACCGACTGCCTGCTCGGGTGCCACGGCTCGGCGCACGGCGCGCCACGAGTCGTGCAGACGGTGGGCTCGTCGAGCTCCCCGGCGTCGAGACGCTCTGTGTTTGCGGGCTCCTGCTTGGCACGCACGAGGCAGTGTGGTGCGAGGCTCTCGAGCAGCGATTCGGCCCAGGTGGCGAGCGCCATGCGGGCAGAGCTTCTCAGGAGCCGCGGCCAGCTGTGTTAGGCTTGAGTCCCAGCTGTGCATGCAGCTCCGCATACCAAACTTTGGATCGGGGTCGCCGGCGTCCCATGAGGCCGCGCCTCCTGGCCCTCTCGCTCCTCCTCGCGCCGGCGCGCGCCTCTCGCTGCAACGGCGACGCCCAGCCGGGCGCCCCCAACCTCCACCCCATCGACACGGCGCCGCCGGTCTTCGTGCGGGCGGTCCCCAACGGCAAGCTCTACAGCGTCGGGCCCGCGGGCGACGTCAAGGACCTGGTGCACGTGTGGGGCACGCCGTACGAGAACGGCTACGCCATGGGCCAGCTCCTCGCGCACAAGCTGAAGAAGTTTTTGCCCGAGGTGACCCTTTACTTTGAGAGCCAGTTCGTCCCGAAGCTCGCCAACGACACTTGGTGCCACGAGCACCGGTTCCGCTGCGGCGCGCTCAAGGAGGTGCTGCAGGACGGGCTGACCGCCGCGCTCAACCTCTCGTACCACATGACCGCGCCCTACATCAAGCCGTACGTGATGGAGGAGATCAGGGGGCTGGCGGCCGGCGGCGGCGTCGACGAGGTCCAGCTGCGCAACCTCATGTGGCTCGGCGAGCTGACGCGCGGCGCGTGCTCGATGTTCGGCGCCAAGGACAGCGCGACGCCCGACGGCAACCTGCTGCAGCTGCGCGCCCTCGACTGGGACGTCGACGGGCCCTTTCGCAACTACCACACGATCGTCGTGTACCACCCCACGCCGGGCGCGGGCGACGGCCACGCCTTTGCCAACCTGGCGTTCACCGGCTACACGGCGTCGATCACCGGCTTCTCGGCGGCGAAGCTCGGCATCTCGGAGATCGGCGTCTCGTACCCCGACGCGTCCTTCGGGTCCGAGTCCTACCTGGCGCGCGGCTACCCCTTTGGCTTCCTGATCCGCGACGTCCTCCAGTTCGACGCCTCGCTCGACGAGGCCACGCAGCGCATCACCAACGCCAAGCGCACGTGCGACCTGATCCTCGGCGTGGGCGACGGCGACGCCAACGACTTCTCCGGCTTCCAGTACTCGTCGCACGTCGCGACCGTCGTCAAGCCCGACAGCCTGCTGCCCGTCAACGACACGTGGCACCCGCCCGTCGCCGACGTCGTCTACTGGGGCATGGACTGGATCTGCCCCAACGACAACCGGATGCTCGCGCACCAGCTGACGCGCCACCACGGCAACCTCACCGCCGCCCTCACCATCTCCGACGTCGTGTCGTACGTCTCCACCGGCGACGTCCACGTCGCCGTGTACGACTACGCCGCGATGACCATGCACGTCGCCACCGCGCGCCCCGACGGCTCCGACGGCCCGCTCGAGGCGTACAAGCGGCAGTTCACCTCGCTCGACATGACCGCGCTGTTTGCCGAGAAGCCGCCCAGCCTCGTGGAGGTGGATGTTGTCTGAAGCATGCAAAGGCTGAAAAAGCTGTCAAATGTGGGGTTTGTCTATATATTGTGAAGGCCTGCAATACGTAGAATATTGTGGTCCATCTTATTCATCTTATCTATCACGCACAGAAACGACTTCACGCACCCCGGAAACTCTCTCTCTCAGTCTCTCACCCTTCGTCCATCGTCGACAGAAGCTCCCTGCGCACGCCTAACTTAGCCCCTGCCCCGCCCCCTCACGGCCACGCCCCGCACCTACGTCGACGTGCCGCGCGCTTCAGTCCTCGGAGACGTCCTTGGTGAAGAACATCGCCTGCGGGTGCAGCCCGAGCTCGTCGAGCGAGGTGGCGAGCTGCTCGGCGTCGCCAAACTCCTTGCGCGGGTAGTTGGAGACGAGCGCAAAGTCGAAGAGCTCGGGCTCCTCGCTCTCGACCCAGTCGACGACGACGCTGAGCGCGCTGTCCTTTGGGAAGCGCCGGTCGAGCCGCCGCCCGTCGGGCATGCGCACGACGACGCGCGTCGCGTCGGCGGTGCCCTGCGGCGGCTCGGCGGGCAGCGTCGCGCCCTTGGCGCGCCGGTCGTGTATCCGCGCCTCGGCCGCCTCCTCCTCCTCGCGCGCGCGCCGCTCCTGCTCGGCGACCGCCGCCTCGGCCGCCTGCTGCGCGAGCAGCTCGCGCTCGCGCTCGGCCTCCTCGGCGGCCTCGCGCGCCTGGTCCTCGGCGAGCGCGCGCGCGTACTCGTCCTGCTGCTCCTCGCGCATCTGCCGGTCCATGACCAACTGGTGGCGCTCGGCGCGCGCCGCGACCAGCAGCGGCTCGTACTGGCGGAGGATCGTGTTGAGCTGGTCGACGACGCGGTCGTCGTCGAGGGCGTGGCAGCCCGGCAGCGAGCCGAGCGCCTGCGTGATCGCGCCGCCGCCGCCGCCCGCGCCGCCCGGCCCCTGGTGCGGCGCGAGGTCGCCGTGCGCGAGCACGACCAGCGCGGGCAGCTGCTGGACGCGCAGCGCCTGCCGCATGCGCCGCCCCTCGAGCGACGCGACGTCGCCGACCCAGAAGGTGAAGTTCTCGTCGACGAAGGCGGCGAAGAGCGCCGAGCTCAGCACGCGCTGCGCGAACGTCGCCGACTCGGCCGAGTCGGCGTGCAGGTACACGAGCAGGAAGCGCAGGTCGCGCCGCGCCGCCTGCAGCGCCTGCGCGCACGTGCCGCGGTAGAAGCGCGGGTGCGTCGCGCCGTACCGCTCCTCGAAGCTCGACTCGAAGCGCTGGATGGCGATCGCGCCCTGCGGCACGCCGCCCGCGTCGCCGCGCAGCAGCCCGATCGCCGAGAGCGGCGCGAGCAGCAGCGAGCCAAAGAAGCGCGGGAGGCCCGTGCGCCAGAGCAGGCCGCCGAGGCGGATGGCGACGGCGGCGAGCAGCGAGAAGCCGGGCAGCCGGCTGAGCAGGCCAAAGGCCCAGCGCAGGCGCGGGATTATCGCGCCGCCGCCGCCCGCCGCGCCGTCCTGCGGCGCGGCCGGGCCGCCCGGCATCCCCTCCCCATCGCCGCCGCCGCCGCCGCCGCCGTCGTCGTCGTCGTCCTCCTCCTCCTCGAAGCCGTCGTCGTCGTCGTCGTCGTCGTCGTCGTCGTCGTCGTCGTCGTCGTCGTCGTCATCGTCCTCCTCGTAGTCGCCCTCGACGTACGGAGGCGCGCCGCCACCGAAGCCGCTCCCTGCCGCGCCGCCGGCCGCCGGCCGCTCCTCAAAGTTGAAGTGGAGCGAGACGGCGACGTCCAAGTCGCCGCCCGCCCCGTCGAGCAGGTTCTGCGCCGCCGGTGCCTCGAGGCCGGTGATGGCGCACAGCTGCTCCAGCTTCTCTTGTGGTTCCATATGTGTGAGCACACGGGGTCTTTGGACGAGGACGATGGCCACGCGTCGCGAAAGGCTCCGCGACGCAACTTTGCACAGTGGTTTTGCCTCTCGGCATCGCTGCCGGATCCGGGAGAGGTTCGGGCGTTATGTGTGCAAGGGTAGTGTCTGCAGACGGGGGGAGATATGGCGTTGTTGTCTATCGCTGTCAACACTTTGCTGCGCTGGTTTGGCCCAAAGCGGGGTAAGAAACCGTTCTGAAGCGCAAAATGGCGTCTGTGAACCACCCACCGACCTGCTCAGCGGTGTGCGCTGGTGATTTTTCTCGTTGGACGGTCAGCCGTCGTGGCCATCCGCGAGTCGTCCTTGCCCCCACCGCAGCCATGGTGGTCTACAACTTCAAGAAGATGGAGACGGTGCCGACGGCGACCGCGATGATGGATGCCGTCCTCTCGAAGACCCAGCGCAAGACGCCCACCGTCGTCCACCCCAACTACAACATCGTGCGCATCCGCCAGTTCTACATGCGCAAGGTCAAGTACACGCAAACGTCGTACCAGGAGGTGCTCACGCAGATCCTCACCGACTTCCCGCGCCTCGAGGACATCCACCCCTTCTACGCCGACCTCGTCAACGTCCTCTACGACCGCGACCACTTCAAGCTGGCGCTCGGCCAGCTCAACATTGCGCGCCAGATCATCGACTCGGTGAGCAAGGACTACATCAAGCTGCTCAAGTACGCCGACTCGCTCTACCGGTGCAAGTGCCTCAAGAAGGCCGCGCTCGGCCGCATGTGCACCGTCATCAAGCGGCAGAAGGGCGCGCTCGAGTACCTCGAGCAGGTGCGGATGCACATGATGCGCCTGCCGTCGATCGACCCGACGACGCGCACGATCATCGTCGCGGGCTACCCGAACGTCGGCAAGTCGTCGTTCGTCAACAAGGTGACGCGCGCCAACGTCGAGGTCCAGCCGTACGCCTTCACCACCAAGTCGCTCTACGTCGGCCACATGGACTACAAGTACCTGCGCTGGCAGGTCATCGACACGCCGGGCGTGCTCGACCGGCCAATCGAGGAGCGCAACACGGTGGAGATGCAGTCGATCACGGCGCTGGCGCACCTGCAGTGCGCCGTGCTATACGTGCTCGACATCTCCGAGCAGTGCGGCTACGACCTGAAGGAGCAGGTCGAGCTCTTCGAGTCGATCCGGCCGCTCTTCCACAACAAGCCGCTCATCGTCGCCGTCAACAAGGTCGACGTGCGCACGCCCGACCAGCTGACGCCGACCGAGCAGGCGCTGCTGCAGAAGCTGACCGACGCGGGCGCGACGATCACCTTCATGTCGACCTTCTCGGAGGAGGGCCTCATGCAGACCAAGAACACGTGCTGCGACCTGCTGCTCGCGCAGCGCGTCGAGCAGAAGCTGCAGGGCAAAAAGGTCGAGTCGGTAATCAACCGGATCCGCGTCGCCGAGCCGACGGCGCGCGCCGGCGCGCCCGCCCGCCCGAGCTTCGTGCCGCAGTCGGTGCTCGACGCGCGCGCCGCCAAGGCCGCCGCCGCCGCCGCCGCCGCCGCGTCGGGCGGCGCGGGGCCGTCGTCGGCGGGCGGCGCGCCCGCCGACTCGACCGACCTGCCCGACGCGGCGGCGCCGAAGCGGCAGACGCAGAAGGACCTGCAGGAGGAGCACGGCGGCGCGGGCGTCTACTCGCTGCCGCTGCAGGCGCACTGGGAGCTCAAGCGGCCCGAGTGGCTCGACGACATGATCCCCGAGATCATGGACGGCAAGAACATCGCCGACTTCATCGACCCCGAGATCGAGGCCAAGCTCGAGGAGCTCGAGCGCGAGGAGGACGAGCGCGCGCAGCTCGCCGAGATGCAGGACGACGAGCTCGACGACGAGGACGTGACGGCGGTGCGCCAGCTCGCCTCGAAGATCCGGCAGAAGAAGGGCATCGTCAAGGCGACCGCGTGGACCAAGCGCAAGAACAACGGCGCGGGGCCGCTGCCGGGCAAGATCGCGGCGAAGCAGCGCTCCGTCGGCCAGTTCGTCTCGCACATGGGCAAGATGGGCGTCAAGCTCGACGCGGCGGCGCTGCCCAACCTCAAGAAGAAGGCGCTGCCCGGCGCGCCCGGCCCGCACGCCGTCGAGCGCTTCGTCGACGAGGAGGGCGGCAGCGGCGGCGGCGCCATCCGCGCGCGCTCGCGCTCGCGCACGCGGGGGGGCGACGGCGACGACGCGATGGGCGAGGGCGAGGCGCGCGGGCGCAGCGTCTCGCGCGGCCGCTCCAACTCGGTGCCGCGCGACCGCTCGGCGACGCGGCGCGACTCGGCGAAGATCGCGCACTCGCAGAGCCCGCAGGGCCTCGGGCTGCGCGACGACACGGCCATCAAGAAGGCGGGCAAGCTCACGCACAAGAACCAGGCCAAGATCAGCAAAATGGGCCGCGCCACCGAGTCGGACCGCCGCATCCCGACCAAGATGCCCAAGCACCTGTACTCGGGCAAGCGCGGCAACGGCAAGACCGACCGGCGCTAAGCGGCGCTGTGCTGGGGCCGTTTTGCTTTTGGCGTCGGCGGCGGCGTGTGCCGCAACGTGCCCGCACCCGCTGTGTGACGGATGCGAAATCCGGTCCAGAGTTGTCCTTAAGAGTAAGCGAGTCCTTTACTACCGCGCCCTTGCGACAGACATACCTCTGTCACCATGATGCATGAATTTGCCGACACTCGAACTTTGCTGTCCATCTCGGAGGAGTCCTCTCATCCCCTGCCACCGCCACCGCCACCACCGTGCTGCCCCGCAGGCGGGCCGGCGGCTTTACGCGACACGCGCGTGCGCTCGACGCTGCCACACAAATAGTAGAGCGGGTAGCGGCGGCCGTCAATGCCGCACGGCAGGTTCATGAGGTGCGCGCGCTGCGCGCCGCCCTCGCCGTCGCCCTCCTCGACGTGCGAGAAGACCCAGTCGATCTGCGTTGCCATCTCGAACGGCATCTCGCCGCCGAGCGGCGGGCCGGCGTTCTGCCCGGCGGGCGCGAGCGTCACGTCCGTCCCGTCCTGCAGCGTCACGCGCTCGCCGGGCTCCAGCGGCCCTTGCGTGCGCTGCCGCTTCTCGGGCCCGCCGCCGCCGCCGCCGCCCGCGCCGCTCGGCCTGGCCAGCGGCGCCTCGCTCGCCCTGACCAGCTGCTTGACGAGGTCAGACACCTTCATCAGCATCGAGTCGGTCAGGTACGAGTGCTGCGCCGCCACCTCGAGCGTCTGGCCGCAGAACTCGATCTCGATCTCGTACTGCGGCTCCGCCTGCTTGGCGCGCTCCTGCGTCTCGCCCTGCCTCGCCACGGTGAGATCGAAGGCGAACATCTGCTTGTACACAAACTTGTGGCGGCGCTTGTACCGCCACAGCGATACCTCGGACGTGTCGTGCGCGATCTCGTTCTCACTCGCGACCGAGAAGCGCACCTGGTACTCGCTCGTGCCGCAGTCGGCCAGCATCGCGTCGTGCCGCTCCTTGCGCAGGAAGGAGGTGCCGCCGGTCTTCTTGTCGCGTGTCTCGCGGACGCCGCTCGCGTGCTGCAGGTCGAGCGTGTCCTCCTCCGCCGTGCTAGACCACGTCTTGCTGCTCCTGAGGTTGCGCAGCACCGTGTCGAAGCCGAGGGCGCTCACGTCCTTGATGCGCGCCTCGATCTCGATGAGCGGCTGGTTGGCGTTGCCCTTGTACCACGAGAGCAGGCGCTCGCGCTCGCGCCGGCCGAACTCGAAGGACATGCTGCCTCCGAGTGGGTGGTGCGCGCGCGCGTCTGTCCGCGACGCCGGGCCAAAGTCGCGCGGGGCATGCGCTATGCGCTACGTGCGGTGGTGTCCTCCAGTCGGTCTGCAGCGTGTAACGGAGCCGAGGTGTGTAGTTGAGGTAAGCTAACAGCGTTAAACCGTTAAACCGTAGGGGTCGGTGCAGGGAGGCGGGCGAGCGGCGCCTCGTCTTGGGATGGGGTAGCCGCCATGGTGCAGTTCCGGCGAAAAGTTGATTCGCGGATGCATGTCTACAGGTCGGCCAGCGGGAGGGGGAGGGAGGGGGTCAAATCCGTAAATCCGTAAATCCGTAACCGAACATCAAAACAGCGCCCGGGAGCCTCCC
>Ga0209713_10003195_pt1 | contig 10368 bp, 11 predicted proteins | sample ArcOceMetagenome_3_FD_187444 | JGI IMG/M metagenome (GOLD analysis project Ga0209713, IMG submission 187444) | Marine eukaryotic phytoplankton communities from Arctic Ocean - Arctic Ocean- Svalbard ARC20M Metagenome (SPAdes) (version 2) | ecosystem: Environmental > Aquatic > Marine > Oceanic...
CGTCGCGTCCAAGTGCACTTGCTGCATCTGCGGCGCCTGCGAACCCGTCGCATCCACAGCCGTCGGTGGAGGAGCCCCCTCCTGCGCACCTGCAGCAGCTACCGCACCCGCGACGGGCGGCGGTGGCGGTCCAGCTGACTGCTGAGGGCCCGGCAGGGCCATGCTGTTGCACTTGGCGCCGTGGAACTTGGTGTGGAACTTGCGTGTGACGTTGTCGCCGGGCGGCTTGACGACCCACTTATCCTGCGATCGTGGCCGTCACCCACCGCTTAGGCGTGGGCTTTAACCCTAACCCTAACCCAAACCGACCCTAACCCTAACCTTTGCCTCAACCCTAACCGTAGCCCTAGCCATTGGGTTAGGAGAAGGCAAGGGGATCACCTTCTTGGCGCAGTGCATCAGTGTGAAGGCCAGCGCGGCGCAGGCGCCCGCAGGCGCAACTTTTCCGACTGGCACACGTGCGTGGTGGGCGCAGACGAGAGTGTGCGTGTCCCCGCGCACGGCCTCCTTGATAGACGGCTCGGAACCCTTGTGCAGCATGTGGTCGAAGCCGAGCGCGCCCAACAGGATATGGATGAGGATCTCAAGGCAGTCGTACCTGCGTTGGGGTCGAAACACGAGGGTTAGGGTTAATAGGGTTAGGGTTAGGGTTAGGGACGCGCCCGGGCTGGACATGCGCCTGGTTTGTGGTGCGCGGAGATCACGGAGGTGGTGTGCTACGGCCGCATCGACCCACACGGGCAGGGTTGGGTTAGGGCTGGGGTTAGGGTTGGGGTTAGGGTTTGGGGTTGAGGGTCAAGGGTTAGGGTAGGGGGGCTGTGTTAGCTACCAGTCCGGCTGCTCCCATGGGTCTGCCTCGTACGTCTCGTCCTTGGAGATCTCGGCGGCCAGCGCGCGCCCGACGGAGTCCATGAGCTCGGTGTGGGCCTTGGTGATGTCGTCCAGCGACACGCCGAGCCTGGTGCGTGCGAGGAGGGAGGTGGGTCTTAGGAGGACGAGGAGGGTACGCAAGCCCACCGCAAGGGCAACGCGTGGGCCACGCACGGGCATGGCGTCAGCAACGCGTGGCCGTGTGGCGTGCCCGCCACCGCTGCGTGCAAGCCAGCGTGCGATGGCTTGGGAACCCATCGGCGTACGATGGCGCCCTAGTTTACTCCGTTCTTCCCTTGACCCCGCCATCGTGTGCCACGCGCAGCGTTCGCATGTCGAATGGGGATGGGAATGGGGATGATGGGGAGTGGGGACGCACTCCTTCCGCGCAGCCGCGTTGAGACCACGACCGGCAGTCAACGCCTCCTGGAGTGACAGCTTCCGAGCGGCCTGGTAGGTGGCACCGTCCTTGGGCGTGGGCACTCCATCTTGGCCGGCCATCTTATCTCCCGCGCGGCCGTGTGAGGAGACGAGCATCCGCGCCATCTGCTGGATGGTGAGCGCGCTACTGTTTGTCATGTCGAACCGCCCGGCCATCGCCCCGCCAACGCCTGGTGCACGCCTGCGCCGCCTGGGTGGGTGTGGAGAGCCAACGCGTTGTGTGGCGTTGACCCACCCGAGGCGCGGGTGTGTGACACGCGCCGCCTCGAGAGTAACATCCAAGATGCAGACAGACAGTCACGCGTCAGCAACGCGTGGGCGACGCATGGGCATGGCGTCAGCAACGCGTGGCCGTGTGGCGTGCCCGCCACCGCTAGTGGCCGCCAGCACTCCGCCGCACGCACACGTGCACACACACACACACACAAACACACACACACACACCTTCCCCCTCCTTCCCACACCTTCCTCCTGCCCTCTCCAGCACACCCCACCCTCACCCTAACCCAGCAGCCCCAACCCTACCCGCAACCCCGCTCCCACTCACTTCGTGCGCCGAACGAGCACACTCGGCGCACACACACACACACGCACACGCCCCCTCCCCCGCTCAAGCAACCCCCCTAACCCTAACCCTAACCCTAACCCTAACCTCAACCCTAACCCTAACCCGAGCCCCACGCACTGCGTGCGCCGCAAGGCGCACCCTCGGCTTGTAGTGCGGCGCCGAAAGGCGCCACAGCGTCCCCAAACGTGGAGCTATAGGATTCTTCCACTTGGGACGCCCGGTCGACCACGCGTCGACCGTACGTCGACCATACATGCCCTACGCGCTGTCAGGGTGTGGTGGCAAGCAGTACACGCAGCCGCTTAGCCGCTCGCGACGACTTGCGGCGCTTGAAGCGCGTGACGGCTGACGTGAGCTCCTTCTCGTCTGCCTCCGTCGTGCCTTCCTCCGAGCTAGAGACCTCCACCACCGCCACCGTCTGCTGCTGCTGCAGGGGCGGCAGCGCCTCCACCACCGCCACCGTCTGCTGCTGCTGCAGGGGCGGCAGCGCCTCCACCACCGCCACCGTCTGCTGCTGCTGCAGGGGCGGCAGCGCCTCCACCACCGCCACCGCCTGCTGCTGCTGCAGGGGCGGCAGCGCCTCCACCACCGCCACCGCCTGCTGCTGCTGCAGGGGCGGCAGCGCCTCCACATCTATGGCCACCATGGCCGCAAGGGCGGGCGGGCTGTCCGAGTCCATAGGCAGGGCGGCGCGCTTGCCGCCGGGCAACAGCGGCAAGTGCGAGTTCAGCCTCACCGTGAATGTGCGCCTCACCTCCACCTCCGGTGTACAGCTGGGGCTCCGCTCTTCCTCCGTCTCGTCGCCGCTCTCCAGCGCCTCCGAGCTCGTAGCGGACGGCCCGTCCAGCTCCCACTCGTCCTCCCACTGCGCTGCACCGGCCTCCTCCTCCGAGCATGACGTGTCCACCTCCTCCTCACTGCACACTGCCTCCTCGCTCAACGCCGCCGCCGCCACGGGGCTGTGCAGCGCAGCAGTGAGGCTGGCCGCCTTCTTGGGGCGCTCGCGGCGCGGGGTGGTGCCGGGGTACGTGACTGCACGTTGCAAGTACACCTTGTTTGCCGTCGTAGTCCTTCGGCCGTATATCTGCAGCCACGTCTCCTTCAGCTCGTTGGTGGTCATCGACTCAGCCCTCTCCCGCGACACGCAGTGCTCACGGGCAATCGCACGCGAGCCCCGCCGCTGCTGCTGCGCGCCTTCAGCTGCAGCAGCTCCAGCCGCGCCCGGAGAAGGCCGAGCGACAGTGGCCACCTGCGCGCGCCCTGCCGCGGCTCCAGCTGCGCCCGCACCCAGGCGTGTATGCGTGGACGGAGCCGGTGGAGTGTCCATCGGCGCTGTGCCGCCAGCCACACGCTGCAAGCCAGCGGCTACACTGCGCACGTCGTACCCGTCGTCGTACACGTTCCGCCACTGTCGCTCCGAGGTGCCCATTGCGCGTTGGGTGCCGTGCCGTTCAGCTGAGCTCCACGCCTCCTCGCCCGCCCGCACCGCGAGCATGTGTCTGCAGAGGACATGTCGCGCACCACCCACACCTGATACGCTCAGTGCCGGTATGCAGTGCCGCCCCCCCACATGCTAGCCCCACCTGCGACCCACGCGCGACCTACGCATGCCATGGATGTGCCGTGCGCGAGCCTTAGGTGTGTACGACGTGTGCCCCACACTAGTACCATGGTTTGTCCAAGGGGCGCACCGTAGCTTGTTATTGCTCAGATGCACGGCAGGCAGCCCGGCCTCCTCCATGGCCAGTTTGAACACCCGGTTCAGCACGTTCTGGCTCTCCTTGGCGTCGTGGAGCGGCCTACCGTCCATCTCCGTTCGAAACGCGGCATGGCGCTTGGATGAGCGAAGCATCCCGAAGGAGGCAAGCACGCGCTGTCGAGCCCACGTGAACTCCTGCTCCCCGTTGCCGCCGCCCCGCCCCGTGTTTCAGCATTCACATATTTAATTAATAGCTCCGGCAACATATATCACACGTACCAGCTCCAGCAGATCCAGTAGCACAGGCGTGCTGCCCGCAGCGGCCGAGATGTGTGCATCTGGCACAGAGACACGTCGCTCCGTCTTGTGATGACTCGTCACCAGCACGTACGAGCGAGGCGCCCGTCTCTCCAATGTGTTGCCTCTGCATGAGGGAAGCTTGCATTCACCAATTGAGCAATAGCGGCCGCTAGTGGCCGCCAGCACTCCCGTGACGCCCTTGCAGGTTAGGGTGTACAGCGAGCGGGGCCGAGGCGTGGGCAGCTGCGTCACCAGCAGAGCCATCATGACCTGGTTCACGTGCGTGGCAGTCGCCACCACAGACGGACTGTGGGCGGGGAGCTCCAGCATGGATGTGGCGGTGCCGAGCACCGTGGAGGCGCGCTGTAGCGCCACCGCCTGTAGCGTAGCGTGCCCACCCGCTGGCCAATCACCAGCGGCGACCCTCTCCTCAGGGGTGGGTGGTGGCCTCTTTGGCTCCTCACCCCACAACTGCGCGCTAAGAGCAGAGATCTGGTCACGCAGCTCGCCACACGTCTGCACCTCGCTATCCGAGAGTGGCGGGCTCAGCAGCTGCCTCCCGGAGCTCGAGCGCATCACACGCAGGACGGTGTTCAGATGCGTCATCGTCTTCACCATCGTCTTCGGCTTCAGGCCTCTTGCGCGCTGGAAGAGCAAGTACCTCATGACCGCGTTGCCGTCCAACAGGGTTGACAGGGAAGGCTCGGCATCGTGGGTTCGCACGGCGTGACCGATGAACTCGCGCACAGTGCGGGCGTGCGACTCGCGGGTAGCCTCCGCCCATCGCGCGTTGGCGCGCTCCACGTTCAAGGGGTCCGCCATCCATTTGAGTACGCCCTCCTGCTGTGTGGAAAAGAAGGCCCACGCCTCGGCGCCGATGAGGAGCCGGGTCAAGGCGAAACACTCCCCGTCCGGCAGCTCGCGCTCCGCAGGGCTACCCTCTCCTCCTGTGCCAGCGTGGCGCATGAGAACAACCCGACCTGCGCAGTGACACACGTCGCTGTAAGATGTTGCGTGAGTCGCCTGCGGCACATGTGACACACGCGTGCGGCCTGTGCCCACCCCGCGTAGCCACGCCTGCCCTATGCGTGTGCCACGCGTCCCCCTGCTGTGCCCTCGCCCCCCTCGATGAGCCCCAACCGTGACGGGTTACACCCTAACCCTAACCCTCCGTGGAGTGTGCAGCAAGGAGGGGGTGGCACCTTCACCCGTGCGCCCCCGTCGTCCTTGCCCCGCCCCCTAACGCCCCTTAGCTCCCCCCTAAGGCCCCGAGGGGGACGCGTGTCCCTCGCGAGCAGCACGCGTGGGCTACACGTGCTCCTCTGATGCCAGCGCATCCTGGGACACCTTGCCGCTCGCTCATTTCAAAAGTGTGTGGGTTGTGGAGGTGCGCCTCCTGGAGCTCCGCCCCCCGCCCCGCCAACGCTCACACCTGCCCCTCCCCGCCCAGGCTCTCCTGAAGGTCGCCCACAGCTCCCACGCGTGAACGCCCTTCGCCGCAGCTCGGCACGTGCACCGTGTGGGTGACCCGTGCAGCCGAGCCCGCCGCTCCGCCGTCACGCGTGGCGCCGCCGTCAGAGCGTCTGGGGGAGTTACCGCGCCCGCAGGGCCTACGAGAGCTCGGTCGAGTGCAGATCTTGCCGTAAAAAAACACGGCAGAGGTCGTACCTACCCAGGAGGGGGGTAGCAGTGCGGGGTTGGGCTCGCTCTGTCCCGCCGTGCGGTGCGGCGGCGCCGGCGTGGGGCCGCTCCATCCCGCACACAAAAATGCGCCTCCCGAAATTTTCACTCTCCGTACGCCCCTGAACTTTCCCCCCTCTGACGTCACTTATTCGGGAGAATCCATTTTGGATTCTGTCGATGAAGAGGCGTCGCCAACACACCCCCCACGCGTGCACCACGTATGCTGGGAAAAAAAAATCTGAACCTACCTTTGCCTGCAGGTGCGATGCCAACGGCGGCACAGATACAAGAGGCGGTAGACGGGATCGGACACTTGCACCACGTGTCTAAGCCGGTCACCGACAGCGTATCGGATGTCTCCAGCATACATGGCCCAGCGAACGAACCCCGTGCAAAACGCAGGTGCACGCAACGTGGTGGCGGGCCGGAGCCAGAGGAGGAGGCGGTGGCGCAGCAATCAAAGAGTGGGTACCCATCCCATCGCCACGCGGGCCTAACGCGTGCCCCACGCCGCCGATACGCGTGGGCATGACGTGCATCGCGCGTGGCCCACGCTGTCCGCCAGCTCACCATACGCTCACGGTGTGCTTGCGGTGGGGGGGGGGGGCACGCAGCGATGGGTGAGCTTCACCAGAAGGTGTGGAGCCAGGCGGCGCGTGGTAAGGGATGGGTGGCCGAAGTGTTGCTGCGGGTGGGCTCGCCGTATGCTCTCCACTCCGGTGACGTGGTGGCGGACCTAGGGGGTGGGTTCGATAAGTTCACCTTGGCGATAGCATGCCTCTCCGCGTCGGTGGGAACGATGCCGGGTGGAATCATCAGCGTGGAGCACGAGGGGGCGTACGTCGAGGCGGCTCGCAAGATCCACGAGACCCTAGGCGCTTCCCACGCCTGGGCTCGGAGGGTGGACGAGGGAGGGCCGCATTCGGTGAGGCCCCTTACACGCGTCGCCAACATACCCCCCACGCGTGCACATCGCGTCCCCTACATAACCCTAACCCTAACCCTAACCCTAACCCTAACCCTAACCCTAACCCTAACGCTAACGCTAACGCTAACCCTGAGCCTGCCTGGGGTGGGTTTCGCACAGCTGGTTCAGGGCGACTTCCTCCGATGGCTTCAGGAGGCGCCGGAGGCGACAACGGCAACACACGTGTACGCGTACGACCGCGTCTACCCGCCCAGTCTGATCAAGGGCATGGCGAAGGTGCTCGTGGACGAGCAACGTCTGCCGGCTCTCCGAGTGGTGCTGACCTTCCGGGAGAGCCTTGTGAGGGTGCTGGAGTCGTCGCGCCGGTGGACGGTGCACTCGAGGCAGGAGCTCCTCACAACGAGCGACGAGCGCTTCACGTGCTGGGCGGTGTTCAAGACGCTGCCGGCGCATGCCGCGATCGCCAGGCTGCTGCCCGCGGACCTGCACAAGCACGTGGTGAGCTCTCCAGCGCGTGGATGGTCGACATGTGAACCATTGACGAGGCATGGATGACCGACATGTGGGCCGCGCGTGTGGCGCAGGTGGAGGCGGTCGGGGCGGCGGTCGACGATGCAGTGGCTGCGGGCGACGAGTCCGGTGCGGATACGGAGGATTTCGCGGATTTGGGGGACGCGCCGGACCACGAGGAGGACGAGCCGGACGAGGAGGACGAGCCGGACGAGGAGGACGACGAGGACGAGCAGGACGAGCAGGGCGAGCAGGGCGAGCAGGACGAGGAGGTGGGGGAGGGGGAGAAGGAGGAGGAGGTGCGTCCCAACGCACGCGTGGGGGGTGTGAACCATGCGTGACGGGTGCGTGACCAATGCGAGGGCCGCGCGTATGTGACGCGCAGGCGGACGAGGCGGTGGCGGAGGAGCAGGCGTTGGACGATGTGGCAGACACGGAGGCGGTGGACGCTGCGGTAGAGGCGGCGGCGGCGGCGGGGGGGGAGGCGGTGACGGAGGAGGAGGAGGGCGTGACGGAGGCAGCGGCGACGAGGCAGGGGGTGCGTGTGACAGCCGTTGTGGATCTCACGCTCGAGTTCGAGGTGGTCGATCTCACGCACTTATGATAGAGCTGGCTGGGTGTTGTTGTGAATACGGGTATAGCTTATTGCCTGCGTCTACGCCGCAACGCTCGCGCATGTGATTGAGCGACGGCCCGTGCGTGCTGTGTCACATGGGCCAGGGTACGCCCACGCGTGTATGACGCCAGTATGACGCGTGACTGACGCGTGACTGGTGCGCGCGTCGCGCGTGTTCCACAGGCGTGCGATGATGATACGCCGATGGAGGAGGAGGTGGCGACGCAGCCCCTGTCGTTGGACGGCAGCCAGCGAGGCAGTCCGGGTACGAAGCAGGCGTACGCGGAGACGCTAAGGCTCCTCACCCACGGCGACGGCGTGCCCGTGTTCGCCCCTCCCGTACCGCTCAACACCAGGCATGCGCACCGTGTCCGTGAGCTGTTGACACAAGAGTACAGCCAGGTGAGCGCCGACGGGAAGGAGCATCTGCGGGCCGTGCGCCACCAGCAGAGCTGCCTGCTCGCCCGCAAGGTGGCGTGCGCGCTCCTGGCGGACTGGCGGGGGCGTGCGAACCCGTATGAGGCGTGGGTGAGCAAGCTGCGCGACGTGTTCCGCCAGCCCCACTACAGCCTCACCACCTGGCTCTCTTCAACGATGTGGAAGGGGAGCTACCGGGCCACGGGGGCCGGCGCGGGACCTCCTGGCGTCGCCACGGAGAGCCAGGTGACTGCCATTCGAGAGGTACGCGACCCACACGCGTGCTCTATATGTGCAATGTGCGTCGACTAGGCGTGACTCTCGCATGTGTCACGCGTGGCAGGCGTGTGCGCGTGAACTCAACGAGCAGCTGCACGCGGAGAAGACCTTCGACCAGTACCACGCGCTCTACACCAGTGCGTGCGAGGTCAAGCAGGAGCTCACAGCACGCCTGCCCGTGCTCTGGGCACGGCTCGATGCCGTTCTGTGGCGGGCAGAGGGTGAGGAGGAGGAGAGGCGTCTGCAGGTGACGAAGTCCATGCGTCGCGACCTGGGGGCGAGTACCAGGCCCGTGCGCGCAGCTATGGCAGCGGTGCTGCCTCCCGGGTCCGCGTGGGAGGCCGAGTGCAGGGCGGATGCCCTCCGCTGCCTTTCGGGCGCGGAGGCGGCGAAGGCGGAGGAACGGGAAGCGCAGAGGCGGCTGGCCTCTCGTACGATCCTCGCCGGCGTGGCCGTGGAGTTGGCTAGTGACTTTCGGTGGGAGTCCCCGCCCGCTGCCACCCGCTGCATCGCTCCGACGCTGCTGGCGGCCTTCGCACGAGCTGCCGCCAGCACGCACGTGGTTCGCCTGCGCGACATTGGCTTTTTCAGCCGGGCAATGGACGGGGATGGCGTTGCTGTGCTGGAGCGGATGGAGGGCAGCACGACGGCCTACGACAACGATAGCTGCTTGCCGCTCCGTGTGGCAGGGGTCGACACGGCAGAGTGAGACCTAACCCTAACCCGAACCCTGACCCTAACCCTAACCCTAACCCTATCCCTCCAAGGCGCGGCACGGCACTCACTGACACCTAGTCCAACTGCGCAGAGGCAAGCTACAGTTCGTGGTGGCCCAGGTCGCCACGCTCTACCTTGATGCCTTGGTGCAGACGGGCGAGGTGGTGGTGGGACGGGCGTTTCAGTGGTTACCCGACAGCCGAAGCGGTCTGGGCCCCTCGAGGGCGTTGGTGGAGCTCTGGGTCAAGGTGCGAACCCGGACCCTTACACCTAACCCTACCAGGCAGACAGGCACGCGTTGCCCACGCCTCGATCACGCGAGGGCAAGGCATAGGCTACGCGTCCTCTACGTGCTCCTGCTAGGGTGGCCTAGCCCTAAGCCTAAGCCTAAGCCTAACCCTGAGCCAGGTGGGAGTGACGGCGGCGGGGGACGCGTACGTGAGCGTGGGGGAGCTGCTGCTGGTCACTGGGCTAGCAGTGCCCACCCCAGCCGAGATGTACACCAGCGTCGGGCTGTCGCACGCCTACGAGCTAGCCTTCCAGGCTTCGGTGGAGGCTGCGCGCCCGGCCACGAGGCTGTACGCGCAATGGGGCCGTCGGTCGTCCGACGCAAACTCGCAGGAGGCCGTAGCCGCGCGCGTGTGTGAGCATCTTCTCGCGGTGAGCCGTAAGCCCCAGCTTGGCCACTACTTCCAAGGAGCGTTCCTGCCTCGGGTGGACGAGCTTGTGGAGTGCAGTACGCAGCCGCCGCAGCCGTCGGGCATGGTGGTGTGCACACTCAGCCCCGATGGACGCAAGCGGCTGGCATCGGAGGCGGCGGCGGGGCTGCCCACTCTCTCACTGCAGAGCCTCCTGCTGGAGGGCACACAGGCGCTGGTCAAGGGTGTGCGACACCCGCCGGCTGCCCTCCGCGACAGACATCGGTGCCCCCAGGCGTGGCTGCAGGCTGGCTGCCCCTGGATGTATCAGCCGCCCTCGGAGGACGGCACCGTAGATGTGTGGATGGGCGAGCCATCAGGCGCTAAGCGCTGAGAGGTTGCCCATTGGATAGATATCGTATTCACTACAGATACTCTAGGCGTGATTGCGACGGCGTTGGCCGCGGCGTGACTGCGAGGTGTTGGCTGCGGGTGCGGCGCGCTTCACACCCGTGGCCTTGGCGTCCTTGACCTTGGCTGCGGTGGGCTCGGCTGCGGGCGTGGCGGTGCGTGTGGACGGGGTGCGTGCGCGTACGGACGTCCTAGTCTGCGGCGGCGGCGTGGCCTGGTCCTCGTCCTCCGTCTGCTCCGGCTCCTCCGTGTGCGGCGGCTCTGGCTCCTCCTCGCTCTCGCCCTGGTTGG
>Ga0209713_10003200_pt1 | contig 10362 bp, 9 predicted proteins | sample ArcOceMetagenome_3_FD_187444 | JGI IMG/M metagenome (GOLD analysis project Ga0209713, IMG submission 187444) | Marine eukaryotic phytoplankton communities from Arctic Ocean - Arctic Ocean- Svalbard ARC20M Metagenome (SPAdes) (version 2) | ecosystem: Environmental > Aquatic > Marine > Oceanic...
ATAATATCGAGACCGTGCTGGGGGTATACCGGATATATTTCTGCTCTCTTTTTTCTCTCGGACCCTACATGTACTTTCGCTCGTCGACCCGAGGCGGCGGCCGACTTCTCCGCTCGCGCGGCCCGCCGTCGTCGCCCGCCACACTGGCGGCCGCGGCGGTCGCCCAGCCGTCGTCCCTCGCACTCTTCTGGACGGTGCGGCACATCAGGACGAGCAGCGCCAGCGCGACGAGGCCGAGGAGCAGCCCCAGCGCCGACGCGGCGTCCTCATGGAGCGCGTGCTCCCACGTCACGTGGATTGGCACGCTGTGCGGCGGCGAGCCGCCGGTGCGGTGCTCCTCCTCCCACCGCACCGCCGTGACCGTGTCGCCGGAGGCGGTGATGGTGAGCCGCAGGTGGTCGAGGAAGCGGCCGGCGCCGTCGGAGATGGTCATCCACGGCGTCTCGAACTGCTGGCTGAGCAGCGCGAACGCCACCTTGTACGGCTCGTCCTCGGGCACGTCCTCGGGCAACGCGTCGACGAACATGGTGCGCGACTCGAAGAAGCGCGGCGACGCGCTGTGCGGCACCTCGGCCCACTGCGTGCGCTGACCCCCGTGCTGCGTGCGCCGCAGCAGCGAGACCGGGTCGCCGCGTTCATGACGGGCGAGCGTGAGGAGGAGCGCTGGTAGGAGCGGCATATGTATAAATATTTGTTTAGTTTTGTAGAGTAGCGCATGCAGGAAACTTCTGCATGCGCCCAAGTTTTCGGGCCGTCCTCGCTACCTCGCCGTCTACCCTCGCCCGTCGTCGTCATATATGCAAGCGACGCCGCTCTTCGACGACTTCCTTGTCATCGGCCTGCAGGCAAGCACCACCGCCGCCGCCACACCGACCACCAAGCTGCTCTACCGGTTCGACTCGGCCGCCACCGACGGCGCCGGCCACATCGTCGAGTTCTGCTTCCCGGACGTCGAGGACGCGTCGGTGCTCAAGCTGCACTCGGAGAGCTTCACGTTCACGCTGACGCAAGACGACGGCACGCGCAGCTTCGGCTTCTCGCGGCGGCTCGCCCAGCCGCCCGGGCTGCCCATCTGCCTGTGCGTGATCTCGCGGCGGCCGTGGTTCTCGCTCTTCATGCACATGCTCGACATCCTGCAGCTCAACTACGACCTGGCCAGGTTCGTGCCCGCGTTCATGGCGGCGGCGCACGGCGCGCCGCTGCCACCGCTGGGCGGCACGCTCGTCGTCAGCCCCGGCGCGGCGCACGGCGACGCGTTCCGGCTGCACGTGCCCGAGGAGCAGCGGCCGACCGGCGTCGCCTTCGAGCCGCTGCTCGCGTCGCTCGGCGTGCCGAACCTGCTGCGCGTGCTCGCGGCGCTGATGCGCGAGCAGCGCGTCGTCTTCGTCTCGTCGCGCTGGGGCCACGTCAGCTCGTGCGCGCACGCGGCGCTGACGCTGCTCTACCCTCTGCAGTGGCAGCACATCTTCATCCCGGTGCTGCCAAAGTCGAAGCTCTCGTACGCGTGCGCGCCGATGCCGTTCGTGCTCGGCGTGCTCTCGCGCCACCTGCCGCTGCTGCTGCGCGAGGCGATCGACGCCGAGCTCATCTTCGTCGACCTCGACAGCGGCAAGCTATCGGGCGACGCCGAGACGATCGACGCGGCGCAGCTGCCGCGGCCGCTCCGGGACGAGCTCGGCCACCGCCTCTCGCAGCTGCAGCGGCACGCCAAGGCGCGCTCGGCGCGGCTCGACAACGGCGCGGTGGCCGAGGCGGTGCTGCAGTTCATGATGGCGCTCCTCGGCCACTACCGCCGCCACGTCCGCACCTCCTCCACCGGCGGCGGCGGCGGCGGCGAGCTGCACCGCTCGCTGCACCCGGCCTTCGACGAGGAGCGCTTCGTCGAGGAGGCGGCGGCGCCGACGCGGCCGTTTCTGCGCGAGCTGCGCGCCTCGCAACTCTTCGAGGTCTTCGTGCACGAGCACCTCGAGCTGACGCACGACGCGCGCCGCCTCAACGCGTTCGAGCGCGGGCTGATGCGCGCAGAGGCGGCGGGCCACCCGCCCTCGACCGAGTGGGCCGCCTTCTCGGCTGGTGGAGCGTTCACGGGTGCGCCGCCGCTCAAGCCGAGCTTCGGGTCTGACCTGCGCGAGCGCACCGCCGCCGCCGCCGCCGACGCGCGCGAACGCACCGCCGCGGCGCTGCACACGGCGCGGGAGCGCACGGCGCCGCAGCTGGGCGTCGCCAAGGACTCTCTTCGCTCGCTCGGGGGCCGCGCCGCCGAATCGCTCCGCTCGCTGCCCCTGCGCGGCCTCTCCACAGTGGTCGGTGCGCCGTCGGCGCCTGCGGCCCCCGCGCCGCGAGGATCCTGCTGCTCCTCCACCGCCGCCGCATCGATGTCCATGTCGATGCCAGCCGACATCGATCGCTTCGGGGCGCCCGCCGCCGCCGCCGCCGCCGCGCCGACGCACCAGCGGGCCGCGTCGGACGCCGCGCGGCATGCGCCGGCGCTCAGCCAGTTCGCGGCGAGGCAACGAGCCTCCTCGAGGGCACCGATGGCGGAGGTGGCACCGCCCATCATATCCGCGCCGTTCGGAGAGACCGAGCCGACACAAGCCGCGCCACCGCCACCACCGCCGCCGCCGCCACCGCCACCTCCACCTCCACCGCCGCAGGTCGATCTGCTGGGCGGTGCCCTGAGCTGCGACGACAAAGTTGCCGTCAGCGCGAGCGAAGAGCTGAGCAGCCTCGTCGACTTTGGCAGCCCCGCCGCGCGGCAACAGCTGGCGCCGCAGCTGGCCGCCGTAGGCTCGTGCTGGCAGGGCTCGCCTGTGCTCGTGCCTCCGACGCCGCTATCGGCGCCCGCCGTGCCGCCCTCACGCATGTCCTCACGACTGCCGCCGCTCGCGCCGTCGCCCGCCGGCGGCCTCGACCTCGCAGACCTCTTCGCCTCCGCCGCCCCGCCAGCCCCGCCCGCCCCACCCGCCCCGCCCGCCGCACCCGCCGCGTTCACCGGCGGTGAATCGGTGCCAGCGGCCTCACCCCTAGCCGATCAGCTGGAGGCGCTGCAGATGCAGCCACCCATGGGTAACCCCTTCGCCGCAGCGACGACACCGCCCGCCCGAGGAGGGGGTGGGTCGCTGCTGGACTGAATTGCCGTGTCGGTGCTAATGTAGTCCGATTTTTACGTACCTTTTTACGTGTACTAGTCGAGAAACACCGAGAGGGCGCGCGAGACATGAGGCAGGGCACGAGCACATGCAAAAGACCAAAAGGGGTGTCCAGGGAGAGTCTACAATCGCGCAGTGGATCACGCCAGGGGCCGCGGCGGCTCACATCAGCTGCTCAAAGGGCGTTCGGAATGGCCTGCGATGCGCACGAGGCGGTGACGTGAGCACGGGTAGGAGCCGGGGCGTGTGTGTGCTTGCCTCTCGCGGCGGGCTCCAGGACGCGACGCACTTGTTGACCTTGTTGATGCGTCGTGTCGGCTGAATCTCGGGCAGGCTCGCAGTCGAGGGCCTTGCCATCGCCGTCCTCGAGCTCGGTCGCCGGATCACGCCCCTGCGGTCCGAGAGATCAAACTGCGACTTGACTGAGTAAGCGCTTGGCCCCGGGGTCTCGGGGTCGGGCAGGTTCTGCCGCGCCGCCAGGATCGCGTCGTTCATCAAGAAGCGCTTGTTCGTGGTATCGAAACACTGTGCCTTGGTCTGTCGTTTGACGATCAAGGTTTGCAGCCCCGTGACGAGCTGGAGCTCCTGATAATTCGTGAACGGACCTGGCGTGAGGGTCGAGGTCGCCGACGCAAAGCGCGACGAGGTGCCGAATCCGCGCTCGTGAGGCTCCGTCGACCCGATCAGTCCCGGTAAGGGGTCACGCCCCAGCGCCTTGGCCAGGACGTCCGGGCGGAGCGCCGGCATTCTCAGCCCGCTGGACGACAAAAGGTGAGTCGGAAAAAGTCCAGATCTGTTACGTCTGTGCTCGGGGTGGGGGTAATAGTAGCGCACGAAGGCTTCTAAAGTGAGTACTAAAGAGTGACTAGGGCGACGCTGCGACCGAGCAGTGCCCATTTGCCGTGCAGTCGTAGCCGTACGCCAGCAGACGGTCACGCGTATCCCGGTCGACGTGGTTGTCCGCATGACACTTGGCCTGCAAGTAGCCGAGGTAGACGACAAAAGGGCCGCTGCCGCCGTGCTCGCCGTGCACGACCAGCTCACGCCTCGCAGTCGCCGGGTCACTCCAAGACGTCGAGGTGCGCGCTGACTCAAGGCGCCGGCCTGATGGTTTGCCGTTCTCCACCATGATCTCCACCGCCGCGAGGCCAAGGAAGTCCTCGAGGCGTCGCCACATGGACTCCTCGCCATAGTCTTCGAAGCGCACCATCATCACGTTGGGCAAGTCGCGCTGCGATGCACACGCGTATGTGCAGATGTCACACGCGATGCGGGTGTAGTGGGTGCAGGGGCAGTGGGTGGTGAGGTGTGGCTGATTCATGGCGCTCTGTCCTTGCATGGCGTTGTTGCTCGCACCACAGCGTCGACCTTGGCCATGCAGCGCGACCAGCCGTCGATGATATCCTCGCGGCAGGTGCCAGAGCATGGATTGCCTCCGTGCGACCCCGAAGCCTCCCACTGGAACGGCGATCGCACCACCACCACAAAGAGGGCGCGCACGCCAATCTGCTTGCACGAGCTTGAGAGCTCGGCGATGCTCAAGGTCACCCCCGGGTCCTTGGACAAGGCCAACGTAGAGTTGTGCAGCTCGGGGTGAGAGTGGCGCACGGCGCGCGCGCGATCGACGTACGCGGCGCAATCGTGGCGGGTGTGGTCGCGGTGCGCCTTGGTGACGTATCCGTTTGCGCCGCACATGTCCCTGAGGCAGTGCGAGCTGCCGCCGTAGTCCAGCGAGCCGTCCGGCCGATATTCGTTGATTGCGGCGCCGGTACTCGCGAGCGGCACGACGGCGTTGTCACCATGCTCCCCCATGAACACCTCCAAGAGCGTCGTGCCCGAGCGTGGCAGCCCAGCGACAAAGATGATGCGCGAGGGCGTCCAACGAGTCTCGTCGTCCGTGGCCTCACCCTCACCCACTCCTCCAACACCTCCTTTGGCCGGCGGGCCGCTCGGCAGCCCCACGACTTCCGAAGGCGCGGAGGTCGGTGGTGGTGGCGGCGGTGGTGGCGGCGGTGGTAGCGGCGGAGGCGGAGGCGGAGGCGGAGGCGGAGGCGGAGGCGGAGGCGGAGGCGGAGGCGGAGGCGGAGGCGGAGGCGGAGACGGAGGCGCCGGCGGAGGCGGCCACGGCCTCTTTGCTGGGAGGCTGGGAGACGGCGGAGACGGCGGTGGGCAAGAGAGTGACGGTGGGGGCGGTGGTGGCGGTAGCGGCGACGACGGTGGGCGCGAGGGCGGCGGTGGTGACGGTGGTGGCGGTGGCGAGGACGGCGGCCACGGCATGCTTGCTGGGAAGCTGGGAAAAGGTGGGCGCGGTGGCGGGCGCGGCGGCGGGCGCGGCGGCGATGGAGACCTGGCGTTCACCGCTGCCGACCGCGCCGACATCTCCTCCACCTGCGAGCGCAGTTCCTCCAGCTCCTCCAGCGCATCCGCATTTGCGTCGTCGGATGCCTGGGTCGCAGCGGCGCCTACCTCATTGGCTTGTGAAGGCCGCAGCGACAGCGCGGTAAACGCTCCAGTCGCGACGACGATGACGACGATGACAGTGACTGCCGAATATCGACACCGACTGCTGCCGCGGACGACCTCCGTGTGGCGAGCTTCCTCGCTCGCCTCACGAGCAGCAGGCGTCGAGGTGTCGTCGGGCTGCTCGTCGTCGAAGCGGTCCCAAGCGACTCCGCGTCTGCTCTGCGTGAGCTGGGTGCCGCGCTCCGCTGCAGCACGCCACGAAGCCCTGCTCGACGACATGTTGTAATCTGAATCAATCCGACTATGCTCAAAGTTGTTTTCTGACTTCTATGCGGCGAGCGGACGTTTCAGCGGTGTCGTCGGACAGCTTCGACTCGAAAGCCTCAGGCTCGGGAGATCTTGAAGGAGCGCCGCCACAAGGCGCTCGGCTCTTCCCCACGCCAGGTTCCCCGTTCCCCATTCTCTATGTAAGTTCCCCGCTCCCCTTCCCCGCTGGCTTCCCCGCTCCCCAGCACGGCTTCCCCGTTCCCCGCCCTTCCCCTTCCCCGTTGCCTGCCGTGGCCCGCCCAGGGCGACCCCGGGACTGCCGGGCCGCCCGGAAGACCCCGTAGTCGTTTTGACGGGCTCGCCGCCAGCTCTCCGACGGTGTGATCCATAGTGAGTGGTCGTGGTGTCCCGCGCAGATGCTGTGCGACCCCGTAGATAACGGGGGAAGCAGCTTGAGCGTTCCCCGCCCGTCGCTTCCCCGCCGATTTTCGTCTCAAGCGGCGCATTCCAAAACCGGGAATTAGCCCGGCCTGGCTCTTAGACCGTCCGGTCGGTCGTGAGTAGCTGCTACGGGGCGTTTAGGAGCCAGGCCTGCCGGAGAGCATTTCTGGGGCCAGATACCAGGCACTACGGCCAACGGATACTTTGACGACGGGCACCTGCTGGCTGTCGGCGCTTTGTATTTGTGGCCGTACATCTGCTCGGCTTTCAGTCAGTGGGGCTTCTTTGACACCCAAGGTTCGTGATTTGAGAGTAAAATACTGACTAAGTAGTAAAAGTACTACTAAGTAGGGGTGGTACCTCGGAAACGCAACTCAGCTGGATCCTAAAAGTGACTGAATCATCCGTGCGTGCGAGGTTGTTGTGCTCCCAGCCGAGCCCCCTCACACTCCATCAGCCTCAGAGATGCCTCTGAGATGAAAGTCTTTTTCGTCGACGTTGAGCTCCTCGCGCTCGGAGTGGACTCTGACAGACCGAGATCAGCACACGGGAAGAAGAAGAGATTAGGCCCGAAGACCACACACAATACCAGCGCCGGCAGGCCGCTAAGCGACGAGACACTATGTAGGACAGTCTAGTGGGTGTGAGTACACGGACTATTGAGGCTATTGAGGCGACGCGTTTGCCAGCGATTACCCCAGCACCCAGCACTAGGGCGTCCGCGGGTCGGCGCCCGCTCGGAGCGGTCGTGAGGTTGGTCGAGCTCGGAGAAGTTCGTGCGACGTCGCCACTTACGTGTCTTGGCGCAGCGACGCGGGCCAAGGAGGGCGATCGCTGCCGTTTGGCTCTAGGAGCCGCACGGCTGCTGATCCCACACACCTCAGCCCGCGCCTTCCTGACCGCTGCCCCCCTTTTGCATGCATGCATGCACGGCGCAAAATATTCCTGTGAAGAAATGCGAAACTCTCGGCTCGGCGCATGCAACTTTGATCCTTCGATCATTGGTCCGCTTTCCCGGCACGTGCTCCGCTCCAGCAGAAGACTATGCTCGACGATCCGTCTCACGTCCAACGAATGGGGTCGTCACGGAGCAATCAATCGATGACGGATGCGACCATGGTCGCGAGAAGCGTGCACAGCTCGCAGCAGCTGGACTCGCAACCCAATTGGGACACGGTCGGTGAGTACAGCTTTTTGAGACAACGTTGGGAGCACCCGGCGGTCTGGGACGAGGAGGAGGACGACAGTGGCAAAGAGCAGCTGCAACTTACGAGCCGATCTTCCGATGGCTCACCGCTCCGGCGCTCCGGCGCTCAGTCCTGTGGTTGGCATGCGACAGCGGCTGCCAGCGCCACGGCCAAGGACCTGCAGAGCTTCTTGAAAGCTTTCGAGTTGAGCCCCGAGCAAGGGACTCTGACGGAGCCGAAGCCCGCTGCAGCTGCACTTGACGAGGCCTTCGAACAGAGTCTCCGTGAGTCAACATGATTGATTACCTGACCTAAGCTTCTCGCGTAGCTCATCCGCCGCGGCGAAGGGACGTGGCTGCGGCCGTTCAGGCCGCCGGCAGCGTCGTCGGCATTTGACAGGGTATGCCGATCTGGCCCAATGCAACCGACTACAAGTCCATGGAGCAGGCCTATGAGGCCAGCGCCTGCGGCGGCCTCGGCAGCGTGCTCAGCGCCGCGGCGCGGCAATGGACCCTATACGTGCGTCCGAGCGTCGTCCGTCGAGCGTCCCGCGTTGCCGCGGAGTTGTTGGCGCGCAAGTGTCTGTGTGTAGTCAGAAAACTCGCAGAATACATCAGATCAATTGCCACGCTCTCTCTCGCAGGCACAACTACTTGTCTCAGCTCACACACACGCCCCTCGAATGTCGAGTGTTCCCGCCCACAGATGCCCTGCGTACTACACACCGGGAGTCCCGTGCGGAGCGGCACGCGTGTCGTGTGTGTACGCCGGCCCTCCCCGAGAACCCAAGGCATCCCCATCGATCACAGAGCCCCCTCCCCCTCCTACCCACAGCGCGCGCGCGCCGCGCGCCGCACCTCAGCCTCGCGCGCGCACTCCGCGGCGCCTGGAAGGCTGTCGAGCGAGGGCGCAGGAGAGCGCAGGCTCACTGCTGCGCGCACTGCACGCGCTGGCCGCCGGGGCCGCCGCCCTCGTCGTCGTCGTCGTCCTCGGGCTGCATGGCAATGTGCTCGGCGAACGACTGGACGGGGTCGATGTTCTTGAGGACGCACACCTCGACCTCGTCCGAGTCCTCGGAGACGGTGGGCACGTGCTTGGGCGGCGGGAGGACCTTGAGCAGCGACTTGGCCGCCGTCGTGTCGATGGTCTCGGGGAACTCGATCTTGATGATGATGAAGAGGTTGCCGTGCTCGAAGGGCGACTTGAGGCGCGGCAGGCCCTCGCCCTCGCACGCCTTCATCATGCGCAGCCCCGCCTCCGAAGCCGGGTCGCCGATGACGTAGAGCTTGCTGCCCTTTGCGGGCTTCTTGGCGGCCATCGCCTCGGAGAAGGAGCACTGCTTGAAGACCGTCTTGCCGTTCTTCTGCACGAAGCAGCCGATGCCCTTGCCCTTGAGCTGCCCCTTCTCGCACGCCTTCTTGCACACGTTCAGGTCCTCGGTCTCGGCCACCGCCGCGTTCTCGAGCGACGGCACGTCGCAGTCCTCGTGCAGCGTCCACGCGCTCGTCTCCTCCTCGCCGAACGGGTTGTACGCGACGGGCCTGATCACCTCGCCCGGCCCCGATTTGATGAGCAGCTTGCGGCCGTCGAGGTGCGTCAGCTCCATCGCGAAGCCGCAGAGCGCCTCCGACAGCGAGATCGTGCGCTCGATGTACAGGTCGTCGCCCTTGCGCTTGAAGTCGGCGTGCGGCTGCTCCTGCAGCACAAAGACCACGTCGCCCGCCTCGCCGTCGGGGATCTCGTCGGCCTTCTCGGAGAAGTTGATCTTGTGCGCGTCGGGCGCGCCCTTCGGGATGTGCACCTCGAGCGTCTCCTGCACCTTCTGCTGGCGGTAGTTGACGCCGGTGCCGCCGCACTCGTCGCAGACCTTCTGGACCTGCTGGATCATCGGCCCCATTCGGATCGTCTGGATCTTGGCGCCGCGGCCGCCGCAGCTGGCGCACTGCTCCACGCCCTTCTGCTGGTCGATGATCTTCCGGGTCAGGCGCAGCGTGCGCGCGCTGCCCTTGTAGATCTGGTCGAGCGTCACCTTGAGCGGGTGCACCATGTTCTCGCCCTTCTTCGTGCGCTGCTGCTGTTGCCTGCCCCGGCCGCGGCCCGACAGCACGTCGAAGATGTCCTGCGGCCCGCCGCCGCCGCCGTCGCCGCCCTCGAGGCCCTCCTCGCCGTACCTGTCGTACGTCTCGCGCTTCTGCTCGTTGCCAAGGATGTCGAACGCCTTCTGGATCTCCTTAAACTTCTCGGGGTCGCCGCCCTTGTCGGGGTGGTTCTTGACCGCCAGCTTGCGGTACGCCTTCTTGATGGCGTCGGGCGGGTCGGACTTCTGCACGCCGAGCACGTCGTACAGCTTCTGCGTGTCCACGTTGGCACGGCCGCGGCCGCGGCCGCCCATGCCGCCGGGCATGCCGCCCATGCCTGGCATCGCATCCTCAAAGCCCGGTGGGAGTCCGCCAAAGAACATTTCTGGTTATACCTGCGGACGAGGCCGTTGGGGCGAGGCGTTAGGTGGAGCCCCGTGCAAGAGCCAGCACGCCGCGCCGCGCGGCGTCCCGACACCCTCCTAGCCAACAGGTGGCCAACTGCACTCTGAGCCCGCGGCTCGGCACGCGTGCCCGGTGGTGCACGCCGACGCTCGTGAGCCCAGCCCCGGGCGCGGTGACCGCCCCAGTGCCACCCCTCGAGCGATGCTGCGGCTTGGGCCGCGTAAGTAGGATGCACGCGGCTGAAGGCGAGCGTGGCTTACGTATGGACTTCAGAAGGATCGGGGCTGCCAGCGCACGATACGAACCTTCGGCCGTTCCAGAACGTGCGGTACTGTGGGAGCTCGGGTCGCCACGAAGGGCTCAATAATAAAC
>Ga0209713_10003205_pt1 | contig 10357 bp, 5 predicted proteins | sample ArcOceMetagenome_3_FD_187444 | JGI IMG/M metagenome (GOLD analysis project Ga0209713, IMG submission 187444) | Marine eukaryotic phytoplankton communities from Arctic Ocean - Arctic Ocean- Svalbard ARC20M Metagenome (SPAdes) (version 2) | ecosystem: Environmental > Aquatic > Marine > Oceanic...
GCAGGACGCCAGCCCGTCACCCCCGTCACTCGCCGCGCCAAACTCACTCTTGAGCGCCAACACGTCCTCGAGCACCTTACCGATGAAGTTCTCCGCCGGCCACTTATCAGGCCAGTTGCCGCGAACCTCAACCAACGTCCGAGGCCCGACGCCTTTCCCGCCGCCATCGCGCCAGCTCCTCGCTTTGGCCCTCCACCGCTGTAACAACGCTTCCCACTCGTTCGGTTTGAAGCCGTATATCAGCGGGAACTCCCAGTCCCCCATCGCGGTCTGCTTGTCGAAGATGAAACGCAGCGTGGTGCCGCCCGTCTTGGACAGGTGCCTGTACACGTGAAGCGCGCACGGCGGGGGTTCGATCGGTTGATTGAGATCGAACTTCGCGAATGGTGCGAGTTTCGCGGCGTCCATCGATGCGTCGTCGTCGGCGTCGGGGGATGATGCGACGTCGTCGTCGTCGTCGACGGGCGGTGCGATGTTGGCCGTGGCGTCGCCGTCGGGTGCTGCGTCTGCATCGTCCCGCGCGGCCGTCTTCGTCTTGGGATCCTCGGTGCATCCGTTCGTGGAGTCGCACACCGCGACGCCGTCCGCGCCAATCTTCCATCGCCCAAACTCCCCGGGCCGCATCACCGCCGGCCTGGGTTCCGCCGGCGTCACCACCTTCCTCGGCGGAGCCTGCCATACCGACGGCGGGTTCAACGGCTTGACGATGCCCACGGTGGCCGCGTGCTGGATCGGGTCGTAGTATCCCAGCCGCGCGGATGAGTACCCCGCGACGATGAGCGTGCCCAACGTGGCTGCGAAGCAGATGAGGCCGAACCGCCTGCCGCATCCCCGGCCGCGGAGGGGCGGGCCCTCGGCCATGGCGATCGCGGAGAGGTTGACGCAGCAGTCGCACACCGCGGGACCGACGCACTCGAGCCAAACGCCGCAGACCTCACAGAGCGCGGGCGCTATCTCCAACAGAGCGACTACCATCTATGACGCGGGATCTCGAAAATACTCGTGTACTTGTACTGTACAAGTATCTGCGAGAAAGGCGACAACGAATCACTTCGGGGCGCGCCCACCTCGCGGATGGGGATGACGACGGTTTGGAAGCCGAGAGTCAGGATACCGGTTCCGAATGTCGGCGATGCAGAGAACACGGATACATCGAGAGAGGAGTTGACCAAGAAGGGCACGAAGCGGAAGATAGCCCCGAGGCACCACGGGCCGTGCGAGCACGGGATGAAGTACCGCTCGAACTGCAAGGTGTGCAGCGCTTGTCCGCACGGTCGTCGGCGCTCTGAGTGCAAGGAGTGCTGTGGGTCACAAATATGCGAGCACGGTTGTCGGCGCTCTAGGTGCAAGGAGTGCGGTGGTGCATCAATCTGCGAGCACGGTCGTCTGCGCCAGAACTGCAAGGAGTGTGGTGGGTCATCAATCTGCGAGCACGGTCGTCAGCGCTCTATATGCAAGGAGTGCGGTGGTGGATCGATATGCGAGCACGGTCGTCGGCGCAATGGATGCAAGGAGTGCGGTGGGTCACAAATATGCGAGCACGGTCGGCAGCGCATTCAGTGCAAGGAGTGTGGTGGGTCATCAATCTGCGAGCACGGTCGTCAGCGCTCTAAGTGCAAGGAGTGTGGTGGGTCATCAATCTGCGAGCACGGTCGTCGGCGCTCTCAGTGCAAGGAGTGCGGTGGGGGATCAATATGTGAGCACGGTCGTGTGCGCTCTCAGTGCAAGGAGTGCGGTGGGGGTGCAATCTGCGAGCACGGTCGTCGGCGCTATCGATGCAAGGAGTGTCCAAGCGCACGCGTGTGATACAACATCCACTCAATCAAAACGTCCACTACTCCCCGCCTCCGTTCACCGCCGCGCTCGCCTCCACGAGCCTCTCACCCCACCTCAGCTCCGGCCTCGCAGCCACTGCCGCCTCCACGTCATCCGCCGACATCTTCGGAAACTTCGCCACGAGCCACTTCGGAAAACTCCCGTCAGCCCTGGCGCAGTACGGGATCCCTTTGACCTTGGCGTGGACAGTTTTGTCCGACACGGACACTTCGTGACCCGCGCACCCTCGCCTGCACATGTTCCTCACCGGGACCTCATCCCCGTCCACGATGTTGACCCTTACCCTGTGCACGCGCCGCCCGCTGAGCTCGGCGACCTCCGCCTTGCGTTTGCGGTCGAACTCCTCGGCGATGGAGTCGTCGCCGTCGCCTTCGCCGTCCATCAGTGGGTTGTTGTCGGGGAAATAGTCCGAGTCCTTCCGTCGCTTCCCCTCGAGCGCCTCTTTCAGGTCGATCCAAAGGTCCGTCGGGTCCTCGAGGCCGACGCTGAGGCGAAGTAAGTCGTCGGGGACGCCGCTGTCGCCGCCGAGGCACCCACCCTCCAACGTCGCCCTGTGCTCGATCAGCGACTCAACACCGCCGAGCGAGGTGGCTGGGACCCAAATCTTACACAGGCCGCATACCCGTTTCGCCGCCTCGGCGCCGCCCTTCACCCTGATCGCCATCATGCCCCCGAAGGACACGCCGTCGGTGCTCTGGCGCACGGCGACGTCGTGTCTCGGGTGCGAGGGAAGCCCGTGGTACAGACAGACGCTCACGTTTTTGTGTCCGCTCAATCTTTTCGCCAAAAACGACGCGCTCTCGCACTGCCGCTTCATACGCACGTGAAGCGTGCGCATCCCGCGCAAGAGCAGCCACGCCTCGAACGACCCGAGGATCCCGCCGTTCATCGCACGCGCCGTCTTCACCGCGCGCCATCGATCGTCGTCCACCGCGGCGACGATCGCGCCGGCGACGACGTCGCTGTGTCCGTTGAGGTACTTGGTCGCGGAGTGCATGACGAAATCCGCGCCGAGGTCGATTGGTTTGCAGCACAGCGGCGTGAGCACCGTGGCGTCGACGCACACGCTCGCGCCGAACGCACGCGCGCGCGTGCACACGCGCTCGATGTCGGTGACGTCCCACGTCGGATTGGCCGGTGTTTCGATCCAGACGAGCTTGGTTTTCCCGTCTGTGCCGATTGCGCTCTCCACGCTACCGCCCTCCGTCGCCCACAGCTCCGCGTCCGTCTTGGCGTTCGGAACCCCGTCGACCATGTGCTCGTGTAGCTTACCCTTGGTACAGTCGTAGAGCCTGAACTCGCACCCTATGCGCTCGCAGTGCTGTCGGAAGTATTCCCGGCACGCGAAGTAGGAGTGCCGCGGGAAGACGCATCGATCGCCGTGTTTGAGCAGCGCGGTGGCCATGCCGCACGCGGCGGCCATCCCGGACGCGAAGAGCGCGCATCCGACGCCGCCGTCCAGTGCGGCGATGACGGCCTCGGCCTGGACGTACGTGGGGTTATCGGGCCTGGCGTAGACGTTCTTGCCCGGGTGCGCGGGTGCGGACTCCACCATCATTGTGACGACGTCTGAATTAACATCACGCGACATGGATGATGATGGGTCCCGGACGTCGTTGCCGTCGCCGTCGCGATGGATGAAGCGGTTGGGCACGCGCGCGGCGCCCATCAACGGACGCGGGAGGTACGTCTCCGGATCCCGCGCGTACGTCGTGGACGGGTAGATGGGCGGGATGATGCTGCCGGTGGTGTCCCCGTGGTTGGCGCCCCGCCCTGGGCAGATTCCCAGCGCCACCCCGCCAGCCTGCGCGAGTATCGTGTCCACCTTGGGCGCGCGGCTGGACATGCCACCGCGAGCGGCGGCGGGTGAACGGTGGCCGTTCGCGCCGCCGTGGTGAATGGTGATCGCGTCATCCGGATTGCTCGGACCCGCCATCGTGATCGTGGGTGCGCAGCGAGAAGGAAGGGGCGCCCCGAAGTGTGACGGCACATTGAGACGACCCGCCCCGCCGAATCATCAAGTCTCCGAGAGCTCGCGACGAAAAGAGGCGGCGGCGGTCGGCGGCGGTCATTCCGGCCCCTCACCGCCGCGCGACGATGGGTAAGAAAGACTTCGTCAAGGATGCCGACGCCGCGATGGCGGCGAGCGGCGAGATATCCGATCCGCGCTTCCGCGCCGCGCACAGCGACCCGCGCTTCCAGCGCTTCCCCACGCACATGGGCAAGACGAAGATCGACAAGCGCTTCCAGCGGATGTTCAACGATCCCAACTTTGGCACCGGCGGACCGGCGGCGGGGCGCGATAAGCGCGGACGGAAGAGCGTCAGCGCGAAGAAGTCAACCGCGGACGACCTCAAGGAGTACTACGACCTAGACGATGAAGACGACGACGACGACGCCGCCGGCGACGCTAACGCCGGCGACAAAAAGGCGAAATCGAAGATGCGAGGAGGAGCGGAGACCGAGGAGGAACTCCGCGCGCGGCTCGAGAAGTCCCGCGCGCGCATGCGCGGCGCCGCGGTCTCATCCGACTCCGACGCCGACTCCGACGCCGACTCAGACTCAGATGCCGACGATTCCGACGATAGCGACGCCACCGACGAGGAGGGCGAGGAGGGCGTGATTCCCCGGATGCTCCAGGGCGCCTCCGGCTACGGCGACGACGTGCCCACCTGCGACGCCACGTCACGAGTCGCCATCGTGGACCAGGAGTGGCAACACCTCCGCGCGGTGGACTTACTCGTCGTTCTTCGGTCCTTCTGCCCGAAGAACGGGCGCGTGAAGAAGGTGACGGTGTATCCCAGCGACTTCGGCTTGCAACGGATGAAGGAGGAAGCCGTGCGGGGACCGCTCGCCGCGTTTGGCAAAACATTCGCCGAGGTTGAAGCCGCAGCCGCGAACAAGGACACGCCGAAGAAGGCCAAGCCCAACGCCAAGGCTAAACCCAAGGCCAAGGCCAAGGCTGACGACGACTCAGAGCTCTCCATGGAGTCGTCCGACGAGTCCGAATCCGATGAAGAATCCGAGTCCGATGAAGACTCCGACTCGGACAAGCAAAAGGAGGAGGACCCCGACGTCGCCAGGGAGCGCATGCGTCTGTACGAGCGCGACCGCATGCGATACTACTACGCCGTCGCCGAGTTTGACAGCGTGGACACCGCGCACGCCGTGTACAGGGAGTGCGACGGGCTCGAATTCGAGCGCTCGAGTTGTAAACTGGACATGCGTTACGTCCAGGACAACCAACGCTTCGCCGGGCGCGAGGTGCGTGACGTGGCATCCGACGTCCCGGGCGATTACGAACCCCCGGAGTTTCAGGCCAAGGCGTTGCAGCACACGAACGTCAAGCTGAGCTGGGACGAGGACGACCCGGCGCGGAAAAAAGCGTTTAATCGTAAGTTGACGGAGGATAAGCTGAAGGATGAGGACTTCGCCGCGTACATGGCGGACTCGCAGTCCGACGAGAGCGAGCTGGATGATGACGATGACGAGGACGACGAGAAGGACGACGGGAAGGTTTCCAGAAAGAAGGGGAAGAAATCCAAGGCTGACGCCGATGCGGAGAAGAAGAAATACCTCGCGCTCCTGGGCCTGGGCGGCGGCGACTCCAACGGCAAGTCCGGCGACGACGATGACGACGACGACGACGATGAGGACGGCTTCATGAAGTCCGCGAGCGAGTCCGGCGATGATGACGATGGCGTGTCGGACGAGGACGTGTCCGACGAGGACGAGGGGTTCAAGCGGGCCACCTGGGGCGGCTCCAAGACGTCCGGAAAGAACGGCGATCGGTTCGGCAACAAGGGCTCGCGTAAGAAAGAGGGTGACATGGAGGTGACGTTCCACGCGGGTCTCGAGGAGTTTGGCGCGCGGATGAAGCGCAAGAAGGAGCTCGGGGGCCGGACGGAGTCGGTGTGGGAGCAGGAGGAGCGACGGCGTAAGGAACGGCGAGACGAGAGAAAGGCGGGGAAGAAAACCGAAAAGGCGGCGGACGGCTCTGATTCGGACGGCGGCGACGGCGACGACGGGGATGCCTCGGGATTTTCGGATCCGTTCTTCGACGGCGAGGGCGCGGATGAAGGGGACATCGACTGGGACGGCATGGGCGGCGAGTCCGACGACGAGATTGGCGAGAAGACCGCGAGGAGGGGTAAAAAGTCCAAGACTAAAAAGTCCGCGAACGACGACGACGACGACGAGGACAGGTTCAAGCTCGACAAGGAGAGCAAGAAGCAGAAGAAACGTCGCGAGCGCGGGGATACCGACGACCCGGACGCCGCGCGCGAACGCGCGGACCTCGAGCTGCTAATGATGAACGACGACGAGGTCAGGGGCGTCCACTCGGGCGCCGGCATCCTCGGCAAAAAATCGTCCAAGAAGCAATCCGGCGACGCGAACGAGCCCAAGAAGGGCCGCAAATCGCGCAAGGAGAGGCTCGCGGAGAAGCGCAAGTCCCGCGGTAAAGCCGCGAGACGCCAGGAGTCGGATGACGAGGACGACGAGACCGCGAACGGCCGCGGGTCTGGCGCGAACGTGGACACGAGCGACGGTCGGTTCGCTGGTCTCTTCGAGTCGCATCACTTCGCCTTGGATCCCACCGATCCGAGGTATAAGGAGGTCAAGGCTGCGGACGTCATCGTCAAGGAGAGGGACAGGCGGCGCCGGGCGAAGGATGCGGCGCCCAAGCGCAAGAAGGGGACTGACGACGAGGGAGAGGGGAAGAAGGCCAAGAAGGGGGGCGAGTCGAAGGATCTGGAGTTATCGGCGATGGTCGCGGGGTTGAAGCGGAAGAAGGTGGCCACTGTGTGATGTCGGCGCGTGCGGGGTTTAGAAGATGTTCGTTTGATTGATGATACGTTCGCTACTTCTTGCACTCCTTGCATCGATAGCGTTCACGACCGTGCTCGCATATCGATCCCCCACCGCACTCCTTGCGTCTGGAGCGTGTACGACCGTGCTCGCATATTTGTGACCCACCGCACTCCTTGCATTTGGGGCGCTCACGACCGTGCTCACAGATTGATGCACCACCGCACTCCTTGCACTTAGAGCGTATACGACCGTGCTCGCAGATTTGTGATCCACCGCACTCCTTGCACTGTTTGCGCTGACGACCATGCTCGCATATTCCTGACCCACCGCACTCCTTGCACTCAGAGCGCACACGACCGTGCTCGCAGATTTGTGATCCACCGCACTCCTTGCACTGTTTGCGCTGACGACCGTGCTCGCAGATTCCAGACCCACCGCACTCCTTGCACCTAGAGCGCTGACGGCCGTGCGGACAAGCACCGCACACCTTGCACCTCGAACGTTGCTTCACCCCGTGCTCGCACGGCCCCTTTGTGGGAGGGGCTCTCTTCCGCTTCGTGCCCTTCTTCTCCCCATCACCATCACTCGCCTCGACCTTCACCTCGAGCTCGAGCTCAGCCTCGGCCGCGATTTCGGCGCGGATACGCTCAAGGTCGGGGCGCCACCACGTCGTCATCCTCCCTCTGCGCCCCACGAAGTGACCCGCCCGAGGAAAAAAATCCACTTTTCGGGGAATCCGAGAGAATTGACGGGACCTCGGAGATGTGACAGCTGAGACAAGATTGACCCTTACTCGGGCGAAGGATGCGGCGCCCAAGCACAAAAAGGGGACTGGCGACGATGAGGATACATAGGGGAAGGTGAAGAAGACATTCGTTTCAATCTACGTCCCTAAGAGTTAAGCCGACGAGCCTGATGACGTCGTCCCTGTCCTCCGGGGCGAAGACCAAGTTCCCGCTGTCGTTCAGCTTGATCTGGTAAGGCGCGTACTTGCCGGGTGGCCAATCCGGGGCTCTGAACCAGTGCGCGACGATCGTGCCGGGCGCCCACCAGGATAACCCCCACCGTTCGATGCAGCACTCCACCCTGTCGCCCACACTGAACCTGGGCTCGACGTCGGGCGGGGAAACCAACGACGGTGCCAACCTCAGCAACTCCAGCATACCCTCGCACTCTGTATCCTCGGCCATCTCCATCGGCGACATGGCATCATCATCAAACGGGACAATATTCACATTTGCTCCGGATCGAACCAGCATGGACACCATTTGCATGTTGTGACTATCGAAGAGATGACTATCGACGGCGAACCATAACGGAGTTTTACCGTCCGTCGGATCAGCGAGGTTCACCTCCGCGCCCGCCTTGATGAGCAACATGGCAATCATCACGTGCCCGTTCTGAGCGGCTAGGTGCAGAGGCCGCATGCCGAAGTCGACGCTGCGCTTGTTGACGTCGGCTCCCGCGTCAATCAGGAGCTTCACCACCTCAGGCGATTGCCAAGCAGTGGCTGTCTGCAAGGCGGTGTAGCTTCCCTCCAAAACAACCTCGTCAATATCCACCCCTGACTTCAGGAGGGCCCGGACCGCCGGCACGTTGCTGCGCCTGGCCGCGAAGTACATCGGTTTAGCGCCAAGTCTGTGTACGCTTCCACACGGAATTCTCCGAGCCTCCATGATCGGCTTCATGGCCCGAACGCCGTCGACGCTCCACACCGCGTCGTTGTACCGCTTGTTCACCCGCGCCAAGTTGAGGGCGTCCTCGAGTGGAAGCTTGGACAGTATCTCGGCGTTGAACACGTCGGGGAGCTCCGTGGCGAGGGCATCGAAGGCCGATACCTCGCCGCGGCGGATCTTGTCGACGATGGGCTCGGTCATCTTGCGGCGGTTGCTTCGCGTCTCCATGGCGGCGTCGGTTGTGCCGGCGAGGGGTGCTTTTCTCGGGGAAACCGAAAGGACTCAACGGGAAACCGAGAGACAGGACCCGGCAGACTGATCTGACACAGCAGTCCTGACGTGGTGGGCATTTGTGTCGTTGGAGCGACAAGTTAAGAGTGTGTCTAATTAACTCAAAAATGACGGTCTGATTTCCGAAAACTCGAAATGCCCATAACAATTTTCGATTACGAATTTCGGAAATGGGGAATCTAATGGGGAAATTTTCGGAAATCGGCACCCTACTTACACAGCATCGCATGCCGCCTCTTTGCGAGCGCGCCGACGCCTCCAAACTGCACGGATCGACGTACAACTTCGCCAGGACGTAGCTGAGACTATGGGGCGTCGTTCTGTGTTCTCGGAATGCAAAAACAAAGAATGGCCGAAAAGCGACGGTCTATTCGCGTTGCCGGAAATAACTCAAGAAACGAGAATAGACCGTCGATTTTCGAAAACGCGAATAGACCGTCGCTTTTCGGGCATTCTTTTTTTTGCATGCCGAGAACACAGAACGACGCTCCATGGTCTCAGCTACGTCCTGACGAAGTTGTACGTCGATCCGTGCAGTTTGGAGGCGTCGGCGCGCTCGCAAAGAGGCGGCATGCGACGCTGTGTAAGTAGGGTGCCGATTTCCGAAATTTTCCCCATTAGATTCCCCATTTCCGAAATTCGTAACCGAAAATTGTATGGGCATTTCGAGTTTTCGGAAATCAGACCGCCATTTTTGAGTTAATTAGACACACTCTTAACTTGTCGCTCCAACGACACAAATGCCCACCACGTCAGGACTGCACAGCTGGACAGCTGGAGACCCGAGGGTGAACTTTTTGAACAAGTCCTTCGCACTCGCCCCGTAGTAGCAAGCGCGCGCGATGACGACGGCGCGGAGCCTCGCGGGCGCGCGGGGCGTCTCGGCGCCTCCCCGCGCGAGTACCCGCCCGAGGATCGCATCGACCGGCGCGATCGGGCGCGTCGAGAGAAGGCGGCCCGTCGCCCCCCGCGCGACGGCACCTCCGAACGGACGAGCCGAACGGTCGCGAGCGATCTCCGGCCTCGGCTCCGGTTCCGGCCTCCCCGACGATGGATCCGTCCGTATCGCCGATCGCATCGCGGTGAGAGGGTACGGCGCACGGCGAATGTCCACGGTCAGGGCGCGCATCGTCAAACCCCCGTCCGCGGTGGGCGACCCTGGGTCCACTCCGAAACTCGAGGATGACGAGGACGACGGCACCACTCTGCCCTTCATCCCGTCCCAGCTCTCCGACGCCGGGCGCGCGATGGGCATCGGCGCGACCGTCGCGTTCGGCGGCCTCGTCTTCGCGGTGTCCTTCGCCGCGCTCATCTTCTCCGGGCCCGACGCGCCGGAGGGTGCCATCGCAGCGGGCACCGGTCTCATCATGTTCAGCGGACTCGCGGGCGCCTGCGTCGTCGCGGCTCGATCGACTTTACCAGCCATCGCCGAGGTCCAAGACGGCCCGTCCGCCATCTTCGCCATTATGGCCGCCGCCATCTACGCCACGGAAGGCATCGACGAGTCCGAGAAGCTGCCCACGGTGGAGGCGGCCATCGCGCTCACGTCCTTGGGCACCGGCGCGCTCATGTCGGCGTTGGGCTCGGCCAAGCTCGGAAACATCGTTCGGTTACTCCCGTCGCCCGTGTCCGGCGGATTCCTCGCGGGTACAGGCTGGGTTCTCACCGCGGGTGCGTTCAAGGTATTGACCGGGACCGCGTTCGAACCCGCGAACGTACTGGCCGTGGCGGATAGCCCCCAG
>Ga0209713_10003208_pt1 | contig 10355 bp, 13 predicted proteins | sample ArcOceMetagenome_3_FD_187444 | JGI IMG/M metagenome (GOLD analysis project Ga0209713, IMG submission 187444) | Marine eukaryotic phytoplankton communities from Arctic Ocean - Arctic Ocean- Svalbard ARC20M Metagenome (SPAdes) (version 2) | ecosystem: Environmental > Aquatic > Marine > Oceanic...
CTGATTGGGTAGCATAAGCCGGCATAACATAACGTGGAAAGCATAGCGTAACATAGCATGGCATAGCATAGAGTAGAGTCCGCAACAGTTGGAGTCAGAGAGCGTAGCAACGGAAACAAAAAAAAAGCATTGCAAAAGAAGGGTAGACAGGCTATGAAAACAGATCTGACGCGCAAGCACAAACATAGACTGACACATAGACCACAGCGTGCAGACAAGACCCCCTGAAAGTAAAGATGGAAATGATATAGGTTGAACACACATAATGTAGCATGGCAGTAACATAACTTACAAAAACACAGCATTGCTTACGATAGAAACACTGCAAGCCAAAGGAACGGTTCAACACCACTTAGGGATCTCATGGTGTAGCATACAATATCCAGGCATAACATTACATGGAGAGCATGGCATAGCATAGCATGGGATAGCATAGAGTAGAGTCCGAGACCGTTGAGGGTAAGAGAGCGTCGCATCGGAAAGCAGATCAGAGCGGAAAAGGGATGAGAGGACAGAGAGACGGAACAGTGGCGGATACATATTGTGTTTTTTAATCTGCACGCGCGACACGTGGCAATCCCCACGTGGCAATCGCCCTAAAAATAACCCATCAAAGCAGCACCAGGGTCAGCTAACGCAGCACCACTAATGACGGACGGCCGAAGATGCTGCACTACAGCCTTCAGATCCATGCGCCACTGCTGCACCCCTCGCTCCCAGGCGCGCTTCGCAAGCTTCCTGTCCGTCGGGTTCGGCGTGTTGGGCCTGGGGACGTGCGGGTCAGCCGTCGCGCTGATGTAATCAGCGCTCCTCTTTACTGCCGCGACGCCCGCCGCGCGGTGCGCCGACCGGCGCTGCCACACCTCTTGATTGCACTCCTCGTCGGCGCCGCACGGGCTCCGGCTTCTTCGCCGCTCCCGCTCCAACTCGGAGGGCCAAGGAACGCGGAGCGGCTGATCTTCCACAGGGACGAAAGCCACGTCATCTAGCGGCACCGAGGGCAGGTCGATGTACATGGGATCCCTGTGCGGGTCGAACCGCCAGGGGACGCGGCCGCGCTCGCCAACGCCGGCGGCGACTGGGCGCGGAACAAGCGCCTTCAGGTCCATCCGCCACTGCTTCACGCCCTTCTCCCAGGCGCGCTTGCTGACCTCCGCCTGCCTCGGGTTCGGCGTTGGCGGGCGTGCGAAGAGCTGGAACACAGTGACATAGTCGACGCTACGCTTGACCGCAGCTATGCACGCTTCGCGGTGCTGAGCGCGGCGCTCCCACTCGTCCCAGGCGCACAGCCCAGGAGGAAGCATAGTGAGCGGCGCGTCCTCGGACCGGACCAGGTGCGACATCCCTGTGCTCCTGCTTCCGGCTGCGGCTGCGGCTGCAGCTGGAGCAGGAAGCTGGAGCCAAAACGGCTACGGAGGAGGAGAAAGAACGCGCCACCTGCATCATCATTATCCTCACCGAAGGGGCCCCAGTGTGGAAGAATGAGAGGACAGAGAGAAGAGAGAGAGAGAGAGAGAGAGAGAGAGAGAGAGAAAAATAGAGAGAGAGAGGGAACGAGAGAGAGAGAGAAACTGATAACTGTAAATATGTGTCAGACGACCCATGAGTACATCGTTCGAATAGGCTATGATATGCTGTGATAAGATGGATATGTCAAGGCTAGAATACCCTGTGATATGCTGTAACCCGTGTGGACCACTTGTTCGGCGCGACGATATAAAAACAAAGAATTATCTGGATGGTGGGAAGCCAAACTGCGATACGAATACGTGGCAAAAGAACACTGAGTAGAAAACAAAGACGCTCTGCCGAGAGGGAACGATGTACAATACCCCAATTACAAATAATCGGGCACTGTTTTTTTTTCTCAGCACCAGCGATAGTCCGAATGAGCGGATAACAGTAGGTCACCTGCGGTATAGCAAGGAGACAAAGCATAGCAAGAGAAACATGAATCTGGAAACACAACCCACCGTAAACAAACCGAATAGGTAAGCAAATATATAGGGCACGCCGAATGAAAGAAAAGGCATGCCCTGGCGCAATGTTCTATTCATAGCCCGCGCTCCTGCACTTCAATGCATGGAATAGGGGAACTTCTGCGGAGGTGCCTCGCCGGTGAGGTCGCGGCACCACAGGAAGTAAGTCTCCGTCGTGTCCAGATAACGGGCATCATGAATCCATTCCACAATTTGCAGCATAAGCGGCCGTCCACGGAGCAGCGGCAGGTTGCCGATGTTGACGAAATGCTTCCACGTAATAGCCTCATAAGTGTGCACATACTCAAGAAAACCCTGCAACACGATACCGGCCATCGCATGGGGCGTAGGATCCTCATACAACGACGGAATCATAGCCGTCGCCGCCATAGCCGCGTACCGGCTCTTCATCGAAAGAAGAACATAGTTAAGCCGGTTGAGCGGTGAAATGCATTGTAGACCTGGGCATTGTGCGAGAGCCCGTTCGACCCAAAGATCATGATGAGAAGCTTCAGATCCGATGGCTTCTTGTTGATCCACGTGTGTAGCGCAGTCGCGGCTGCCTCGATAGTCATCCTCTCGGGTACAGGAACATCCGTGCGCTGGCGCTTGAACATAGCCGTCCGGTCATCCTTGGACTTGCTGCCCGGCATAGGCAGACCACCGGCGTTTAGCGCTTTCAAGTGAGGCAGTAATTCCATGGCCTCCTTGGTGGCGCTCTTGTACATAGGCTCCTTGATGACATGTTGAATGTGGGGAGACGACAACACGTCCGTCACGAACAACTGGAGAGCCCCAACAGCGCGGGACACGCCGACAGCCTGGCGCAGTGAACACTCGTCAACACCCTCAAAGAAGAACGGCACCGACTTGTTCCCCTGTGCGAGCACCTTCCAGTACGAAGGTAGATCTGCATCAGATATGTGATTCGAACCGCACGCGTTCAGCAACTGCGCAGGCGCAGTACCCCATGGCCACAGCTTGTTGCTCTTCTCCTTCGAGTCACCACTAGGCTTCGCCCCGCCATCCACACCCGGCGCGCCAAACATGGCGCCGAAGTCACCCATGGAAGATACAGGGCGTGCTCAGATAGGAGGCGCAAATAAAAGCCCCTGAAAGACTAATGTAAACAAATAAAACGCTGCCGGCCCTCCCCAGGACGGCAACACTTGAGCCAATACAGGCTGCGGATGATGCTCTGATATGGCCCACGAAAGAACAGACATGCCGAGTCTTAGAGAAAAACTTGACCAACTAGTCAGCAGAAACAGCATGCCAGAACAATTACGGCGACGCTGATAATACGCGGTGGCTCTAACTCAGCGTTTCCTAGCATAGCGTATTGTGCCACAACATGGTAGGAAATATATGCTGTGTTGTAACATGGCAATGGCAAAGCTTAGCATAGCTTAGCTGGAAGCATAGCAAAAAGCACAGCATAACATAGCACAGATAGCAAAGCATAGCATAGCATGGCAGAGAACCCTAGCACCAGGTTCCCACTAAACGAGGAACCTGTAGTAAGAAGTAGCATACCCAGCACAGGCATAGTATAGCATAGAAAATATTCCACACCACGTAAGGAACCGGTGGCGCGACATAGCAAGAGGCATAGACATAGCGTAGCAGAGCAAGCCATATGGCGAATATGATGATATTGAAGATGCAGAAGACGATGATGTATGTTGAAAGATAATTATAGTGACGACTAAGAAGTAGACGACGAGGACTGAAGGGCGACGGCGACAACGCCAGCGAGAGCAACGAAAGCATCATCGAACGACGGCGAGCAAGTTGAAATATATATGCTGATGCCCCCTAATTCTGTGGACCCGGCTGGCAACACGTCAAACAGAACGACTATGCAATGCAATGCTTAGCTGTGCTAGGCTGCGCCAAACCAATAGTCTTGCCAGAATGAAAGATATAACAATGGACAAGAAATAGACCTGGATAAAAAAAATATAAGCCGGATAACAAAGCGTGAACATTCGCTTCGTTCAAAAATCGCCCTGCAAGGAATGAAAAAGTCAGAACACGTGGAGACCGCAATCTGCGAGAAAAGTCAAGCGCCACGCAGAATTGTTCTCAAAGCTGGCGTTCCTCAAGTGGCCGGTGTCCGAGGTTAAACAGAAAGCTATGGCCACGAGCCGATAGCACCGAAAATTGACAAAGAAAAAAGAGAAAGAGGGACATTGAGAATAGGCCAACACAATGACATGGAAAACATCAAAGACAAGATCCAGGCAACGACGGCGACGACAACTGGGCACAATTGAAAAGAATGGATAATCAAGATGACGAGGACACTGATGGGGAGACGATGGACAGGAAAACAAAGATAAGAGGAGACATACTCACTGCTTCACGGCCTTCTCATGCGTCAGGGCCTTTTTGAGGCCAGCTTTGATCTCGGGCGAGAACGACTTGGCGTACCGAAAAATAGAAAGGGTGATAGAGTAAAAAAGAAGAAAGGAAAAGAGAGATGGTAAAGGGAAGATAGAAGAGAAGGGATTGGGTACTGCAATAGGTGGCCGCCGAGGGCGATGAGGAACCGCACCTGCTTGGCACGAAGCCAGATGCGTTTCCACCGGAGAACCTTCATGTTGATAGTCACCTGCGGGTCCTCATCCATTGCAGGCCGGATCCGAAGGCCCCACCCGAAGTGACTCGATAAGCGGAAGCAGTAGCGCGATGAATCTGAGAACATCATGGCCCAGCACAGAGTACTTCGAGGATGAAAAGAATGACTCGGATGATGATTCGGATGAAGGTTCGGACGATGACTCACAGCTAAAACGCAGGAAGAGGAGTGAGGAGGGAAGGCGGAGAATTGTTCTGCACAAGTTGAACGTAAATAGGACATAAATTGTTAATGTCCACGCCTGGCTGCCCAACGAGCCACGTGCCCCTTGCTGTGGGCCTCCTTGCAGAGAACGAATCCTCGGTGACGATCACATCCCAAGGAAACACGTGTGGGAATCGCGTGTGTGAGACAACTGTGAACAATAAGCCCCTCCCTTTATGAGAATGCACGCAAAGGTGCACAGGGCATGTGATAACATGCAAGCCCCCAGGAACAGACAAGTATAGCATTGCGCATACCATACACAAGGAAGACCACCGACAACAATAGCATGAGGACAATTGCATGGCAATTCCATGACATAGCTTGGCATAGCGTGAAGAGCATGAAAAGAAAACAGATCCCGGAAATATTGGAAACCACATATTATGGCTATACAGAATAGAACCTGCTGCTATAGTGACTGTAGCAAGCACACAAACCACACCGCAATGACAAAAACCAGGGACATGGCATTTCATAGCATGGCAAAGCGAAGCAAACCCGGCGACGTTGCATAACATGGCGTGGCTGAAGCATGATTGTCATGGTGGAGTTATGAGAAAGAATCATACAGAGAGGTAGAGAGAAAGAAAAGAGAAGAGGAGAGAGAGAGAAAGAGAGAGAGAGAGAAAGAGAAATAGGAAGGAGAGAACAAAGTAAATGAGAGAATGACATAGCAAACTCAGCGTGCATAGGGGACCCCTAAACTAGAGTCCCAGAACAGCGTGGCAGGCTCATGGCTCTTGCTGACGTTGATAGCATCCAGAACAACGTCAGGGGCGCCGCCCTGGAGCCAGCTGCAGATTGTCAAACCTTCAGCTCGATGCGCAAGCGTATAGTCACCGATTAAATAATGTCTGCCGAAATGAGTGACATTCACATGGGAAGCAAAAGCATGAAGACCCTGGCGAAGATCCGGGGCGACGAGCTCGGGCAGGCACAAATCCCGATAGTCGTACATGGAGAGATCATAAGGAGAACCGCTGGGATTCCACAGGTCGGGCGCGGCCTCCGATAGGAAGACGCGGTCCAACATCGCCTCCAGGTCAGACCCGCCATAATTATTCCGGTATACGTCATTGATATCAATTGAGGACCGAATCACCGCAAACACACGTGTGGATATCGAAGGGATACGGACAAACAAATAAGCCACATAGTCTGGGTCCTGCTGCGAGTCCTACGACAGGAAAGACGTCGACGAAGGACGACAACATCAAAGAGAGCGACGACAGAGGATACGACGAGAGACAAGGTGGGAGATCCTGGGCATAGGCAAAGACCTCCAGGTAATGACCCTGGTGAAAGATATGCCAGTAGAGCTTGACGACAGCATGGATATCCATGTAGCCCAACCAGTGATAGCCGGTGGCCGTGAAGTGCTTAGTCAACTGCTCCAAGTGTCGACCGCGCATGACCCAAACATGAAATAGATGATCGTGGCGCGTGGAACAGAACATGATGGTGTTCCAATGCGGATAGTCGTCCACGGGCATAGCCCCGGCGGCAGGAGCGAGCCCCAGCGGCGTCTCCACGGGCTCATGGCGATCGACGCTCTTCGTCAGATAACGATAGAATAGCGCAAGCTGTGGCGGGGCCAACTTCGGCACGAAGACCGTCACGGTGGAATGGCCCGCCATGGCTGCAACCGGCCGCCTACCCCCGAAGATATCCACTAGGAGCCAAACACGACTGCAGATAGACCAGATTGAAACAGATCTGGCGCGCAGACACAAAGATAGAAAGACGCATAGACCGCAGCGTGCAGACAAGGCACCCTGAAAAAAATGATGGATATGAAATAGATTGAACACATACTTGATGTAGATTAGCAGTAACATAACCTACAATAACACAGCATTGCTTACAACAGCACTGCATGCCAAACGAACGGTTCCACACCACTTAAGACCTGATTGTGAAGCATAAGCCTGCATGACATAACGTGGAGCATAGCGTAACATAGCATGGCATAGCATAGAGTAGAGTCCGCAACAGTGGGAGTCAGAGGGCGTAGCGTCTGAAACAAACAAGGCAGTGCAAAAGAAATATAGACCGGCTACGGAAACAGGTCTGACGCGCAAGCACAAGGATAGAATGACACATAGACCGCAGCGTGCAGACAAGACACCCTGAAAGTAATGATGGAAATGATATAGGTTGAACACACATAATGTAGCATGGCAGTAACATAACTTACAAAAACACAGCATTGCTTACGATAGCAACACTGCAAGCCAAAGGAACAATTCAACTCCACTTAGGGATGTCATGGTGTAGCATAATTACATTACATGGAAAGCATAGCATAACATGGCGTGAGAGAATAGAGTAGAGTCCAAGACAGTTGAGGGTCAGAGAGAGTCGCATCGGAAAGCATATAAGAGCGGGAAAGGATGAGAGGAAACAGAAACAGAGAAGCATCATCATTACCCTCACCGAAGGGGCCCCAGTGTGGAAGAATGACAGGACGGAGAGAAGACAGAGAAAGAGAGAGAAGAAGAGAGAAGAGAAAAAATAAAGAGAGAGAGAGAGAGAGAGAGAAACTGATAACTGTAAATATATGTCAGACGACCGATGAGTACATCGTTCGAATAAGCTATGATATGCTTTGATGGATATGTCAAAACTAGAATACCCAGTAATGTGATGTAACCCGTGTGGACCACTTGTTCGGCGCGACGGTATTAAAAACAAAGCATTATCTGGATGGGGGGAGCCAAACTGCGATGCGAATGCGTAGCAAAAGAACACTGGGGGAAAACAAAGGACGCGTTGCAGATGGGAACGATGTACAATACCCCGATTACAAATAATCAGGCACTGATTTTGTTTCTCAGCACAAGCGATAGTCCGAATGACCAGATGGCAGTTGGTCACCTGCGGTATAGCACGGAGACAAAGCATACCAGAAGTAACATGAATCTGGAAAAACAACCCGCCGTGAAACAGTCCGAATGGGTGAGCAAAGCACACCGAATGAAAGGAAAGGCATGCCCTGGCGCAATGTTCTACTCATAGCCAGCGCTCCTGCACTTCAATGCATGGAATACGGGAACTTCTGCGGAGGTGCCTCAGAGGTGAAGTCGCGGCACCACAGAAAGATAGTCTCCGGGCTGTCAAGATCGCGCGCATTATTAATCCAGCGCATAATTTGCAAAATAGACGGCCGTCCACGGGGCAGCGGCAAGTTGCCGATGTTGACGAAATGCTTCCACGTAATAGCCCCATAAGTTTGCACATGCTCAAGAAAACCCTGCAACACGATACCGGCCATCGCATGGGGCGTAGGATCCTGATACAACGACGGAATCATAGCCGTCGCCGCCATAGCCGCGTACCGGCTCTTCATCGAAAGAAGAACATAGTTAAGCCGGTTGAGCGGTGAAATGCATTGCCACCCGGTGTAGCCATGGGGAACACTTGGATATAGCCACCGGTAGATGAATCCCCGCGCAGGGTCATGTTGGGCCAAGGTCTTCATGTGGTTGTCGAGCGAGGTACACTGTGAAATAGCCCGCAGAACCCTAGTCTGGTTGACATCCATAGGCCAGTCGCCGCAGAACAACTCGACAAAGGGGGACAATTCCTCATAAAACATAGTGCGCATAGTGCACCCGCCAGCCATAGGCCTGGGTGAGCGAAGATTGGTGGAGACAGCAAAGATAGGTGAAGACCCCGGAACTGCGAACAACTCCGAGCCGAAACAGCGACCACAGCATACAATATAATGAACATTGCCTATGACATGCTCAGGCACAATGAAGAGTTGTTGCAAGTTTCCTAAAATAGCGATTATTATGGACATGCTATAGAAAATAATGCGGACGTTGCGGACGTGCAGGCAATAATACGCCGCTCTTATGATCTGCCAGCGTACATCAGTAGAACAAAGACGAACACCACAACATGTGGTAACTTCGAGTTCTAGCAAAGCGGTCGCATAGCGCCAGTAACTGAGCCCAAACACAGGACACATATAGCGACCGTTCACACACAAGACACCCGGGACAGGCACAAGAGAAAAAAAGATGACAACTCTACCACATGTACCAAATCATAATATAGCATAGGATAGCGCAGCACAGAAAAAGTAAAGGTTGCCCACTAAGTGGCGACCTATGATGTGATGTAACATAGCATAGCATAGCATAATTAGCATATCACAGGCAAACCACAGGTTACCAACAAGGTGGGGAACATATGGCATGAGATAGGGTAGCATCGAATAACACAGCATACCATATCACCGCATCGCAAAGTACAGGTCCCCCCCGACTAAATAAGGAGCATATTGTGTCGGGTAGCATAGCACAGCATAGCATAGCATGGCAGAATTTGCCAAAGCACCGATGCCCCACTGAGTGGGGAACCCATGGTAGGATGTAACACGGCATTGCATAACATATCATAGCATAGAGAGCACATCATGGCAAAGCACAGATTCCCCACGAAGTGGGGAACATATGGTATGATATAGCATAGCATAGCATGGCACAGCATAGCATAGAACAACATGGCAACACACAGGTCCCAGAGCCATAAAGATGATGTAGCATAGCATAACATAGCAGGGAAAAGCACGAATTGGCAAAGAACGGGTTCCCCACTAGGTGGGGAACCTAAGAGGTGAAGAGCTAAAGTGAGCAAGGCATACCATATTACAGCTAGGCAAAAGGTTCCCCAAGGAGTGCAGAACCTATCGTGTGATGTACAATGCATATCATATCAAAACACGGCATGCGAGTGGCCGGCGGCTGCTTGGGCTCTTGGGTTCAGCTGTCGAGGCCGTAATAGCTGTCTTTGATCAAGCTGAATCCGGCCGTGGGCTCCCAGGAGAGCCTGAAGAGGCCAGTATCATCGATGTATGTTTATGTTATGGTTTGTGTTGTGTTGCACATGAGGCTCGTGCCTGTTTTTGCAGGGCCTGGCGGGACACGTGCGGGGCGGCATCCAGGAAGCATCCAGGAGCGAGGGTGCGAGGCCCACCGCTCGCAGGGGCGGGCGCCCCGCTGCCGACCGCGGCGTTGCTCCGCGGCGCTGCTCCGCGGAGCATGGGCAAACCAAGCACCTCGTCCTCCGCGCACGGCCCCTGCGCGGTGCTGCCAGGAGCCGCCGCAGCCTCCAGCGCTGCCGCCAGCTGGTCCAGCGCCATAGCCAGCTTTTGCACTGTGAGCTGCCGCTGCCGGCGCTCCTCGGCAAGCTCTTGCTCCAGCTGCCACACGCGGGAGATAGGCACAACTTCCGCGTCGCAGAGCCCGCCAGCCATCTCGGTGGGGCCGCACCGCGGCTGGCCGTCAGCCGCTGGGCCTCCTGCCACGGCGCCACCACGAGTGCGACAGCTGCCTGCGGCTGCATCTGCATCTGGCCCCTCCTGGACGGTTTGCCCCAGGGCCGTAGACGATCCGAGGAGGAGGAGGAGGAGTGAGAGGAAGACGGCGATGGATAGGAGAAAAGGACGAAAGGAATGAGGAGGGAAGATATGGGAGAGAGGAGGAAGAGGAGGAGGGAGGAAAGAGGGGGAGGGG
>Ga0209713_10003210_pt1 | contig 10353 bp, 5 predicted proteins | sample ArcOceMetagenome_3_FD_187444 | JGI IMG/M metagenome (GOLD analysis project Ga0209713, IMG submission 187444) | Marine eukaryotic phytoplankton communities from Arctic Ocean - Arctic Ocean- Svalbard ARC20M Metagenome (SPAdes) (version 2) | ecosystem: Environmental > Aquatic > Marine > Oceanic...
TGACAACCTTCTGGAGCTCGGCCATGACCAAATCGACGTTATCGGGCCACAGCTGGGATGGAGTCGGGCATGCGAGGCCGGCGCTGAGGGCGTGCGGCGGCATGCCGTACCAGGGCAGCCCCGGCGGGCGCGGCCGTGAGGAGGCATCCGGCCGGTCCCTGGCTTACCATGGCACCGCGCTGGCGGGTGGCAGCGCGCTCCATGGCAACCCGGGCCCGTCGTCGCCGGAAGTCAGCGCGCAGAGCAGCACCGTGAGCAACCTCATCAGGTGCCCAGGCCCGTGCCTGCGCCGGCCCGCTGCGAGCCCGCTCGTACGGCAACCGCTGGCCTGTTGCGCAGCGGGCCAACGCACTGACACAACCGCGTCCCACCTGGCCCCATCACACACACACACCGGTTCCTGTGCGTGCGCGCGCCAACCTGCGCAGGGAGCTGCAGGAGCAGGCGGGTGGCAGCGTGCTCTACGGCAGCCCGGGCCGGTCGCCGCCTCCCTCGGTGGTCAGCGCGCAGAGCAGCACCGTGAGCAACCTCATCAGGTGCCCAGGGCCGTGCCTGCGCCGGCCCGCTGCGAGCCCGCTTGCGGGCTTGCAGCGGCCGCCGGCCTGTTGCGCAGCGGGCCAACGCACTGACACATCCAACCTGTGCAGAGAGCTGCAGGAGCAGGGCCGGGACCACGGGCCGATTCCGACGCCCAGGCCTGTTGGCGCTGTGACAATCAGCACGCCCTTGTCCACGCCGCGCGGTTCGAATCGGCGGCTCTCAGACCTGCTGGCGACCGCGGGCATGGACGTTCGCGATGACCAGATGGTTGCCTCGGACACTGGAGCGGGCAGTGGATTCGTCGACTTTTTCGTGCAGTCTCTCCGCGCAGAAGACCAAATGCTGCGCCAGGTTGAATCGGGCGTCGTCACGTCAGCAGTGCGTGCTGACTCCTTGTACTCGACCGCGCAGATTCAGGTAGCTGGGCTGGAGGAGGAAAATTCTGCGCTGGCCGAAAAGGTGACAGAGCTGCACCTGCACAATGAATCGCTCCGCGCCAGGCTGCAGCAGGGTGCAGAGAGAAGCCTTGCGCTCGAGCGCGAAAACGCGCGTCTGCATGAAGTCAATCGTGGGCTTGAAACCTTCAATGACGCCCTCCAAGGCCAGATGCACAGCGAAAGTGAAGATCTGAAGGCGGAAATTGCCCTGCTCCAGGCAACGGCAAAAGCGCAGAAGCAGGAGATGGAGCTGCAGAGGACGCGGCTTGAGCAGGAGCTGAGGTTGGTCAAGGGGCTAGAGTCGGTACAGCAGTACCAGGCGCGCTTGAGCGAGGAGGAAAGGCTCGCCGAGGAAGGGCTCGCATACAAACGCAATTATGACGTTGTCTACGCGCAGGCGCAAATGCTGCAGGAGCGCGTGTGGAGTCTGGAAAAGGACCTGCTGGAGAGCCAGCAGCGCATGGCTTCCGAGGACGCCCTGCTGGAGACTGCCTATCATAAAGAAGAAGCGGTGCGAATCAGCCGAGAACTCATGGAGGTGCAGGCAGACTGCGAGTCGCAGAAGTTGAAGCTCATGGAGCGCTTGAACGAAGCAAGGAGTCTGCTCGAAAGGGAATTGGAAAAGAACACGGAACTGGAGTACTTTAAGACACAGTGCGAGCGCATCTCAGGCATAGATATGACCAAGCTTTGCAGCATGCAGGAATTGAACCTTGCACAGCAGCTGCTGCTAGCTGAAAGAGCTCAAAGCACCAGAGGCAAGTACATGGCTATTTGGGCGGCGCGGTACAGGCGCAAAAAGGGGATGCAACGAGCGCGAATGTGGTTGGTTTCGAGGCTTCAACGGCGGCAAAAGCTGCATGTGCTGCAATTCATACGACAAATGGCCCTGCACAGAAAGAGACTCGACCAGATTCTCTTTACGTTTGAGTACCGCAAGAGCCGCAAGTTGCAGCGTGTTGTTGTTTTGCAGTGGGCAAGGGTTGTGAGGACAACCCGTGCCTTCAACGCCGCCGCCAACGCATTGCTGGAACGATCTGATCGCGCCCTTGCACAAGATTCACTGCTTCTATGGCAAAGGGTAGTGACTAGAGGGAAACTGGCGTCGGAGCATGTCAAAAGCGCTCAGTTGCGACGATCCTTTCGGGCTGCAACCGCCGCGATGTCCTCCCTTGACGTTGAAGACTTGCAAGACTTCTTGCCCACAATGGCGCCGGAGGTGTACGGTGGAAACGTCAATCGTATCGAAGAAGCTCCCAAGAACGTGTTCGATGTCGTGATATGCGCGGTTCGAATCCTAGATGTTTTTTGTGTGTTTTAAACCTCCTGAGCAGATGCAGAAGCGTGCTCCATCTCTTCTGACTTTGCGGGTGCGCAGAATGCTCGAAGGCATCTGCGGGGGTTACGCCTATCTGTGCTCCTGGAGTGGCACCGGGTTGCTGAAGTATCCAGGAAGCTCAATTACTATTGCCTGCTTCTGATGAATCGCCGAGATATACGGGCACCAGTGATCTCAGAGTGGCATCGCGCAGCAGTCGAATGCAGGCGATTAAAGCGATGCTGTCTGCAAATTGTGCTGCGCCTTGATGACTCCATCTTGAAGAAAATGTTCGACGAATGGAGGACGATCTGGGTAGCAAGTGCGAATGTGGGTCGTATGTCAGCTTCTCGTGCTGCCGTGATCAAGCAGGCAAGCAGCGCATGTTTTGAATCTTCCACTGTCTGTCATTCTGCAAGAATCGCTGCTGACCCTCTTTTCTCTCTGCGACGCAGGCCGCCCAAGATATATTGCCAACATGGATGCACGCCCACATTGACCGGGCACTGACAGACGCCATGCCAGAAGATCAGAGAACAAGTGCGTCGCAGAATATGGTTTCCATAGCAGTGCAAGTTGAACGGAAACAAGGAGACGAGGACATGGAGACATTGTTGGACAAATACTCAGGGGTGTTGAGTGCTTTTGTGGATCGTAAAACGCTCAACATTCCATTTGCAGTTTGGAGTCAGTATGTTTCCAAGAAACGGAAGCAGGAGGAGAAATGTAGACGAGCACTTGTTGCCCGAAGGCACAGATCGTTGCAAGGTGTTTTGCATTGTTGGCAGGATGAAGTGCTGGAATTTGAAATGAGCATTGCCAGGCCAATGGAATTGTGGCTGTCAAAAGTTTTTTGTCGTGACACGTACGGCTGGGCATTTTCGACATGGAGCTCCTATTGCAAGCAAAGGTCCCAGGGACCCGAGGTGTCTGCACGAGATCGAGTTACAGAAGAGATGTATGATGCGCCCATCACGTTGTCCACCAAGTTCGTTTCTCCTCAGAGAATGGGCGCAACACCGCCGAGGGTCATGGGTATGAGCCCACCGCCGGCGAAATATGAGTCTCCTAGGACGATGCAGACAGACATGGGTTTGTCTGGCCGGGACCACCATGAGCCCACCGAGAAAATCTTCGAAGTTGAAGACATTATGATGGAGCTCGTCCTAGACATGGAAATGGAACAGCTCGATGGTATTGAAGAGGAGTTTAAGGCATTGTTGATCATTGATATCGCCCAGGCAGTGTTTGGCAAGCCAGACAAGATTAAGATCCATGAAATTCAGGCTGGATCGGTCATTGTCACATTCGCGCTTCAGGAAGGGGTATGTGACGACGGGCGCTCACTGAGCGCTGTGGCGAAAGATCTTGAAGTTCAAGTCGGCGATAGCCAGTCAAAGCTAAAACAAGGGAGGTATACAAGTCAGGCGATATCTGCAAAAATTCTCACGCAAAATTCAAGCGCGGCATCAATGAGTGCCGTGAACGAGGTCTTTGCAAGGATCCTGTGCCAAGAACCTTTGGCACCCCGACGGGCCCGCCATGTAATCATGCGATGGTCTCAAAGTGTTGTCCGGCAACGAAACATCAGGCGACGTGTCCAGCTATTTCTACAGCGGTCAAGACGAAATGATGCAGGTACGCTGGAGGTGTGCTTCAAGTCATGGTGGCAGCGAAAGTGCGATGTCGAGGTGCTCACTGATCGCGCGATCAAGACGCGCAAATCTATTGTCCTCAAGCATTTCGTCGCCGACTGGTGGACATTTCTTCAGCAAAGTTGGCAATTGAGGAAGACTGCCACAATACTATACCACCGAGAGGCCCGTGGTATCATGCGGAAATGGAAAACGCACACAGACAAACACAGGAGGATATCGCGCATTTTGACCGTGTTGGCAATGAGAACAGATCGTGGAAACGCCCTTGCTTCTTTCAAAGCATGGCGTCGACGATTACATGAGGTCCAAAAAATGTTTGATATCTCATATTCTTTCGAGCAAAAACGTCTGGGGCACGTATTTGGGGCGTGGAAAGGGCTTCTACTGCGATTTCGACAAGGGCAAACGATCACACATACGTATCGAAGATTCAGAGATAACGCACTATTGCGGTCCTCATTTAGATCCTGGTTTTGCAATGCCCACGTGGTTCTGCATCTCCGGAACGGCTTCCAAGACCAGGTTTTTGCCATGTCCACAGTCTTCCTCTCAGATATGCGAACGCAACGGCTCCAAAATGAGCTTTCATGCCTGCAAGGGCGCAGACGCGCTTTGAAGGCATGTAAAGTATTTGCCAAGGAAATTGGCTTAACGGTTGTACAGAAGAAAGAGCGAGACGCCTTCGAGTCATGGCAAGCGTTCTGCGACTGGAGATCAAGCGGTCGCGAATTTTATCTTAGGGTTGAGAATCTGTCCGATTCGAAGATGGTTCAAAAGTACTTGTTTGCCTGGGCACGAGGTATCCAACAGCAAAAGCGAAATGCAGACGTCATTATGCGTATTTTGTTACGTTGGAACCGATCACTGAGATGGCAGATTCTTTCCGCATGGAATCTCTATACTCGCATGCGCAGTGAAGTTTCTCACAAAATCTCCTCATTTTGTGGGCGTGCAAATCGACGGGTCAAACAGAAAGTGCTGAAAGATTGGAAGACCTTGTCGGATTTCGAGGAGATGCTCCTTCACATCGCAGAAGTGATGGACGGCAAAGTTCTTCGACGTGCATGTTATGCTTGGCATCAGAGGCTTGTGGAAGAGAACCTACGCCGCAAAAAGGTATGGCGAGCTACTTTGGTCATCCGTAGAAGCACCTTGAAGGCGGTCCTTTCGAAGTGGCATTCACAAGCAGTCAAACAAATTGTGAGAAACAAGGCTGTCGTGCAGATGTTGCACTCTGTTTTGAAAGGCAAGTTGTGGGTAGCGACCATGTCCTGGCGAAATCATACTCGAATCATCGCAAGTGGTAAGAGCAGGGCTGCGTGGCTCTGTACCCAATACGTTGGCTCGGTCGTGCACAGGGCTTTCTGGACATGGTCACAATTCTGCCGAAATTCTCGAGATGCAGAGTTCATCTTGGTACGCGCTCAGGGTCGACGCATGACACAGACTGCTGAGGAAGCGCTGGAGCGGACTACGCTTCTAGAGTGGCTGTACCGACAACAGTTCAAAGCACTTTTCCGCGTGCGCCTGCAGCGGGCAGCTGTCCTTGTTCAACGCAGGCGCTTGCGACTTGTCGTCCAGGCCTGGCGCTGTTCTGTAGAAGACAAAAATGAACATGGCAAGATCGTGTTTGCGTTGGGTTTCAAACGAGACTCGGTCCTACGCGTGTTGCACTTCCGAATGTGGATTGCTTACAAGTTCAAAGCCGATGTGTTGCGCGAAAGAAAAGAGACGTTGGGTCTTCGATTACGTATGCGAACAATTAGAAAGTTTTTTTCTCTCTTGAGATCAGAAATGCGAAGGAAAACACGCCAACCGAGATCCTTTCAAATCCACACTCGATTAGCAGACAAAAGTATTCTAATCAACTTAGCTAACTTGAAGCGGGCCATGTGGATGCGATGGACATTTGCAATACAGTCTCGACGGGTTGAAGTTGTGAATCTGCGGCGAGCAGCCGCACTCTTACGTAAGCACAGGACACGAGCCTTGCTGAAAGTATGGCACGAAAATGTTCAAACTACCGTGCGGTGTAAGAATCTCCTTCGACACATGCTCAATGAATCGAAGCATGCTGCCCTGTACCGTTGCTTTGTGGCATGGGCAGAATATGTGCAACACAGAAAAATCGAAAGACGCAACGCGGAGCGCGGAGCGATTGTATGGTATCGACGAGCTTTGCGCCAGAGCATAGGGGTATGGCGTGAATCAGCACGAGTTGCGAAAAACAGTAAGCATATCCTGAGAACCTTGAAAAATAGACTGCAACATGCGTCAATTTTTTCCGCTTATTCCAAATGGGCCAAGTATGTCGAGTGGACGAGTCAGAGTGGAATCAAAATGGAAACCACACTTTGGATGCGTCTTGCGGCCACGCAGGTCACGCGCAACGACAGCATACTCGCCAAGACGTTGCAGACATGGAAGAATCGCGAGGAAAGATTCAAAGCCTTTTTGCACAGCACCTCCGTCGGAGCAGTGTTCAAGATGAACTATGCTGCTCTGAATACCGTATTCAAAGGCTGGGATGATGTGGTGTGTGAGCGAAGACAGAACAGATTTAAGGTCCTTCGCCTTGAACAGATGCGGCGGAGAAATCTGCTGTGCTCCATGTTTTCGACATGGCTGCTGCTCCTGGAGGAAATTACTGAGTTGGAATTCCACGCCAGTCGTTGGGAAGATTGGCGCGGGCCTGTTCCAGAGTGGTACGCAGAGAGCCTACTTGCCGTCATCCAGCAGCGAATGACTACTGCGGCCAGAATAATGCGGGCCTGGAGTAAGCTGGTAGACCAATATAATTTCATTGTAGCAATGTTCAGGCAGAAGATTGGTGAACGATGGTCGCGCTGCTTGTTTGTACGCTGGCAGCACTTGAAAGACTACAAACGCATGATTAAGTTGGATTCGCTCAATAAGGAGGAGTGCATATCTCGGCGGGCCCTTTTGTATCTGCTACGTGATGCTTTGCGTGTATGGGTTGCTTACACCCGCAAGTATTCTGCACTTCGCATGGTGAGCCACTCTGTACCTGTTCTCTACCACTCCGCAAGCACTTGTGGAATGTGTTTACTCTTCGCTCTCGAACTGGTGATCTGACATGACCACAACTTTTGTGGCAGGGCAACATGTGTGTAGATCGCTGCTTCCTCGAACGACGGGCGCTTGCTTTCGGTCGCACTCTGCAATACCCCAGGCCCATGCAAAGGAGGATGGCACCTGGGCCAACTACATTTGTTCGACGTTGTGGAGGTTTGTTGTACGGACGAGATGCAAACGTGTTGAGTGATATACTTGTAGAATGGAAACTCAGAAGCGGCACAAAAATTCGACGGCTTCGCATCTGCCAAACCTTGCTTCAGAGCGGTCAATATACTCTTGTGCGGCGAATGTTCACAGGATTCAAGAGCTATTGCTCCAGACAGGTGTATCATAGCCATCATTTGAATCGGTTGAATGATATCTTCTCTGCCAGTCTTCACAGGCGTTTTACGCACCGTCAAATTGCTCAGTGGCACCTCGCAGCTGAATTGCAAGAAAGTCGCACTGACAGACTGAACTTGACTTTGAAGATCCTCGTGCGGAAGGCCAGAAAAGAGACAGAAACTCGGGTCCTTGCTACATTGATCGCGTACCGTGACCACAAGCACAGGCTGCGAGCATGCGAATACCATGTCATGATCAGGACCCACATCTGGCTTAAACGCCGATTGTTCAGATCCTGGAAGGATGTCGAATGGCTGAAATACTTCTCTCAGATCCTAGAAAGATGGTATAAATTGTCCATGGGTCAGATTCTGCAGGTAATGCAGCGGCGAGCTCTCAAGTCCGTTTCGGAAATGTGGGACAGGACCTCACTGAGCATTCTTGCAGACATGCAAAAGCCCATGTCAGATGACATGTCATCTGACGCTACTGACCCTTTTGCCAAAGAGAATCGAGCTGTCCAGTTCCAGGACCCCCTGCATCAAGCTTTGCCGACGCCGCCATCATCCATGATCCAGACCCAAGACGTTAAGCCTACGTCTGCGAGGGGCAGAAGTGAGTCTCCAAAGCGGAAGGGAAGCCGAAAGAAATCCAAGACCCCTCCGAAATTGGAGGCGGAGAAGAGGTCTGAGAAGCAAGGCGAGAGGGAAAAGTTGAAATCAGTCGCACGTGCTGTCAGGTTGACTTTGTTGCTGAGTGTTTAGTTGGTCATTGTATGCACTTTTTAGAGTCTGCCCTTGATCGTTGCAACTATCGTATTTGAGCAAACCGTTCCATCTACCTGCAGGTCAGCGTCGGCGATAGCTCGATCATCCCAGTCGACCAATGTTCTCACGAGCCCGCGACAGACTGCTTCCAGCCTGCTGCGAACTGGTGCGAGTAGAAGCAAGGTGGCAGGCTCAACGCCCCGCGGCTCCGCTTCCTCGCTCCCAAAACGATGAAATGTGAAGGATGGACGCGGCAACATTACAGCGTACCAGTTGGATTGCAACACCGGGAGATATTCTATTGTGATTTTATTGAAGAGTAGAGGATAAAACTAAGCAAAAGCTGGAGGTGATTTGCAATTACAAATCACCTCCAGCTTTTGGAGGAGAAGACACACATCATGACTCACATCATTACCGCTTCATTAAGCGTGAGATATTCTCGCCTTGTAGTAAGAGCGAAGAATTGCAGGAATATGCATGATAAAATAAAGTTCAGACTAAACGTGCTCTGGGCCTCTCTCGAAGTATGATTGAATACGAATGTTTTTTTCGTGCCTCCTCCTCAGCCTCACTTTCCTTCCTGCATCCTCCTCCTCCGCTTCCCGAGGCTTTCATTTCCCTCTGTTCTCCGTATCACCCTCCTGTTCATTTTTGACAGCACCGCTATGCTTGGCAGGGGTCAGTGATCGCCGGAGGACATTAGGAAGTAGGCTTTGACATTTGCCCCTTCAGTATCCCAGCCATCAGAACTTGCTGAGCCGCTCTTCTAAGATCCTGCTGCCTCCTCCTCATTTCGATGAGCTGTTGTTGCTCCATGAGCATCTCCTGCTCCTGCAGCATCTGTTTCTCGTGCTCCTCCTCCATCGTCAGCTCAAGCTCCTCCCTGATGTGTGTGCGGAAGGTGGGATTTGCTGCTTCAAGGTTACTGTCTTTTTCCGTCCCTCTCTTCTGCTTCTCTCTATCTGTCTCAAAAACTGCCTCACTCAAACGTACATCTCACAATACCTGCACTACTGATGTCAAGCGGAGAAGGACGGCCGGGAGTTCGCGAGGTATCATTTTGTCGTGCGGATAAGCCATCTGCGCGTGTGATATGTGTATGTGGTCGTTCGTGTATATGTCACCAGGTGCATATGTGAATGTGCCTGTGCCAAAATGTGTGCACATATACCGAGCGCTCCCGGTCTTCACACCAGTATGAGAGAGAAGGTTTGAAGTTTTCAGAGGCACACACAGAGATGCACACACACGAAAGCGCACACCTTCAGAACCAGCTGATGAGCACACCTTGGAGCCTTCCGTGGCACTTACGCTGCGCTCAACCCTGCTCTCAGGTGAGTCTTGACCCCCATGCATCTCCAAGGCCTCTGCTCTCTCCATCTCCACCCCTGGTCCACCGACTTGAACTCCATTCTTATCACTTACACGCAAACCCATTTCATGTCCATCATACTGTCCATCCTCTTCTGCCCCAGTAGCAATCCCCTGCCCATGATCCGCATCCCCCTCACTTTCAGAAGCATAATCCTCATACTCATCTTCGTACTCTTCCTCGTCTTCCTGTTGCCCTGCTGTGCGTCCTTGCTCCCCACTCCCCACGGGCCCATGACTCGCATGCTCGTCGCGTGCTGTGAGGCAACGAACTGCAATCTCTGGCGCACTTTCCTCCCCTACAGCGTCCGTGCTTTGCCTTCCAGGTTCCCTCGTATTGACGAGCTCCTGTGCGTGGGGGCGCGGGGTTGATGTTTGTGTCTCTGCCTCGTGCTTCTCGACTTCGTGATCTCTTTCCTCTTTCACGTACTCCATCGTTGGTCCGCTGCTCACTCGCTTCGGTCGGTCTTCTCCGTCCCCTCCTGACTCTGAGACTTGATTCACTTCATTGTTCTGCATGCTAAAGTCCTGAAGGACAATCCCAAGCTGCTTCGCATACACTTTCATATTCACCTCATCTTCATCGCTGAAGCGCGCGAATTGGTCTTTGTTGATTGCCTGCAAGACACCGAACACGCTGTCCGAACCCTGGACCCGAATGGCAACAGCGCAGATGTTGTTCACCACTTGCGAACTCCAAGCGCGGTCGTGCCCTGGGTGATATCGAGGATCGGCGTAAGCAGCCTCGGCCCTATACCCCTCGCCAGTATCCGCGACGTAGCCAGTGATGCCGACGCCAATCTTATGCAGCATACTTTCGCACACCTCGCCCCCCC
>Ga0209713_10003212_pt1 | contig 10352 bp, 11 predicted proteins | sample ArcOceMetagenome_3_FD_187444 | JGI IMG/M metagenome (GOLD analysis project Ga0209713, IMG submission 187444) | Marine eukaryotic phytoplankton communities from Arctic Ocean - Arctic Ocean- Svalbard ARC20M Metagenome (SPAdes) (version 2) | ecosystem: Environmental > Aquatic > Marine > Oceanic...
GATGCTTTGTTAGGTTAGGTTTTGCACCCTTGCCGAATTACTTTTGCTTTCTGGCGTCCATTCTCATTTTCTCCTCCCCCCACAGCCGCCCAATTCGACTGCCGCGCTGGCTGCTCAGCGACGCTGCCAGCTCCCGGGCCTGGTGCGTTCGTCCTCCTCGCTCTCCAGAAATACGCTCGCCTTGGACCGATGGACACATGGGCGGACTCGGTGGACTCCTTGGCTTCATACCTCGCTGCGAACGAGCACGAGTCGCTGCCTGACGACCTGGCGTACGACATCGAGGTCGCCACCGATTCTCAGGTTACCTTCGTGTCGGCGGCGCTGCTGATCAGCATGACGTACAAGGCCGGCCGTGATAAGCTCAACGACCTCGTCAACAGGCTGAAGGTCATGGCGTCGGAGCTGGACTACCGTTTGAGTGATATGAACTCGAAACTCATCAGCCTCTTCACGAGCCTGCACTACGGCCCCGATAAAGTTCCGACGCAGCTGCGGATGCTGAAATTGACGGAGAAGCCGTGCCCCACCACGTGGCCCTTGGCTGCTGCTGGCCTTCGGTCGCGCATTGTTGCTGGCCAGCTCTGCTGCCGCCGCCGCGGGACGTCGTTGAGCTTATCACGGCCGGCCTTCTCGCTTGGTCGCGACATGCACGACGAATACATCAGGCAGGTCTTCCCGGAGGACACGTTCAAGATCCCCTTCCTCGTCTTGAAGCGGATATTGCAGCGCCAGCTGCTGCTTGACGGCTGCAAGTACTAAGTGTAGGCCATCGATCATACCAGAAGCGCAGGTCCAAGGAGAAGAGTCGCCGTCTATGTGTACACGTGTACTTGTGGTTACGGGCAAGGGTTCTAACCCTAACCCTAACCCTAACCCTAACCCTAGCCATGTTTTCCAACCCTAAGGGGACGCTGAAAATGTATATGAGGGTCCGCGCCTATGCAACGGCTGCTCACAGCGGCAGTTACCCCAACCACTGAAATTGAGGGGTCGGCTATGGATCGTGAGCTCACGTCTCCTCGTGAAGTTCCTTGTGCTCAGAAGACCCCAAAACCTATTTTAGCCGGTCGCAGATGCTTTGTTAGGTTAGGTTTTGCACCCTTGCCGAATTACTTTTGCTTTCTGGCGTCCATTCTCATTTTCTCCTCCCCCCACAGCCGCCCAATTCGACTGCCGCGCTGGCTGCTCAGCGACGCTGCAGTCTCTCCTTTGCCCCCTTGGCTGCACATATGTGGGCTCCTACCAACTGTGCGTACCGTCTGCAGCACCTCCGATCCTCCCGCACCAATGGTGGACACGCCGCCAGCTGCGCAGGCGACTCTGCCAACGGTGGTGGTGCAGCAGTCAGTCCCGCTGACGCCATCAACGCCTACCTCGGAGTCGAGACGTTTGCCAGCAAGGAGCTCCTTCCGTGCGAGCAGAGGGCCAACGGAGTGACCGGCTTTGAGATCGATGCTGAGGTGCCGACCATCCTCAAGTTGAAGTCCGGAGCCCAGGCGTGGGATCACACAGGCATCAAGGCGGCATTCGATAAGATGGACAGGGTCCCGCCGAGCATCCCGCGCAAGACTCGGGCCAAGCTCTTCGGCATGCACGGCTTCAATTCACTGACCCCAGCCAAGCAGGCCAGCCACGGCTGGTTCTGCACGACGTGCCCCGGCGATGCGATGGCGTTGCGGTACTTCGGCAATGCTGTGACGCTGAGCCAACGCGCAGCAACGCATGCTGCCGAGGCGGCGAAAAAGGAGCAGGCGGGCCAGGCGCAGCGCAAAGAGGAAGCTGCGGCCGCGGCTGAGGCGCAGGCAGCTGCTCAGAAGGCAGCTCAGGAAGCAACGCAGGTTGCAGCAGAGCAGCAGCGGGCGCAGCTCCAGGCCGAGGTCGAGCAGCTGAAGCGCCAGCGGGACGAGCTGGCGGCCAAGGCCGCGAAGCCTCAGGAGCCGAACACACAAGGCCGCAAACGGCTGCGTGCAGCCGGCTTCGAGCTGCCGATGCAGCAGGCTGTGCACCAGCGCAGCAATAGGCAATCAGCTGCGCGGCGCGAGTGGGCGGAGCTGCCGCTCGTCCGGACGATCAGCTTGGCCGACAGGCCACCTCTTGGCGCGGGCGGCTGCTGCGAGGTCTTCCACGCCACCATGGTGGACTTTGTCAAAGACAAGATCAAGGTGGCCATCAAGAAGGTGCACTCGGAGCGCGTCGGCGAGCACCGCACGCGGCTCATCATCGACTTGGTGAACGAGGTGAGGTTGCTCAACAACCTCCGCCACCCCAACGTGCTGCGCACGTACGGCATCCACGAGAGCATCGGCGGAGAGCCAGGAGCGGTTATCGAGCTGTGCAGCTGCTGCCTCTCACAGTGCTTGAAGAGGCTGAGCGACCCCGAGCAGGATGTTGTCGCGCGTGGCCTCGCGCGAGGGCTGGCTTACCTGCACCGCAAGCCGGTGAAGGGCGAGTCGAAGCCTGTAGTTGTCCACGGCGACTTCAAGCCGGGCAACGTGCTCATCACGGCAGAAGGCGAGCCCAAGATCTCGGACTTCGGCCTCAGCATCGCGCGCTCGCGGTCCGATGAGCGCGAGCCCGCCTACTATGGATGCACCGGCCACTTCCGGTCGCCGGAGGCGTGGGTGCCAGAGGCGAAGGCGGGCACCGCGGCGGACATGTACGCGTACGCGTGCGTGTTGGTCTGCCTGGCCAACAAGACCAACAACCCCTACCGAGGCAAGAATGCCCTCAAGGAGGTGATGCGTAGCCAAGTCCCGGCTGGAACACTCAGGCCTGAAATCGCTCAGGCTGATCACAGATGGGGCGCCGTAGTCGTAGCGTGCCGTGTGTGTGACCCGCAGTTGCGGTGGTCGAGTGCGCGTGTGGTGAAGTATTTTGAAGAGAACGCATTTTGAGAGATTTTAGCTATACCTTCAGACACACCGTGTCTCCAAGGATGCTCCTACGTTCGGATCCATGCTCCTCGAGCGGCCACCACACCTCGAGAGAGCACCACACCAGCACCACACGGTCACACGTGCAGATGTCGAAGGAGGCACACCTGTACCGCAGCTCGCGCAAGTTCGAGCGACGCGCAGCCTGTGCGACGCGCGGCTAGCTTACCTGGGGGGCCAGCTCCGTGAAGGTCATGGCCGCGGCTTTCTCGTGGTCGCCCGCGTGGGCGATGAACTTGTAGAGGTAAGCGAGCGCTACTTTGTCCTTGGGGAGTTTCTTGTCAATGCTCTTGAGGAACATGAAGCATTCTTGGAACTCGGAGCAGGACTTGATCGCCTTGAGCTGCTTCTGCCGCTCCAGCTTCGTCGTGGGAGGCGGATTGCCTGTCTCGGGGCAGACTGATTCGAGGATCAGCGCCTTGAGGCCTTTATCATCCTCCGGGGCTTGCTGCACCTCGGGGGCTTGCTGCACCTCGGGGGCCGGCGCGGGGGCCGGCGCGGGGGCCGGCGCGGGGGCCGGCGCGGGGGCCGGCGCGGCGGGGAGCGCGGCTGGGAGCGCGGCGGGGAGCGCGGCGGGGAGCGCCGGCGCAACCGTCATCTTCTTTGCTGGTTTGCCTGGCGGCGAGGAGGCGTCGTCCGAGGAGTCGTCGTTAAAGAACCCCGCTGGAAGATCGCGCTTGCCAGCGACGTCCGAGGAGTCGTCGTCCCAGAAGTCCGCTGGAAGATCGCGCTTGCCAGCGACTGCGAACGTCGGGGGCTGCGAACGGGGGCTGCCGCCGCGCCCCCCGCCGCGCTTCCCCCCGCGCCGGCCCCCGCGCCGGCCCCCGCGCCCCGTTGCCCCGACGGTGGCGGGATCCACCCACCCGGAGGGCGCGGCGGAGGGCGCGGGGGCCGGCGCGGGGGCCGACGCGGGGGCTACCGTCTTCTTCGCAGCCACATAGGCTTCATACAGCACGTTCACCTTCGGCGCCAACTGGTTCACTGCGGGGCGGACAAGACGGGTGGTGGTAGCGAGGGCGGCAATGGCGCGGAGCAGGAAGGGCTTGCGGCGCACCTGCGTCACGGGCTTCGTTGGCCACGGCTTCGACCTCCCGCAGCCGCTCGCGCTCCCACGTTTTGACCTTCTTCTTAATGGTCGACACCGTAGAAGAATTGGGGGGCATACGGTTTTTCCCCTGGTCATTGAACGCTTCGATGATGTAAGGAAGAGCACGAAAGGCGTCAAGCGTGATCGCCTGCGTCTTCTTGTCCGCATCCTTGTGCAGACGGAGGAGCAGCTCGAGGTCGCCCTTGACCAACTTAGCCCATCCGAAGTGCAGCTTGTCTTTGCAGTTGACCGAAGACATCGGCAGCGTTCCGGAGTCAATGGCCACTTCCAGGCGGGCCAGAATGTCCGCGATTTTCACCAGCGATGCCTTTGCGTGTTGGGCGTTCACCGCGTTCGACGGAGGGGCAATAGCCTTGCCGCTAGACGTGCCGCCAGACGAGCCGTTCATGGCGAGGGGCGTGGCGAGGCGGCGGGCACAACCTTGGCCCAAGGTCCGGGCCCCCTTTTTTGGTACTGCCGGTGTTGGTGGTGGCGCATAGCGCACGCTATCCGTGATGTGGCAGCGGCCGCTGAGCTACTACGCGACGCCTGGAGCTCGCGCTTTCGGCATCCTCGGTCAGATCGCCGAGGACCACGACGAGTTTCCGGGTCTCACGATGGCCGAGTACGCCACCCTGCCGTGCGGCCGCGTCATTGAGCCCAAGACGTTTGTGCACGGGGAGCACAGCAACGGCAAGTGGGACGGCGAGTCCGAGGTGCAGCTGATGCTCGTCCTCGCCATCCTCTACAACGAGGACATGCCCAACCAGTGCATCGTCTGGGGCATGTGGGCGACTGACGTTGACGGCGAGACGAGCCACCTGGCGCTTTGGTACAATTTGCCCGGCATCTACAGGAGCAACCCGATCTCGCGCTCGACGGTGGAGGGCATGCATGACGAGGAGAAAATGCTCGGCCTGAATTGGCCGGGCAAGATCGCGCTGCGTCACATCGACCCCTCCGTCAAAGTCGTGGCCCGCTGGAGCACGGAGCTGACCAAGGACCTGGACGCCGTCGCGCTGTCGGCGGTCGCTCGCTCGCTGCCGTACGGCAGGGGCAAGAACACCTACGTGTTGTTCGAGCCGCTGCCCGATGACGACACCTTCAACATCGACGCCATCGTCGCGATGATCTCCATGCCGGACTGGCTCGTGCTTCCGACGGCGCGCCGCGGACCAAGTGGAGTGGTGCCCTTCGAGCCGTCCTTCAAGCCCGTGAAGGCCGACCTCTTCATGGCGGCGGGCATCGGCTACCGCATCGGCGCCACCCCAGGCCTCCTCTCGCACGGCGCCTACTTCCTCACGCCGACAACGTTGCGGCGCAAGCTCGGCATCTTCACGGGCACGGTCGACGCCGAGACTGTCGAACTCTTCGTCGTGGAGCAGTTCGGCTGGACGCCGCTGGACGAGATCCCGCACGGCATGACGACCGAAGTGGCCACGGTGCGCAAGCAGAACCTGAGGGAGCCGGTGGTCTTCGCGAGCGGCGCAGCGATGCGACTGGCGCGGCTCGACGTGGGTGCTGGGCTCACGGTGAGCCTCACTCACATGCTCTACGCCGATGGCCAGGCATTGGCCATCGCCGAGCCGGCGACCGACCGCGAGGTGCGCGCTCGCACGCCGCGCGCTCGCACAGCTGCCCCATACCCACCCGACCCCGCCTCCCCGCGCACAGGTGTTCGCGGCGCTCAAGCACATGCACACGAGCCTCAACCCGGGTGCTGAGGCGAACGTGTGCACGGCGCTCCGCAACGAGGCGTGCGCCCGACCCCTGCGTGCGACGGCGTGAGACCGCGTGCGCCCCACCCCTGCGCCACGCCACCCCTATTGCCATGCATGTGCGCTGCAGGCACGGTTCCAGTGCGCCCCGGCCTACGACAAAACGATGGACAAGTCCATCGTCACCATCCGCTCGTTCGAGTTCATGCGCTGGCTCACCATCCCGGGCGCATCGGACGCTTTGTCGGCTGGCGACCGCGCCAACACCTTGACCAAGACGCTCACTGAGCCGGAGCTGCGCAAGATCCTCGGCAAGCTCGGTTGGGTGGTCCCGGAGAAGGAGCAGCGCGTGGGCAAGCGCAAGTCGGCGCGCCGAGAGCGGTGCGCTCCGCGCGCGGGCGAGCGTGCGCGCGGGCGAGCGTGCGCGTGGGCGAGCGTGCGCGTGGGCGCCGCGTGCAGGTGGTGCGGCTACATCTTGGTCAACTCCGAGGGGGCTGAGATGGCTTACGGCACAGAGACGAAGGAGTTCATGCTCACGCTGCCCTGCTCTTTCTACGGCACCAACTTAGACTTCATCCGGGGCGTGCCCCCACCGCCGTGCCCGGACCACCTCGGCAAGAACGCGCGCTACGACATTGTCGACCACAATTGGCTGCCTCGCAAGAATTGCGGCATCATAACCGAGGCCCGCGCCGTCGCACACTTCGGCCTGCTTTAGGCACTCTTGCCGTGCGCCGTGCGTTACCGGAACTATGGTGACGATGTGTGTGGACGGTACGGGGCGTTGTATTTTCGGACTAGAATGAGCATCGCTGAGGCGCTCAAGTTTGCCGTAAGTATGCACCAAGCGAGAGGTGGATCACACACACACACACGGGGCGAGCGACGATCGCGAGGTCCCTTTGCACACTGTCGTCGTATTTAGAGGCCCACCACGCCTTGCGCTCGCGATGTCCACCCAAGCGACCGGGGTTGTGAAAATCGTTGCGTGTCTTGTGGTGGCACGTGGACCCCTTAGTCGGGGGGGGGGGGGGGGGGGGGCGCTCCCAACACCTTGGACCTTGGAGTCCTGTTGGTACTTAATAAAGAAGGGGAAAACGTGGCCCGCCCGAGCGTACTGGGAGCATGGCCGTTTGGGGGGGGTCGGGAATACAGTGACACCCCCCTACAGCTGTAAGGTGAGCAGCTCGGCGTGCTCCGCGAGGCTCGTGGAGCGGGACCATGGCCAGTCACGTTCTTTTGTGCGTTCGGTCGTCCGGGTGCATGCTCGCGTGCGCGCACCGGGAAATTTCATTACATGGGAAATGTCATTGCGGGAAACGACACATCGCGACACGCGACGACGCCACTCACTACACGCCGCACAAGTCCTCAAGCCGCGCGGCCAATATGCGCCACGAGGTGCCACGTGACGGCGGGGGGAAGTGGCGACATGAGTGGCGATGGGGGGTGGTGGCGACGGCAGCGTGCTCACAAATACTTTGCATCGATGTACGAACCGAACTTCGCGTACCGGTCGCTCGCCAGCTCCTGCGCCAACTCCACCTCGGGCACCCATTTGTCCTTGAGCAAGCTGTAGACCATGTCGACATCCTCCTCGCCCTCCTTGCTGAGCGTTGCGCCACCGCACCACCGCCCGGCCTCGTTGAGCAGGGCAACACCGACATGGATCTGCAGAGTCTGGTCAAGGGCAGAGTAGCGAAGGAACAATCGGCGTCTAGTGGACGGCGGCCGCTCGAACTTGAAGAAAACTCGCGAGATCTGGCCCTTGCGCTTAATGGAAAACTGGGACGAACGCGGGGCGATCGTCAAACAGACTGAGAGAGTGGATGAAACAACAGGGGCAAATCGTGCGTGCGAATGGGCGAATGGTGCCGCATACCGAGCCTGCGGCGAATCCGAGATCGTCCGCCAAATCCTCCAAACAATCGTACTCATACATGTAGGTGCCGTCAGCCGCACATTCAACGTCAAACAAAGGATAGCTGTCCAAGGAACTCGCCTCGGCCAGACTAACTGCGAACGCGAGGCGGCGAGCGAGGCAAAGTGCAGGGCGGCGCGCAGGGCGGCGCGCAGGGCGGCGCGCAGGGCGGCGCGCAGGGCGGCGCACGGGGCGGCGCACGGGGCGGCGCGCGAGGCGGCGCGCGAGGCGGCGCGCGAGGCGGCGTGCGGGGCGGCGCGCGGGGCGGCGAGCGAGGCGGCGAGGGAGGCGGCGCGCGAGGCGGCGCGCGAGGCGGCAAGCGAGGCGGCGTGCAGGGCGGCGTGCAGGGCGGCGAGCGAGGCGACGCGCGGGGCGGCGTGCAGGGCGACGCGCGGGGCGGCGCGCACAATTCTTGACCTCGAAGACCGTCCACGCCTCGACGCGATCCTCCTTCATGGCTGGCATCTTCGTGAAGACAGCAATCTTGATTTTGCGATGGGCCAGCCCAGGCACCCGCACGTACCTGCAGCAGGGCGGGCCGCCAGCTGGGCGGGGGGAGGGGGGCGGTGCGCGGGAAGCGAGGTGCGCGGGAAGCGAGGGGCAATTCGGGCCAAGGCCCTGCGCGAAACCTTCTGACTGACTGCGCCACTTTGGAACCAAGAAATCGCGCGCGCCGAGAAGGCGCGCAGACACTCCAACCGGCGGGAGCAACTCCAAACGAACTGGTGCAGGACCGCCATGTTCGCCGCCGTCGCTCAGGACGCGCATCGCACACTCTACCTGCAGAACGTCCTCGCTGCGGCGCTCAGCGAGGACGAAAGGCATAAGCGCCGGCTGTGCTGCAATCAGGACACGTAAAAGGTGTTCCTTGTGCACAACCTGCCCAACACCGCACAAACGCGGGATGCTGGTGCCAAGCGGGGTGGGGGGCGAGGAGCACGGACCACCACGTGTGTCTCGGCCGCATGCGTCTCCGCGGAGACGACGGCCTCGTGCTGCAGCCGGAGCGCCGGGCGGTAGGCGCGTCGCTCCTGCAGCAGCTTCACCACGTCTGGCACCTGCGGCATGGGCGGGCAGCGAGGGTGGAGGAGGCGAGGAGGCCGCGCTCGCCGGCGTCGGCGGTGGCCGTAGCGGCTGGGAGGGAGACGGGAGAGTTCTCGGCGGCGTCGGCGGTAAGGTGAGTGCAGAGGCGGCGAGAGCGGGCGTGCCTTTGGGAGTTCGCCCCGCCGCAGAAGCGGCCTCATCACCAAGCGCCCCGAGGCATCTTGTCTGATGATGTAGCCCATGCGTGGCCCCTGCGGCGTCTCGTACTCGTATGCGAAGCCGATGCCCTTCTTGGCAATGGACCAACCCTGCGGCGCAAGCGGTGGTGAATGGGGGCGGGAGCGGGGTGGCAGGGGGCGCTCACCATCTTGATTGGCGCGTCCGCATGCTGGCCGGAGGGGATGAAGCCCACCGAGCGCTGCTCGATCTCGTCGTCGGGCGCGGGGCCCCACGGGCAGCGCGGAGCCATGAATCCCGGCTCAAAGTCGGCGACCGAAAAGTCGAGCGGCAGCGTGTCGAAGTCGGCGATCGCCGTGAGACTCTTGGGCATATCGGCCTTCGCCCGCTTCCGCTTGCGGTTGTCGAACTCGAGCGTCGCCTTGCCCGCAAGGAGGATCGACTCCTGGCCCAGGACCTCGTTGTCGGGCGTGGGCTGCGAGTCCGTGATGTTGTCCAACGTCGAGCCCGTCATCCACGACGGCACCTCGACGCCGCTGCGCGCGTCGATCAACACGCCGTCGGCGCTGACGCGCACGGGGACCGCCGACACGACCGAGACGACAGAGTCCGCCTCGAGGTTCTGCCGCTGCTTCGTGAAGAACCACACGTTGTGGCATTGCCACTTGTCCCCGATCACGTTATTCTTGTCGAGTCGCCGCAGGTACTTGAGGGCGTGCAGCCACTCGCCTTCCACGACGACCTCCTTGGTGTCGCCCGTTGGCGCGACGATCTTCCGGATGAAGAAGGCGTAGAACGACGGCTGCTCCTTCATGTTCTTCTCTGCGGAGAACTTGGACACGCCCCACACCAGCATGCCGGGGCGGATGTGCTCGTTGAGCTCGTTCCGCAGCACAAGCACGTTGTTGTGGTCAGTGCGCGCCACAGCGACGGCTAACCGCGAGGGTCGCAGCAACATGTCGACGGGTGCGGCACGGCTCCCCAACCGAAGCCCGGCAGCGAGCAGTGAGAATGCTTCCGTGATTAGGTGTGTGGAACGGCGCGCGCGAGATACATACTATAAAAAACGAGATCCGAAGTGCGCCCTGGCCCGGGGGCGCAGCTGCGGGGGGCCTGGTCAGCCAGTCATTTGATTTGCCGCGCCGGCGATGGCGGCGGCGGTGAGGGGGGTGGCGTTGACGGTGGAGGCGGCGAGGGCGGCGCGGCGCGCGGCGGCGGCGGCGATGGTGGCGGCGATGGTGACGGTGGCGGTGGAGAGGGTCGGGGTGGCGAGGGTGGCGGTGGCGGAGGCTGCAGCGGCGACGGTGCCGGACATGGCAGCCACCGGCCGGAGCCCTCGCGAGAGGCGGTCCGACCGGCGGCCCCGCCACGGGGAGTCGGACCCCGAGCCCTGCCGGCGCGCGCGCCGGCAGGGTGGCCATCCGGGCCAGCGGGTCGTTTGAGCGAGGTGGTGGTGAAGGGTGGCTCGG
>Ga0209713_10003213_pt1 | contig 10352 bp, 5 predicted proteins | sample ArcOceMetagenome_3_FD_187444 | JGI IMG/M metagenome (GOLD analysis project Ga0209713, IMG submission 187444) | Marine eukaryotic phytoplankton communities from Arctic Ocean - Arctic Ocean- Svalbard ARC20M Metagenome (SPAdes) (version 2) | ecosystem: Environmental > Aquatic > Marine > Oceanic...
CAGCCCCGCCAGCTGCAGCACGCCCACGCGCCGCCGCAGCGTCGCGAGCGCGTCGAGCACGCGGCACATCGCCGCGTGCTGCGCGCCGCTCAGCTCCGGACGGCGGTCGTCCTCGTCGTCCTCGTCGTCGTGGTCGGCAGCGCCGTTGCCGACGGCGCCGTCGGCCGGGCTCTTGCCGTCGGCCTTGCTGCTGGTGGCCTTGCTGGTGGTGGCCTTGCCGTTGACGACCTTCTGACGCTTGGCGTCGCCTCCTCCGCCTCCTCCGCCGCGCGCCGCCGCCTTGGCCTTGGCCTTCTCGGGCTTGAGGTCGGCGCGCGCGCGCTCGGCAAGGTGGAGCAGCGCGACGCGCGCCGCGCCGCGCGCCCCCTTCGGCCGCATCGCGCCGACCGCCTGCAGCACGGCCTCGGCGTGCGTCGGCGCGAGCGCCTTGACGGCGCGGCCGAACGAGGCGTCGTCGGCGGGGTGGAGCATCAGCCGGCAGAGCGCGAGCACGTCGCGGATCGGCTTCGACTTCCACAGGTTGCCGTTGTGCGAGTTGAACGGCAGCGACGCCGCGCAGAGCGCCTCCTGCAGCTCGGCGCCCGTGCGCGTCGTGCGGTACAGCACCGCCACCTCGCTCGGCCGCGTGCCGCTCGACAGCAGCGCGCGCACGCGCGCCACGACAAAGGCCGCCTCCGCCGCGGCGTCGCGGCACTCGACGACGGCGACACGCTCGCCCGCCGGGTTGGCGGTGAAGACGCGCTTGTGCTTGCGCTGCGCGTTGTGCGCGACGAGCGCGTTGGCGACGCCGACGATGTGCGTCGAGCTGCGGTAGTTCTGCTCGAGCTTGCACAGCCGCACGCCGCCGCCGCCGCCGCCGCCGCCGCCGCCGCCGCCGCCGCCGCCGCCGCCGCCACCGCCGTCGAGCATCTCGCCGCCGTAGGCGCTCTCGAAGTGCGCAAACGAGCCGGTGGCGCCCTGGAAGGTGTAGATGGCCTGATCGTCGTCGCCCACGACGGTGATGCGCGACGGCGCCAGCCGGCACGACGGCGACGGCTGCTCGGGGCACGTGCTGAGGTCCTCGGCGCGCGGCGGCGGCGGCACGAGCAGCCTCAGCAGCTGCAGCTGCAGCTCGTTCGAGTCCTGGAACTCGTCGACGAGCACGTAGGCGTGGCGGCGCTGCAGCTGCTCGCGCACGTGCGCGTGCTCCCTCAGCACCGCCACCGCCACCTTGAGGAAGTCGAGCATATCCATCGCGTTGTCCTCGCGCATCCGCTCGACGTAGCGCGCGTAGCAGAAGCTCGTCGCGCTCTCCGAGGTCGCGGCGCGGCCCTGCGCCTTCATGCGCATGAGGTCCTGCAGGACCCGATCGGCGTCCGGCGCACGCGCCGCGCCGCCGCCCGCGCCCGCGCCCGCACCAGCCCCCGCACCTGCTCCCGCCGCCACCTGGCGCGAGCGCAGCTCGCGCAGCGCGTCCTCGACGATCTTGCGCTGCTGCTTCGCCGTGCGCACCACAAAGTCGCGGCCGTAGCCCGCCTTGTCGGCGTGCTCGCGGCAGACCTGCAGGCTGAGCGCGTGGAACGTCGAGACGACCACCGCGTCGGCGGCGCGGCCGAGCGCCTTGCCGAGCCGCTGCTGCATCTCCTCGGCAGCCGCCTTGGTGAAGGTGATGGCGAGCACGCACTTGGGCGGCACGCCGCGCGAGAGGATGTGCTGCACGCGCCGCACGATGACGCTCGTCTTGCCCGAGCCCGCGGCGGCCAGCACGAGCAGCGGGTCGTCGAGCGGCGCGAGGACGGCCTCCTGCTGCTGCCGATTGAGCTCCCTTGCGTACGCCGGGACGGCCTCGGGTGGCGGCAGCCACGGTGGATCGGGCCGGGTCGGAGCCGGCTGCTCGGGCCGATGCGGCACGGGACGCTGCAGCCCGGGCGGTTGGTCCGACGTGAACGGCCTGAGCGGCCTGCTGGCTGGGCTGACCTCCGGCGGCGTGCGCTCCTCTGGAGCCGAGCTGCTCTCGCCGCCGCCACTACCGCCGGCAGTGTCGGGCGGCGCCGCCTGCACTCGGTGCGTCGAGCTCTGCAGAGCGGGCTGCGGTGGACGAGCCAGCGCGACCGGCGGCGGCTGCGGAGCAGCAGATGCCGCGGCGACGTGTGGGGGCGCGTTGGGTGGGCGCGCTCCGGGCGGCGGTGGACCATGCGTTGAGTCATTGTAACCCAGCGGCGAGCTTGCTCGCGGCCGCTTTGCCGGACTCAGTGCAGCAGCCTGGCCGCTCGCGGCAGTCAGAGCGCTCGCGGTGTCCTGGGCCAGCTTGAGCGCGAGGAGCTCGGAAAGCTGCGCGGGCGAGAGCGTGGCGAGTGCGGCCGCCTGCGCCTTGGTGAGCGAGGCCAGCACGCTCGCCGGGCCGGAGCTCATCTCGAGCCAATCGCCGCTGACCGGTGGTCGTGTGTGGCAAGTCGATGAAGAGCAGCAGATGCGCTGGTTGTGCACGCATGCGCTCTTGAACGCTTCGTGAGGGGTCTTCTCTCAGACCTTTTTGTGTCTGTTCTTAGGCGCGCCGCTTCTGGACAATGACGACATGCTATTCATTCGACTGCTCCATCGCCCCTCCACCTTGCGATATCCTCCAGCGCAATGTTTGAAGACAAGCAACCCAGCGCGGTAGCATGCAACTTCGGGCGGCACACTTGCGACACAGCCAGCGTCGATTGTCGGCACCGTCGTCAAACCCCGCCGCTCTCGGTCGGCGTTCACCCTACCCCGCCGCGATGGCTACCGACGACATGCGATTCATCATCGGCTCTGACACGTTTTCACTGTCGTCGGCGGCTCTCAGCACGCTTGGCCCAGCGTGCATGCTGAATCAGATGCTCGAGGACGCTGGTGAGGGCAACGAACACATTGTCTCGTGGCCCGCGCCCCTGACTGTTCGCGCGTTCGCCCTCGTGGTGGAGTGGGCGACGCACGCGCAAATCCCAGCGGACATCACTGCCCTCGAGGTTGCAGAGCTATTCCGTGCCGCTGACGCACTCGCCGTGCCTGCACTCGCTAGCCTCGCCCTCGCTCGCGGCCCGCCGCCATCCACATTTGACTCCGAAAATTACTGCCTGTTGGAGGTGGAAACGTCGTACTTTGTCGACGTGGAGCCGGCGACCTTCGTCGCACGACACAGGGCCGTTGACCGTCCTCTGGCTCTGAGCGATCTTCCGCTGCTCTTCCAGCAGCAGCATGTCGATCGCGCTCAGGCGCCGCTCTTCAACACGACCAACGCAGTCACCGAGATGCTCGAGCAGAAGCTACCGCCAGAAGCACGCATCTGCCTCGCCCAAGGGCTTTGCATGGCGGGCGGCTTCATCGGCCGCCTCGCTGCGTCGCTTGCGGGTCTGCGTGAGGTGCCGCTCCACGCCCAGCCACGCACCACACGACCTGACATCGACTTCTTTGTCACAACAGCGGACTCGGTGGAAGCGCTGCGGATAGTGCGGGCGACGCTGATCGCCCTAGCTCGGCACTGCGAAGAGCACCAGTACGGCATGTGCGTCGTGCGCTCGGCGTACGCGGTCACCGTCGCGATGGATGATTGCGACTTCGACCTGCAGATCATCTTGTGCGCCTTCGACTCGATGGAGGACGTGCTCGTCAACTTCGACATCGACGCCTGTCGCGTCGCGTACGACGGCTCTCGCCTCGTCGCCTCGGAGACCTTCCTGCGCGCCATCGTCTCTGGTACGATCATCGCCCGCCCGCAGAACGAGTCCGCAAATCACGCCAAGCGGCTGCACAAGTACGCGACGGAGCTCGGCTACACTATCGCCATCGCTGATCACGACCCCGGCAGCCCTGGGAAGACATTCAAGCAGCTCAAGGAATGGGAGGCAGCGTGGATGGCTGCTCCCCCGCCTCCGGGGCCACTGGCTGCTCCCCCGACGAAGAATCCATACGCAGGCATCCGAACACTTCGCGAGTGGGAGGAGCCGTGGGGGGAAGATGACTACTCCGATGGGGACGCTGAGCCAGCGGACGATCCGACCACCGCGTCCGGGCGGTATAGCACGAACCCCGCGATCAAGCAGCTGGCCGAGACAGAAGCAGGCCCGACGTGGACTGGCAAGGAGCAGAGCCATCCATATGTGCCGCCTCCAGTCAAACAGCCACGCCTCAAGCGCGAGGTCGTTCGGCAGAATCAGTTCGCCTACAGCAGCTCCAGCTCTCGCCACGTCGTCGAGATTTGGCGCGGGCAGCGCCGCCGCCCAAGGGCGGATGGCGACCCATATCCTGACTCAGAATCCTTCTGGCGCTACGAATCCTCGGCTCAGCTGGCTCACACGCTTGGCACGGGGTCGGTGCGGTGGCATCGGCCTGACGACGGGAACGATTCCGACAAGCCGGACTACGACGCCAACGTCTTCTGTATGAAGGACGTCGTGTTCCAGCAGCTCGATATGCACCCTGTGCAAGGCGCCTGGAATGCTACGAAGAAGGCCCATCTCGCCACCGCATCCGACGCCCAGCCGCTCCTTTTCCTCAATTTCATTGAGGACGCCGCACTCGTCGTGCCCAAGGCCTGTCGCGAGAAGCTGCCGCGCTGCCTGCAAGTGCCGACGCGCGAGGAAGCCGGATCGAGCCTCTTCAACCGACCTCCTGTAGGCGCCGCCAATTGGCTTCCTGAGGATCCGCCGCCTCCGCCTCCGCCGCCGCCCGAGCGCGAGGACGGCACGGTGGCACGATGGAATGAGCAGCGCGGCTTTGGCTTCATCCGGACCCTCGCCGGCGAAGATCGCTGCAGGGGCTACGAAACGGACGTCTTCTGCCACATGTCAGACATCGAGGACGGCAACTGCCTGCGGCCCGGGTCCGCGGTCTCGTTCGTCTCCTTCTTCGACCGCCAGAAGGGCAAGGAGCGTGCTGTGCAGGTGCGTGGTGGCGTCATGCTACCGAACGCAGGGCGTCGCGGCGTTCGGTGAAATGGGGTGAAACGGCAGCTGCGCCTACGTATCTCTGTTCGTGTTTCTCTCGTGCCGTAACGATGCGACCTTGTCGTGGTGACCTACGAATGTCCATGTTCTGTTTTAATTTGGAACTCGTCTGTTTTTATTTGGCATCGTTTTGTAACACTAAGCTACTAACGCACGACGCTCTCGAAGCGAATCACCGCAGGCGGGAAGGACAGTGGACTAGGCGCGGGCGAGACGCGAGAGCGTGGTGCAGGGCGGCAGCCTGCGCCTTGGTCCTTGGTGCAGCGAGGCCAGCGCGCTCGCCGGGTTGGCGCTCATCTCGAGGCTGCTGCACGCGTTGCGTGGAGTTGCCAGCGGAGCCGGCGGCGTCTGTTGGCCGGCTTCGCGCACAGGTTTTTTTAACGGTGAAAACCAGCGCACGCGAAACACGAGGGCGAAGTTAGGCAATCGATTGCTTGCCATTGCACGGCGCCCAAAGAGATGCTCTCCATGGCTGCTCCGAGCGCTCTCGCACGCAATAGAGGCAACTCCTCGACTCCCGGCACCTCGGCGTCGCACGCAGCCACCGCCCGCTCGACCTGCCTGCCCGCGCGCAACTACCTCAACACGCAGTACACGGTCGAGGTGCAGGTGGGGAGCGACTCCTTCTGGACGGTGCCGGACTCGGGGAGCTTCGAGCTGCTCGTGCCGTCGACGACGTGCCACGAGTGCCGCTGCGAGGACCCAACCTCGCAGTGCTGCGACGACCGGGGCAGGGACTCGAAGCACACGTACCCGCAGCCGACGGCGCCAAACCCGAAGCAGGTCAGCATGGCCTTCGGGCAGGGCCCGGTGCTCGGCACGCTGCACAGCGAGACGGTGCGGGTCAACGACCTGAGCACGCCCAACCAGTCGGTCGTGCTCATCAACGAGCACCGAGTCCAGGGCTACTGCGAGAGCTCGTACGACGGCGTGCTCGGGCTCGGCCACCGCAAGTACGCGCGAGAGGGCGACGACGACACGTCGCTGCTGACGACGCTCGGCGTCGAGACCTTCTCCATCTGCTTCGGTCGGAGCCACGACGAGCCCGGCCGCCTCGACCTCGGCGGCGGCATCCCTGGACTCGAGTACACGGACGTGCCGGTCATCGGCAGCCGCCACTGGGCCGTCCAGATGGTCGGCGTCGGCTTCGGCGAAGGCGGCGAGGGCGGGCGCACGTGCGACACGCCGCCATACTGCGGCGCGATCATCGACTCGGGCACGTCGCTCCTCGCTGGGCCGCGTGAGATGGTCGCGAGCCTGCTCGAAGGCATCGGTCAGCCGGTGGCGGAGGACTGCTCCAACGTCGACCAGCTGCCCGACCTCAAGCTGCATCTCGGACCAAAGGGGAGCGAGGTCGAGCTGGTGCTGACGCCCGACGTCTACGTCTCCAGGATAAAGGAGCTGTGGGGCACCTCACCCCTCGACGCCAACGCCAACGCGTCGTCGTCGGCGCCGTCGCCGTCTGCCGATGCCACCTCCGCCTCCACCTCCCCCTCGGCTACCTCGCCGCACCACGCCGCCCATCGCCACCCCCGCCACTCCCATCGCAGCCTGCACCACAACCCGACGTCGTTCTCGGTCTCGCGCGGTCACCGCCACCAGCGACACGCCAACGCGACCCTCTCCGGGCTCCACAGCAGCACGCATTCGCAGTCGCTCCTCGCTCAGGCGGGCCCAGCAGCCACCGGCGCTGACGCGGCCGCGAGCGGAGGCGCGGCCGGTGCGGCCGCCACCACGGCGCCCCCGGGCGACTACTGCTCGGTGGTCTTCATGGAGCTAGGCATGGAGGACAAAGACTACGGGCCCGTGTGGATCCTGGGCGTTCCCTTCATGCGTGCCTTCTCGGCTCAGTTCAAGCGGAGTGGACCCGAGGGGACCCTCCTCAGCCGCAGCGCCACTTCCGACGACGACACAGCAGCCGCCGCGCCTGCCCAAACCTCCAGCAATGGAAGTGACGCCGTCGGCAGCAGCAGCAGCAGTAGCAGCGTTACGAGGCATCGGGGTGACGAGACGACGGAGCGCAGCGCGCACGCCAAGGAGAGCGGCCTGCTCGTCGGGTTTGCGCAGGTGCCTCGCGATTCCGACCCGTGCGCCGGCTGCAGCAGCGCCCCTACCTCCACCAACGCGCAGCGCCCGCCTTCGCACTCGCTGCTCCTGGCGCAGCACGACGAGCAGCAGCACAGCCTGCTCTCCGATGGCACGGGCGGCGGCCACAAGCGCAGCAGTAGGCCACCACAGAGCGGCCGCGCGGCGCGTCAGCCCGTGTCGGTCTCGCTACAACACGCGCGGCTGCCGCACTGGGCGCAGCAACCGCCGGGTGCGGGCACTCCGATGCGCGTGTTGTAGCGTCACTATGTGTACCCTAAGCGTTTGACTTTTTGCGCATGGCGATGTCACGTTTGGGAGTGCATGGACATGCAGAACTTTCTCAAACTCAGCGACGGTGACGACTGACGAGGTTGTTAGCTCCTAGCATGCTCTCGCTCTTTGCCGTTTGCGGCTACAACACACCGATATCGACTGCGACGCGACCGGCCATAGGATCAGCCAGCACGTCACAGCTCGTCGGGCGGCGAGCCTTTCTCGCAGGCCTCGGCGGCGCTGCCCTCGCGCCGTCTGCCGCCCTCGCGGCTGCGGACTGCATGCAGACCTGCAAGAGGAACTGCAATCGCAACGCGCCGGGCTCGGGCGCGTACTGCGAGAGCAGCTGCCTCGATTATTGTGAGCAGGACGACCGCAAAGACGGGCTGAGCGGCTCAGTGAGCAGCGAGGGCTCGGAGTTCGGGTGGCAGTCCTCGTTCAAGAATCCGTTCGCGGCACAAAAGCCCGTCGTCTTCGGAGACGACCTCCCACCGGGTCTCCCCGATGCCTTTGGCTACAAGAACGCGCTGCGCAAGGCGGTCACGGGCGGCGATCTGACAGGCGGCGTGCAGGGGCAGGGCGGCGCTCGCGACTTCTCCGACCTGACCAACGAGGGCCTGCCGTTCCGAGCCACGCCCAAGTGAGGCTGTCCTTTGTACGTTGGCTATGTGTCTGAGTGAGCTTTAGCATGCCACCGTTTTAATCTTTATCGACGAGCGCCGCACCGACGAGGTAGCAAGCAAGCCGCACCGACGAGGTGATTACCCACTTCTCAACTTTAGCTAGCTACTTTAGATCATTCCTTTGCCTAAGCTGCCGGTGTGCGCGCCAGTTGCGAATGATGGGCTGCCCATCGCTAGCGGCTAGGCATGGAGCTTTTGGAGCCACGGAGCGTAGCGAGGCCTCCAGGCTCTAGTGTCACGATCCTGCGCGCAGCGCGCAAAAAATTGAGCACTTTTGCTGGAAATCAAGCCGATTTGCTAGCGGGTCGGCGCCACCGTAAGACGCCGCTACGCGGCGGCTCGCTACGCTCGCTAGGCAGTCGCACCCGCGCTGGTGATGGGAGGTGGGGTAGCATCACTAGCCTCCGAACTCGCAGTTGCTGGTCGCGGCGCACAGCTTGAAGCCGAACAGCCCGGCTCGCAAGCAGGCTAACTTCGGACCACACGCACAGCTCACAATGGCCGAGGATACCACCACACTCGCGGATGGCGCCCGGCTCCACCCTCGCCACCGGGGGTGCCGACTCCATCGGCAGCCAGGCGCTGCGCGCGAAGAGCGCTCGAATCCGAGCCGAGCAGGACAGGCAGCTGCTGCAGAACCGAATCAACCGGCTGATCATTGAGGAGGAGAAGGCGGCGAAGCGCATCGCCGAGACGAGAAGGCGCGCCAAGGAGATCCACGACCTCAAGCGCCGCAACGAGGCCAACCAGGCGGCGCGGCAGGACGCGGGCGCGTGGATGTCTTCGGAACAGCACCTGCAGCGGCAGCTGCTGGACCAGGCGCGCAAGGAGCGCACGGCGTCGCTCGACGCGAGCAAATCGGCGCTGCAGCACATGCGAAAGGAGGAGGTCTCCGTGCTGCGCCAGATGCGGCGCGAGAATGAGGAGGCGGTGATCGCGCAGCGCAACATGGAGCACGCCCGGTGCGTGGCGCGCAAGGAGATCGTCAAGCAGCAGCAGGCGGCCGCGTCGGAGCGCAAGTCGAAGGAGCGCGAGACCGCGCTGGCGAAGCTCAAGGACGAGCGCCGGCAGGCGCAGCACATCCTCGCCGAGGACGCGAACGTCTCGATCCGCCACTACCAGGACCTCGCCGCCGAGGAGCAGAGGCTGCTGGCGTCGCTCGACGCGTGCCAGAAGCAGCAGCAGCAGGCGTACGTCCAGCTGGAGGGCGTGGTCGCCAGGCCATCCACCGCGAGCTAGATTCCTCGAGAGACGGATCAGCCGTGTGTGCCATGCTCTCCTGCCCATCAGAGTGGCGACCGTGGTGACTCTTGTTCGAGATGTGGAGAGGCACGAGCTATAAAATAGAGAGACGCGTTTGCTACCACTCACATGTTCTCAGTGTCTGCTCTCGCCGCCCGCACCGTCGCGCGGCGGCGGCAGCGTCTGCCGCTGCTGCGGTGCAAGCCCCTGCAAAGCGTCGCTCAACAGACCCACCTCGTCCGCGCTCGGTCGGCTGCGGTGCAGGAGCGAGCGTAGCTTGTCGCCCATGGCCAAGGAGCGCGACGCCTCCCAGATCGCCGCCGCCCGCGTGACCTCGGCCGCGTGCGGGTCGGCCGCCTTGGCGACGCGTGGGTCTCGGAAGAAGCCGCCGCCGCGCAGCAGATCAATCCACAGCTCCAAGACGCCTCGGACGGCGCCGGAGGTCGCCGGCAGCTCTTCGCTGCCTTCGCTGCCGGCAGCGGTGGCGACGGCGGCCTGCGAGTGGTATTCGTGTCCAAGCAGCAGCACGGCCTGCGCCAGGTTGAGGCTCGAGAAGCTCGGGTTCGTGGGGACGGTGACCAGGACGTGCGCGCTCCGCAGCTCTTCGCGGCTGAGGCCGTTGGTTTCGGAACCAAAGAGCAGCCCCACGCGCTGCCCTGCACTTACCGCGTCAGCTGCGCGGCGACAAGCGACGCGTGGTGACAGCACCTGCGAGTCGCCGAGACCGTCTCCCCATCTGCCTCGGTCTCTCGCTGTCGTGGCGAGCACCAAATGCAGGTCGTCGGTCGCTTCGCGTAGGGTGTCAAAGGTGCGTGCCGCATCGAGCAGGGAAGTGGAACCAGCTGCTGCAGCCACTGCCTCGGGGTCACTGCGCCACGTCGGCGTCTGCGGCTGGACGATACGCAGCTCCGACATTCCAAAGTTTGACATCGCGCTCGCAGCTGCACCGATGTTGCCCGGCGCGAACGGCCGTGCCAGGAGGACGACCGGGCCACTGGATAGGCAGCGACGGGTCGTCATCATTCGTCTCGCCGCTCGTGACGCCATGAGAGCCGTTCTGCGCACGTCTGCGCAGCGTCAAGATCGCGTCGGCCTGCAGAGCCGATTACCAGCC
>Ga0209713_10003214_pt1 | contig 10350 bp, 10 predicted proteins | sample ArcOceMetagenome_3_FD_187444 | JGI IMG/M metagenome (GOLD analysis project Ga0209713, IMG submission 187444) | Marine eukaryotic phytoplankton communities from Arctic Ocean - Arctic Ocean- Svalbard ARC20M Metagenome (SPAdes) (version 2) | ecosystem: Environmental > Aquatic > Marine > Oceanic...
CATTCAAATCAAACGTATCCCCCTCCCTCTTGAGTCCTCCGGCCCCCATCTTCCCCAGCGGATCCCTAGTAAATCCTGTGGCCTTGATGTCCAAGCGCTTGCTGCGGGTACGGTAATTGTCCATCCAAACCGATAGGCTATCGCGGCTGAACTCGCTACCGGACTCGCTCATGTTGTCTTGGTCGACAGAGGACCCGTCGATGGACGCACGACCTTCCGCAACGTCCCTTATATGGTCGCTCGTTTCCTTCTCCTTCAACCTCTTGACCCTCAAGTAATTCACTATCTTGAAGTCCTCGTCGAGAACACTCTTCTTCCCCACCGGGTTGAGCATCGGTAGACTATCCTCCCCTTCCCCCCCCCCTTCCTCGTCTTCCTCCTCCTCCCCGATCTCGCTCTCGATCCCAATCTCGCTCCCCTCCCCAACATCGTTCTCCTCCTTACCCTTAACGCTGCTCTCGACGCTGCTGTCGTCGAACTTTGGGAGCTCGAGCTTTGGTGTGCTCTGCGCCATCTTCCCCTCCTGTCCCATCCCACCCCGAAGGGAGTTGAGTATAGGAGTGCTCTCGCTCGTAGTCAGAACGCCTCCCTTCCCCCCCCCTTCCTTCGTCCCCCCCCCCCTCCTGCCCCCGCCCCTGCTCTTATTCCCCCCCCCCCTGCTCTTTCTCTCCCTCCTCCTGCTCTTACCTCTCCCAAGTCCCTCCTCCCCGTCCTCCCTCTTCCAAGTATCCAATATCTTGGCCCACATAAACCCGAACTCCTCGCTGTCAACCTCGTTCCTGACCCTAAGCTGCTCCGTCAACGTCGCCGTCTCCCCCATACCCCCTTCCTCCCCGCTCTCCGGTTGCTCCCAAATTCCCTCCCTCAAGCCCCTGCTGTTCTCCATAGCCCTCACCTTCCTAACCTTCTCCTCCTCCACGATTCCTAGAATCTGTATGTACCTAGCTTTCCACTTCATTGCGCTGCTCTTCGTCGCCCTCTCCTCCTCTTCCTCCCTATTCGCATTTCTGTTAGTCTCGGGTAAGGACAGGGGCTGCCGGGACTGTGAGTGAACCAAATCAACCTCAGCAGCAGCAAGACGCGAGAGGGTTACGTCCATGTCGGACATACGTGCGTCGTAGGCGTAACTGCTTCGTCTGAGCACGGCGATCCTAAGGTTGAAAACGCGGTGCGAGGGGAAGGGGGGGGGGGTTAGTGTTATGGCCAATTACATACAGAACTCTCTTCAGCGCTCGCTTCGCCGGCTCGCTCTCGCCCTTGCCGCTCACCTCCCGTTCATCGCGGCGCTCTTCTCCTCCCACATGTCAGCCTCCTTCCTTATCTCCTGTAGCTGGTTCTCCTCCACCAGCATCCTCTCCCCCAAGTTAACCATGCCAATCTTCTGCATGACAATCTCCTCCTGCAACTTGGCGTTCTCCAAAAGCGCCTTCTTCTTCTTATCGGGCAGTTTATCGAACGCCACCTGCCTGTACTTTGCGTCCATTACAACCAGCTCCTTCTTGAACTGCTTCTCGAGCTTCTCCTGTATTATTCTTATCTCCTCCTTTATCTCGGCACGAAGCTGCAACGAGCAAAAGAGTGTTAGCCACGTGCAGACTTCTTTCGAAGATTCGTGTCGCTGCATAGCGAATTGGCTGTTCAAGAAGAAATCTGTTCTGCATTCGCCTTCTCTCACGCCCTTACCTTGTTCTGACTATCCTCCCTGTCCTTAAGCGTCATCATGAGCGTGTCCCTCTCCTCTTTAAGCTGTATGTTCTGTAGCTCCATATTCTTCCCCCTCGCCACGAGTTTCTTCAGGTGGCTAACCTCGTTGTGAAGAACCTGGACATCGTAGTCCAGGTGGTTCTGGGCGCCCTCGTGTTCCAAACCAAGAACCTCAAGGGATTCGTTGTGCTTCAATACGAGGTCGTAGATCGTCCTGCGTGTGGGCCGCGTGTTAGAATCAATGTTGGAGGCACAACCCATCCCCCCCGCCCCTCTCATCCCCCCTCCCCTGGACCTCCTCTCCTCCCTTCGCCGGATCCCTCCACTCTCAGCTCCCCTAACCCCATAACACTCACTCGTCAACGCTCTTTATCTCCTGATCCTTCCTCAGGTTATCCTTGTTAAGCTGTTTTATCCTTCTCGTTAGGAGAGTTAGTTGCTCCTTCTTGCTCTCATACATTTCCTTGATGTGAACTTCCCGGTCGATCAAGATGGACTCATTTCGAGTCCTTCCGTGAGATACCACGGTCCCCCGTCGTCCTGCGTTAGACATTGGAGATAAACCTTGTTGCAACAGTCGGTTTTGGGCTCCACTTTTTTGCCCCGATGGCACCAAAGCAAAATGCGGGAATGTTCCGCAACAAGCATCTTAAGCAACGGCGGCAGAAGGCCCTCCCGATATCACAAAGATCTTTGGAGGTAAGTCCCGAACTGGCAATAACCCTAAGGTCCCCCATGGTCCTAACGACCCTATCCTCTAACCCTCATCAATCCCCCCCCTTAACCCCTTCTCCCCTTTTTATTATCACAGGAGGTCCTCGTTTCCCGTAGACAAGCGTCAGAGCTGATTTCGATGTACGAGGAGCACCAGCCTCCCCTGGAAATGCTCAGGCTGGAGGCAGAGAGGAACGAGGCCTCGAAGCTTCTTGCTCAGACAGGAAGGAAGGTACCTTATCCCGGAGTAACACACTTAATGCTCCGTTCGGTGTCGGCGGGAGTCATGAGGTTCGGTGGTTCAACGAGGAACGACCCAAGTCAGGCCCTCCCACTTGAACCCCGTCTCCTATCCACTGCTGGGTCGACTCAAAGGAAGAGAGGTCCCATGATGCAGTTCCGGCCAGACACAATGAGGCCACTGGTGGGAACTTCCCCCGACCAGCAGTTTTTTGACCCCAATGCCTTCAAGAGCAAAGACGAGGACGAGGATGAAGACGAGAAGAAGGATGACTACCTGGCGATGCCTTCCGAGGAACCGGACCCGGAGCCTGCCCTCGTCCAGAAGCTCACCTCTCAGTGCAACAATCTCGCGTGGAGGCTGGTGGCCCTCGAACAGGAGCTAGAACAGTACAGGGCAGAGGCGGCAGAGGAACCCCCCAACCCCTTCATTAACCTGCATGAGACTGCCTCGCGGCCCCCTTCTCAGGCCACCCTGCGTGCTACCTCGAGGCAGGGCGGATCGAGGTCCTCTTCTCCCAACCGTGGCGAACGAAAGGCTGCCAAGCTCGACGAGAATGAAGAGGAGGAAAAGAAGAAGCCTCTACATCCAAAGCTGCTCCCCATAGAGAAGTCGAAAAACAAGCTAACGGAGCTCGTGACGTCCCTGACGAAGTCTCTTTATGGGGACGATAAGGCAAAGTCGGAGGAAAAGGAAATGACGGACGCCCTGAGGGCTCACGCTCGAGAGCAAAAGCGGTTGGAGGAGTATAATGCCGCCAAGATCGAGTGGAAGAGAATGCACACTGGCGAGCTTCAGGTCGTACTCAAGATGGAGGTCGAGCGCCAGAAGAAAATGGAGGAGAAGGTCGAGGCTTTCAAGAACATGCTCATGAACAAGAAGCGCCAGGTCTTCCTTCAGGGGTGGCACGGCGTCATGAAGGAAAACTTGCAAGACCGCAAGCGCCTCCTCGCATCAGCTATGGACATGGAGAACCGTCACTTTAACACTGTCCTCCTCTCGATCCTCAAGGGTTGGTACCACGCTGCCCATGGGCCGTATTCCCGAAAGGGTGTGATGGAGAGGCACAGAATACGCATGACCGATGAGCGAACTAAGCTGGAGGTGAAATTGAAGGCGAGGGGAGAAGGCGTTGGGCTGATTACAAAAGAGATGCTCGTCGACGAGATGCGAAAGACGGTGGTTCATAAGCTGGAGAAGCAGAGACAGATTCGCAGTATGTACAACGTGCTGGGCAGCCTCTCCCTTGCGGTACAGATAGCGGAAGACAATAACCGCGCCTCCATAAAGCACTACAAAAACCGAGTCATGCGTGGGGCATTTTCTCCCTGGGCCGAGTGGGCCTTCCTCAATTCTCAAGGTCTCGACAGGGCCTGTTGGAAGGCTCCCGGACAGCTCATTGTGAGGTACAACCAGACGGCCGTAGATGCATTTTCCGACAGGCGCGTCAAGAAGCTCTTCTTCAACCTCTGGAAGCCTGTGGCACAGCGTTACGTCGCCGCCAAGAAGATGAGGCGTCGCAACATCTCCAAGTTCGCCAGCCGCCACATTCAGGAGTGGAAGTACGTTGCGATCGTCCAGCGCAACCTGCTCAAATTTGCCGTGGGTGAGTGGAAGGCTTACAGCCGGAGGCTGATGGAGTCGCCCTTTAGGATGTGGTTCGTCTGGATGGATCGACGTAAGCGCAAGCGCGCTGACCAGGACAGGCTCATCACCGCGTACATGAGAACGAAGCACAGAAAGTTCCTCTGGAATATCGTGAGGGGTTGGAGGCACCAGGCCGTGTACGGCCGCATTGCTGGCCTTTACTCTCGTAACGACTTGATGAAGAGTCTCACCGAGCAGAAGCAGCAGTGCAAGCTAATGGAGCAGGAGATGGCGACATATGTGAACAATGTCAATGAGATGAACAAGCTCCTTGAGGCTAATACGAAAAGGGTCAAGGACATGGAGATTGTCGTTCAGAAAAAAGAGAATAAGGCCAGGGAGCTCAGGATGGCCATGCACCATTGCGAGCAGGAAATGGTAAAGATGCAAAGTCTGGTTGAGAGCGTTCAGAAGGTCCACCCCGTCGTCGCTAAGCACATTAAGGACCTGCAGGGTGAGCAATTCAACTTTAATTTCAGGGGACTCAACGCGCTCGTTGTTCTGAGAAAGAGCGAGGAGGATGCCACCGGCATTGAGACTGTGCTGTTGGACAAAGAAATTGCGGCTGAAGAGTTCGATGACGATGGTCTGTTGTTCAAGGACGATGGTAGCAGCGTTCATGTGACTGACGCGGACATGGAGGCGGAAATGGAAGGTGTTGAGGGGCTAGATGGCGACAAAACGGCTGCCAATGCTCTCGTGGCTGAAGAACCTGCCGCTGACTCGGCAACAGGAGCATCCCCCGCCGCTGCCACATTCGCTGACAAGGCCACCAACGATCGGCTTCAGTTTGTGCTCGGAAAGGTGGACTACAGGAGCGTGCTTAAGATCGGAGGGGCTTCGCTCATGCCGCCGCCGAAGCCAGCTGAAGTCGGACTAGAAGGCGAGGCGGGGACAGAAGGTGAAGCAACGGCGCCAAAGACAATCTTAGACGAAGCTGTTAACGAGGAGCAGCTGAGTGCCGAGGAGACTGAAGTCGTCAACAGCCACGTTCTCGCCGATGAAGTCATGACGCTGTATGGATTGATTGAATTCTTGCGCTCGGGTGACACTGAAGCACTTGCTGGGTCGGACAAGGGGGAATGGATTGAGAGCCAGAAGACGCCTGAGGAGAAGGAGCAGGATGCTAAAGAGAAGGTGGAGAAAGAGGAGGAAGAGAGAAGGAAACATGGTTGGTGGGAGAAGCTTGAGGGCCATGGACCGGATGGGGAAGCTGCTCCGATCGGAGAAGAAAAGGAACATGATCCGGACAGGAAGTGGAAACACCTGACTAACCCTGCCACGATCACTGGGGATCCCTACAAATGGAAGGATTTCCTTTTCGCCATCAATAGGAGGCTCCCCAAGGACAGGAAGACGGGCACCGTCCAGGACAAGGTGATGAACCGTATCTCGGCAAGTAAGGAAAGGAATGAGCATATGATAATGGCAGCTACGTTGCACAACAGGACAGCGGGGCACAGAGCGAATGGAGGCAACGACGATGACCATAAGAACCTGTACACGGGGAAGGACTTCGATGACACCTTCAAGCCGCAGACTCCGAGGGGGTTCGGTTTGTAAAGTAGATGTGAATTTACGACAAAAAGAGTGTATTATTCATTGTAACACCATCCGGTACATTTCTTTTATCAATTCGTTCTCTGAATTTTCAAGATTGATCCTCCTCTCTCCCCTCGCATACCGTTCCCATGCGTCTGCTACGAGAGGCTCCAATATTTCAGGAGGTGCTAAAGAGCCAAAGTAGCGGAGCGAGGCGTATTTTGGGCTTTGAAACCCGAACCTCCTCAGGGTAATCAGGAGCGGGAAGACCGAGTACCAAAAAAGGGTGGTCGCGTTATCGACGAACATGAAGACGGTGATAAAGAGGGAGATTAGAAGGCCGAGGTAGAGAGCCGTCACTTGATACATTCGCATTGTGAAATCAGGTGCTGAAAGCATGAAAGCGCTTCGGCACTTGTCCTTGGACGCTCGTGTAGAAAAGCACGGGCAGCAGTTCTCAAATAAGGTTTTGCCCTTGTAAACGGGAGTTTTTGTGAGCGAGCCTGCGATGAAGCGAAGCGACGAGCAGAAGGTTGTTAGTTATTGTGCTGTCTAATAGTAAACGGTCGTCGCTCGGCCTCACCTTCTCCGGTGGAGCTCAGGAAGGGCTGGGCCATGCTGACATCGGAAGAAGTGGATCCAGAGCCAAACTTTTTGTCGTATGAATTCTTCATTAGTCTCACAAAGGTCTCGTCGCCGTAGTGGAAACAATAGTTGAGGTTGAGAATTAGAAACACCCCAACAATCATGAAGAAGTACGTGAAGTTTTCGTTGTTATTGGGGTCGTCTGTGAAGATGCTATCAGTATTTTCTTGTGTGTTCCCATGAATCTTGTGCCAAAGCCCCGCAAACGCTGCGGAAAGAATTGTGACGGCGAGGAACACACTCCAAACCCGCCACCCAAGGTGGATCAGCTTGATGTACATGTGTGTGACAACCTTTGAGGTGTACTCTACATAATCGAAAGGAAGGTCTGGCGGCAGGCCTTGTGATGCTAGGAAGGCGTCCCCCATGAGGAATTGGGTGCCGACCATGAAAGTGTCAATCTTTCGCTTCCTGCCTCTTTTTGATGCAGACTTAACGCGGAGCATGGAGCCGGAAAAGTATTTCCGCGCTTTGGCACGATTTGTGTTTTTCTTCAACTTCGCAGAAAGCTTAAAAATGTCCAAGGCAAACTGCGCGTATGACGTGCTGTCCTGTGCTGACTCCGATGACGGTGATGCCTCCTGCCGCTTATGCTCCTCTTCCTCCCCCTCCCCTTCCTCACCGACCGACCAGGCCTCCAATTCCTTGTTGTTCGGATCGAAAAAGAAGAAATCCTTCACCTTCTCGCATACTGTTATTGTGTCAGCGTCAAGGGCAGCCTCTTGAAGTCTTTTGAACTGAGCTTGTTGGTGCCTCATTTTCTTCACATAATCCTGGGCCTTTGATCCCACCATTGCTATTAAACACAGGTAGAAGACCATCGTTACGAATAGGATAATGTGAACAAACTCAATCAGGGTGATCATGTTTTCCAGGCTTTCCTCGTTAGCGCCACTAAGTCCTTGGGCTAGGAGGAAGAGGATGAAAGATACCACACCAAGGATGGTAAGTTCCTCCTCGAACGCTTTCCAGAACGCCTTCCAAAACTTAGATTTCTCAGCCTTTGCCCTTGCTTCGTGAAAAAGATGCTCCAGCGAAAGGATAAAAACGATAAGGACGAGGAGAATTGAGCATAATATGAGGGGCAGGCTGCCAAGATTCAAACATGCGAACTCTGCACGTTGTGAAAAAGGGTAAGTCCTTGTGATGGATCGAGGGAATGTGGTCAACGAGGTGTAACATCTGTCCCAGAAGAGTCCTCAAACGTGAGTACAGCCTAGATCGACACTTACCTCCGAACGGAACCTCGCACTTGCTGACTTCGTCCTCAGGTTCTTCGCCAAAGGCCATGGCTTTGCACCCAATCAGGGAATTGGGCGCGGGTGACCACCAGGCTTGACCTCCTTTAAAACTCACTAAGATGGCCCAGCCTCAGTTTGTACAGATAGATTTGAGTCATATAGGTGAGATAACTATGATATGCGCTCGGGTAGGCCTTTTTTCCTGTCCCAACGTGGCTAGATTCGAAGTTATTTTTCCTCCCTCGCCACCCACCGTTTTCCATACATAGTGTAGGGGAATTTAGAGGTTTATCGGCTTCAATTGGCGTTAAAATGCCATATCTAACACTGTGTGGTTTCGACGCAGAACCCGATGAGACACCGACCTTCTGGAACGAGCCTATTCAGAACTTGATTTCATCAGGGTCGCCCATCAGACTTATTTTCTTGGATGTAGATGGAGTGTTAAACACAATTAACGAAACCTTGGCGACCTCGATTTCGCCCAAGTGCTTGAACAGGTTCTGCCAGCTCGTGATGCGAACCAACTCGCATATAGTTATCTCTTCCACATGGCGCAAGCACAAGCCTTTCATGGCCAAGCTGCTCTCTTGCCTGAAGCGCTACCAGTGCGACACGAGGGTCTTGGGAAAGACTGAGCAGATCGCTCCCTTCGAGAGGCCCAAGGAGATCATTAAATGGCTTCGCGACGCAAAGGCCAAATTTGGAATGGTACCCTTGAACTGGCTCGCTGTGGATGACATGCCTTTGGAGGAGATGGCGCCTGGATGCATGGGAGGGCACTGCTGCCTCACAACCATCGAGAGGGGTTTCGAGAACGTCCATCTTAGAACCGCCGAGCAGACAATGATGAAGATGAGGGGCTCAGTTACCACAGTCACGCCCGCTGACAGTGACGACGATCAGGAGTGAAGGGGTGCGGATTTTCGCTTTGGTGTAGAATATGAGGGGGGAGAATATGTGGTGTACTTTAGTGTGTGGTAATATTAAGTATTAGAGAAGAGAGAAAGAAGAAAGAAAATGAACGAATTCCGAGAATGGAACTTGTGGACCTTAAAGCGGCCCACCCTAAAGCCATTAGATTTAGCTACAAACGCTTGCCTTCTTTTTATTATAATGCTGCTAGATTGCGCGCTGCTATATTACTACAAACACTACACTGGACTACACTGGTATGTCCTCCTCGAAGACTCGCCTGTGCCACATCTCAATGTCCCAAGCCAATTCGCCCTCACCGTCCTCGGACTCCCTCCTTGTCACGATCCTAACTGGCTGCCTGCCCAGGATTCCCACGACGTCCAAGGTCGACAGGCCGACCACGTTCATATGAAATGTAAGAGGGTCGAAAAGATGCTGGTAAAATTCGAACGTATAGGTCATGTCCTTCTTGTAGGAGTGCTTGGATAAAACCGAAGGCGAGCACATGGCCTTTTTCCTTGCCTCCGGGTTTAGTGGGCCCTTCTTGCTGACGAACTCTGACCCTAGCACGGTACAGTCCTCCTCGACCTCCATTCCCTCCATCCTCACACCGTTCCTTCCGACGCACATCCTCTGCGCAGTGGCAGCCACCGGGCTGACCACAACCTTGTTTCTGTCCTTGTCCATTGTTTCTTTCATAGCGGGAGAGAGAGATTTAAGCATCCACCTCATTGACGACATTAACCAGTCGGTGGAGCGGTCCTTCTTCTGCTGCTTCATGACTTGTCCCGTGTAAAGTTCATTGAATGGTACCTCTGACTTGAACTGTCCGACAACTACGTATCGATACCGCCGCTTGCGGCCGCTGAAGATGGACTGCATCTCGGAATTTACCAGGTCCGCTATCGAGAACGAGAGGATTCCTTCAAATAGCGGTGTCGAGAACTCGCAAAAACCCTCGTCTCCCTTGATATTGACTTCAATCTTGTCCCTGTTTTTGAACCTGACGAATACCGGTCCTCCCCACTCCTTGACCGGTGGCAATCCGTAATATGCTGGTTCTTTTGGGGATAGCTTGGACCCTGTCATTTCCGCCAATTCTTGTTCCATTCCCTCAGTAGAAGTTCCCTTGTTGTTTTTGTCGTCTTCCACAACCTTACTATTCTTCTGGATGAAACCATTCTTCTTTTTCCCCAAACCAAACAACCCCCCCATGCTCTTTCCTCTCTTCGCCCTGCCCTTGACCTCCCTCTCTCCGCTATCCCCCCCGCACGGTATCCATCCAACGTATTCGTCCGTTTGGCACTCTTCGTCCTTGCTATTTTTTGTCCTATTGCTCCTCATGGTATTGACAGAAGTTACCACGTTCTCTACCCTCTTACCAACCTTGGAGTAGTATCTCTGCCATTGTGGAGTCGACGCGTCGAGGTCCTCGAAAGCTTCGCCCTCGAATGATTCCGTTATCTGGGTTATCTCTCGAAGACTTCCTGTGCTTGAAATCTTCGTCATCTTCTTCTTCCTCAACCATTTCTCCCAAGGCCAAACCACATATCCCTCGTCCTGAGGCTGACCCCACGGGCTCACTATGTCATCCTCGTCGATAAAACTTCCTTCCCCCAACTGTTCCACGAATTCTCTTCCTCCTTCTTTGTTGTGCCACCAGAGGGCGTGAAAGGCAGGAGAGAAGGGCATGAGAGA
>Ga0209713_10003216_pt1 | contig 10348 bp, 8 predicted proteins | sample ArcOceMetagenome_3_FD_187444 | JGI IMG/M metagenome (GOLD analysis project Ga0209713, IMG submission 187444) | Marine eukaryotic phytoplankton communities from Arctic Ocean - Arctic Ocean- Svalbard ARC20M Metagenome (SPAdes) (version 2) | ecosystem: Environmental > Aquatic > Marine > Oceanic...
GGGCTTGACGTCGGCCACCTTGGGCTTGACGTCGGCCACCTTGGGCTTGACGCCGGCCACCTTGGGCTTGACGTCGGCCTCTGGCTGCGTCGGGATTGCAGTCGAGGCGTCTGCACGGAGCGACGCGTTGATCTTGTCGGCGGTCGCGGTGGCCGAAGAGCGGCGCGGACGCGTGACCGAGGCGGGAGGCATCTGGCTCGGCGACAGACGGCGGCGGTGGAGGAGGCGGTGACGGCCGTGGAGACGGCGTCAGGAAAGCTGAGACTCGAAGGCGCGGCCGTACGGCGCGGCGCGACGGCCGCGCGCGCGCGCGCGGGTGTGCGCGCGTCCGCTCCACCGCGCCGTCGTCTGGCCGCCGAATGCTCGCCTCGGCCGGCACCGACGTCTCGCTGTGGGAGATCGGCCGCGACGAGCCGCTCCAGCAGCTGCAGGAGCACGGCGCTCCGGTGAGCGCGCTGCGCTGGACCTCCAACGACCGGGTGCTCGGCAGCGCCTCTCACGACGGGAGCATCCTGCTGATCGAATCGGACGGCAACATGTTCGACACCCTGCGGCCCGTGCCGAACGAGCCGTCGGTCGCTGTGCCGGTGCTCTCGCTCTCCTGGAGCCCGGGCTCTCGCTACCTCGCCGCTGGCTGCAACGACGCGACCGTGCGCGTCTTTGATCTGCAGCGCCGGGTGCAGGCCCTGCAGCTGCGCGGCCATCGCGCGGGCGTCGGTGCGGTGGCGTGGAACCCCAACGAGCTGCACGTCGCCTCAGCCAGCTCCGCCGGAGAGATCGTCATGCATCGCGTTCAGGGCTCAGTCGCTGCCGTCAGCCGCGCGACGCACCCGAAGCTCGAGGAGGATACCCTCCCACCTGCAGTGAGCTGCCTCCAGTGGGCGCCCTTTGAGCCGACGAAACTAGCGTGCGCAGCAGAGGACGGGCAGGTGTCGCTGTGGGACATGGAGGTCGAGGCCCAATCGTCGTCGCCGTCGACGTGCTTCGCTGAGCACGCAGACTCATGCAGTGGGCTGGCGTGGTCCCTCATCAGCCACCACGTACTGGCGTCGTGCAGCGAGGACAGCACTGCGCTTCTGTACGACACGAAGATCGGCTCGGTGGTGCGCCGATTCAACGCCGACGTGGCGCTGACAGCGTTGGCCTTTGCAGCCGACGGCGTGCACCTCGCGTGCGTCACCCCCGCCCCAGCGCTTGGCCGCCCCCGCCCCTCGTCTGCTCGCTCCATGATCCTGGGCGTTGTCACGTGGCCCGGCACAGATTCGGCACAGAGCATGGCGAGATCCTGCTCTACGACCTGCGCTCATCCAAGCCGTCGCCGCTCTGGACCGTCGAGGCGCACAACGAGCCTGTCACCGCGCTTGCCTTCCAACGTGCCGCCTCGGGGCCGCTGAAGTCCGGAGCTCGCACCGCCATAGCTGCGGGCCCCGACGGTGGCGAGACTGCCACCGCTGACGGAGTGTTCGCCGCTGGACGTCAGTGGTCGCTGCCGCCGGCCTCGCCCGCCGCGACAAGAGCCGCGTCTTCGGGTCCCGTGACGCCTGCGCATCACCACCCGACCTCGCCAGCCCTGCCAGGCACTGGCCGCGCCACCCCGACCATCGATGCGTCTCGCCTTGGAGCTGCCGCCGCCACTCTGGCAGCCGAATTGCACGCGACGATGGCAGCATCATCGGAGCCCGCAGTGACACCCCCTGCCTCCTGCGCCAATTCCGTCACCTACTCCCCTGCCGTCAGCACGCCAGCCGCAACAAGCGCCGTCAGCGCCGTTGCGGGGACGGTCGGTCGGGTTCAATCCGAGAGGGCCGCTGCGGCGTCTGCCGAGGCGAAGAGCGCCGCGCACGCTGCAGCAAGAGCCAAGACCGAGGCCGAGGCTGCAGTTAGAGCCAAGGCAGAGGCCGAGGCTTCGGCTGCAGCTGCGGCAAAGGCGCAGCAGATGGCAGCCGCGAGAGCGAAAGCAGAGGCTCGCTGCGCGGGCGCAGCGCCGCACGCTGCCGCGACCGGTGCAGAGGGGTGCGGCTGCGGCGGCCGCGGTGCAAGCAACGCCGCAGCCTCTGCGGCAGCTGCTGCAGCGGAGCGGCCTCCTGCCGAGCCAGCCATGGCGGCAGGCGCGGTGCAGCGAGCGGTGGAACAGGCGTTGGAGGGGCGCGTGCAGGGCGTGGTGGAGCGTGCGGTGGACGGAGCCCTACTCGAGTTGCGCGTTGCGCTGCAGGAGGACATCCGCAGCCTTCATGTCGAGGTCCTGCGCGAGTTTGAGTCGAGCCGCGACGAGCTGCGCCAGCTGCTGCAGCAGAGCGGCGCCGAACTGTCCCGGCTGCGCGACGAGAACTCGCGCTTGCGCGAGGAAAACGCGCGGCTGCACGGCCCGCTTGGTCGCGCTATGAGCAGCGGTTCAAACGTGAATGGTGTTTCGTGACGACATCCAATCCCGGACTGCTTGAGGCCGCACGACGCCATCGGAGAGGCCATGGATTGACTACAATCCACAATCGAAGATGCGTGTCGGTGTTGGTCTCGCTAGCCGTATATCCAGTATCCACAACCGATTAGCATACAAAAAATGCCGGCAAAAAACGAAATACACCTGCGACCTGGCATGACCAACCGAGGGGCCTGTGGCGCGTGGGCCCATGGCCCAACGCTCATGGTGTCCCGCTCCTAACAACCCCTCCCACACACCTCCCTTGCAAAACCTGCGTACGGACTCCGTGCAGACCCAGTGCACAGGCCAGCTGCAGTGAGTCCCGTCGACCTACCGCTCCCTTGCAGTGCCACTCAGCCCAATCGGGGGCGTTACCAGCTCATGTGCGCATCCGTCCGCTCGGCAAGCTCCTGCTTCGCTTCATCATACTTCGCGGACCCCCAACGGGCGGGGTGGATGCTCGCCGACTCGCAACTTGGCCGCGTCGTTGAGCTGCATGTCGTAGCCGTCGAGGACGACTGGCGCCTGCTCCAGCTTCATCTTCTGAAGCTTTGTCCTCAGCTCCACGTTTGATTGCCCGCGCACGCGCGCAACGAAGAGCGCGAAGAAGCCGATGGCGATGCCTGCGATGCCGGATGCGATCGCAACAGAGCTCCTTCCCTTGTTCACCGCTCGCACCGGCTCGTCGGGCTCGTCGGGCTGCTCATCCGGCGGGAGCGACGGCGACGGTGGCGGCGTGTGCGCCGCTCGCCACGAGTCTGCGCTGCACGTGTAGCCGCTGTCCGCAGTCGAGGCCGCGCCCCTCTCATTGTAAGCCTCAATGATTGTATCGTACGTGTAAAGGTCCTCGAGGCCGCACAGCACGTCCGCCGCAGTCATGTTGCCGAGCGACCTGCCGCCTTCCATCGCACGATTGAAGCCAAGGCCGTACGCGTCGACGTTGATGGCATCGTACAGGCCGACGTTGGTCTGGTTGTACGCCGAGATCACGGGATAGCCGTAGGCGAACTCGCGCAGCTGTGGGTTGTTGAACTGCCAGGTCGAGCGCAGCCAGTCGCCGCCGGCGTGGTGGAACCAGCTCACGGGGTGCACGGCGCCGTCGATCCCCATGCCGTCGCCGCCGAGCATGTAGATGTGGGCCGACTGGTGCAGATCGAGTGACGTTGCCTCCAGCTTGTTCTCGTAGCAACCGGACACCTCCAGGTACATGCCGCCGTCGCAAGACAGAGCCTGCGTGCAGAACTCGAAGGCTTCCTTCAGGTTTTGCGTGAGGCCGTGCTCGCCCATGTACTTCATCGTGTTGTCTCTGGTGTTGCCGCGCAGGATCGTGTGCGGCTGCGTATACCAGCCCAGCGTCGAGTTGGGACGGATGTCATCGTACTTGGGGTCGAGCACCGGGTACCACCCTTCCTCGGCAGCGTCCGGGTTGGCCGCGAGCCACTCGTCAAGCCGTAGGTTGAGGGTGAGCGGCCAGTTGGCCCACGGGCCGCTGTTGACGGAGCCCTGCGTGACGAAGGTCTGCCCTGGCGCGGAGAAGCAGTCGGGCGTGTAGCCGTCCTGCACGACCCCGGTGCAGGTGGGGTAGCCGACGAGCTTGGCGTAGTACTCTGGCGGCTTGTTCGCCAGGTTGTGCCAGTCGAGGTAGGGCAGCCCGCCGATGCTGGGGTCGACGAGGAGGAGAGCCGTCTCGAACTGCGTGAGCCACGCCGCGTGCCACGTCAGCTGCTGCGGCCCACCGCCAGTCACGTCGATGCCCATCGTCCCGTTGGCACTGAGATGATTCGCGCCATTGCCGTAGAAGCAGTTCGGCTCGCCGTCGATCGTGCCCATGCACTTGACGCCGTCGAACGGAACGAACTGGGAGATCAGGTGCTGGTAAGCGAAGAAGCTGTGACGCGTGCGTGGCGGGCGCGCGCGTTAGGTACGGCCCCGGCTCAACTAAGCGAGCGCGGTGTGGGGTCCACGGCCAATCGCCGGCTCGCTCAACGCGCATCGGCGCTCCCCGCAACCAACCCGACCCGCGCGCACCGCCCCTCCACACCCACGAACCCAACGACCCGTGGATGCCGGGCGTGTGGGGAGGGGGCGGGTTAGGTGGAGGGAGGGGGGGTGCGACAGTTCGAGGCTCGCGGCGCATGTACTCATACTCGCGGTACGCTTTGCCGTACTTGGCCTGGCCCTCGGCGGTCTTCGTCCTCTTCATGATCCACATCGCCTCGACGACCTTGTCAAACTCCTCGGTTGTGAGCTTCGAGACGCCCTTGCGCACGCGTTTGGCGAGGAGCGGCGAGGGCGCGGGCTCCTGGCAGGCCGAAGGGCAGTGCATCGCTGGGTCGTCCGAGGCGTCGGAGCACATCACGTTCCCCGTGTACCACGAGCTGGCGTAGCAGCCGTCGTAGCTGAGCGTGGGCGCCCCGTTGCCAGACGAGCCCGGCGTCGAGTGGAAGTCGTGCTTGACCGGCGCGACGCTCGGCAGCTCATCGCAGTCCGACGTGGTCGGGTCGCCGCGGGCGTTCACCGTCGCGGAGACGGCGGACGCGGATGCGAGGAGGTTGACCAGCATGGATCTTCGTAGTGTTGCCAAGAATCACAGAAATCAAAAATTAGATTTCTCAAGTTGGTTCTGCCGCAAGCTGGCTTAGGTAGGCCCCGGCTGTTCGGACCTGCGTGTGACCCCGGACGGACGGAGGCGATCCGATAGCTAACCGCCTAAACAGCGTAAACAGCTCCTTGTAAACAGAAAGAAGGTGATCAGCGCACGTGCGTGGAGTCCGACAAAAGCTTTGCCCGGCGACACATCGCGCTGGGTTGGTTGATTGATTGACACGAAGCACACTTCTGAAGTCAGGCGTAAGGGTCTACCACACCGTACGGTTTAACAGTTTAACGGTTTGACGCTGTTAGCTTACCTCAACTACACACCTCGGCTCCGTGGCACGCACGAGGGTGACACCGACGGCGCGCACTAACCACGCGCGCGCGCGCACCACGCGCGCGCCCGCAGCCGCCAATGTCAGACATGATTGACGCGCCGGACACAGAGCCTTCGCCGGCGGCCGTGCCGCCCGAGGAGCCAGGCGCTCCCGCCGAGGACGACGCCGCTCTGTCGGAGGGGCCAGCCCCTCCCGCCGACGACGGCGCCCCACCGTGCTCCTCGGCGAGCCCTGACGAGCACAAGGAGCAGCTGCTCGCGGCGATCGACGTGCTGCGCGCGTCGACCAAGAACGTGACGACGAGCTGCCTCGGCTGGACACTCACGTACGCCCTGCGCAAGCAGCCGGGCTCGTCGACGCGCGGCGACATGATGGTCGTCGACCCCGCCGACGGCCAGAAGCTGTTCTCGATCGTCAGCATCAAGCGCAAGCTTGGCATGCTCGCCGCCGCGCCGCCGCGCGAGGCGAGCAGCAGCACAGACGACGGGCAGCCGCCTCCCGTGCGCCGTGGCTTCGACTGGGACGCCGCTAGCCTCGTGGTCGAGGGCAGCCGCCGCTCGCGCTCGGTGATCAACTACGCTGAGGCGGCGGGTGGCGGCTCGGCACCACGCACGGGCGACATGATCCTTGCGACCATCAGCGAGGCAGATCCGGAGCGCGCGACGGGGCTCGACCTCAAGTACATCACGCAAGGCGTGCACGACCGCGGCGAGCCCGAGAGCGAGACGCTGCCCTTTATGGGCGTGCGCCTCGCGGTCAAGTCGCTGCTCAAGTCGGGCCGGCTGCGGCGCAGGCTCGTCGATCCGCAGCTGTGCTCGGCAGAGCCCAAGAACGGCGCGCCGGTGCATGGCGGCGAGGGCATGCGGCTGGCCCTGCGCATGCTCCTGCTGCAAACGCTGCAGGTGGAGGAGGACGAGGGCGCGCCCTGGGCGGCCGTGTCCTCGACCAACCCACCGCCCGCCGACGCCACCGGCGGCGACGGCGACGGCGACGGCGACAGTGGCGACGGCGACGGCGACGGTGGCCTCGACGACGCGACCAAGGCAGAGGGGGGCGGCGACGACGATGGCACGGTGAAGGAGGAACTCGTCGGCGACGTCGACGAGGCAACCGAGGCGGCGGCGGCCGAAGCGACCGAGCCGAGGGACGACGAGGCGGTGGCTCGGTCGGAGGCGGCTGACACGGTCGGTGAAGCCGTCGCGACCGACGGGCAACAGGCCACGGAGGTGGGCGTCGGGACGATCGACAGTCGCACGCACGACGGCGAAGACGCGACACCAGAGATGGTGGGCACAAGTGCGAACGCGGCTGCCAACGCTGCAACGAGCGCGGGTACCAAGGCCGCGAGCACACGCGACGCATCACACCCTGGCTTTGCGGCCGGGCAGGGGTCGATGCCGCCGCCATACGCCTCGGTACGCGTGCAGCTCCAAGGTGCCACCTTCGAGAAGGCGCCGGCTCGCGAGGCGATTGAAGCCGGCATGGTCTACGAGGGCAGCGAATACGAACGGGAGATCAACGAGTTTTGCGCAGAGGACACCAAGCTGCCCGCAAAGAAAGGGCGAGGCCGGCCCAAGGCACCGACCTCCAAAAAGAAGCGGCCACGATACGAGGAGGCCGGGGAGATAGACGACGACGACGACGACGACGGCGGCGACGGCGGCGGCGACGACGACGGCGGCGCCCACGACGCGCCGCGCGGTGCACGCGGTGGCTCGTCGCGCAGCGGCTCATCGGGCGCGGCGCGCTCGTCACGTGCGGCGCACTCGTCGCGTGCGGCACGCTCGTCGGGGCGCGCCACCAAGAGCAAGTACGCCGATGATAGCGACTATGAGCTCGACGACGTGGGCGACGACGACGACGATGACGACGAGTACGAATATGTTGACGACTCGGGAGACGAGGATTATGACGGCGGCAAGAAGCGCAAGCGTCGCGTGGCAGGCATCGGAGGCGGCGGCGGCGGCGGCGGCGGCGGTGGCGGCAGCGGCGCGGGCTCTGGGCCGCCGTATGTCGAGTCATTGCTAGGGGTCAAGGACCTCGTCAACATGCTGCCCATCGCCGACGTGGAGAGCTGCTTCTTCCGCGCCCCGCCCGGCTGGAGCGAGGAGCAGGTCGAGGGCAGCCGGCGGCGGAAGAGCCGGTGGGTGCAGTACGCTGACGACGGCACCGAGCTGCGCGCATTTGACCGGCGCCAGGAGCTGGAGGCGACGCTCGAGGTGGAGGCGGCCTCCGCGGGCGCGACGTGGCTTGGTCAGCTGGAGGGCGCGACATGGGAGATCTCGCCCAAGGCGGCGCCGGCGGCGCTCACGCTGGTGCTCGACGAGCTCGTTAGCCTCGGCCTCGTCTCGCGTGTCGCCCCCGTGCAGAGCGGCAAGACGGTGCCGCTCTACGCGGTCGCCAACGCCTACTTCCGTGGCGAGGCATTCAACGAGCCGGAGAAACGCGCCAAGGCGGCGATGACGCAGGAGGAGCGCAAGGCGGCGCGCGAGAAGCGCAAGCAGCAGCAGCGCGAGCAGGAGCAGGCCGAGTTTGAGGAGTCGTACGACGAGCTCGCCGACCTCGAGAAGCAGCGGTTGCGCAACATCGAGCGCAACAAGGAGCTGCTTCGCCAGCTCGGCCTCGCGTAGAGAGGTCGGTCCCTCCTTTGGTGCCTTTGCTAACTGGCTAACTAAATTTGGTTACTTTAGATTACTGTAGACACCGGACTTTTCGGCGGTGGTGTTGCCCCTAGCGGAGGCGAGAGCTTAGAGCTCGGGCCAGCTCCGACATCCTCGAACGCGCGCACAGTCGCACGCAAGCCGCGAGACAGTCGCACGCAAGCTCTTCCCCTGACTCATCTTCTCGGAGTGCGACGGAATGTACATCGTTCCGCTCGTGCTACTGCACGTCAACGGGCTGCTGCTGCCTTCCCAGCCAGGCGCAGCGTCGCTTCGGCAGCCGGCACGCCCCGCCAGGTGCACGAGTTCCTGCCTTGTCACCACCGTGGACAGCCTATTCGACGCTGACGCCCACGAATCTTCATCAGACGTGGCCGACGCCAAGGAGTCGTTCGTCCTCCTGAGTGGGAGAAGAAGACCGGCCTCGACCATCAATGTGGCCGTTCTCGGCAGCGGTAGCTTTGGAACAGCGATGGCGAGCTACCTTGGCAGCAAAGGCGTCAACGTGACGATGGTGGTCCGCAAGGCTGCTGTCGCCGACTCGATCAACAAGCATCGCGTCAATCCAATGCGCTTGAGCGGCATGGAACTGCCCGAATCAGTGGGTGCATGCGTGGAGCCGGAGCTTGCATTCCCAGATGCCGACTTTATCTTTCACACGGTGCCGGTGCAGTACTCGCGGAGCTCTCTGACGCCGATCAGGCATTTGATCCCGGCTGATGTGCCCATCATCTGCCTCTCCAAAGGCATCGAGACAGGATCGCTTCTCTTCATGTCGGAGGTGCTCGAGGAGGTGCTGGGCCCTGAGCAACCACTTGCCTATCTCTCCGGGCCCTCGTTCGCCATGGAGATTGCGCAGGTGCGTTGGCAGCATGGAATCGACCGCCCATAACGCATGCCTAGCGCGACTCGCCACCGGCTCCCGACAAGCCGAGCTGCCAACACCCTGTTGCCGCGCCCCCTCTCAATGCCGTACACACGGGTGTGTGCGCAGGGCCTTGCCACTGCAGTCACGATCGCATCGCACGACCGTGACTTGGGCAACGACGTGATGTCGCTGCTCAAGAGCCGACAATTCCGCGCGCTCTACACGAGCGACGTCATCGGGGTCGAGGTGGGCGGCGCGATCAAGAACGTCATTGCCATCGCCGCCGGCATGTGCGAGGGGCTTGGGCTGGGCACCAACGCGATGGCGGCACTGGTCACGCGAGGCTGCGCTGAGATGCGACGGCTATCGCAGACCTTTGGGGTGCGTGCCACACCCCACTCCGATTTCTTCCTCGCCTCGCTTCAACCGACCCGTGCGTTGCGGCAGGGCGAGGGGTCGACGGTCTTCGGCCTCTCCGGGGTGGGCGACACTTTCGGCACGTGCTTCGGGCCGCTCTCACGGAACCGCATGGTTGGCCTGCGGCTCGGGTGACGCAGTGGGGTCAGAAGTCGGCGGCCTGACGTGGCAGCCCAGAAGCCGTAGGGTTGCATAGAGGTGTGCCAAGCCCGACTTGGCGCGCACGCACGCTGCAGGCAGGGTGAGACGCTCGAAGACATCCTCGGGTCGATGGACGAGGTGGCGGAGGGCGTCGCGACGAGCCGCGCCATCGCCCAGCTGCTCGAGAAAAAGGTGCATGGCTACCGGCGCGATCTCAAGTACCCGATCCTGTTTGGCGTCGCCGCCATCCTCGACGGCAAGCTCACGCCGCGCCAGGGCCTCGAGAGGCTCATGCAGTACCCGCTCAGGAATGAGGATTTTGACGGCAGCCACCGCGTCTAATCATCAGCTGGCTGCGTCTGCGGGGAGACCACACGTTACGTCGGACGTCGCCACAGCCGGCGCGTCTCACAAACTCTGAGTGCGGTGAGCAGCTGAGCGCAGGGCGGGACATGTCTGGGTGTGCGTGCGTTTGGGCGCGGCGCCAAGTCCGGCTCCTGCAGCTTGTCGTGACACGGCTCGTGTGCTCGCAGGTGGTTTTTAAGACTCACTGACCTCGCCACCTCGGAAACCTCAAAGCACGCTACCTTGGGCACAAACACCGCACGCGAAAGTTGCTTGAACTATTTGAAGTTCCACTGTTATATGCCCAAGACTACCACGTGGCAAGATTTGAAGTTTGGTGCAGCGCGTAGAGAGCGTCGGCGCCTTGTGTTGTTGGTGCGAGGCACATCTAGATATCTAGCATATGCGGTCATCGGCTGGTACGCGCGTCGGCATTGCGACGCTGTGGGATGGGTCGGTCGACCACGAGTGTGCGCTGCCGCTGTGGTGCCAGCAGGCGCACAAGCTCCAGAAGCACCTGCCGCCGCCATGGGAGGCACGCCTGGTGATCATGGCGCCACGG
>Ga0209713_10003217_pt1 | contig 10348 bp, 6 predicted proteins | sample ArcOceMetagenome_3_FD_187444 | JGI IMG/M metagenome (GOLD analysis project Ga0209713, IMG submission 187444) | Marine eukaryotic phytoplankton communities from Arctic Ocean - Arctic Ocean- Svalbard ARC20M Metagenome (SPAdes) (version 2) | ecosystem: Environmental > Aquatic > Marine > Oceanic...
TCATCCAATCAACGTCAGCTGCGGGTCATGGCCAAGGCCAGCCGCCGCTGCTCGCCGCTGCACGCGAGCACATCAGCATCACCCGAGAGCCATTCGGTGTTCGAGCTCACCCTGCTGCCCGACGAGACACCGACCACAAACTGTATACTCAATTTTAACGAGCGTCACTCCTCGTCCATGCTCTCCTCTCCCCTCTTACGGCGACGGAATTGGCGGCGGCCGCCCTTGGTGAGCAGCTTGACGTCCCACTGGACCCACAGCTCCTCCTTGAGCCTGTCCGCCTCGTCGAAGCGTCGCTGCAGGCGCACCTCGTCCCACCGATCGAGCAGCGCATGGACGCCGTCCAGGTCGATGCCATCCGCCGTGCCGCGGTGCCTCCACGGCGGCGGCTCGAGCCTGACGCCGAGCGCGAGCAGCTCGGAGGTCCGCTTGAGACTCGGCTGCTGCCTCAGCAGCGACAGGACACCCGGCGTGTCGAGTTCCGACGGGTCCCTGGTGAGCGAATATCGTTCTATTGGCCTCACGCCCAGTCCTTTGAGCTGGGAAAGCACGTGCGAGGCGTGTCCGCTCTTCTGCCTGTGCACGAGGTCCTGCCACTCGTCGACGAGCGTCTCCACCGCCGTCGTGTCCGCTGGCGGTGCGTCGTCCGCCGTCAAGTACCGCGGCAGCGGCGCGTCGTGCATCAGTCGCAGCAACGGGCCTGGTGGGCGTCGCATCAGTAGACGGCATCTGGAAAGCATGATGCACACGTGTTCACGTTTGCTAAGATGTGTACAAGTCACGAGGACGTCCGCATGCTTCTGCATGCATTTCTTGCACCAGAAAAATAGCCACCAGGGTCTGGCCGTCTACTAACAGCGTAAACAGCGTGAAGGCATCAGCTGGCCGAACATTTGCTTCCAAAATGTAGTAATGAACACCATCATCCGCAAGAACTACAGCCCACGCATCGAGAGCACGCTATCAGGGATCTCCCACGCCTGTACCAAGGGCCGGATCGCCGCGCCAAACCCGGGCAACTGCATGCACTGCGTGGAGACGCTGCTCAGCACGCGGGCTCGCTCCGGCGGAGACCAGGCGGCAGGGAAGTCGGCGGCCTCCGTCCACGAGCGCAGCAGCGCGCACGTGCATGCGAACGAGGCCGGCTGCTGCGTCGCGTCGGCGCCTGCGCCGCCGTCGACGGCCGCCACCCCGTCGCCGCCGTCGTCGTCGCGCTCGCCCTTGGCCGTCGCGAAGGCGTCGCCCGGCATCGGCGCGACGAACGTCTCGATCTCGTGCGCGGCCTCCTCCTCTGCCAAACGGCCGAACATGGCGGCTGCCGTCGAGCCGTCGAGGCGCAGCTGCGCGGCCAGACGGCCGAGGGCACGCGCGTCCTGCGGCGTGAAGTCCCACATCTCCCATACCGAGCCCATGTAGTTGAGCAGGAAGAAGGCGGCGTGCTCGGCCGAGAGATGCGAGCGCGCGAGGCACTGCCCGACCGCGTCGGCGTCGCAGACGCAAAGCGGCTTGGTGAGCGCGCGCAGAGACCATGCGCGCGTCGCAAGCTCGTCGTCGGCGCAAAAGCCGCCACACTCTTTGGTGTGCGCACCGACAATCGCGGCCGCGCCCGTCACGCAGTGTGTCACACAGCCGCTCGGATTCCTCTGCGACGCAAAGATGCTGTACAGCTGCAGGGCGATGTCCGCAGAACACCGGGCCGTCTTGAGCGGCCGGCTGGAGGGAGAGGCCGGCGGCGAGCGGCCGACCAGGCAGCGTGAGACCGCACGGCCGACCGCTTCCTCGTCAAAGTATCTGGGCTCCCACCATGAGCTGCCCACCAGTGCTTCGATCTGCCACACGAGCTCGGCGGGGTGTGTCCGGATGGCCACTGCCTCAAGGACTCGCAGGTGATCGCGCCAGCCCCAACAATCATCGGGCGCCTCGAGGGTCTCGCGGGCGTCCGTCGTGAGGTCATGGCAACAGCGATGCACATCGTACGATCGCTTCCATGGCCCTGCACGCCGGAGGCTGCGCTGCACACGTTCGGCCCAGTCGGCATGCGCCTGCGCGGGAAAGAAATGCGCGAGTGAGAAATGAATCGTGTGGCACGACGGGGAAGCAAGGGGGCAGAGCGAGGGAGAGGCATGGGAGTGGGGGGTGATCGATCAGGCGTGAAGCCCTGCCCGTGGGCCGCCCCGTGTCCGTCCGGCGTCTAAGCGGGCGAGGCGTACAATAGCGAGCCGAGCCATCGACCGCAGCGGCAAGAAGTCGACGACCAGCGAGGCGATCTCGTCGGGCAGCAGGGTGAGCTCGAACACCGAATGGCTCTCGGGTGATGCTGATGTGCTCGCGTGCAGCGGCGAGCAGCGGCGGCTGGCCTTGGCCATGACCCGCAGCTGACGTTGATTGGATGACAGCACTCTTCCGCTTTCCAAATGCAGAAATGAGGAAGAGGCGGCGGCAACCCGTCGCTGGGTGGTTCAGCTCCTCGCCGAGCGCGAGCCAAGCCCAAACGCCAACCCGAAATCATGCCCGGTGTCGCTGGCCTGCTCGACAAGCTGGCGGCGGTAAGTTTCCGCCCGCAGCGCGTTGCGCAAGGCCCATACACCCTGTGCGTGCGCTCAGGATACCCGTGCCTCGCTCGCCGCAGGTCTTCACCGAGGACATACCCCCCGACTCGACCTTTGCCGACGTGGCGCTGCTGGAGGAGGCGCTCAAGCTCGGACCGGGCAAGCCCAAGGAGAGCAAGCTGCCATTCATCACGCGGCCGTATGCGGGTGGGCCCGAGGAGGGTGGGGTCTTCGTGCACAGCCGCAAGACCAAGGAGCCGATGCCCACCTTTGTGGCGCCGGCGCGGTGCGGTGTGCCGACGCTGGACGCCGAGGCCAGCCTGCGCATCGAGCAGCTGAAGCGGGAGCAGCTGCAGGCCTACTCGGACTTCACGATGGGCGGCCTCTCGTGGGCCGAGCAGCAGGTGCAGGCGGACGCGGCGATTCGTGCGCAGCGCGCGGCGGAGGACGCCGAGATTGCGCGTATCCGCTTCCAGGAGGACGCCGAGCGCAACGCCAAGCGCGAGCAGCAGGATTCGGAGCGCACGCAAAAGGCGAAGCGTGAGGAGGGCCAGTGGTTCTCCGAGCGAGAGGCGGCGGAGGTCTCGCTCGCGCAGGCGTGGAAGACGCGGTGGACGGAGCTGGCCGCGTCGCTCGAGGAGCGGTTTCATGACTACCAGAGGCAGCTCGCCCTCGAGGAGCAGAAGCTGCGCGAGGAGGAGGCGCGTGTGCGCCAGGCGGCGGCGGAGGCGGCGACGGCGGAGGCGGAGAAGGCGACGCGCGAGACGGAGGGGCTGGAGGCGGCCAGACTCGAGGCGGAGCTGACGCGGCTGCGCAACTCGCTGCAGCCGTCGATCGCGTCGCTGCTGCTCGTCGTGCCGGAGGCGGTGCCGGGAGCGCTGGGCTACAGCCAAGCCGGCCCGCAGGGGCTGCGCAAGGACGACCGGTCGTGGTGGAAGTGCCTGCACTTTCTCGAGGCCGAGGGCCTCACGCCGCCGCTCAAGGGGTCGACGGTCGCCGCGCAGCTCTTTGACGCCATCGACGTCGACTCGGACGGCATCATCCCGCTCGCCGAGGCGGGGTACGCGCTGTCGCTGCTCGCCTCCGGCAGCGCGCGACAGAGGGTCGACGCCGCATGCAGCTGTCCAGGCGCCCCCGCCTCCGGCTCGCAAGTCTCGCGCGTGCAGGCCACCGAGCAGCTCGAGCTGTGCGCAAAGGTGCGGCTGCACTGCGGCCCCATCGTGCAGGCCATCCATCTCAAGGCGGCGCCAGCCGCGAGCGCCGGCGCGCCCGCCGAGGCTCCGATCGTGCCGACGACGCAAGCCCTGCAGCGCGAGGTTGCGGCCCTGTACGGATCCTCCACCTCGTTGCCGGCTGAGCAGTTCCGCAGCTGGGCCGTCTCATGTGAGCCGGTCTTCGCCGCGCTGATCTGAGCAGGTGTACCATCGCGGGAGCTCCGAGATCCGTTCTGTGACGGGCTCTGCCGAGGCTCGGCACTCAACTAGAAGCAGATGAGCTGCACTCGTCGAGAGGGCTGAAGAGTGATCGTGCGCTCGCAAAGTCAGTGTCAGACGGCGATCGAGAGATGGACAGGAGGGAGAGAGACACAGATGGGCGCCAGCGAGCGCGACGTCTCTCTGGAGCGCGATACAGCGAGAGAGAGAGGCGAGAGCGAGACGAAGTGCGTGAGTGTTGGGTCTCGAACCGAGATCGTTCTCGTCATGTTTGAGAGCTAAAAAGCGTTCTGCGCGCATCATCGCAATATTAAATCCAACGACTCTCCTCTCCGAGTCCGACACCGCGCGAACACCGCGCGACACAATCACATTCGGCACACCCCCTCCCGTGTGTTTCGCTTTCACTCCCGTCGCCCCGCTCAGTTGCCAAGACTGCTGTACTCACGTGATTTCGCCTCCGTATGAGGCATACCGCTCTCAACAAAAGTGGGCCGCAAAGGCTCAGACGTCAGAACCTCCAAACAGGCAGCCAGGCTGCCGAGCAGCAAGCAGAGGCACGAGGCGCTCAGGAGGTTGCGCTGGGCGATGGGACGAGGTGATGTGGGGATGTGCGCGCACCGCCCAGTGCTCCGCCCACGGCCCCTTCTCCGTCACAAAGTCGCACGACGTGTCGGTGCCGCCGAAAAAGTCGGGCAGGTTCTCGCGCGGGACCCACTCGAGCAGCTTGGGCAGGTAGTCCTTCCGCCCCGTCAGCATGCTGCGAGGCTCCGGCGGCACGCGTGAGGTGAGTGCCGACAGCCCGCCAAGCGGTGCGAGCTGGCAGCGGCGGGGACGGAGGACGGAGGGTGGCGCGGTGCGAGGGGTGGGCAGCGGGTGGGTAGGAGGCGCACGTGATCTTGTCGCGCGTCCGCTTGTCGATCATCGGTCCGAGAAAGTTCCAGACCGACTTGAAGATCCACGGCGTGTTGATGACGAACATCTTCTCGACCGACTCGGGGTAGTTGTCGCCGAAGATGCCGTTGAACGCCTTGAGGAATGCGCGCATCTCCGCGTTGAACGAGCTGATCTTGAAGCCCTCGAGGTCGATGATGTAGACGCCCTTGCCAATGAACTTGCCCGCCGCCAGAGAGCAGCCCGGGAACCGGAACTGCTGCGTGCACTCACCGTAGGCAACCATGTACTGCATGAACCGCTCCTCGTCGCCGTACGTCGCCCTGAGCAACGGAAAGCTGAACATTCCTATCCGGTCGATGTAGACGGGCATCCCATTCTTGGCGGTCTTGTGGTGGATGAACTGGTACGCCTTCTTGATCGCCTCGTGCTCGGGGTATCGGTACGACACGCAGTGCGCCGGGACGGGGCCGACCGCCGTCGGGACAAAAGTGCTGAGGTTGTTCTTGGTGCGCCACTCGACATGGTTGGACATCATCAGGAATGCCTTCTCCAGGTCGAACTGCCTGGCCTGGGTGAACTTGTAGTAGACGGGCTTGAAGTCGAAGAAGGCCATGTTCTCCGCCGTCAGCACCTTGGCCTCGATCATCCTCTCCCTCAGCTGCCGCATCACGTGGTTCTGCTCCTCCGTGAAGTTTTGGTCCGCCTCCCACAAGGCAACCATCTCCGGGCTCATCGCCTGGTCGCGGATCGTCATCGGCCCCTCCCTTGGGACCGGCGTCGGCTCGGTGATGGGAGCCACTATGGGTGCCGCCTCGGAGTCGCGCTTCGACGTCCCTCCGCCCTTGGAGAGGCGCCCTGACGACTTGGACTTCCGCGGCGAGGTGGGCTCGAGCCGCGGCGAGACGGGCGGGCTAACCACCAGCGCCGGGACCGGGACCGGGGCGGGCGCCGGGGCGGGCGCCGGAGTGGGCGCCGGAGCGGGCGCCGGGACCGGCGCCGGGGCGCGCGCCGGGGCGGGCGCCGGGGCCGGCGCTGGGTCGGGCTCGGGGAGAGGCGTGGGCACCGGCTCGGGCACAGACACTTTTGTGATGGAGACCACAGAAGCGCCCTCGTCGCCATCCTCATCCGGCGTGTCCGGCTCGTCGTCAGCCACGGGGACCGCCTCAAGCGTCGTCGCGCCCGGCTGTGCGGGGCCGACGCTCACCGGCACCCTGACCATGTTCAGGGCCCCCTGCTTCACCGCATTCTGCACCGCGGCTGTCGCGGCGGCTGCAGCGGCGGGGCCTGCGGCAGCCGCCGTCTTCGCCGCAGCGTTCGCAGCGTCCTGCGCCGCCTTGGCCGCCGCCTCGGCTGCCGCCTGCGCCGCCTCTGCCGCCCTCGTCGCAGCCCGCGCCGCCTCGGTCGCCTGCTGCAGCGCGGCCTCGGTAGCCGGATTCATCGGCTGCAGCTCCGCGGCACCCGGGAGAGGCTCCTTGGAGTTGGCGCAGCCCATGGCGCACCAGTTCCCCGCGCTGAGCTAAATATTTTGCGCAGCGTCGCGAGCGCTGCGTCGGCCTCGTCTCGCGCCAATTCTCGCGCCCAGAGTTTGAGGGGTCTTACCACAAACGCTAGCGCGAGTTTCGGCGTGCGGTGTTGAAGACGCCGTGGGCAACGTGCTTAACGACCTGACTCTGATCGGCAGTTAGCGCAAGCACACCGCCGCCTACAGCCTCATCGGGCGCATGTGCCCGGGTACTTCGAGTCTGCGTTGTGCCAACAGTCTATATCGCCATTCGTTAGTTAGCTAGTGAAACAGTATGCAAGCCGCATGCTCGGCTATCTTGTTCTTTTCCGGATGTGGCACCCACGCAAGCGACCGAGGCCGCCCTCCGCCGCAGCCGCGCCACGCAAGTGGCAGGCCGCATTAGCCACGTCGGATGCGGAGGACGGCGACCTACCGACGCACGAGTACGAGGCCGATTCGGCCGATGATGCGCTGCCGCCAGAGGACAACGCCGACGGTGCGACGGCGGGCACAGATCTGCTGTCGGACGGAAACGCCGACGGCGACGCCACCGATTTGCTGCCGGAGCTCGCGCGCTGGTGCCGCCGCAGTGTGCGTGAGGGCGGCGCGGCGGCATCGGCCACGCTGTGCGCCATCCGCGACGCGGGCTCGAGCCATCCTCGCCGTGTGCTGCTGGCGCTCAGCGCGACGGCTGCAGGCCGCGCCTTCCTGCAGGGCTGCGCGCGGCAGTACGAGACGGCGCTGAGCGAAGCACCGTCGCCCCGCGAGCGGGCGCGCGTGCTGGCGGCGCTCGGCAGCGTGCACGAGGCTCTGGATGCTCTGCCCGCCGCAGTGAACGCGCTGCGGCGATCGCTCCGCCTGCTCGATGGCGGTGACGAGGCGGTGCCGGCCGAGCTCCCGGCGGACCCGCCCCCGGAGTGCGCGTCGCCGCAGCAGCTGCTGAGTGAGATCGGCGCGACGCTGCGGCCGGGGCCACGCGCCTCGTCTCCTCTGAGAGCAGCCGTGGTGAGCGAGCTCGTTCGCGTGCTGCGCCGGTGGCATGCGCTGCGCGTCGAGGCAGCTTGGCTCCGCCGCTCGCCGGCGCTGCCGGAGGGTGCGACGCTCGACGTGCCACGCGAGTCGGCCTCGCTCTCCGTCGAGGCCTTCCTGGGCTACGCGCGGCGGCGGGTGCCGGTGGTGATGCCGCTGCCCGTGGGCGCCGGACCACCGCAGCCGTGGACACGCGAGCGGCTCAGACGGCTGATCGGCGGCGTCGGCGCGAGTGCGGGGCTGCGCCGGCGCGTGAGCGGCTCGCCAGAGTGGGCCGGCCTCGAGGCGGCGGCGCCGCCAGCTGCTGCCGCGGCCGTGGCGGCCGTGGCGGCGGGCACGACGGTGGGTGGGTGGATCGACGGGATGGAGGCGGCGGCGTGCGAGGCGGAGGCGGAGGCGGCGGGGAGCGAGCCCGCCTACCTCTTCGACTGGTCGCTCGCGCAGCATTGCCCGCAGCTGCTGCGCGACGAGCTGGTGGTGCCGCGCTGGTTTTGCAACGACCTGCTGCAGCGCACGGCGCCGGGCTCTCTGTGGCGCGAGGCGTGGCCGTCGCTCTTCCTTGGGCCGCGCGGGTCGCGATGCGCGCTGCACGTCGACACGGGCGGCACGCACTTTTTCATGATGCTCTTCGAGGGCGAGAAGCGGTGGACGCTCTTCCCGCCAACCGCCGCGCCGCTGCTCCGCCCCTCGTACCGCCACGGCCACGATGCCGCCTTTGGCTGCGACCCGCACGCCGCCGCCGCCTGCACCGGCGCGGCGGAGGAGGAGGCGGACGACGCGGCGCCTCCGCTGCTGCGCCACCTCGATCGTTACGAGGTGACGCTGCGCGCCGGCGAGATTCTCTTCGTGCCGGCTGGCGTGCCGCACGCCGTCACCAACCTCTCGCACACCGCCGCCATCTCGGCCAACTTTGTCCTCGAGGACAACCTCGAGCTGTGCCGCGAGGAGTGCGCCGTCGCCGCCGCCCACGACCCCGAGGCCGCCCGCCTCCTCGCGCAGCTCGACTCGGCGAGCCTCGACGCGCGCATGGATCTGGACGTCGGGCATCAGAGCTGGCGCGAGTTCAAACGCGAGTAGCTTCGGAGTGGCTGCCTGCTGACTGCTTAGGCTGGGCGACTAGGAGCAGACTGACTCAGTCACCCAGTCGCCAAAAGAAACCGTAGCACTTGGTGGTTCAACCCCTCGCTCGAAACTTGAGTCTCGATCAAGCTCAGCTGATAGCGGCCACAGGCGTCCATAGCAGGCCGCGGTCATTCAGACAATGCGCGCCTTCCTCCGCGCGCCGCTGCAGCTCTGCACGCCGCTCCTGCTCGGTCTGCGGCATCCTACCGTCCACCGCGGCGGCACCCGGTGGCTAATGACGGCCGACGGCTTCGTGCCCTCGCGGGAGTCGGCGGATACCATCTTCGCGCTGTCCTCCGGAGCTGGGCGCGCTGGCGTCTCCGTGATCCGCGTCTCGGGTCCGCAGGCGCGCGACGCGATCACGCAGCTCGCGCCCGTGAGCTCTGGCGAGCTTCCGCCGCCGCGCCGCGCCGTGCTGCGATCGCTCGTGCGGCCGCCTGCGGACGGCGACGATGGCGGCGGCGGCGGCGACTCCACGTGGCAGCCGGAGACCATCGACCAGTCGCTCGTGCTGTGGTTCCCAGGTCCACGCTCCTTCACCGGTGAGGACGTCGTCGAGTTTCATACCCACGGCAGCCGCGCGGTCGTCGCGGCGGTGCTCGAGGCGCTGGGCACGGTGCGTGGGCTGCGGCTCGCCGAGGCGGGCGAGTTCACGCGGCAGTCGTTCATGAACGGCAAGATGGAGCTGACGCAGGTGGAGGGGCTCTCCGACCTGATCAACGCGGACACGGAGGAGCAGCGCAAGCAGGCGCTCGCGCAGATGAGCGGCGTGCAGCGGCGCCGGTACGAGGGATGGCGGCAGAGCCTGCTCAAGTCGCTCGCGTACACCGAGGCGCTGATCGACTTTGGCGAGGACGCCGACGACGTGACGGTCGACGCGCTCGGCGTGGCGCGCGCCGACGTGCGCGCGCTCGGCGATCAGCTGCGCGCGCAGCTCTCCGACGGGCGGCGCGGCGAGGTGGTGCGCGAGGGGGTGCGCGTCGCCATCGTGGGGCCGCCCAACGCCGGAAAGTCGACGCTGCTCAACCTGCTCGCGCAGCGCGAGGCGGCGATCGTCTCGCCGATCGCGGGCACGACGCGCGACGTGGTGCGCGTGACGCTGCAGCTGGGCGGCCTGCCCGTCGAGCTCGCCGACACGGCGGGGCTGCGCGAGAAGACCGACGACCCGATCGAGGTCCTCGGCATGCGCCGCGCCGCCGACGAGGCGCGCCGCGCGCACGTGCAGCTGTGGGTGTGCGACGCCGCCGCGCCGCCGCGCAGCCTGCAGCTCTTTGAGGAGAGCACCGCCGCCGCGGGCGACGCCGGCGCGGCGGGGTGGGCGGCGGAGGCGGAGGCGGAGGTGGCTGCGGAGCGCGAGGAGGGGGAGGAGCCGCTGCGGCTGCTCGTCCACAACAAGGTCGACACGCTGGCGGCCGAGGCGCCGCGCCTGGCCGTCGAGGGCCTGCCGGGCGCGCAGCAGTGGTGGGTGTCGTGCACGACGCAGGCGGGCCTTCAGCCCTTCCTCGACGCGCTGAGCGGCCTCGTCGCGACGCGCTACGGCGCCGCCGAGGCGGGCGAGCCGGCGCTCATCACGCGCGCGCGCCACCGCGAGCACGTCGGCGCCGCCCTCGACGCGCTCGACGCCTTCGAGCGGCTCGCGGCGCAGGGCGAGGCCGCGCCGCTCGACCTCGCCGCCGAGGAGCTGCGCACGGCGGCCAACGAGCTGGGGCGCATCAGCGGGAGGGTCGACGTCGAGGAGCTGCTCGACGTCATCTTCAGGGACTTTTGTATCGGGAAGTAGCGCTGCTGAGCTCCTTTGCACGGTACGTGCGGTG
>Ga0209713_10003218_pt1 | contig 10348 bp, 5 predicted proteins | sample ArcOceMetagenome_3_FD_187444 | JGI IMG/M metagenome (GOLD analysis project Ga0209713, IMG submission 187444) | Marine eukaryotic phytoplankton communities from Arctic Ocean - Arctic Ocean- Svalbard ARC20M Metagenome (SPAdes) (version 2) | ecosystem: Environmental > Aquatic > Marine > Oceanic...
GGAGGAGGAGGAGGAGGAGGAGGTCATGGAGGTGGTGGAGGAGGAGGAGGAGGAGAAGGAGGAGGAGGAGGAGGAGGAGGCTGACAAGGAGACCAAGCCGGTGGCTCTCACCGACGCCGAGGAGGGCGAGGACGGCGAGGAGGACTCCAACGCCGCCGAGTCGGAGGGGGAGGACGGGGGCGAGCTGGGCGGCTCGGCCATCGGCAAGCCCGACGGTGACACCACCACCGAGGACGAGTCAAGCGGCGACGACGACTACTCCGATTCGGAGGACGACGACGCCGGATCGGCGCCGGTCAAGGAGAAGGAGACGCGCTCCAAGCGCAAGAAGGCGCACGCGACGCCGACCGGCTCGGACGACGACGGGCTGCCGCTCAGCAGCGAGCCGGCGGTCGATCCGTTGGTGGGCGAGCGCGAGCGCGAGGCCAAGGAGGCGGCCAAGAAGGCGGGGGATGAGGCCAAGGCGGAGCAGGAGCGCATCGAGGAGCAGCAGCGCAAGGCGGAGCGCGTCGCGCAGGCGGAGGCCGAGGCGATCGACAAGCAGGCCGAGGCCGATCTCGAGCGTCAGCAGGCCGAGCTGCAGAAGAAGATCGATGCGGCGCAGAAGCACAAGGAGGAGCGGCAGAAGGCTGCGCGTGAGAAGGCGGAGGCGGCCAAGGCGGAGGCGGCGCTCCGCGCCGAGGCCGACAAGAAGCGCGCTGAGGAGCTGGCGCGGGCCGAGCAGCAGGCGGCCTTCCAGCTCGCCAACTTTGGCGATCTGGCGGCCACGGTCAAGTGCGTGCGCGACGACGACGACATCAAGATGCGCTTCGAGATGGCGAAGGCGCCGCGGGCCAACTGCACCGTCGGCCTCGCCATCTCTACGACGGGCGCGATGGCCAAGCCGGGCAAGACTGACCTCACGTCCAAGACCTCCTACCACCTGCACCAGCTGAATGACTCGGTGGTCACGCAGCTCGAGTCAAACAAGGTGCCCTACCGCCTGCTGTTCGACCGCCCGAAGAACCGGACGGGCAGGCTGCACTTCCGGGTGTTCGCGCTCAAGCCCGGCGCGGTGCTCAACGATCCCAACCCCAAGAAGGGCATGACGCTTGGCGACCTGATGTACGCGACCGCGCCGATCGTGGTCGACGTGCACGATCTCGAGGCTGCGATGCCGCCGGTCAACGAGCCCGAGACGCCTGAGGAGCGCTCCGGGACGCCAATGGAGCTCGGGGGAGCGGCCAACGGCGGCGGCGGCGGCGGCAGCGGCGGCGGCGGCGGCGGCGGCGGTGGCGGCGGCGGCTCCGACACGGAGCAGTCGATTGTGCCGGTGCCGATTGACTGGGGGAGCATGGCGGCAGCGATGATCTGGTGCCCCAAGACGGGAAAGCGCAAGACCGGTGACAGGGAGTCGCTCACGGTCAAGAAAGCCCACCGGGCGAGGGGCTCGCTGACGGCGCTGCTCCACAACATGACGCCCGGCACCTCGGGCGAGAGCTACAACGCGCTGCTTGCGTGCTTCCTGCTCGACCTGTTCGGCATCGCCGAAGGCCAGCAGGACAAGATGCCGCCCGACTTCCCCCGCCATTTCTCCTACGGCTGGTTCAAGAGCGAGTGGGGCGACGAGTACACGGCGCTCCTCGCCATGTTCCTCAAGTGGCTCGACGGCCTGCCGCAGTCGGACGAGCACGAGCTGCGCGCCTCGGTCACCGAGCATCAGGCGCTCTACACGGTGGACAAGGTGCTGCCCGCGAGCCGCCGGGCCGACATCGAGGCGCTCAAGGCGGTGCAGTCCCAGGGCGGCCGCCGCCAGGCCGCCGGCATCCCTTTCCTCGACCCCGACACGATTCTCGCCAAGTACGCCGACGGCTGGGCGCGCCTCGAGCAGCTGGCTCGCAGCATCCGCGACAGCCAGCGCCCGCAGAAGTCCGACGTGGCCACGCCGCACACGCAGGCCTGGGTCACCTCCGACCGCCACGACGTCACCGAGCAAGATGGCAAGCTGACGCGGACGCACGCAGTCAAGCGCAAGAAGATGCCCACGGCGGCGTCCGCGGCGGTGCTGCCGCAGTCGCAGAGCGAGAGCGAGCGCGCGAGCGCCGCCACCGCCACCGCAACTGGCAACTCTGTCGGCGTCACCCAGATGCTCGCCGCTCGGCAGACCGTCGACTACAAGTCCCAGGCCGGCGCGTGGTACCCCGACGTGTTCGACAACGCCAACATCAAGAAGTTCCAGGACATCCTGCAGAAGGGCACCGCCGAGGCTCCCGTCGACGCCAGCACCGCCAAGGAGATCACCATGGACGTGTTCGGCGGCGTCTACCACGTGCGGCTTGCTGTCGCGGCGGACAACTCGCCGTTCGCGGGCAAGATCAATGTGAAGGACCCCAACGAGCTGATGCACGATGCCATTCGCTGCGGCATGGACCGTGGCGGGGCGCTCGACCTGTGGTTCCACGAGCAGCCCTCGCCGGCCAAGCCGTACGTCGACGACACGGACACGGCGGTCCAGGACTGGCGGAGCGGCTTCAATCGCTGGCTCGAGATCCTCGGGGCGGAGCCCAAGCCGCCGCCCAAGGCGCCGCTCGAGTCAGAGCCGGTCGTGATGGGGAACGGCAAGCGCACCCGCGCCGGCCCGGAGCAGCAGTTGGAGGACCTGCGCGCTCACTTCAAGGAGCGCCGTGTGCGCAAGTCCGCGGAGCTGGAGGCCAAGGCCGCGGAGCTGGCGGCCAACGCCGCATCATCGTCGGCGCCGCTGCCGCGGCGTGCCAACACGGGCGTCGTGGAGATGGACGACGACGACGAGCCGACCCCATAATTCGAGACGCGGGCTTGCGCCCTGAGCAGGGCGCCTCACAAGGAGGAGCACTTGATCAACATGTCACTGCGAGCGTGAGCGCCTCTGCTCATGTACGCTCCGAGAACGGTGCGGTGGGGCTGGGGGGTGAAGCTGGGTTGGTCTGGAGAAGCCGAGGCTCCGCAATCTGCCTGAACTGACGAGGTTGCGAAACGCGATGAGGCCACTGGCCCTCATGTTCATGTGATGTCCTCTTGTCCTGTTTGTGTGTGTCGAGTGTCGAGAGAAGTGCCCGGCAACCGAGGCCACTGGCTTTCTTCACGTTTGTGCTGGTGTGCCATAGAGCAAGTGTTCGTTGCCGAACAGAAATGAGCTTTCCTACGCGCACGCCACAATCTAAACTGACCCACTGCTGAAAAGCGCTCACGCTGACTCAGTCTCACGACGGCGGAGAGAGCGCCACGCCCTTGGAAAGGAAGACGTCGGCCCACGCGTCGATCTGCTCGACGAGCGGCTTGAGCTGCGCGCCCGTGGCGATCGCCTCGACCACCCACAGACCGTCCTCGGTATCGTCGAGCGCCGACCAGTCGTCCGCCGCCTTGCTTCGGGTGCAGATCTGGAAGATGGAGATGGAGACGGTCTCGTGGCGGAACCTGCGGCCCCGACGCAGCAGCTCGTGCGTCTGCTCGAAGCGCAGGCTGCCGAGCCACTCGTCCGCGCTGGCTCCGATGGGCATGTGCGTCACGTTGCGCGCCGTGATGCACTGCTCCCCGTCGCGCGCCTTGGCCAGGTGCGAGCTGTTGACGCGATCCGGGCTCTCCACCCGCAGCACCGACGACTCCAGGTCGGAGCTGGGGAAGTCGGTGTAGAGCCGGCACTCGCGCAGCCCCTCGTCCGGCAACGACGAGCGCAGCGTGCGCTCCCAACGCCGCAGCTCACGCTCCGATCCCACACACGTCTTGCGCAGAGTGAGCAGCAGCGGCTTGACCGCGTCGGCGCGGATGGTGCCCAGGCAGAGCGCCTCGCACTGCTGCTGCTCCTGCCAGGTCGGCGGGCGCATGCCCACCGCGGCGTGGAGACCTCCGTCGCGCTTCATTGGGCGATTGGCCATCTCGCAACTGTGGTTAGGTTTTCGGATAGCACTGTGGTACATGTACCTATGCGTGGAATGCGTCTGACATCGCCACCGCGGCTTTTGCCCGCGGGGGAGGGATTTTCGAATCTGGGTTATGGACTGTTTCGTTTGACAGCCTCCGGTGGAGTGCCCAGGTATACATAGGATAGCTCTGAATAAAGTTGTTTTCAACTGAAACTCGATCATCAACAATTTTTTTCGCTGAAACAGTTTTTAGGGCAGCTGGCGAGCGATGACGGGCAGCCCCGGCATGCGCGGCGTCGTCACGGCGGTCGTGCGCAAGTCGTCGAGCGGCGACATGGAGGACGCCATCCTGCAGGACGACAAGAAGATCACGCTGCCCGACGGCTCTCGCTTCCGCGGGCGCGTGATGAACGCCTTGCCGCTGAGCGGCGTCGTGATGCATGCCAACGGCGCACGCTACAAGGGCACCTTCCTGCAGGGCAAGGAAGCCGGCATGGACGACTATTGGTTCCGCCGGCACGGCACCGGCACGCTCACCTTCAAAAACGGCGACGAGTACGAGGGTACGTTTGTCGACGGCGACATCGTGGGCGAGGGCAGGTTCACCGTCGCTGCCGATCGCACCGTCTACTCGGGCTTCTTTGGGCTGCCGACCGACGGCGGCGCCGACGGTGCGAGCGAGGGCGACATCGAGACGGGTGGCGTCCAGCCCGGGCCTGAGCCCAGGCCGCCGCCCGTCCGCTCTGGGCCTGGAGGGCTCGAGTATCGCGGCGTCGAGTCGGCGGCGGGCTTCCGGCCGGTGCCCGCCTCGGAGGCCGAGTTGCCGCCGTCGCCGCCGCTGCTGTACGAGAACGAGTGGCTGCTGACGGGCGAGGGCGAGGTCACGTGGCCGCCGACGATGCCGCAGCGCCACGGCGTGAGCGCACCCGAGGGCGTGCAACCGGGTGGCGCCGCGGGGCTCGGCGGCCGCACGTTCCAGGGCAGCTTCCACCGCGGCGTGCCCGTCGGTGACCGCGGCACGCTGCAGATCGACTTCAGCCACGCGGCGCTCGAGGCGGCGGACGCCATCGACGAGGCGTTTGGCCGCGCGGCGCGGGGCGGCTTCGGCGTGAGCTTCGTGGGCGGGCTCGCCGGCCTGGGCGAGGCCACGTACGAGGGGCCGCTCTCGCCGCGCGGCCACCCGCACGGCCGCGGCGAGGTCGTGTGGGCGGGCGGCCACGCGGTCATGGAGTTTGTCGAGGGGGTGCCGCACGGCGAGACCAACGAGGTCCACGGCGGCGCGTCGCACCGGGGCGACGGCACGCTGCACGACGGCCCGTCACAATTCATAGAAGGGCGCGTGCCCCCCTCGCGTTTGCACTCCACTCGCGACACTCCTCTCTCCCGCTCTCTTGCTCTTTGCCCCATTCAGGTACGTTGGCCCGATGGTGCGTGGCATGCGGCACGGCCGCGCCTCGGCCACGCTCGAGGACGGCGACCGCTACGAGGGCGACTTTGAGCACGACGCCCTTTGTGGGTGCGGCGTGATGCGGAGCGGCGACGGCACTTGGTACGCGGGCGGCTTTCTGCACGGGCAGCGCCACGGCCGCGGCACGATGCAGCTGGCGGGCGGCGCCGCGTTCGACGGCTTCTTTCGCGCGGGGAGGCGCCACGGCCGCGGCGTGACCATCGGCGCCAACGGCGAGCGGCTCGAGGCGCGCTACGCCGCCGACAGGCTGCACGGGCCGTCGCGCTACTTTTACGAGCGGCCGCTGCGGCGCGGCACTTGGTGCGCGAGCGGAGCGCCGCTGCTCGCCGTCTTCTCCGACGCGGACCGGCCCGTCCGCCTCACGCTGCGCGCGACGCCCGCGTGGGTCCTCGACGAGCGGCGCAGCGTCGACGCCAAGCGACGCACGCCAGACGTCGGCGCGGCGGTGCGAGCCGTCGAGGGCGGCGGAGGCCGCGTCTCGCTCGCGCTGCGCGTGCGGCGACCGCCCGACGGCGCCGTCGGCGCCTTCGTCGTCGCGCAGACGACGACGCCGCCGCCCGACGCCGACCCCGCCACGCCCCCCACCGTGCGAATCTCCCTCGAGCTCTTCGCGGTCGCGGCCGCCACCGCCGACAGGTCGGGATCGTGCGGCTGGGGCTGCGGCGCGGCGGTGAGTGCGGCGCCGCTCCTCGACTGGGAGCCGTTCGAGGTGGAGGATCACGACGCTGATCTGCAGCGGCGGACGCGGAGCGAGCGGCGCCTAGAATTCCTGGATCATTAAAAACATCAAATCTCAGATCACGATGTAGGAACAGACACGTACAACCAAATCAAGACACGCCCGTTCACATCAATTGCCTCGAGATCGTCCTTCCTCGATAGCCACTCGACTACAAGTTGGCAACACGCGCGCAGGGCATCTCAGAGAAGGCCCCGCCGCTCTAAAACTCGTCGAAGGAGGAGGGCCGCCCAACGCACCCCTCCACGCCGATTCGAGCACGGCAAGGAGCCTACTCCACGGGGATTGGGGTCGGCGTCGGGAGGGCGTCCTCGCCCTCGTCGCCGTCGTCGCCCGAGAGGAGCCACGAGAACCACGGCAGCACAAAGACGAAGCAGAAGAGCGCGGCCGCGCCGGCGATCATCAGCTGCAGCTTGTACTCGCGGCACTGCTGCAAGCGCCGCTCGCTGCGCGCGTTGCCGTAGAACTGCTTGGCCGCGTCGGTCGTCGTGCTCACCTTGCCTCTCAAGTCGTCGAGCTGGTCCTGGTTGCGCAGCATCGCGTTGACGTTGTCCTGCATGACACCGTGCACCGAGTCGACCTCCGACTGCAGGTTGCGCAGCTTGTCCTTGCTCGCCGTGTCCTCGTACGTCGCGCACACGCGCTCCATGAGCTGCGTCACCTTGCCGCCGAGGTGCGCCCGCTGCAGCCCGGTCGCCGCGGCCACCTCGACCGAGAGCATGCTGGGCCCGCACTCGCGCAGCAGCTCCGCGGCGAGCTGCGCCAGCAGCCCCTCCGGACCCGACTCGGCGTCACCGACGGGAGGCGGGAAGATCATGCGCCGGGGATAGCTCTTGGCCGTGATCGCGAGCACCAGCATGAAGCCGGAGCCCGTGGACCCCGACGCCACGAGGCAGTGCACCGAGAAGGGGTCGGCGCTCGAGTCGTCGACCGTCATGCTGCGCTCGGCTAGCGCGCGCTCCTGGAACTTCTTGGACCCCACGAGCTTGTCCAGGAAGGCCGTCAGCCGCTCGCCGGGCTGCCCGGGAACCCGGCAGTGCAGCGTAATTGCCGCCGAGCCTGCGCACGGGGGAGGGACGCTGAGCGCGTGCAGACAGGTGGGGGGTGGGGCGGTCGGCGGCGGGCGCACCGCTGACGACGCGCGCGATCGCGCAGGCCCGCACGTTGAGGGTCATCGCGGCACCCGCCACCGCCGGCGATGCAGCTGCAGCCAAACCCCCCGCTGTCTGTCTGTGTCCGCGGACTCGATCAGCATCAAGGAGATCATGGCCAAGCCCGTGCTGAAGGCGATGCTCGAGAAGCTGGAGCCGATGGCGATGATGGAGGAGAACGGCGAGCGTGCGGCGTCCATCGCCATGGCGCTGCTGGAGAAGCGCGCATCGGAGGGCCCGCTCGCCGTCGAGCTCGTCGAGGCCGAGGGCGTCAAGATCATCGTGCAGACCTCGGTGCTGCACCCGCTGCCAGCGCTGCGGAAGCAGGCGACCGCGGTTATCGGAGCGTGCCTTGCCGAGCAGCAGCCGAGCTTCGTCGAGGCGGCCCTGCAGTGTAGGGTACCGATGGCGCTGCTGCGCCTGCTCAACGAGGAGGACCGCCGTGTCAAGCCCAAGGAGGAGAAGGAGTCCGAGGCAAAACCAGAAGCAGTCGACCCCGACCTGCCAATCCGACGTGTCGCCATCGTGGCGCTCAAGAACCTCATGGCCGGCGACGGTGTCCCCGAGAAGATCCTCAAGATCGACGAGACCTTTGCGCCAAACCTGCTGAAGGCCGGTGGCAACGCCGACGCGACGAATCGGCTGGGTGCGCTGACGCTCGCGCTCTCGCTCGCGCGCGAGGAGCGCTTCAATGCGGCCGTGCAGGGAGCTGCGGAGCAGGACGCCGCGGCCGCGGTCGAGATGCTCATGCGCGCGATATGCTTGGACGAGGGGTCGGGGGCGGCCGAGGCGAGCGACGCGGCCGTCCAGCTCACGCTGGCTCTGCGTTCGTCGACGGCGCTGCGCGACGAGCTGGTCCAGGCAGATGCGTACGCCACGTTTGGTGAGCTGCTGGCGCGCGAGGAGCCACCGCTCGAGGCCGAGCGTGCGGGCCGGCTCAAGGAGTTGTGCAGCTGGTTGGCGCCGCCGGCCGCCGCGTAGTGCGTGTAGTAGCGTCGTCGTCTGGAGTTTCTCAAGCGTCGTGAACTTACGTTTTCGTTCACCCTGTACACTGTCGGCGGGGAGGGGGAGGGCTGCAGGGGTGGCGTCAGCGAGCGAGAGCATCGCCGCGTGTTGGGGCGGCGGCGTGTCTCTGTGTGTGTCCCCCTTGTCGGCTATCCATCTATCTATCTGTGTGTCGGCCCCGCTTCGTGTTTTGTGTGTGTCGGGGTGAGGAGAGAGAGGCTTTAGATACTTTAGATACTTTAGATCATTGCTGTCTCTGGCCGCTTCGTGTTATGACCCCGCCCCGCGAGAACTTCGCCAAGTCAGTGTCGCCCAAGCGAGCCAGACGAGCCGGCTGCGGCGCCGTCACCAGCAGCAACCATGTTCTCTGGCGGCCGCGGCAGCCTCGCACAGCAAGCCTATGACATGTTCGTGCCGGACAGGTGCGCGCGCGCCACTCCGCGAGGCTAACGTGGGCTAAGAGGCCCGCGCGCGCCACCCTCCAACCACACCACTGCCCCGCGTCACGCAGGCGCTTCGCCATCCTCTTGGGCATCGGCACTGTCGTGAGCATGTGCATGGCGTACAAAGATGCGATGGCCGACATGAAGCCTGCCGACCCGACGTTGCCACCCGACGCGGTGAGGAGACTCCAGGACGGTCGCATCCAGTACAGAGACGGCTCCATAAGAAAGCCACGAGCTGATGCGCGTGTGGATTAAGAAATTCTCCAAAACACAACACAACCCAAGCACTCCAGACACAACACTAACAGACACGGCGCTGCTTTCAGCTGCCGTCGACCGAGCCTAAGGCCCTAAGCCCTCGTCATCCCATGCCCGTGCCGCGAGACGCCCCCATGCCATGCCGGTGTGTCGTGTCGGGGTCCCTCGCCAAATAGCCGTCGTCCGCCCGCTCCGGTTCGGCGTACAATTCGGAGCGCCGCGCTGTTATGATGAGGAGGGCGGCGGCAGCGGCGCGGGCGCCACGTCGCGCTCGAGCTCCGTCACGGTGGCCGCGAGCCCCCTGATCTCGGCGTGCAGCCTCTCGACGCTCTTGGCGAGCGTGTGGTACGCGACCGCCGCGTCGGCGGCGCGCGGCGGCCACGTCTTCGACGCGGCCACCTTGCCGGACTTGATGTTCTTGCGCGCGCGGAACATGCGCTGCAGCCGCATCACGGCGCGCTGCTCGGTGGTCATCCACACGAGCTGCAGCCGCGAGAGCATCTCGGACGCCTCGGCGTCGATGGCCGCCGCCTCGCCCGCCGCCTTGGCGTCGTCGACCTCCTGCTGCTCAAACCACGCGGCCACCTGCTGCCGCGTGCGCGCGCGCGCCTCCTCGCGCGGCGTGATGGCGTGCGCGTTGTCCTGGCGGTTCTGGCAGTAGGACGCGAACATGTCGAGCGAGATGAGCGACGCGCCGGCGCCCGCCATCGCCGTGATGAGCTCGTCGGCCGACGGCGGCTCGTTGTCCGAGCCGGCGACGAGCTTGATGAAGCCGGGGTTGTCGCGCAGCGCGACGCGCAGCTCCTCGACGGAGAGCGACGCGTCGCCGTCGGTGTCGGCCTCCATGAAGGACGAGTACAGGAAGGCGACGAGGTCCATGTGGTAGAACTCGGGCGGCGCGCCGACGCAGGCCTCGTCGCCGTGCGAGTGGATGTGCGTGATCGGCACGACCTCCGCGCCGCCGTCGCGGTCGGCGGCGTTGGAGACGGACGACGAGCCACGCATCCGCCGCGAGTCGAGGCGCTCCTCGCTCACGACCTCGTACGTGGTCACGAAGCCGCGCACGTGGCAGAGCAGGTACTCGCCGTCGCCCTCCGTGGGCGGCGGCTTGCCCTCGGCGGCGCGCTCGGCCTCGCCGGGCAGCCGCGCCTTGATGAAGCGGCGAGACGCGCCGTCCGCGACGTTGAAGTCGGGCTCGAGCTGCCCCACCAGCTCGCGCGCCGGCCCCACGCCCGGCTCGAGGTCGTACGCGATGAGCGCGCCGTCCTGCAGCACGCCGTGCACGCGCGCGCCGCCGTCCGCGAGCAGCTGCACCTCCGAGACGGCCGTGCCACGGTTGTCGCCCGCCGACATGTCCGAGTACGACGTGTCGGCCTGTCGCGTCGCGCACGGAGGTGGGTGGG
>Ga0209713_10003219_pt1 | contig 10347 bp, 8 predicted proteins | sample ArcOceMetagenome_3_FD_187444 | JGI IMG/M metagenome (GOLD analysis project Ga0209713, IMG submission 187444) | Marine eukaryotic phytoplankton communities from Arctic Ocean - Arctic Ocean- Svalbard ARC20M Metagenome (SPAdes) (version 2) | ecosystem: Environmental > Aquatic > Marine > Oceanic...
CCCTCCCCGCCCCCACCCTCCCCCCCGCCATCGCCACCACCGCCCTCGCCGCCGCCTCCTGCTCCACCACCCTCACCACCACCGCCCTCGCCACCGCCTCCAGCACCACCACCCTCACCACCTCCACCATCGCCACCGCCTTCTTCTCCACCTTTGCCTCCTCCACCACCGCGCACGCCGCCACCGCCCGCACCGCCACCACCCTCGCCACCGCCTTCCCCGCCGCCACCTTCGCCTCCCCCGCCATCACCGCCTCCGCCAACTCCGCCGCCACCGTCTCCACCGCCGCCCACCCCGCCGCCACCTTTTCCTCCTGATAAGGCGCCGTTGCCACCACCCCCTCCACCGTCACCTCCTCCACCCTCGCCACCGCCGCCCGCGCCGCCACCAGCACCGCCGCCTTCTCCCCCGCCCTCACCACCGCCGCCCTCGCCACCGCCACCCTCACCGCCGCCGCCCTCACCACCTCCATTCCCACCCAACACCGCGCCTCAGCCTCCTCCACCCTCGCCACCACCCCCGTCACCCCCGCCGCCGTCGCCCCCAGCCCCGGTGCCGCCGCCTCCGTCGCCTCCTCCGCCATCGCCCCCTCCGTATCCACCGGACACTGCTCCAAGGCCGCCGCCGTTCCCGCCTCCTCCTTCTCCTCCGCCGTCGCGCCCGCCGCCGCCTTCTCCGCCACCCACACCGCCCCCAGCTCCTCCACCGCCCTCTCCGCCGCCAAAGCCTCCACCAGCCCCTCCAGAGGGTGCGCCTCGCCCTCCCCCTCCTTCGCCGCCGCCACCGTCGCCGCCGCCTGAGACGCCGCCGCCATTGCCGCCGCCTCCATCGCCGCCGCCGCCGTCACCGCCTCCACCCTCGCCTCCGCCCTCACATCCCCCGTTCCCTCCAGACAATGCTCCCAACCCGCCGCCACCGCCTCCATCGCCGCCTCCACCCTCACCGCCGCCACCCAATCCGCCTCCCTGCCCGCCTTCTTCGGCGCCGCATCCACCGCCACCTATGCCACCGCCTCCCTCCCCACCGACTCCTAATCCTCCGCCGCCATCGCCACCGCCCGTGCCGCCGCCACCTTCACCACCGCCGCCCTCGCCGCCACCCATGCCGCCTGGCTTGGCTCCACGCCCTCCACCGCCTTCGCCGCCGCCGCCGTCGCCCCCGCCCCCCGCCCCGCCACCGCCATCGCCGCCGCCATCACCGCCGCCGCCAGCGATTCCTCCATCTATCCCGCCGCCGTCGCCGCCTCCGCCGTCGCCGCCTCCGCCGTGGCAACCCGAACAGGCTTGCCCGTCGATTTCCATCTGGTCGGGCTTCCCTGAAACCAATGGCGTGTACGTCCTCACGCAATGGTCTAATTTCTCCGGGCGTGCCTTTTATTACGAAGGCCCAGGTGACGCCAAGCTCTTCTACCACGGTGAGTATGACGAGGCAAACCCAGCACACCGTGGCTGGTACGTTACCCAGGGCGGTCACACTCGCTACTTCCTGAACTGGGACGCGCACGTCAACGAGCTCATCCAAGCCTCACATCTCGGAACTGGAGTCAATGGCGCGGGAGAGCTGTCCTGGGTAAGGCCCTGCATCAACACCGGCTGGATCTGGGGATGTCAAAGTGCCACCACGCCAATCGTCGTCTCATGCAATGAGTTCCCGCCGCCGTCTCCGCCTCCGCCGTCACCACCACCGCCGTCGCCACCGGATCTGGCGCCGACACCGCCACCGTCGATTCCGCCTGTGCCTCCGCCGCCGTCTCCACCGCCAGCCCCGCCGCCTTCTCCACCGCCGCCATCGCCACCACCCTTGCCGCCGCCACCGTCGCCGCCGCCACCGTCGCCTCCACCGCCGTCGCCGCCGCCGTCACACCCCCCCTTCCCTCCTGAGAATGCTCCGAGGCCGCCGCCACTGCCGCCACCGTCCCCACCGCCGTCCCCACCACCGTCGCCACCACCGGTGCCACCGCCGTCGCCCCCGCCCTCTCCCCCTCCTCCGTCGCCTCCTCCTTGTCCGCCGGGGCTAGCGCCGCTTCCGCCGCCACCGTCTCCTCCCCCACCGTCGCCCCCTCCGCCGTCTCCACCGCCAATTCCACCACTTTCCCCACCTCTGCCTCCCGCGCCACCGGCGCTGCCGCCTTCATTCCCTTCGCCACTCCCACCCCCGTATCCGCCAAGCAACCCGAACGTGACGGTCGAAGAAGAGATCGAGCTTACCGCGTCGTGCTCTTACGTGTACGGATACGGCGACTGCAGAGAGTCGAACTACTGCTGGGGGCGTGGAAACTGCTCAGACATGGGACTCTGTGACTGCCTCCCCGGCTACTCCGGAATGGACTGCTCGATCGAGGTGCCTTGCATGTACTGGTCGGAAACCAACAACTCGTGGAGCTCGGAGGGCTGCTATTTTGTGCCGCCACCAGGTCCCCCGGATGGGCTGCTCCACTGCGAGTGTGACCACCTGACCGACTTTGGCGGAATCGGTATCCCCACTTCGCCCGCTGACCTGCTCGCTGAGCTCACTTCGATCAACTTCGTGACCTTCTCTCTCGATGACATGGCCAACGCACTGGCAAGCTTCTCGTTCGCCGCCAACCCTGCCGCCTTCCTGCTCGTGACAATCGTGACCTTCCTTAACATTGCCTCCGTGATCTTTGCCAATTTCCGCTTACACCGTCGAATTCTCATGAAAGCTCGCGAGATGCGAGCCGCGCGCAGGGCAAAGCGAGCCGAAAACAAGTCCAAGGTCGCAAAGTCGAAGACCAAGTTCCGAAAGGGCAAGGACATGCCTAAGGAGAAAGCCGACGAGCTCGAGAAGACCAAGAAGCCCGGGCTGGCCACTCCTGCCCCGCTCAAGCCAAAGACGGAAGCCGAGTTCCTCGCCGCCGCCCGCGCAAATGTCGCGGCTGGTGCCGTGGCGGGCGTCGGCCCAGCTGTGGGAGTGCGGGTGCATGATCCACCGGCCACGCCGACAACCCCGCTCCGAAAGGATGCCGGCCCCGTGGAGGGGACGCCTCGCACCGGCAAGGGCAAGGCAAAGGCGAAGCAGGAGGACAAGCTCTCCCTGAAACGCAAGGGCAAGGTTGACGAGGACGAGGTCACGCCACGCAAGCAAACGCCACGTGAGGAGAAGGACGAGCTCGAGAAGGACGAGGAAGGTGAGGGCGAGGGCGAGGAGGAGGAGTACGACCCCGCAAGCGTCAATGAGAACGCGCTGCAGTCGCGGCTTCGCCTCAACTGGAGTGAGGCGCCTGCGTATCCAGCGCTTCCCGAGCCCAAGATGTCGCCGCGTGTGGAGTCGACAGCCCTCGCCATCCCCGAGCCACCGCAGCTGACGTCGGCCGCCATGCGAGCGCGCGAGCTGCGTGCAAAGTACGCGCAGCAGCGCTCAGGCATGGACCGATTCCGCCTGGCGACGTTGAGCGCGGAGGGTGGCGAGGCCGAGTCAGGCACGATCAATCGCGGCGCGCTGCAGGATCGGATCTCAGCTGTACAGCTCGAGCGGCCCGTCGACACCTCTGGCTCGATGCTGCAGGACCGTGTCCCAATGTTGACGTACGAGGACTCGGCGCCCAGGCCTGGAGCCAAGACGCCCAGATCGGCAAGGCAGGTGCAGCGTGGCGTGAGCGACATCTCAAAGGCGCGCAGCGACACCGCGGTCGCGAAGCACCTCGCGCGCATTCGCGGGCAGACTGCGGGGAGCGGGCTGACTCTCCAGCTCTCGGAGCAGGAGCGACTGGTGCTGGCAGCGCGTCGTCGTGCACTACTGCGCACCGGTCAGGGCGAAGCTCTGGCCAACTTTGCCGCCCGGCAAGATCGCATCTCAGCTCCGCCCGCAGGTGCCGGCGCGTCGCCGCCCTCGTCGCAGCCTGGGTCCGCTCGACTCCCACCGTCGCCGCCGGCATCGCCGCCGGAGCAGCCGGAGCCGGAGCCAGCGACTGGGAAGACGGTGGCGGGGGCCAAACAAGACCGGCTATCTGCATCAATGCTCGCATCGTCGTCGCTGAAGCCCCCCACCGCGAGCACGACGCCGTCATCTGGCAAGGCGCCTCTCAGGGTGTGCAAACTGACCAAGGGCAGCTCGACCGTCGGCAGCTCGGCCCTCGCCTTGCAGCGCCCAGCGGAAAGTCCCGACTCGGTGCGGGCGCGCTCGACAGCGTGCTTCTCGACGCCGACCAGCAAGGAGTCGCTGGCTCTCGTCAAGATGATGAACAAGGAGAAGCGCACGAAGCGCATCGAGGCCGGTCTGCCGCCAGAGGAGCCTCCCCCGCCAGAGGAGAAACCTGCACCGGTGGGCGGCGGCCTTGCTGCACTGATGGCGGCACGCCGTCAGGCCGAAGGCGGTGCTGGCCTCGGTGCGGGCGGCGGCAAGGGCCTGGCTGCACTGATGGGTGCGGCCGACGACGCGACGAGCGGCAAGAAGGCCGCAGGTTTCAACTGGAAGTGCGGCGCGGCGGCCGCAACGGCCAACAAGTCGCTTGCGCATCTGGTCAAGGCGGCGCAGGAGGAACAGAAGCGCCAGGAGCGCACCCGCGCCGCCAAGGTCCTGCTCAAGATCAAGGGCGCTGCCCAAGAGAGGGGGCAGGCGCTCCTTAATCCCGCGGCCTCCGCCTTCAAGGGGCAGATGGAGGCTGGCGCCGTGAAGCGCCGGAGGATGTCGAAGGCGGCCAAGGAGGGCCGCTTCCTGGATGTGGGCAAGGAGATTGTGGGCCCACCCGCCAAGTACGTCAAACGCAAGACCAAGGAGTTCTGGAGCGGCCTGCGCTCCGACCACGCGATCATTTCCTTCCTGTACCCGCACGACGAGGAGACCGAGGTCATATCGGACCCTCAGGTGGCGCAGATCTTCTGGAACATGCTGATGATGGAGAACATGGTGCTCGCGCTCCTGTCCGATAACGACGAGGGCCCACTCATCTCGATCAAGATGATCATCCTCGCCATGATCGCTGCCGGCATGTGCGTGGCCGCTGGCATGTTCTGTCGCCTTGTCTTCCGATGGGGAAACAAGGGCAAGCGCTTCAAGAAGCGAACCAAGGAGAAGAAGGCTGCAATCAAGGACCTCTACGGTGACTCGGGTACAGCGGATGCAGCTGGGAAGGCCTCCATGATTGACGGCCTCTCTGATGCCGAGCGCATGAAGATCGCGTTTAAGAAGGCCAGGGAGGCCAAGAAGGTCAAGAGGTCGTGGCGCGAGATTCGCGACACCGCGCGCATCTGCATCGCGTGGTTCATCAACATCGCCTTCTACCTCGCCGTGACGATGATCGTGATCACGTACGCGATGATGTTCGGAAAGGAGGAGACCAAGGCCTGGCTGATGTCGTGGGTTCTCGCCTCGGGCAACGCCTGGCTCGTCATGGAGCCCTTCGAGGTGCTCGTGCTCGTGATGCTCCCCTTCCTCTTCGAAAACGACACGGTGCAGAGCTGCAAGGAGAACGCAAAGGAGCTCGGCCTCATCTGAGTCTCCTCTTCGAAACTTGCGCTCCACCGAAAGACAAGATCCCATCAAATTTTACCCCCGTGGCCACCAAGATCGGCACGGCAATGCTATTTTCTTTCCAGCACTATTCAAAGAGCATGACAACATGCACGATGGCCTTTTTAGGACTAGGGTGTCGCATCATCAGGGTAGGAGTCCAGCTAGCTCAGGGGTTCGAATTGTGTGCTTCCCTCAGCGGGGCTGTTCAGTATACAGTACAAGAGCACTGTCATCCTTTTGCGAGTAAGGGACCAACTGCAAACACACTCACATCTCTGGAAAGTTCTCCCTTTCAGTGACAGTGTATCCCTCTCAGCGCATGCGCTCACCGTCCCATGCCCAGGATGCCACCTCCGAGATGAGCATCAGCAGGGCACGGGCAGCAGCCAGCAGGACCGGCAAGGGTAGCAAGGGCGTCTGCGGATTTTTCCATGCGGTCGAACGCGCGACGTCACTCCATGTCCTGCGCACCGCCACTGCGGCCCCACTCGCCCCCCCAAAGGTGGCGGCCTCCATCCAGAGGAGCGCCGCAGGCGGCCCGCGCTCGTCAGGGGGCGGCGCTGCGCAGCACCCCCGCGAGCACCTGCACCGAGCTCGACTTGTGGCGGGAAGCGCGCTGCAGCAGCCGCATGCGCGCGCGCATCCAGAGGAGCTTGGCGGGCGGCAGCGGCTGCTCGAGCTGCCCCGCCGAGTAGAGGAGCGACTGCAGCCCCTGCACCCACAGCAGCGCCGACTCGTCGCGCGCGCCAACGTAGAAGTGGTCGCCGCCCTCGGGCGCGACGCCGTCGGTCGAGCCGCCCTCGAGCGAGAAGCAGCGCCACGGCGTCTGTGCGTACTGCGGCGGCGCAACGGGAGGGGCGGGTGGCGGGGGGGGAGGGGGGTGGAGGCGATGGGAGAATAGTGTGCGGGACGGGCGTGGGTGGGGGAGGACGAGAGAGAGAGAGAGAGAGAGAGAGAGAGAGAGAGAGAGAGAGAGAGACGGGCTCGGCGCGCGTGCGTGCGGTGACGACGGCCCCCGCACGCACCTGGAGCGAGCGCGCGGCGGGGTGGCTCGATTGGCCGAAGGCGATCTTGCGCAGCGCGGCGAGGTCGATCTCGTAGAGCGGCGTTGACGCGGCCGTGCGCCGCCACGCGAAGACGCACATCCGGTTCTGGTCCTTGGAGAGCTCGAGCCACACCTCGCGCGCGAGCGAGCGCTCGTCGAGCTCCGAGAACTTCTCGCCCGCGAGCATCCGCTGCAGCAGCCGGACCGGCCGCGACTCGTCGCGCGTCGCGCGCAGCGAGAGGCGCAGCCGGCGCGTCTCCTCGCGCGCCTGCTCGAGCTTCTCGCGGCTCTTTGCCAGCGCATTCGGGTCGTACATCGGGTCGTAGGCCTCCTGGGCGCGGGCGGGCGGGCGGGGGAGCAGGCGTCAGGCTGTGGATCCGTGCACCGCCCGCGGCGACGTGGCAGGGTGGGCTCAGGAGACTCATGCGACGCCGCCGCGACGCTGTCTCGCTGGCCGCCGCCTCGCTGGCCGCCGCCTCGTGGCCGTGCGCCACCTGCTGCCGGCTCTTGCTTCGCGGCTTGCGCTCGAGGAGGGCGGGCAGAAACATCAGGAGGAGCGGGACGAGCAGGAGCAGCAGGAGCAGTGGCAGACTGTACGCGGAGTCGCCGAGCAGACCGACCGGCGGCATCAAACGCACCTGCACGACGAGGGAGGCGTTGCCTGCGTCGCGAGCAGCGACACGGGCCGGAGGCTGGGAGGCACGAGGCGGCGGTCGCGCACCTGCTCGCCGCCCGACGCGCACAGCCCAAACTTGGCGCTGTTTCCGTTGCCGCGGCCGATGCAGCGCACGCAGAAGCGGTCCGTGCACAGCCGCGTGACGGCGCCCCTGGTGCCGTCCTTTGCGCGCAGCTTGCTCGCGCCGCTGATGAGGCTCAGCTCGCCGTCCTTGAGAGCCGGCTCCCACACCATGCTCGCCGTGCACGGCGCGAAGCGGAGCGGTGAGGTGGTGAGGCAGAGGCCGTCGGCCGACGACCGCAGAGAGGTGGCCATGCCGGTGGCGAGGCTATTCTCCGCAATTGTCCACTTGGGTATGCAAACCAGCGCACGCCCACCTAGGCAGAGGAAGGACAACAGCCCAGCAGGGATTGGGATCTTTGCCGCAAAGACGGCAGGAAGCACACTTTAGATATTTCATTTTTTACTCTGCCTCAACTGCTGGCTGGCAATCAACACAGCTGTTCTCTCCCGCGTTTTCTTTCTTTCCGAACCAGCTGTGTAAAAACAGCGCACGTACCGCTGGAAGCTAATTACGCGGAGCTCATCGTAGTCGTCATGCTCGCTGCCTCGTCCATGCTCTCCTCGGCCTTCGCGCCGGCCACCGGCCTCGCGGCGGCGCCGCAGCTGCGCGCGGGCGCCGTGCGCATGGAGTCGCAGGCCGACCTCGACGTGCTCGCCGGCAAGCTCACCCCGTTCACCGGCGGCGCCTGGGACCCGCTGCAGCTGGCCACCTATGAGTTCTGGGACAACACGAACGAGGAGACGATCGGCTGGCTGCGCCACGCCGAGATCAAGCACGGCCGCGTCGCGATGGCCGGCTTCGTCGGCTACTGCATCCAGGCTAATGGCATCAAGTTTCCGTGGGAGCCGTTCGCTTCGATCACGGCGACCACGCCGCCCGAGCAGTGGGACGCGCTGCCGGAGGCGGCCAAGTGGCAGATCATCCTTGGCGTCGGCTTCCTGGAGTGGTGGTCGGAGATTCGCCTCGACGGCACCCCGCACTACATGAAGGGCGGCAAGCCCGGATACATGCCCGCGTTCGACTCGGCGCCCGACAAGCTGCCCCACTGGGTCGGCCTCAACCTGTGGGACCCGTTCAAGTTCACGGCGAAGCTGACGCCGGAGAAGAAGGCGGAGAAGCTGCTGGCGGAGGTGAACAATGGCCGCCTCGCGATGATCGGCCTCTTTGGCTTCGTGTCGGAGGCCAAGATCCCGGGGTCGGTGCCGTTCCTCAAGGGCGTCATCCCGGCGTACGCGGGCGACTTCATGGCGCCGTTCGAGGGCAACTTCGGCTTCGGCCCCTAGAGGCCCTGCATATGCGCGGCGACGAGGGAGGGCGCTGTGTTTTGAGCGAGGCCGGAGCGAGCTTGGGTCCCCCAGCGGCAGGGTTGCAGGGTGCGCCCGCGCATTTGTGCGTTCGTCGTGGGCGGGTGACCTAAGATCCTTTTGGTAGCGACGCTCCACCCAACATAGACACCCTGGAGACTCTGCTGAACTGTTGAAAGACAGGATAGTACAGGTGCTCGCCCGCGGCGGCAGGGGCACACAGGGTGTCTCTCAAGACTCAACGCTAGAGGCGGGCCGAGACGTGCCTGCCGCGCGCGGCCATCTGGTGCAGCGCCGTGTTCTGCCGCTGCAAGCTCGCCTCGCCGTCGACACGCACGCCGCCCGTCTGCCGCTCGGCCGCCTTTCGGTCGGCCGCGGCGGCGCGCTTGCTGCTGCCGCCGCCGGGCAACGCCGCGGCCGCGTCGGCGGGAGGCGCGTTGCTAAACTGCACTCGCGCCGCTCCGCTCGCACTCGGCTCGCCTGATATCGAGCTGAACGACGATTTCTGCCGGTGCGGCGGCGCCGCGCACAGCGGCCCGTCGGCAAACTCGGGCGGCGACGGTCCGCCGTCGGTGAGCGGGCCGTAGCCGGTCTGGCTGTGCGACGGGAGCGAGCGAGGCGAGTTGGAGCGGGGCGTGCTCCGGTCGCCGCTCAACTCGGTGCCCTCCAACTCGTCGGAGGCGGCGCATGAGCGCCCTCCTCCTCCTCCTCCTCCTCCTCCTCCTCCGCTCTTGCTGCTCGCGCCCCCCCGCACGGCCGACGGCGTGCCGCTGCGGGAGGCGGCGGCGCTGCCCCCGTCGCCGTCGCCGTCGCGGTCGCGGGGGGAGACGGCGCCGGCGCTCGGCACGCTGTCGCGCCGCGGACCGCACGAGAAGCGCGCCACGTTGCCCAGCTACACACACACGGAGGGGGAGAGGCTCGAGGGGGTGAGAGGGGTGGGGGAATGTGGGCAGCAGCTGGTGGGTGAGGGAGGGAGGGTGTGGGGGAGGGGGCGAGTCGGACGGGCGTGTGCCCTCGGCGCGCCTCGGGGCACGCTGATGGGGTCGTGGCGCAGACGGGGGATGGGGGACGGGGAGGGGGGGGTGAGGAGGGCGAGGGCGAGGGCGAGGGGGGCGACGCGCCTTCCGCCATCGCGCGACGGCCTCGCGGCCGGGCGTGGCCTTGCCGTCGGACATGTTGGCGCAGCTCGACGCGCGCCGCGTCGAGCGCGGGGCGGCTTTGTCGCCCCCCTCGACGCGCACGCTCTCGACGTTCTCGAGGGACGCGTGGCGCGACCCGTCGCCGTTGGTGCGGCCCGAGTCGCCGCCGCCGCCGCCGCGCCCGTCGGAGCGGGGGCTCGTGTCGCCCTGCCTCCTCGTGTTGCCGAGGCGGTCGAGGCCCTCTCTCACCGAGCCGCCGATCTGCGAGCGACGCTGCTTGGCCTGCTGCTTGGCCTGCTCCTCCCACGCGTCGACGCGCCGCTTCATCTTCTTGATGTGGATCATCATCACCTCGACCGTGTTGGTGCCCACCTCCGAGTGGTCCCCATCGGGCGGCTGCCCCTCCTGCGACGACGAGAATGACTCGGCGCGCGACGGCCGCTCCTCCTCGCCGCTGCCGCCGCCGCCGCCGCCGTCCGCGCCCCCCGCGCCGCCGCCCTGCGTGCGGCGGCTGGTGCCCTTTCCGCTCGGTCCTGCCTTGGTGCCGATGCCGCCCCTGACGGCGTTCTTGACGCGCTCCTCCTCGCCCTCTGGGTCGGTGAGCAGCCGCCACACCGGCCCCCCAAGCAGCGAGATCTGCCAGTACG
>Ga0209713_10003221_pt1 | contig 10346 bp, 6 predicted proteins | sample ArcOceMetagenome_3_FD_187444 | JGI IMG/M metagenome (GOLD analysis project Ga0209713, IMG submission 187444) | Marine eukaryotic phytoplankton communities from Arctic Ocean - Arctic Ocean- Svalbard ARC20M Metagenome (SPAdes) (version 2) | ecosystem: Environmental > Aquatic > Marine > Oceanic...
CCTAATAAATCTGGTACTCATAATTGTCATGGTGCACCGCTTGGTGATGACGAAATTTTGGCAACACGAGAGTTTTTAAATTGGCCACATACGCCTTTTAAAATTCCTGATGACATCTATGCACAGTGGAATAGAAAAGAAAAAGGTCAAAATAGTCAGTCAAGCTGGAATGAAAAATTTGCAGCTTACAAACTTGCTCACCCAGAACTAGCTAACGAATACGAAAGGCGTGTTATTAAGGGTGATTTACCTGAACAATTTGAGGCTAAAGCTAACGCCTTTATACAAGAGTGTCATCAAAATAGTGAAAATATTGCCTCACGAAAAGCTTCACAAAATGCTATTGAGTCGTTTGGTAGTGTGTTACCTGAAATGCTAGGTGGCTCAGCTGATTTAGCTGGTTCTAATCTAACATTATGGTCTGGTTCAAAAGGTATTGAGACTGACTCAGCCGGTAATTATATTTTTTATGGTGTTCGTGAATTTGGTATGAGTAGTATAATGAATGGTATATCGTTACATGGTGGTTTTATTAACTACGGTGCAACGTTTATGATGTTTATGGAATATGCTCGAAATGCTGTTCGTATGTCAGCATTAATGGGTATTCAAAATATTTTTGTTTACACTCATGATTCTATTGGTCAAGGTGAAGATGGGCCTACCCACCAACCTATTGAACAATTAACTAATTTACGTACAACGCCTAATTTAACTACGTGGCGTCCTTGTGATGCAACTGAGTCTGCTGTGGCATGGAAAGCAGCAGTACAAAATCAAAAAGCGCCAACCGCCTTAGTTTTTTCACGTCAAGGCCTACCGGCCATGACACGAAGCCAAGATCAGGTAGTTGCTATTGAAAAAGGTGGTTACATACTCCTTGACTGCGAGGGTACCCCTGAAGTCATTCTTATGGCAACAGGCTCAGAGGTAGGACTTGCCGTAGATGCCGCTAAAGCTTTATCTTCTCAAGGTAAAAAAGTACGTGTTGTGTCGATGCCATCGACCAATGTATTTGATAAGCAAAGTAGTGATTATAAGCAATCTATACTGCCAAATAGTGTGACTAAACGTGTTGCTATTGAAACGTCTCACATTGATTTTTGGGCTAAATATGTTGGCCTAAATGGTGCTGTAGTTGGTATGTCTACTTTTGGTGAATCTGCTCCAGGTAATGTTTTACTTGAGCACTTTGGCTTTACTGTAGACAATATCGTTAATACCGTAAATAAATTGTAATTAAACAATAACAGCCACTGATTATAGTGACTTGTGGCTGTTACCTCATTGCTTAATACCATCAAAATAGTTGCAGTAAAATTATGACAATAAGAATTGCTATTAGTGGTTTTGGCCGTATCGGTCGCAGTGTGGTTAGAGCACTTTATGAAGGCAACAAAAAAGATATTTTTACCTTAGTAGCGATTAATGAATTAGCTCCTGCACCAGGTATTGCTCACTTATTAAAGTATGATACTACGCATGGTAAATTCCCTTTTGACGTTAACCAACTTGACAATAAACTAATCATTGATGGCGATGAAATAGCCTTAACTCATATAGAGCACCTATGTCATTTGCCTTGGCAAGAGCAAAACATTGATATTGTTCTCGATTGTACTGGAAAATTTGGTAGCAAAGAAGAAGGTATGGGTCACCTTAAGCAAGGTGCGGATAAAGTGTTATTTTCTCATCCTGGCGGCCAAGATTTAGATGCCACAATAATCTATGGTATTAATCATCAAAATTTAACGGCGACTGATAAAATAGTATCTAATGGATCTTGTACAACTAACTGTATTGTTCCCATTATAAAAGTGATTGATGAAGCTTTTAGTGTGGAAAGTGGCAGTATTACAACTATTCATTCATCCATGCATGATCAACAAGTTATCGATGCTTACCACAAAGATCTGAGACGCTCACGTGCAGCCAGCCAATCAATTATTCCTGTAGATACCAAACTAGCTGCCGGCATTGAGCGCATTTTACCCCAATTCAAAGGCCGTTTTGAAGCTATTGCAGTTAGGGTACCAACACTTAATGTCACAGCAATGGATTTGAGTTTAACTGTTAATCAGGATGCTAGCATTATCGATATTAATCGAGCAATAAAAGCAGCAATTACTAATAATGATTTATTAGGAATACTTGACTACACCGAAGAGCCTCTGGTTTCTGTTGACTTTAATCATGACCCTCATTCTTGTATTGTTGATGGGAGTCAAACACGCGTAAGCCATAAGCGATTAATTAAAATGCTTATTTGGTGTGACAACGAATGGGGCTTTGCAAATCGTATGTTAGATACTGCACAAGCCATGTATAACGCCCCCCAATTAAAATAATAACGTAAACTAAATTTTTATGTAGTAAAACAATTAACCAACCCTTACTACATAGGTTAAATCAAAATAAAGACTGTGAAATAGGAGACAACAATGTCAATTATCAAAATGGCTGATCTATCATTAGCTAATCAACGTGTGTTAATTCGTGAAGATTTAAATGTGCCATTAGAAGACGGTAAAATAACCTCAGACGCCCGCTTACGTGCAGCAATACCGAGCCTTAAATTAGCACTAGAATCGGGTGCAAAAGTGATGGTTATGTCTCATTTAGGTCGCCCAACAGAAGGCAAACCAGAAGATGAATTTTCACTTAAACCTGTTACTGATTATTTAAGTACAGCATTAAGTTTCCCTGTTCGCTTAGTAACAGACTACTTAGAGGGTGTAGAAGTTGCAGCGGGTGAATTAGTCGTTTTTGAAAATGTTCGCTTTAATATAGGTGAAAAAACTAATGACGATATTTTAGCCAAAAAATTAGCTGCACTTTGCGATATATTTGTTATGGATGCTTTCGGGACTGCTCATCGCGCACATGCCAGTACACATGGCGTAGCCAAATTTGCTAACACAGCTTGTGCTGGACCATTATTAACAGGCGAATTAGATGCATTGGCAAAAGCAATTGATAGCCCTGCTCGTCCCTTAGTTGCTATTGTTGGTGGCTCAAAAGTATCAACTAAACTGACTGTCCTAGATTCTTTATCAAAAATAGTGGATACGCTAGTTGTCGGTGGTGGTATTTCAAATACCTTTGTCGCAGCCGCAGGTAATGAAGTTGGTAATTCGCTTTATGAAGCCAGTTTAATCCCAGAAGCACAACGTTTATGTAAAGAAACAGAAGTAATATTTGCTACAGATGTAACCGTTACCCGTGAAGGATTTAGTGAATGGACACATAACTCTTCAACAGAAATAAAGCCCGCAAGTGATGTTTCAGTACAAGATGAAATTATTGATTATGGGCCAGAAACTGCTAAGAAAGTAGCTGATATTATTAAATCTGCAGGTACTATTTTATGGAATGGTCCAGTAGGCGTTTTTGAAATGGATGCATTTGCCAAAGGTACCAAGGTTATTTCACATGCTATAGCTCAAAGTAATGCTTTTTCAGTTGCTGGTGGTGGCGATACACTAGCTGCTGTTGATAAATATGATATTGCAGATAAAGTTTCTTATATCTCAACTGGTGGTGGTGCTTTTCTCGAGTTTTTAGAAGGTAAAAAATTACCTGCTGTAGATATATTAGAACAGCGCGCAGCTAACTAGCTTGGTTATTAATCTATTTAATTTTTAAAAGAGTAGTTAATACAACTGCTCTTTTTTTTAATATTTTTTCTTCTTCCTCTAAACTCTAAACTCTAAACTCTAAACTCTAAAATTTTACCTCTAAACTTTTATTATACTTATCAGCTTTACACACCACTTAATTTGTTAATTATTTATTTTAAAGTAATAGTATTTTAAGATAAAAAATATACTACTCTTCAGCTATAAGCTTACCTCAATAGTTTATTCTGAAACATACATCTAACAAAATAAAATAAAAATACCGATTTACGAAATTATAATAATTCAAATCGAAACATTTTAACAAAAACAACAAAACAAAAAAGAAATCTTTATTGTAAAGTTACGTAGTAAAAACAAAATATTAATATAAAAAAATAACTAAACGTATTAAAAATAGTAACATTAGAACAAAGTACAAAATAACTCTGAATTACCGTTTAAAAAACAACTAAAACAATATTGATCTTTCGTAACAAATCATTACTTGCTATTATAATGTAATAATACATAAAAGTTTTCATAACTAAATACATAAAATAACAGGAGTAAGTACATGGCTTTAATTTCGATGCGCCAAATGCTAGATCATGCGGCTGAATTTGAATATGGTATCCCTGCATTTAATGTCAATAATTTGGAACAAGTTCGTGCAATTATGCTTGCTGCTAGTGATACTAATAGCCCTGTTATTATGCAAGCTTCTGCTGGCGCCAGAAAATATGCTGGAGCTCCTTTTTTAAGACACTTAATATTAGCAGCAATTGAGGAGTTTCCTCATATACCGGTGGTCATGCATCAAGACCACGGAACATCGCCAACAATATGTCAACGTTCTATTCAGCTAGGTTTTTCATCGGTTATGATGGATGGATCATTAATGGATGACGGTAAAACACCCAGTAGTTATGAATACAATGTCAATGTAACAGAGCGAACCGTAGAAATGGCTCATGCCTGTGGTGTGTCAGTAGAAGGTGAATTAGGCTGTCTAGGATCTTTAGAAACAGGTATGGCTGGTGAAGAGGATGGCGTTGGCGCAGAAGGTTTACTAACAAAAGATCAAATGTTAACAAACCCTGAAGAAGCTGCTGACTTTGTTAAAAAGACTCAAGTAGATGCTTTAGCAATTGCTTGTGGAACTTCCCACGGTGCCTACAAATTTACTAGGCCACCAACAGGTGATATTTTAGCAATTGATAGAATTAAAGCCATTCACCAACGTATTCCTCACACTCATTTAGTTATGCATGGCTCTTCCTCTGTACCTCAAGATTGGCTTGCTATTATTAATGAATATGGTGGAAACATACCAGAAACTTATGGCGTACCTGTAGAACAGATTCAACAGGGGATTAAACACGGTGTTCGAAAAATTAATATAGATACCGACCTAAGGTTAGCAGCTACGGGAGCTATTAGACGGTTTTTAGCTGAACACCCTAGTGAGTTTGACCCTAGAAAATACTTACAAGTATCAACACAGGCTATGTATGGTATCTGTAAAGATAGGTTTGAAGCATTCAACACTATAGGCAACGCCAGCAAAATAAAAGCAATAAGCCTTGACGATATGTTTTATCGCTACCAAACAGGTGAATTAAAAGCGTTAATAAAATAATCTATATTAGGTATTTATGTTTATGTTTTTTTGAAAATATCTAAATAAATAATTTTTACTGCATTAGAAACATTTTAAAGGGCTTTAAGCCCTTTTTTAATGCTCGAAAATAACGGTTGAATTAGATATGATAACACCCCTTCAATTAGTCCTTTTGTTAAGATAATTTTTATAATGTTATTTCGTCTATTTATCTTTATTTTGTTATGTTGTTTTACTTCCCCTAAAGTCCTTTCGCAATCAGAAAAGTCAGAAAACTATTACGCAGATGCTTCTGACATAATATTTAGCTTAGAAAAAACGGATGAATCATATCTACCAAAATCGAAAGCTGTTTTAACAGCATCAGCAGAATTAGGGTTTCTTTACTTAACTGGTAACACTCGCAGTAGTGATGTAAAAACAGGTATAGATTTAAGCTTTGAGCAAGGTTTATGGTCAAATACTCTTAACGCCAACTTGTTAGTAAAAAAATCTGATGTTAACAATGAAGTGACTCCCAATGAAATAGACAAAAGCTTTGAAACAACGGAACAAAAATGGAGAGTTGTGGCTAAATCGAGCTATTTTATTAATTCTCTTACACAAAACTATATTTATGGAAACGTGTCTTATGAAGATAACAGATTTTCAGGGTTTGATTCTCAATATTCAATTTCTGCTGGCTGGGGACGACGCTGGTTTGAAACTAAAGATTATAGTTTTGATGCTGATATTGGTCCTGGTTTTAAAAGGGATGTGATACAAGAATTTTCTCCAGTAGATAACGAAAAATCAATCAAAAACAGTCAAGACTCGATCATTTTACAAGCTCAAATTACTTTTATTTCACGGATTAATGAGCATATAGAATTTAAACAATTAGGAGCGATTAAACATGCTATCGAATCAGGACAAAATAGCGTATATAATGCTGAAAGTTCGATCACTAGTCGCCTAATAGACTCACTGCAATTAAAAGTCTCCTTCATATTAGATTATAATTCAAAAGTAGAAGACGAAAATAAAAATTTAACGACTGAAACCTCTATTTTGCTAGTTTATAGCTTTTAACATCACTTTTCACCGAAGATCTAGGTTAAAAGTTATTACTTATTTCGTTGATCACAACATAACAGTAATTTTAATAGCCCTGCGGTTAAGAAATCGCTAAATCCCACAGTTGATTATTCAATACCCAATAATATTTGTCATTATTGATTTAGATATTCTAAGTACCTCGGTAATTTAGCTATAACCCAAAAAAATTAATGATGTCGAGACTAATTAACCTATAGCTCAAACTTAAAAAACTGTTTCGTGTAAGGTAAATAGCTTTTTATATGTTCAATTCCAAATTCAGCTAATCTGTCAAGTTCAATGAAAATAAAATCATTAGGATTGTCATCTTGCGCTTTGGCTTGTTTAATCAACGTTTTGAGGTTACGCCAGAAATCCATATTAGCTTGAATAAGTATATCCTCTAACTGTAAAACTTCATTTAGTTGAATATTAGAAATATTTAAATCACTCTTACCAAAAAGACAGTAACTTAACATCACTTTAAATATTTTTTGTTTACCCTTTTCTGGTAGCGTCAACATATTTAGGGTCACTTTGCTTTGCGTTCGTTCTATCGTATTAGGTAAGTATTTTGCTAAGTGGTGTAACTTCTCAGGTAACGAGTCCTTATGCGCCGTAGCATGATTATAGTAAATTTCGACTTTTCGTCCTGTGTCCAAATGAATAGCTACTGGAACTGAAAATAACCAAGGGGAGCTTAAATCGACAAAGCCATAAATCAGTAGTGTTTTTAAGGGATCTTCTAAATTATATTCAACAAAGACCTCTTTAGTTTCCTTATCTGCTAGGGTTTCAATGGCTATATCATTTGTCGATGAACTTGTAAAAAAACCATTTACACCACTGCGGTGATTGAGGAAATCAATAATACCAAGCAAGCCTACTTCCTGTTGGTTTTTTATTTTAATTCCGGCCTTTCGCAAAAGTGTTTTACCGAAATTAAATACCCTAGATCCCAAAAAACTTTCTAGAATTAACTGTTCCTGTTCTCCTGAGTTAAGTAACTTGGCATAGTGACGTATTACAGGGCTCATGGAATAAGGCATAAAAATAAGCTCCAATAACTCATCGTACTGCTGAAGCCGAGTGATTGGAAAGTTTTTAGACCACATTTCAAACTTATTGGTAAGGTTGTAAATATCAACTAGCATATTCATCACAGGTGCTGCTAAAGGGTTAATTTGATTTTTTTTATTAAGACAAATGAGCTTATGACCTATTAAACTCAAATGAAAGTCTGATAAAAGCGGCATCAGTGTTAAAGGAATACTTATTAATTTTTGCTTATTATCAACAGTGGCTGTTATTGAAAGATTGCCACTTTGCTCTACAATGTTTAAGCAAGGATGAAAAAAACCACCCTTTTCCTGAGTATAATGTAATAGTTTTTTTATGATATTGACTACTTCCTGATTGTCGCCAGTAATTTTTATTTCAGACAATATTCGCAATGTGTTAGCACATGATGACTCGTTTAGCTTTTCTCGAACAGGCACTTTTAAAAAGGTATCTAACAAATCTGAAAACCAAGTATCACCTAAATATAATGACTCTAGTTTAGTTATGGTGTTATTTAACTCTTGTTGTAATCCAAGGTAATGCAGTGAACTTAAAACGAAACCAATTTGTTGCTTAGAGTATTGCTCTAAATCGATTAAGACTTTGAGAAGGTGTTGTTTGGCATCATCGGCGCGTTTAAGTTTTATTAAAGCATCAATTTTAGCGAGTTGAACTTCATAAGCGTATTTTGAAACTGTTTTTAATTTGTTTGCCATTTCAATGACTTTTTCAAAGTTTTTTTGCCTGCTATATAAATCTGTTAATTGAAAGTAAGTCTGGGCATTGTTGAGTGTGGGATCAATGTTGAGGCTTTGTTCAGCCATAAGAATCGCTGCTGGTATATTACCTTCGTTGACTTGGCATGATAATAAATTATCTATTTGCTGTTCGGCGACAGGTTTAGTGCTTGTTGCCAACGAATAGCTGAGCGCTTATATTGCTTCAATTTAAACAAACAATAAGCTTCTAGCTCAATAGGTTCAAGCTCTTTTTTACAGGTTTTATTGAGTTTAGAAAGTATTTGATATGTTTTTTTGAACTTCCCTTGTTTAATCAGTTGCTTTGCTAGGTTGAGCTTTACATCCATTATGGCCCCAAACATTTAAAGGTATTATTATACGACAATTAAAATTATCACATCTGTTTGCTAATTAAGTCGTTTCTTTTGTGCGAGACTCTCAGGTATCAACAAAACCGTACTCCATCAGCGCTTTATGTGTCATGTTCATTACGATGTATGAATTTTTCTCTTGATTTCAAACCCAATAGTGCTAGCAAGAATATGGCAAAAGTAGATGGCTCAGGAACGGGTGTTGGCCCACCAGGTGGAACAACTTTAGCATCACAGGGTTCATGTTTTACACACGCTGTGTCAACTTTAGGCTCAGAGGCATGTAATGCATCTAAACTAATAATGTGATTATCACTTTGATAACCAAACGCATCTAAACCAATACTCGCCAGGTTCCCAAAAAATAAGGTTGGCGAATTAATAATATCTAACTCTATCTCTAAACCCCAATTAAAATCCCATTGGATCAACGTCGCGTTATCGGTGTTATCATCGGTTTTATCAATATAGTTCTCTGCTAAATTGGCTATGTTATAGCATGCTAAATCACTACTTGATTCATCCCCACAATCTTGTGTTTCTGGAGAGTGACTCTCAAACCAAGACACCGTATTACCATCAAAGTCAGTTACCTGTGCTTTGTTATAATCTGCAGTTGAAAGGTATTTAATATTTACTTCACTATCTTCAGTTTCATAAATACCACTACCTATTTTATTAGCTTTGCCTGCATTTTTTAATACCTTGCTATAATCCTTAGCTTTAGTGTAATCGGCAACTGTTAAAGCTGGATCATATTCGCCAATAGCATTGACTCCTTTAGAGGCAGGACGAGGGTTAAAGCTAACACCGTATACAGCTCCGCTATCCCTTTGTAATTGAAGCGCAACAAACTCACTGTCTATTGCATTTTTTAAATCTTTTTGACCTTTTGTATTTTCCCATCCAACAGTATATTTGTCATCATTACCATAAGACAAATCTTTAAAGCCAAGCGGGTGGCTGATAAAAACATATTGTTTATCACCATCGGTGGCGAGTGCTAGCACCCCGCCTTGAATAGGTTCTGAATTAGGCACGTCAGAGTTGTAGTAATTAATTGCAAAGACTTTGTCGTATTGATCATCATCTCCAAAGTGGCCATCAAAATTTACCGAACCAGCAGAGACTCCAAAGCTAGCGCTTACCATTAGAGCAAGACTTGTTTTTTCAAACATTAAAGCACCCTCTGAATTAATTTATCATTAGCGACGAGCAACAAATGAACATCGTATTCTAATACAGCTTTAATGCATATTTCACACCTAATAAAAATAATCATAACTTACAAGGCCTTAAGTATACTTATATATTTCCAACAAAAAAGTGTAAAAAAACAAGACAGTTTTAATCATTGACGCTCCTGTAATGACTAAAAACTGTCTAATAACTTCATGGCTTGTTTTTTTTCTGAAAAGTCTTTTTTTATTGCGATTACCTTGTTTAATTCTCTTGAGGCTTCTTTATTACGATTTAACTTATGTAAGGTATAACCTAGGTGAAACCAATTTATTGGGTTTTCTGAATTTAAAGTATAGGCATCACGTAAATAGGTTAAACCTTGACTTAATTGTTCACTCTTAACCAAAACCCAACCTTTAGTATCGAAAAAATCAGCGACAGTACTGTCCAGTTTAATCGCTTCGTCTATGTACTTTAAAGCAAGCTTTGGGTCAGTTGTTATCAGAATATTAGCTAAATTATTAAAGGCATATTTTAAATTTGGATAGGCTACTATTTTTATTATTTGTAAATAGTGCTGTTTTGCCTCTTGGTCGTTACCTTGTTCTAATAAATAATCAGCGAGGGTATGGCGATGAAATATAGTTTCATCAGGATATTTTTCTATAATATT
>Ga0209713_10003222_pt1 | contig 10346 bp, 5 predicted proteins | sample ArcOceMetagenome_3_FD_187444 | JGI IMG/M metagenome (GOLD analysis project Ga0209713, IMG submission 187444) | Marine eukaryotic phytoplankton communities from Arctic Ocean - Arctic Ocean- Svalbard ARC20M Metagenome (SPAdes) (version 2) | ecosystem: Environmental > Aquatic > Marine > Oceanic...
GCCCACCTCACGTTCGCATCGCCCTTGGCGCACGCCCGATGCTCACCACCTGTTCGCGCCACAGCTCAATTCGGACAAATGGTCGCGTGGTGGAGCCGCGGAGACGAGCTCTCGCGAGTACGATGTGCGCGAAGAGTGGTATGATGTGGGCCGTCGTGCGGTGGTGTGCCTCCATCGGCAGTCCGAGTCGATCCATCATGCGGTGTGGGGCGCCGTGCCCGACATTCGCATCTCGGTGCTGCCCAAATTCACCTTTGAGAATCGGCTGCCGATCCCAATCGACTTCCGCCTCTTTGGCCGCGGCGCCGTCGCGGCGGTCGCGCCTGCGGCAGCCAGTGAGGCTGAGGCGGCATCAGAGCTAGCGCCGGCGCGTCAGGGGGCGGATGCAGCCGACGGCGGCGCGGGCGCAGGTGGCAGTGGCGCTGGCGTCGGCGTGGGCACGGGCGGCGGTGCAGTGCCTCCGTTTGGATGGGAGCCTGCCGGCGACGAGGAGCAGGAGGACATGCTGGGCGGGCTGTCGCGCAAGCTCGGGCACGACATGGCCGCAGTGGTGGGCGGCGCGACCGCGGCCGTGATGGGCGACGCCACCGCCGACGTGGCGGCCGCGCTCGAGGGCGGCGGCACCTTTGTACCCGGTGGGCCGTGCAAGGCGGGTGGGCTCAAGGTGGGTGAGCACTCCGAGCTGATGCGCGAGTTTGTGCATGACACGGAGCTGTGGCTGCAGCTGCGATACCTCGAGCCGAGCGGCGGCTGGCGGCCAGCCTCCGACACCGACCCGTCGCCCGTGGAGATAGAAGTCCCAGCCGCAGCGCCGCTCGTGGCGATGATGTCGGGCGAAGGCGAGCCGAGCCCGGGTGGCGGACATGTGGTGGCGGCGGAGGACGGCGACGGCGAGTGGTGCCGGCCTGAGCCGTTGCTGATCGCCGAGTTCGAGGACACGCAGCAGGCGGCGATCGAGAACATGGAGGATCCGAGCCTCAAGCGCGGCCTCAAGGCGAGGCGCGACTACCTTAAGTTCGATCTCAACCCGGAGATGCAGGTGTGGGTGCTGCTGACGGGCGGCGGCAGCGGCCGGCCGTGCCGCATCGTCGCGTACACCGACGTCTGCATCCTCAACCAGACGACGCTGCTCCTCGACTTCTACCTGAACAAGCCGTCGCGCCCCATCCTGCCGGAGCGGCCCGTCGCCGCCGAGCCCGGCACGGTCGGTGGCGGCAGCGGCGGCGGCAGCGGCGGCGGCAACGTCGAGGATGCGATGCCCAACGGCGTCGCGAAGGCGCCGCTCTCGCTGCTGTGCTCGCGGCCCGAGCCGTCGGGCGGAATGCCAGAGCTCAAGCTGCGCGTGCGCGGCGTCTCGCGCGCCATGTCGCACAACCAGCGCTTCGAGGGCGAGGACGGCCGCGAGTACCGCGACTTCTCGCTGTGCGAGCCGCACGAGCGGATGCTGCTCGGCTCGTTCAACGGCACCTTCTCGACGCCGTTCTCGACGGCCAACGCGACGTACCACGGCGAGACGTGGCTCGCCGAGAAGCAGGGCGTGCTCGGCGTGCAGTCGCAGGTGCAGGCGCAGGAGCTGGTGCCGCGCACCGCCGTCCTCGCGATCAAGCCGCGCTTCCTGCTGATCAACAAGCTCGACGAGGCGGTGCAGTTCTACGGCGCGCAGATGGTGCAGCCGACGCGCGTCGCCGGCCGCCCGCGCGCCGTCTCCGACGTTACGCGGCCGATGGTGAGCGGCGAGGCGGGCGTCGTGACCGTCGGCGGCGTCGGCGGCGGCGGCGGCGGCGTCGTCGTCGGCGGGGGCGGGCACGGCGGCGCGGGCACGGCGCACGACCGCGAGGTGGAGGAGCGCGAGCACGCCGACCTGCACCTCGAGGAGCTGCCGGCGGCGCTGCACGACCCGATGCAGCTGCCGGCGGTGCCGCCGGGCGTCGTGACGCCCATGTACGCCTTCGAGCCGGTCTCCGAGTCGAAGGAGCGGCTGTGGCTCTACCTGCGCCTCGCGACGCCGGCGGGGCAGTGGTCGCCCGCCATCTCGCTCAACGACGAGGAGAAGTCGTACTTTTTCACCGAGGAGCGCGGCGGCACCTCGCACGCGCAGATCATGCGCGTCGACATCCACGAGGAGGGGCCGACCGTCTTCGTGACCCTCGAGTCGGCCTCCGACGCGCCGCCGTGCTGCGTGCACAACGAGGCGTCTCTGCCCGTCTTCTACCAGGTCCACCTCTCGGGCGCCTCCGACGCGGCGGGCGAGGAGTGGCAGACGCTCCCCATCGGCGTCCCACCGGCGCATCACAACTCGGCGCACGGCGGCTCGCACCACAACCGCGCCTCGTCGGGGTCGCCCTCCAAATGGGTGTGCACGCCTCTCGCCCCTACACACGCACATGCGCACGTCACGCGCAAAGCATCGCCATCACACCGCGTGCGTCACATCACCACAGCCAAACATCGCACGAAAGATGACCATTTTTGAGCTCGCTCCAAAGGCCCCGCCTCGATCTATGCCACCCGTGTCCAACCTTTGGACGGTGACACACGCACACATTGGCGCACGCCCCGCACGCACACATGCACTCGCTCTCGCCAGCAGACCTCAGCCTCCGCGCGCTTGCTCTTGCTCGCGTTCGCGCCTCGCAGAAGGAATTCGGCATGCCGGTGCTTTGGACGCCGGGCGCAGACGCCAATCACAAGCTGGTGCTGCGGCTGACGGCCGACGACGACGCGTGCGTGCCGTTTGCTGCGACGGAGACCGACGAGCACCAGAAGCCAAAGGCGGCCAAGGTGCGCCAGTTTGACTTCTCGGAGCTGCACAAGATCCAGAAGATCCCGCTGCCGAAGCTGCACGAGGGCAGCGCCGACCTGAGCAAGCTGACGCCGGCGCAGCGCGCGACGCGTGAGAAGGGCTTCGTGTACGCGCGCGTGTGCATGCACGAGAAGTGCGCGACGACGCGCATGCTGCGCATCACCGACGGGCTGCTGCCAGGCGAGGACGACGACGACGCGAGCGGCGGCGGCGAGGCGGGCGACGAGGCGGAGGCGATGCGCCAGCTCGAGGAGGGGACGTGCGTCGAGCTGTCGCTGCACGGCGTCTCGGTGGCGCTGATCGACTCGGAGCCGCGCGAGCTGCTGCAGCTCAACCTGCGCGAGATGCTCCTCTCGGGCCACACGTGCGACGGCGTCGCCTACTCGCTGCAGGCGCGCGTCAAGGAGCTCTCCGTCGACAACATGATGGTCGGCACCGACAGCCCCGTGCTGCTCGGCCGCACGCCCAGCGCGCGCGACTTCGCGCTCGCCGCCACCGACAGCGCGGGCGGCGGCGGCGGTGGCGTCGGCGCGTCGTTTGACTCGGCGCGCGCGGGGAGCAACGAGGCGCCGTTCATGTACATCGACATCAACAAGCGCTCGCGCAACATCTTCCAGTCGCTCTCGCTGCACCTGTCGCCGTGGCGGCTCGTCATCGACCTCGGGCTGCTCAAGGCGCTCTCGGTCGTGCAGCACGGCGACGGCATCAAGCAGCGGCACAACGACATGTCCATCGGCTGCTCGCCGCACCTGCTCGCCGTCTTCGAGAAGCACCGCGAGCAGGGCATCGTCGTGCCCGCCGGCGTCTTCGAGGACGACGACGCGGCGGCGGCGCTCTCCAGCGTGCACGTCAAGTCGATGCGCGTCGCGGGGCCGCGCACGCTGCTGCGCCGCACACACACCAACGGCTCCGAGAAGACGCCGCGCGAGTCGCCGCTGGTCTTCCACGTCTCGGTCGCCATCGACCAGGACGGCGCCGAGGACCCGATCCGCGAGCTGCTGCAGGTCTACGACAAGCTGCTCCCGCAGGTGCCGCGCTGGGCGGAGCCGGTGCTGCCGGTGCTCTCCAACCTCGCCTCGATCACCGACGCGACGTTCACGCTCTTCGCCTACTCGGCCGACGACGAGTTCGCCTCGCCCGGCCAGCTGGGCTGGAAGGCGGCGGGGCACTACGCGTCGGCGACGACGCGGCAGCTCGGCAAGCTCCTCGGCCACTCCGACATGTTCGGCAACCCGCTCGGCCTCGTCAACCGCATCCAGGACGCGGGCAAGCAGGTGGGGCAGCACGTCGAGGCGGGCATCAAGCAGGGCGAGCTGACCGAGCTCGGCAAGGGCGCCGCCGAGCTCACGCAGGGCGTCGTGGGCGGCACGGCCGAGTTCGTCGGCAAGCTCGGCCGCTCGGCGCTGCGGCTGATGGCGGCGACCGGCGTCGTCTCGCAGCGGACGCGCCAGCTCGTCGCGCAGGAGCGGCCGCGCACCGTCCTCGAGGGCTTCAGGTCGTCGCAGAAGATCGTCGGCTCGACGATCTCCGAGGCGACCAAGGACCTCCGGCGCAACCTGCGCAGCCGCTCGCGCCGCGAGAAGTGCGACAAGACGGTGCGGCGCATCGGGCTGTCCTTCGTGCGCTGCGTGGCGGCGCCGCCCGTCGCCATCCTCGGCGGCGCGTCGGTGCTGCTCTCGGCCGTCGACCAGAACACGCGGATGCTCACGGCGCGCCGCCTCAACATGCGGATGCGGCCGCCGCGCCTCTTCGAGCCCGAGCTGCCGCAGCTGCGCACGCTCGCGTCGTGCATGGTCGTCTCGTTCCAGATGGTCGTCGAGACGGTGAGCTACCTGACGGGGCTCGGCCGCGGCTCGCTCTGGTTCGTCGTGGCGCTGCACGTCGGCGACGGGCGGCACGGCGGCGTCGAGGTGCGCGAGGTGGCGCACACGCACGAGCTCGAGTGGCCGTACCGGCGCGTGTGGGACGAGGTGATCCGCATCGAGCCGACGTCGCTCACCGACGTGGTGGTCCTCTCGCTCTACCACCGCCCCAAGGGGCGCCTCGCGTCGCACTCGCCCGCGGTGCTCGTCGGCGAGACGCGCGTGCCGGTGCGCGAGGTGCAGCACGCCGCCAAGACGGCCAAGCGCGACAAGCTGCGTGACCACCTGCTCGGTGCTGCGCTGCACGGCAACCCGGTCGTCGTCGGCGGCAGCGAGCACGGCCCGCCGCCGCGGCTGGCGCGAGAGACGACGGCACTCTACGGCGACGGGATGCCGAGCGACGACGACGACGACGACGACGACGACGAGGTCGACGAGATGGAGCCGCTGCAGCTGCCGATCCTCCGCAGCACCTCGATCGACAATGCGCTCGCTGGTAGCAGCTCCGGCGCGGTCGGCGGGCGGTGGGGGCCGCTCAGCTCTCCGCGCGGCTGCAGCGCGTCGGTGGACAGCGGCACACCGCAGCTGGCGAGCTCGATGCCGCGGCGGGGGAGCCTGATACGTACGAGCTCGTCGGGCATTGGCCTCATGCCTGGCATCAAGCGAGAGGAGAGCGCTGCGGGGCTGCTGGCGTCGCCTGGCGGGCGGCCTACGCTGCAGCGTGGCGGCGCCTCCGAGGTCACAAAAGGAAGGCCACGCGCGTGTCTGAGGCCCGTGGGCGAGGCAGCGGCAGGCTGTTGGTTTCCTCCCGTTGACCCATTCGTTCCTCATCTGCACGCAGGCATCTCCAACCCGGGTTCGGTGACGGGCGACGCCATGCGCCTCTCGATGGCGCAGAATATGCGCGCCAAGCAGCTCAGCGAGATCGGCCGCAAGCAATCGAATGACTCGTCGCAACACGGCCTGTTGGCACATGACGTGGCCACCTTGCTTGGCCTTGCACGCGCACGCCTCGGCGCGCATCTGAGGCCCTCTGCACGCCACACGTGCACACGCGCCCGTGCCTCTTTCCACGCCTCGCAGGTCGACGATGGGAGATTCGATCTCGACGGGTGCGATGCACGGCTTGGGCTTCCTGCTCGGCCTCAACAAGCAGCAGGTGCCAAAGATGGTCGTGCGAGACCAGTCGGCCAAGAAGCGCACCAAGATGGTCAAGCGGCTGCAGCGTGCCGTGCGCCGCTGGCTGAGCTCGAACCGCGAGCCGGCCGCCGAGCGCGCCGTGCTGCGCATCTCGATCTCCTCGGCCTTCGGGCTGCGCAACAAGGAGTTTCTCGGCACGTCCGACCCGTACTGCAAGTTCACGCTGTCGGGGCGGTACACCAACGTCGTGCGGCGGACGCGGCTCTGCCAGTCGACGCTCAACCCGACGTGGGACGAGGACTTCCACCTGCTGATCCGCCTCGAGCGGCAGATCGAGCTGCGCATCGAGGTCTTCGACTCGGACGTGGTGCACGACCGGCTGATGGCGCACGCGTCGCTGCTGCTCAACCGGCGGCAGCTCGTGCAGCTCGCGCTCGCGCCGAAGCACTACGCGCAGCCGCTGCTCGCGCCGTGGGACCCGCTGCCCGACCCGCACGAGCGGCTCGCCGCCGAGGAGCGCGAGAAGCTCGCCAAGCAGCGCGAGCAGCGCGAGCAAAAAGAGCAGCGCGAGCACGAGCAGCGCCAGCAGCTCTCCCGCGCCGCGACCAACCCGCGCCTCCTCTCGCCCGGCGGCAACGGCGGCCGCGGCGGAGGCGGCGGCGGCGGCTTTGGCGAGGACGTTCTCAGCGAGGACTCGCGCCGCCGCGCGCTCGCGCGCTCGTCGACGCAGCAGCAGAAGCTGCGCGAGGCCATCGAGCGCACCGACAGGGCGCGCCGCAACTCGAATGCGTGGCGGCTCTCGAACGGCGGCGGCGCGCAGGGCGCACTCGTGCTGCCGCCCGGCATGACGGGCGTCATCGACCGCACCGCCGAGGAGCCGCCGCACTACTACACCAAGGAGGAGCTGATCGCCGGCGCCAGGCAGCACGCCGACGAGGCGCGCGAGGCGGTCGTCGCGGGGTGGCGCCGCGTGCGCGCCGTCTCGTCCAAGTCGGACGCGCAGCAGCTGGCGCGCGACGCGTGCACGGCGTCGTCGGAGCAGCTGCGCCGCGGCGGCGACGCGTCGGCGCAGCTCGGCCGCGACCTCGGCCAGGCGGCGCGCGTGCTGCTGCTCACGCACGACCCGCGCGACGCGCAGGCCAAGCTCGCCGAGCTGCAGCCGTGGACCGTCGGCGCGTCGCGGCCGGTGCGGCAGCCGATGGGCAAGCTCAAGCTGACGCTGTCGCTCGACGTGCTCACCGGCGGCGACGAGGAGCGCGCGACGGGCCACCGCGTCCACTGCAAGCTGCTGCGGCCGGCGGCGCAGCGCGGCGGCCGCGCCGAGCACGCGGGCAACGTGACGCTCCGCTTCAAGTACTTTGACGGCACGCGCGAGGTGTCGCGCGGCGAGGCGCAGTGGAAGCACGACGGCCCGACCGCCGACTCGAGGGGAGGCGCCGCGGACAGCGCCGGTGGCGGCCTTGGCGGCGGCCATGGCATCGGCGTCAGCGCAGGTGGCAGTCCATTCGGTGCAGGCGGCGGCAAGGCTCGCGCCTCGGCCTACCGCCCGCGCGGCGTCGCTGGTGCCGCGCCGTCGCCGTCGCCTCCGTCTCCCGCGCGCGCCTTCCCCGGCGCGCCACGCGACTGGACGTCGTCGCGATCGCTCGGCTCGCTCTTTGACGAGGCGCGCAACACGCGCCCCGCCGGCCACGCCCTCGACGTGGCGGAGGCGAAGGCGGCGTCGGGCCTCCGCCTCGGCGCGAGCATGCTGATGCGGCTGCTCGCGCGGCACTGCGACTGCGCGTGGTTTCGCGAGGAGGTGGCGCTGCTGGCGCGCGCGCGCGCCGAACACGAGGCGAATGCGCTCGCAATGCACGAGAGCTCGTCGCAGCGCGACGCGGTGCCGCATGAGGAGGCGTCGCTCTTCCCGATCTGGGACACGGTGGCGCACGCGCTGGCACGCGTCGCCAAGGCGCGCGCCAACGCCGCCAATGCCAAGGGGGAGACCAAGGAGGCGGAGGCGCCGGGCGGCAGTGGCGCCGCCGAGGAAGCTGGCGATGGCGCACAGTCGGCAGTCCGCTGGGAGGACGAGGGCGAGGAGGAGGCTGACGACGATGATGAGAAGGAGACGGCTGCGGAGGAGGAGGAGGGCGTCCGCGGTGGGCTGGGGCGGATCATCGAGCTGCGTGAGACGGAGCGGCAAACGGCGCGACGTGCGGAGAGCGTCAGCCCCGAGGCCGGGGACGATGACGAGGAGACCGATGTCGGCGACCCGGCTGACGTCGGGGAGGAGGGCGAAAAGGAGGCCAACAGCGACGATGACGAGCCATCGCAGGAGGCGGCGGCCGCCAAGGTAGCGGCGTGGCGGCAGCGCCGGTCGATGCGAGGATCAATGCCCGAGGCTGACGCGGACAGTATCTTCACGGACTTTGTGCCCGCCGCCCCTGACGACGCTGACAACGCCGCCGCTTCCGCTCCCGCCGCCGCCTCGTCGAGCAACGGTGCCGCGGAGGAGGACGGCAGCGATGCGTCGGAGAGGCCGAGCAAGCCGTCGCAGGGCATGTCGGCCGTCTTTGAGGACTTTGCGCCCAACGGCGACAAGAAGGACGACGAGGAAGACGACGAGGAGGAGGACGACGACGACGGCGGCGGCGGCGAGGAGGAAGGCAATGGCAAGGCGGACGGTCCGAGCGAGCGCGCGAGCACCGGCAGCGGCCACGCGGGGCTGCTCGAGAAGGCGGCGGAGACCGACGTGCGACTGTCCGACAAGCATCGACTCGAACGCGCGGCGACGGCGCTGGAGATGATGCGCCTCGAGTGCGCACCGCAAGTTGCAAAAGGCCCCGCCACACGCGCACACACCAATGGGCATGCCCGAGCGACGCGGCGCCTGGATCCGCCTTCTCCTCACCCAAGGCTGGATGACGAGCGGCCAGGGGAGGAGTTGTCGGTGGGTCGCAAGGAGCGGCCGACGGAGCGCCGAAAGGAGAGCAATTCCTCGACGAAGATGCTCCGGATTGAGTGCGGACCGCGGCCGTCGCTCGAGTTGGCACTGGGGCCCCCCACTTCACCTCACGCCACCCGCACGCGCGCATCCCTGCGTTCCCGCACGTCCCTTGGTGGCAGGCACGCCGAGCCGACAATCTCCGACGAGCTCGCGCTCTCGCGCGTCGTGCTGCATGCGACCATCTTCGAGCTGCTCGGTTCGGACGACGCGCGCCTTCAGCTGCCGAGCGACAGCACCGACGGCGGCGCGAGCGCCTCGTCGTGGGGGTATGGCGCCGCCGCTGCCGCAGCCGCAGCGGCCGCCGCGCACGCCGAGGCCATCAGCGACGCGTCGTCGCTCGTGGCGGCGGCGCTGCACGCGCCGGTGGATCTGCTGGTCTGCCTCTCGGTCGACGCGCTCGACATCGCGGCGATGGGCCACTGGCTGCCGTCGCGCGGCATGGTGGGCTGCTCGGAGGAGCTCTCGCTCTTCGCGTGCTGCCCGGCGGGCGCGGCGTGGCCCAACGAGCTGCGCGACGCGCTCGGCGAGGACGACCCGCTCAGCGAGCGGATCACCGCCTTCCCGCTGGCGCTGCGCTCCGCCGTCGATGAGATGCAGGTCGAGCGCGCCAAGCTGCCGGGCGGCCACGCCCTCTTCGTCCTCGGCGCGTCGGTCCTCAGCGACGGCCGGCGCGGCCTCGAGCAGATGGCCGCGCTCACCACCACGAAGCTCGCGCGCGCGGGCGACACGCTCATCGCGCGCATCGACCATCCGTACACGTACAGCGCCACCGACGAGGTGCCGACGCCGACGTGGCTGCAGCAGCTGCTGCGCGGCGGCGGCGCTGGCGCGCAGGGCGGCGCCGATGACGACGACCACCACAACACGTTTGACACGCCGCCGCCCGAGTTCCGGCTGTGGGAGCGGCGAGGCGGCGGCAGTGGCAGCGGCAGCGGCAGCAGCGCGGCGGCGGCGGCGGTGCTCGACGAGTTTGCAACGTACATGGGCGTGCTCGGCTGGCGGCAGCTCGCAAGCTACCATCGCGCCTCCTCGGACAAGGCGGACAACGCCTTCAGCTGCACCGTGTACGTGCTGAGGCTCGGCCCACCCGCAGGCGGCGGCGCGTTCGACGCGGCCGTCTCGCCGCCGGTGCGCTCTCGGTCGACGACCGCCTGAGAGGGGCCGGCGGTGTCACTTTTGGGAGTTTAGGTCTATATAGCTGTTTCGGCGATTCTGGTACTACCTCTACAAAGCTTGGTTTATGGCTAACAAAAGTCAAAACAAGAAGAACGCCTGACCCCACAGCGTGCATGGAGCATGGCGTCCAGGTGCCTGCTGATCAGCAAACAACGTCAGCAGACGTGCGACTGCACCTCTCGACTCTCGAATTACCCCTCCCCACCCACGCCATCCTCCCCTCAAATCGAATGGCTGTGAGGCTCCGCCTGTCAGACAACTCCCCACGCACACCACCGCACTTAGCGAGCACCAGCCGATACAGCGCTTCAATGGATCGGTTTCTCTCGCTTGTCGGTACGGCCTTGGTCGACCTCACGGAGGGTCCAGGGTCGAGCCA
>Ga0209713_10003223_pt1 | contig 10338 bp, 5 predicted proteins | sample ArcOceMetagenome_3_FD_187444 | JGI IMG/M metagenome (GOLD analysis project Ga0209713, IMG submission 187444) | Marine eukaryotic phytoplankton communities from Arctic Ocean - Arctic Ocean- Svalbard ARC20M Metagenome (SPAdes) (version 2) | ecosystem: Environmental > Aquatic > Marine > Oceanic...
GGCCTCGGCGCGCCCGCCAGGCCGTGCGGCGGCCTCGGCGCGCCCGCCAGGCCTCGCAGGCCCTGCCGCGGCCTCGGGCCGCCGCCTCGGGCGGTCTGCCGCCGTCTCGGCCTGCTTCGTGACGGGCCTGCTTCGTGACGTGGTTGTGCGACTCGGACGTGACGGCGATGAGCATGTTGAGCAGGATGCACGCCTCGTCCATGGTGTACGCGGCGCCGTTGATCGAGATCGTGAGGGAGGCGCTGCCGCAGTAGCTCGTCCAGCTCGCGCACGCACTCCACACGTCGGTGGGGCAGCCCGCGCACGTCGACGCGCAGTTGCGCATGAGCGTGTTGTAAAAGCGGCCGCTGCCCTCCGCGCAGAAGCCCTTGTTCTTGTACTGGTAGCACGAGGCCGAGTTCCAGCTGTTGCTCAGCCCCGAGCAGCTCGTGGGCGGCGGCAGCGGCGCCTCGGGCGGCGGCGGCGCCGCGGGCAGCTCAGGGGGCGGCGACGGCGCCTGGCACTGCGCGCACGACTTGCACTTGCCCCAGTTGCACTTGGAGGACCACTCCTCGTCGGCGGCCCAGCCGGTGACGCACGTGCCGCCGATGCAGCCGGGGAGGAGCGGGACGGGCGGCGTCGCCGGCGGCGGCGGCGGCGCGTCGGGCATCCCCAAGATCTGGGTCTCGTCGATGACGGCGGAGGTGCAGCCGAACGACTCGAACGACGCGGTGTCGGCGCCCTTCTTGATGTAGAACTCGCCGCGCCCCTCCTCGCCCCACGCGCCCCACGAGTTGAGGCACTTCCAGAAGGCGACGCCCGCGCCGTCGACGCCCCAGCCGTAGCACGAGACGGCGTGGTTGCCGCGGAAGGTGGCGTCCGAGGAGGGGCCGTCGTAGACGGTCGACGTGTCGTACGTCGAGAAGTCGGTGAAGACCTCGTACGCGCAGAACATCGGCCCGATCCGCTCCATGCACTCCATGATGGCCGCCTCGCCCGTGCACGTCTCGATGCCGCCGCTCACCTCGAGCGCGTGCTGCGCCTCGGTCGAGACGAGCGCCGTGAACGTCGTCATCGCCTCGCCGGCCATCTGGTCGCTCGTGCACGTGTCGAAGCACGACGGCTCCTCGCCCTGCGCCGCGTCGAAATGGTCGAGCGAGTCGCCGCCGCCGCTCGCGTACGGGTAGCAGACTGTCCACGGGAAGCCGTACGTCAGCATGTAGTAGAAGGACTTGGCGCCGTAGCCGCCCGAGCAGCCGTTGGAGAACTCCTGGTTGTCGCCGCCCGAGTAGGCGCGGCCGGTGAAGGTGTCGGTGTTGTACGAGATGAAGAACGACGAGTCCATCGTGATGCTCGTGCCGCACGAGATGAGTGGCTGCGTGCCGAAGACGAGCGTGTCGTGGGGCGAGGTGAGGCCGGCGGCGCGCATCTTCATGCAGTACTGCAGCGACATGGCGGTGGTCGCGGCGAAGGCGTAGCACGAGCCGCACGAGCCCTGGTCGCGCGCCGGCATGTTGTCAAGGCAGTCGTACATGTCGGGCTCGTACGACGACGCCATCCGGCCGAGCAGCGCGGCGGCGTCGCGCGGCGTCACGCTCTCCTTGTCGAGCGTCGGCAGCTCGTGCTGGTAGCCGAGGCCGTGGCTCTCGAAGCGGCCGCCCGGCGCGTAGTCGGCCGGGACGGCCGTGCGGCGCCGGAGGCCGCTCACGCGGCGCTTGGCGAGCGCCTCGCGCAGCCGGAGGCCCGCGAACTTGTCGTTGAGCGGCGGCGCGCCTTCGGCCGCCTCCTTGGCGAGGATGTCCTGCTCTGCGGCGGTCGAGGCGTTGGTGGCGTCGTGGCCGGCCTGCACCATCATGTCGATCATCTCGACCGTGCACGCGGGCAGCATGTCGTACGGGTGCATGTAGATGATCTGGTACGGCTCGCCCGTCGCGTCGTTGCCGAACGTCGTCATGATGGCCGTCACGGAGATGTAGCTCGGGAGGAGCGTCACGTTGAGCGTGTACGCCTCGTCCTTGCCAGACTCGACGCGCTTGAGCGCCAGGTCCGCGACGAAGGCGACGCCCGTGATGGTCGCGTTGCCGCACGACTGGACCTCGGCGAGCGTGTCGTTGATCTCGCGCGCGAAGGCGGCCTTGCGCGCCGCCGTCAGGTTCATGTGCGCGTTCTTGCCGCCGTGGGGGTCGGTCGCGGCCACCTCGAGCGAGTCGCTCGCGGCGGACCCCTCCGTCGGAGTGAGAGGGGCGACCGGCGGGTCGAGGGCGGCGCTTCGGATGTCCGGCCATCGAGTGTGGCTCCTAAGACTTTTTGCTGTTACGCTCGTGCGCCACGGCGCCGCGCCGTCTGGTGGTTCAGCTCCTCGCCCGTGCGTGCTTGTATGCAAAGTAGAGTAGAGTGGATAGTAGGTGTTCTTATTTTAAGTATGATGTTTGTGCTGTATATTATCTAGGACTATATTATCTATCTTGATCATATTATATGCCGCTCTTATCCAAGCGGCCGCACCGCGGCCTCGCCAAGACACGCTACAGCTTCGTGGTCACCGTCGAGCGGGGCACGCTACAGCTGTGGACCAAACCGTGATGTACACCATAGCGATCCCATAGTTACTCTAACACCTACCGTAAACAGGATTTAACGTTCTTACGAGGAAAATTGGGCCATCTCACTCGTTATTTCAGGAGCTTGATAAACTGCTCCTTTACCTCCTTCTCGACCACGTGCTCCGCTGCGGCGGTTTTTTCGTCGTACGTGATCTCGTAAACGGGACGGCCATCGATCAGCTTCTTCAAGATCGCTGTGATCACGCCCTGCATGTACTTCGTGCCCAGCCCTCCATGCTTGGAGGCCAGGTACTTTGCCTTGACGCGCGTGCCCACTGGAAACGCGACCTCGCCCTTGGCACCACTGCGCCCCTTGATGCCGCCACTCGCATCGACGCTCTTTCCCGAGGCCGTCTGCTGCAAGCCGAGCGCGGCGGGAGCCTTGACGGCTCCGGGGGGCGCGTTGCCGCTGCCACTCTTGCTTCCTGCAGCCCTGCTTCGATTGCTGCCGCCGCCGCCGCCACTGCTGCTCGCCGCAGAGCGGTTCTTGCGGCTGCCGCGGCTGCTCGCGTGCGGCACATTGTCAGAGGCGCCCGCCTCAGCTCCAACCGCGGAGCGGCACGCGTCGGTGGCACCGCCGCCGTTGCTCTTCATCACTGCGGAGGCGGCGGCGGCGGCGGCGATGCCGCCACCACTCTCGGTGGGTGTGCCGGTGCTGCTACCCCGGCCGCTGCCGCCGCGCTTGCCTCCGCCACCGCTCTTGCCTCGCCCGCCTCCCTTTCCGCCACCCTTGGGGGTGGCGGCCGCAGGAGCGGCAGCGGCGTGCTCGCGCTCGTGCTCCGCCGCTGCAGACGCGGGCGCTCCGAGCAGCAGCACCCCGCCGGTCTCGGTCCCTTGAGCCATACTCAGTCGCTCCCTTTCATTCGCCTTCGTCGCCCGCACCGCCGCTGCGGCACTGTCTGCTTCACGTGCTGCAACAGCCGCCGCCCCGTCCGGGTCCTCACGCTGAACCGCCAGTAGCCGCCCACGCATCGCTGCGGCACCGCGCATCGCGTCGACCTCGTGAATGAAATCGTTGGCCAGCGATGGCGTGGCTGTGTACATCCTTCCGTCTCTGGTCGCGACGAGGGCAATTCCGTCGAAGACCGCGGTGTCAAACGAATGTTGCGAGCCCACGACAGCATCGCATTGATCGAGACATCCGACGCCGCCGTTGACGAGTCTCAGCCTGTGGACAAGGCCCAAGCAAGCAAGATTCAGTCAGATCCGCCAGGTGAGCGGGGTTTCTAAGATGCAGGGCGTACATGTCTTCGCCACCTCTCCCTGGCATCGTGGACTCGGCACATGCGTTTCGGATACGGTATTCCCGCTTGCCAGCCTGCATGCTCGTCAGACTCTCACGCACCCTGATGGCCGTCTGATGGCCATCGGTCAGATGGTTTGTGCGCCGTGCGATAAACTCGAGGCCGCCATCTGCTGCTGCTGACGGCTGCGCACGACTCGCGTCCCAAAGCACAGGGTCAGAGGTCGGGCGCGAGCGTGCTTGCACGAGCTCCTGCGGAGACGGCAGGTTGATGCAGTGCTGCAGCAGCAGATCGGGTGTCGCTCCACTGGCGTCGCCCTTGAACGGCACCTGGGTGTACTGCATCAAATGACCCACCGAGAGCGCGTGCATCCCCGTCGTACCGTCTACCTCCATGTAGCCCGCATTCCAACCTGTCCGCTGCACCTTCGTTGTGCGCGTTTCGCAATCCAAGTAGCCGTATTCTGGGTCTGCGCATGGCAGCGGGACAAGCAATGCTGGGTGGAGCAAAACTTGCGCAGGCAACGCATTGTGCTTTGATGAGCGTGCGTACCATAAACCGCGCCACGAACAGCATAAATGACCGCTGTGTCGCACCAATTCCCGCAATTCAGCACGATGTGCGGGTAATTGGCCGACATGATGGCGGCACGCTCGAACGCCAAAGACGCAACTGCCGGCGCTGGAATTGTACGATCGGCCGTTGCCAACAATAGCCTCATCAACGTCGCCGGGTCGGGCAGTGGACCCGCTTCGGGGATGCTGAGTCGAAACATGGAGCGGAGCTGCTGTATTGGGCCACACGGGCACACTGCTGTCACCATCTTGAGCCATTCAATCAAGCGCGCCCCTTTGACTGCGCCCTGGATCACGTTGCTATTCTTCTTCATCGCGACCACGGCGCCGTTCGTCAAGTAGTGCACGAGCTCCTCAATCCTGCACCGCGCGTGGAAACATCGTCGTGATTCGGGAAGGCATGATCCGTCGATGGGCTGTGGATGGCTGTTAGACTCGCCTGCCACTTCCACGCCGTGCGTACCTGAGCACGTCAACAATTCCTCCGTCGCATAGATTGTTGTCCTGCTGCTTTGACGTCCATCCTGACAAGAAATACCACGATGGCAATCTTGACGGCAGTCCCGTCGCCGTGAGCAGCTTGGCCGTGTGCATCTTGCTGCCGACCATCACGCCGACGATTGCGCTGCCAATAGCAAGAGGTTGCTTGTCGGCACGCACATGACTCAGCAGCTCGTCCACGGTGCTTTCTTTACCTGTTGGGTAACAGGAGACGCATGCGGTCTCAGTTGGGCAATACAGCGGTACACCAGAGGTATGTTGTCGGCGGCTTTTGACACAGCCGTCGTGCGATGCAGCAGCTTCGCGGGCAGGTACTGCAGCGCTGCTAGCATGCCGGCCGAGGCCATCCACTGGCAGCCTCCCGACGGAGTGATCGAGAAGAGGCTGGATATCAAGCCATGTGAGAGCAGGCTAATCAGCGCGTCCTTCCTCTTTAGCTGCATCAGCTCTCCGCGCCCGCATCCACCCTTGGGAGCCATGCTGCACAGCAAGGCGAGCATTTCGCGAACCAGCATACCACCGTCCTCCGTTGCTTCGATTTGAAGCGGGTGCGAGCTCACGACATCAATCTGCAGTCGGTGCGCCCACTGCGCATCTTTCGCTTGCTCAGCGCCGAACTGCTGCGCTGTCCGTGCAACGACGCCACGCTCGTATGCACGCCACCACGATCCCTCGTGTTTGTTGAACTCCTTCACGAGCTTCTCACGCGCAGCCTTCTCTTTTGTGCCCGCCTTGCCAGCTGCTTTTGCGCCGCTGACGGCGGCCTCGGCCTCCCCACTTTCGCTGGCACTGTGAGCCTCCTCATCGGCCCCCTCCTCGCCGATGTCACCGGGGGGGTCGACAACCTCGCCGCCCTCGGTGGCGGATGACGCCTCGCCCGAGGCCTTCGACGTCTTCCCTGCCTTCTTTGCGTTGTACTGGGCCAGCTTGGCGTCTGAGATCGCCTGCTCATACTGGGTGTCGGCATCGCGGCATTTCTGCATCGCTGCCGTCGCGGCAGCCACAGCCGCCTCCGATTCTTGGCGCACTTCCATCATTGCACCCGCCTCCGACGCCAACTCAGGCTCTTGCTTTGAGTACAGCTGGAGGCAGCGCGCCGCCGCCAAGTGCTGTCGCACAAACTCGGTGGCCATCCGGCTCAGTGCGTTCAGCTTGGCCTCCTGCCCCGTATCCTTTGCCGCCTGCTGTAGTTGCTCCGATGGGTGCAACGCTAGGCGCCACGCGTTCCATTCTCCGCCAAGCTCCTCCCACGCTGCGCCATCCCAACCGGTCGGCGCCGCCTCGGCAACTTGCCATTCGGTGAATAGGTCCTCCGCCTTGGCGTCGGGGGAGAGCGTCTCGAAGTATGATCGGAGGCGCTCAGCGAGCCCTGACTCGTCTCTGCCCTCCGCCTCAGCCTCTGCGACCGCAAAGCCTGCCAGACTCCGCGGAGCGAACGCCAGCGTCGGCGCGCCACCGAGCAGTGATGCGCCGCTGGGACCGGCGGTCGCTGAACTGAGAGCGATTCCACCACCTTCAACGACGGACTCGTCACTGCCCTCCGCCTCAGCCTCTGCGACCGCAAAGCGTGGACGACTCGACGGGGCGAACGCCAGCGTCGGCGCGCCATTGGCACCGAGCAGCGATGCGCCGCTGGGACCGGCGGTCGCTGAACTGAGAGCGTTTCCACCACCTTCAACGATTGACGTGGCCGGCAGCACTGCCTCCGCATCGACCTGTGGCGGGCGAGCGCGCCACCCAAAGATGACTCCTTTTGAAATGGACGTCTGCAGCTTGCCGGTGCTGCTGTACACGCAGTTCTTCCTGCACCAAGCCGGTCCAATGTTAACGGTAGTAGCATCCGCCTGGATTTCAGCGGCTCGAAGAACGTCGCCTATTTTGTCGAAAGATATCTGCCTCATCCGATTCTGCAATGCCTCCGTCAAGCTCGCCACGAACGTGAAAATGCGGACGAAGTGCGGCGGCGTGGCCGCGCATCCGCACGTCTTTGCATTTCTTTCCGGCACGCCCGTGCCGCATCGCTCGTAGCCTGCTTGCCACTGGTTCAGCAGTTCCTCTTGGTCGGAAGCGGAGATGGCATCGTCTTTCGCGGCCTGCGAGGGCCGCGCAGACGTGTCAGTGAAGCAGCATCCAGAAGCGATCGTGGGTCGCTTCGACCTGCACGCGCGGGCTGGGTGCTAGTACTGGCAGTCATGTCCGACGGCCGCACCTTCCTGCCCCCGTCATTCTTCGGCTTCTCTGCAGAAGCTTTCGACATGCCGCTCACGTGTAAGCCCACATTCAAGTCGGCACCTGACCAGGCGCCGACAAGGCCGCTCGTGAGTGGCGGGCGCGGGCGAGCGGCCGGTGATCGATACACGTTAGGCGGCCGGGCTCGGACCGACGATGCAGGGAAGTTGAATGGGCGTGACCCACGCGTGTGGTTTGGCGAGTGGCTGGTTGGCGGTAGGGGCAGTGTCTTACCAGCAGGGGGCGACGCCGCTTCGCCGAGAACCATGCCGGCTGCTCGAAAAGGCAACTGGCCGAGGAGGGGTGAAGCCAGCGCACAAATCGGGAGCAACAACCCCGACCGAATCGTTTCCAATCTTGAATTATAGTAAAATAGAATACACATTTGACGCCGCCTACACCCTGCACGCGGAAGCCGCCCTTCTCGTCCAGCCAGCCCGGCTCGTCCTTCTCCTCCGACTGCGCCTGTCCGAAGGTGAGCAGGTTCTTGCGATCTCGGCGTTGGGCAGCGCGTTGTCGATCAGCTTGGGCTGGTCGAAGCAGATGATGCGGTACGAGCCGATGAAGTCCTTGGTCGTCATCGAGACCGGGTAGCCCGAGCGCTTGATCTCGACGACGGCCGCGCAGCCGGTGTACTTGAGCTGGCGCGTGAGCACGTCGCCGTGGAAGAGCTCGGCCTTCTTGACCATGTTGGGCTTGAGGCAGCGGATGTAGTGCTGGTTGCGTCGCCGCCATCGTGTCCGAGAGCGCGCGCAGCGAGGCGTGGTACGCGTAGCCGACGGTCTGCTTCTTCTCGATCTCCTTGTCGAAGAGCTCCGAGATCAGCGGCTGCGACGACGTCGCGAGCAGCTGCACGAGGTCGGGGTGCAGCGCGCCGCGGTTCTTCTCGAGCCAGTTCTCCGCCGTGTACAGCACCTCGCCCGCGTAGTGCGTGATCACAAACGAGAGCTCGGCAAACTTGGCGACCGACTTGTCGGTGATCGGCTTGCCCTTGATCTTGTCGCCGTTCTTGCCGATGCGCGGCTTGATGAAGATGGCCGAGACCTTGTTGGGCTTGCCGAAGGCCGTGATCATCTTGGCGACGTACTGCAGGTCGGAGCCCTTTGGCACGAGCACTTCCTCGTCGAGCATCGAGAAGACCGAGCCCTTGTTCGAGTCGATGAGCTGGATCTGCAGCGTGTTGTCAGGGAAGGTGATGTGCGCGCACGAGACGCCCTCGCGCTTGTACTCCTCCTGCTGCTTCTTGATCAGCGCGTCCATGAAGTGCGACTGCAGCCGCTCGTTGGTGAAGTTGATGCAGAGCTGCTCGAAGGTGTTGAACTCGAAGTTCTCGAAGCCGAAGATGTCGAGGAAGCCGATGAAGCGCAGGTCGCTCTCGGGCACCTTGTTGCCGTCGAGGGTCACGTTGAGCTTCTTGATGACCCAGTCGAACATCGCGGAATAGACGCCCTTGGCGAGGGCGTCGCGCCCATCGGCGCACTGGTCGCCGTTGAGGTTGATCGTGTACGTCGAGCCGCGGCCGGTGGTCATCGAGCGCGTGACGAGCTTGGCGGCGAGCATCTCCTTGGGCACCTGCAGCTGCTGCGCGCAGATCTCGAGCTGCTCGGGGTTGGCGCACTCCCACACGTCGCCGCCCTTCTCCTTGAACTCGACCTGCCCCATGTTGAGCGTCGTCGCGACGCAGCCGAGCAGCGACGTCATCTCGTCGGCGTTCAGGCCGAGCGTCTTCAGCTTGTCCTTCATCTCCTTCCAGCACGCCACGTCGTCCGAGCCCTGCGCGTCCTTGTCGCCCGTCTTGACGAAGTTGTAGTCGTCGCAGCCGCCCGAGAGCGCAAACTGCTTCGACTCCTCCGCGCTCTTGCCCTTGAGAAGGTAGTAGAAGATGTGGTAGCTGCGCTCGCCCGGGCCGGGGCCGACGATGCGCGACTGCTCGAGCAGGTACGATCGGATCTTGCACGCGAGGATCTTGTTGCCCTTGTCAAAGTGGACGGCCATCCACTTGCCGAAGCGCGACGAGTTGTTGTTGTACACCGTCTTGGCGTTGCCGATCGCCTCGAGCAGGAACGACGACTCGAGCGCCGCGTCGGTGATGCCGCCGGAGCTCTGGCTGAGCGCCGCGAGGCAGTTCATGCAGATCTTCGTCGTCTCGGTCTTGCCGGCGCCCGACTCGCCCGAGACGAGGATGCTCTGCGCGCCGCCGCCGCGCATGTTCGACTTCAGGTCCGAGTAGGCGGCGGCGACCGTCTTGTGGCAGTGCGGCTGCTCGAGCAGCAGCGCCTCGAGGCCGCCGCCCGCGTAGTCCGACTTGAGCAGGTCCGTCGTGAGCTTCTTCAGCGCGTCGGGAGAGCACGCCGGCACCGGCTGGTACGGGTTGACGACGACGAGCACCGGCCCGATGGCCGTGAAGATCATCTTCTTCTCGATGCGCAGGCGGAGCGTGTGCAGGATCGTCGCGTCCGAGACGTCCTCGAGCGCGACGAGGTCGTGATTCCCGTTGATGGTGTGGTCCATCACGTTGCCGACGGCGACCGAGAGCTTGTCGAACTGGGCCTGCGTGAGCTCGACGGTCGTGGTCAGATGCGGCGGCGCGAACTTCCGCGAGAGGAAGATCGTGCCGCCGGTGATGTCGTCGACCGTGGCGAGCACGATAGTGTCCGTGTCCTCGACGGGCAGCCTGCGCGGCGCACGAGGCGACAGGCGACGTGAGCAGGCAGCTCGCGCGGCTGGCGCCCTGGGAGGAGCAATGCTGTCGCGCAACGATTAGCTCGCCGAGGAGGGTGTTGCTCTTCGAGAAAGTGTGGTGATGCACCAGGTGCGCGCCGGCCAACGAGCGGGCGGGGCGACGCAGGCGATATCCCCAGGGGAGTGGGCGGCGAGCGAGGGTCGCGGGGCCGGGCGGCGGCAACGTACCAGACTTGCATCCCCTTGACCGCCTCATTAGGCATGGCGCCGCACCCCTCGCCAGCGTTGCAGCGGTGATGCTCGTCGTACGCTGCGCGGCCAGGAAGTCTTTTTCTATAGAGGCGTGTGAATTGGCTGCGCGTGTTGCGGTGGTTTGCTTTGCTTTTGTTTTTTCCGGCAGCAAAGTGTTCAGGTGTGGCACAATCACAATCCTGTGCACCACACCTACGCGGTACGCTGTCCTGATCGCTGAACCACAACATGCAAACATGAGTTTCACGTGAAAACAACTTTCTTTGTCATGCA
>Ga0209713_10003224_pt1 | contig 10338 bp, 5 predicted proteins | sample ArcOceMetagenome_3_FD_187444 | JGI IMG/M metagenome (GOLD analysis project Ga0209713, IMG submission 187444) | Marine eukaryotic phytoplankton communities from Arctic Ocean - Arctic Ocean- Svalbard ARC20M Metagenome (SPAdes) (version 2) | ecosystem: Environmental > Aquatic > Marine > Oceanic...
TACTAATACTGTACCTTGGCCGCTGACCCCATGGCTTCGCCGATCACTTCATGCGCTATGCATTGACGACCTACCAACCTACACAAGGCCACAGCTGCACGCGCATCTAGACAATGCGCCTCTGGCGGCTGGCCTTCATCCTGTCAGCGCTCCTGCTGGCTGCGCTGCAGGTCGTCGAGCGTCGCGCGGGCGGTGGTAGCCGACCGTCCGCCTCGGCCGTCGAATCAGCAGCCCGCCACGCCGGCAGCGGGCTGCTGCCGACACGGGACGAGGGGTGGCGGGCCGCTCGAGCTGAGGAGGCGCCTCCGACACCGTGGGCATGTGGCGACTGCGTCCTCGACCCTCTGATCTACCCAGACACGTACTGCGCCGCACGGGCCTCGCTCTGGCACAACGGCAGCACCGCCGTCTTGCCGACTCCAGCGCGGCTGCAGGCACTCGAGCCGTACACCGGCGTGCCGCAGGCGTCATTTGGCGAATTTCTCGACGCGCTTCCACGCGACGCGGTGGTCGGTGTGATGGGCGACTCGCTGATGCAGCAGATGCTCGACGCGGCCGCGTGCGACCTGAGTCGCGACGGCCGGCAGGCCGCGGCGAGCTTCCTCCGCTGGGACCGCGTGCGCGCCGAGGCCGGCCGCATGCACGAGGACGCGCGGATGTACCGGTACAACTACGGCGGGCCGGTGGGGGGCGAGGCGGGCGCGCTACAGCCGCGCTTCTTCGTGCTCGTGCAGATGCGCTACAACGAGGGCGAGGTGCGTAAGCTGCTAAACGCCTCCGACGTCGTCGTCGTCAACTACGGGCTGCACTACTGCCAGCCGGCGCGGCTCGGCGCCGACGCGCGCTGCGCGGCCGAGTTCGACAGGCACGCGCGCGAGATGCGCGCGCTGCTGGCGCTGCTGCAGGCGTGGGTGGGCGAGGCGCCACGCAGGCGGCGCGCCATACTGCAGGAGACGGCGGCGCAGCACTTCGCGCAGAGCCCCGCCGCGTGCGCCGCCGGGCCCGACGCGCCGCCCACCGGCGACTGGGAGACGCGCGCCTTCTTCCCGCGCCTCGGGCCCGAGCCGCCCACGCCGTGCCGCTGCGAGCCGAGCGCCGCCGACGGCGTGCCGCTGCGCACGCAGCTGCTGCGCAACCTGACGCGCGGCGCCCCCGCCGTGCGCGTGCTGCCGCTACACGCGCTGCTCGCGCCGCGCTACGGATGGCACCACCAGGACTGCAAGGTGCGCGAGAGGGCCCGCCTGCTCGAGGGCGGCGGCCCGCCCGCGGCCGGCTGCGACTGCACGCACTTCTGCTTCTCGCCGACGTTTTGGCGCGTGTACTTTAGGAGCCTGCTCGAGGCGGTGAGGTGACTTAGCTAGATAGATAGTGTAGATATCCTTCCTTTGGTGGTGTGACCTCTGTCGGAGATGTTTGCGCCCGATTTAGCCGCGTCGCAGCCGCTCAGGCCGCTCGTACGGCCGATTCTCTGTCAGGCCGATTCTCTGCCGACGGCTCGGCGAGACTAGACGGCATCGACTGCTCGGCTGGACGCCTCGGCCCGCCTCGGCCAGACTCATCTTACACAATGGGCCTAATCCAACAGATCAAGGCCGTCAACGCGGCAGCGTCGGCTGCACCGCCGCCGGACGCCGCTGCCGCGCCGCCCAAACGACGCTTCTCGCTCCAGCGGTCCAAGTCGTCTGCTCCTGCGACCGAGGCATTCAACCCGACCAAGAGCATCGGACAGAGCGCCGCTCTCACCCTGCTATTGGAGCGTGCCGCGGCTGGCGACGAGACGCTGCGCCTGATCGACCTGGGCGAGCCGTCGCTCCTCTTTGCCAACGCAGCTGCGGCGAGGAAGAGCACCGTGATAGAGTCGCTGGCATCAGCGCGTGCCGTGCAGGCCGTCTGGCTCGAGGGTCTCAATCTCGACAACACGCACGCGGATGCCATCGCGACGCTGCTGCGCACCCAAGGCACGCTCCAGGCGCTCTCGATCGAGCGCAACCAGCTCACGGAGCCCGGCCTGCTCAAGGTGGCGGCGGCCGTCTCCGGCCACCCGTCGCTGAGCGAGATCCGGCTGGGCCAGCTGCAGCGAACGCTCTCGACGGAGGTGGCGATCCGCTTCCTCGACGCGATGGACGCGACGCGCACGCTGACCAAGCTCGGGCTGGGCGCGCTGCGCGAGGAGGAGCTGCTAAAGAGGCTCGCGACGCTCGCCGTGCGCAACGCCGAGCACGCGAAGATGCGGCGCAAGATGCTCGGCGCGGCGGCGGCGGCGGTCGACGACGAGTGGCGCGCGCGCGTGCCGGGCGAGGGCGTCGACCGCGACAAGCTGCAGAGGCACGTCAACACCGGCGTGTCCGACGCGCTCAAGCAGCGCGTCGAGATCGTCGGAGGCGCCATCAACAGCGACCTCACGCGTGGCGGCGGTCCGGGTGCCGCGCCGGGCGGCGGAGGCGGCGGCGGCGGGGCGGGCGCAGCGGCGGCGATCAAGGGGCCGGTCAACTGGATGGAGGAGGCGGCGCGGATCGGCGCCGACGAGCCCGGCCTGTTCGGCCACCCGGACGAGACCTCGGGGCTGTCGGAGGGCGCGTACGTGCTCACGGGCAACGTGATGTGGGGGCGCGCCAACGACGAGGAGCGTCGCGCGGTGCTCGGCGCCTTTGCGCGGTGCCGCCGGTACGACACGCTCGGCCTCGCCAACGCCTTTGTGAGCGACGGGCTGGCGGTGCTGCTGGGCGAGGTGCTGCTGTCGAACCGCGCGCTCACCGTCCTCAACGTCGAGTCGAACGCCATCGGCTCGAGCGGCGTCGAGTCGCTCGCGCGCGCGCTGCGCTCCAACTGCACGCTCAAGGAGCTCAAGCTCGCCAACCAGCGCACGAACTTCTCGACGGCCGCCGAGGACTTGCTGGCCGACGCCCTCGAGACCAACCACACGCTGACGCGCCTCGCGGTCGAGCTGCGCTCCACGCACGCGCGCGATCGGAAGGACAAGTTCCTGATGCGGAACAAGAGCGAGGAGAGGCTCGCCGCCAAGGGCGTCGCCGCCAAGGGCGTCGCCGCCAAGGGCGTCGCCGCCAAGGGCGTCGCCGCCAAGGGCGTCGCCGCCAAGGGCGTCGCCGCCAAGGGCGTCGCCGCCAAGGGCGTCGCCCCTCCTCATGCGGCGGCGCTGCCGCTACCCGCCGCGCAGCCGCCGACACAGCCCGCGCTCGAGCACACGGCCCTCACGCGCACAGCGGGGCCCAAGCGCGGAGGCGCACGCGCAAAGGCCCCGCCGGGCAGCGCTGCGACCGGTGCGGCCGCCCCTTGCGCTCCCGGCGCCGCTGCGGCGACCAACGGCGCCGCCAGTCGTGACACCAACGAGCTAACGAATGGGGTGCGGCTCGCACAGAACCCCGCCGCCGCAGCGTACAGCGCCGCGAGCGCCCCAAGCGCGGCAGCCAAGGCGCCCGGCAAGCTGCAGATGCCTGGGCCCTTCGGCCAAGCGGCGTCAGCACCGCCAGCGACGGCCGAGCCGCCAGGCAAGCTGCCCCCCGGGCCATTCGGGTCGGCCGCAGCCAACCAGGCCCAGAGTGGCGCGGCACCAGCCAGGCCCAGCGCCGTCGCCAAGCCAGCCGCTGCCGCTGCCTCTCCGGCGGAGGAGCCAGCAGAGAAGCCTGCCACGCAGAGGCCGGTCGCCGGGGCGGCCGAGGCCGCCACCGCCGAGGCAGACAGTTCGGTGGATCTCTGGGCGTCGGGCCTGACGGGGCTCGCGTCGCGTGGGAGGTGGGCGCACGACACGGCGACTGCGGTGGCCGAGATGGCGTCGCCCGAGAAGGCAACCGAGATGGCAGCGGCAACAACGGGCCAGCAGCCGCAGCAGCCGCCGCAGCCGCAGCCGCAGCCGCGGCAGGCGCAGCAGCAGCAGCAGCAGCAGCAGCAGCAGCAGCAGGCGCAGCAGCAGGCGCAGCAGCAGGCGCAGCAGCAGGCGCAGCAGCAGCAGCAGCAGCAGCAGCAGCAGGCGCAGGCGCGGGCGCGGGCACGGTCTGCGCCTCCGGAGCGGCCCACCGCCGCGCCGAGCCTCGCGAAGCCGCCGCCCAGGGCGCCGCCTCGCTTCCGCGACGAGCTAGCGGAGCTGCTGCGGCGGTGCCGCGTGCCGGTGCCCGTCGAGCGCGTGCTGCACGAGCACGCGCGCTTCCTGGGGCTGCCGCGCCCCGTCCGGCCGCAGGAGCTCGGCTGCTTTGGCGCCGGGGACGACGGGGACGACGAGGGCGCCGCCGGCTTCGTGGCGATGCTGTGCGCGCTCGGCGAGGAGACCCCGCCGGCGGCGGTCGTGCTCGACGACCCCGCCAAGCCGGGCCGGCTCGTGCTGTGCCGGCCAGAGGGGCCGCCCGCCGGCTGGCTCGAGGACCGCAGGCGCCGCCGCGCCGAGCTGTCGGCCGCCGTCGAGAATCTGGGCGGCGACGCGCGTCCGCACGCGGCCGACCCCGCGGGCGATGCGCCGCCGAGTGCGGAGAGGCGGCGCGAGCACAGGCGGCGCGAGCGGCGCCCGGCCGACGGCGCGGGCGACGGGGCGATCGACACGCCGCCTTCGGCCGGGGGCGAGGCGGGCGGCGAGAGGCGGCGGCGGCACCGCAGCTCGAGACCCGCAGAGGACGGCGCGGACGCGCCCGCGAGCGCCGACCGCGAGCGTCGCCGTCGGCGGCGGCGTGGCGATTGCACCGGCACGGAGGACGCGTCCGCCGAGGGCGAGCAGGCCAGCAAGCAGCCGACCGCGGCACACGAGGAGCCTGGCAGCACGGAGCGCAAGCACCGGTCGGGTGGCGGCGGCCGCAGGCGGCACAGCAACAAGGAGGCGCAGGTGACGCGGGCGAACAACTCGGACGCACCCGAGCTGCCCGACCTGTGAGCGTGTGATGGTAGTGCTACTAAGTATTGTATTTATTTAGGCATCGAGTACGTCGGCGACGCGCGGAGCGACTGCGTGATCGCCTGGTCGAGTTGATCGAGTGGCGCGTCCTTGTCCACGAAGCACACCGGCGGTGGGCAGGAGCACTCAAGGCTGGCGCACTCGTCGCACTCCTGCTGCTCACACCTCGTCGCGGCACTGCTGCTCGCCCACGCCGTGAGAAGATACGAGCTTCCTTCTCCTGACGGTGGACGCACGAAGATGGCGCGCCCTTGCACGGTGCGCGCAGTGGGCCGAGCGCTCGTCATGGAGGTGGCGGTCGAGCCGAGCGAGCTCAGCGTGAAGAGCAGCTCGTCGCCGTCGCGGCGCACGTCGACGACCGTGTTGCGCGACGGTTGCAGCCCCAGCGGGTCGCCATCGCGCCGACGAACCAGCAGATTCACCACCTTATCGGGCTTTCCGAGTTCCTTGAGCTCCGTCGGCGGTGGGAAGTCGGCAGGGAACGGGTCGCCCGAGGACAGCAGCAGCTCCAGTGCCGAGGTGCGAGAAACACTGACGGCGCGACCGCTGGCATAGTCGGCGGCCGCGAAGATGGTGTCGTCGAGCCCGGTTCTAGGGCGGCCCTTGGGCCGATACCAGCTGCTTGGAATGTCGATCGTGAAGCCACTGCCGTCGAAGGTGGCAAGAGCTGGTGCGGCGCTGGCGCGAGACGGCCTGGTCAGCGCAGTGGCTGCGACACCACCCAGGAGTGAACGGCGTGTCAGAGGCACGTGCAGCGCCGCCAGCGGCGTCAAGAGAGAGAGGAACACGGCTAACCTCGCCATATATGAATGTAGAAGTCGGATGAGCGGCGACGCGGGGCGAAGCCACACGGCTGAGCTCCGCGGGCGTGGCGTTTGGGCGCGTGCGAGTGGTGCGGGCGTGACCGCGCCGTTCTTGTGCGTCGGACGGGCCCGGTCCCCCGCTAGAGGGCGCGTCGAGTAATTGCATGCGGCGTGGAAATAGTTTGCTTAGGGGAGCGGGCGCCGACTCGCGGGCGCCCTAAGGTAACTGGGTCCTGGGGTAGAAACTGGCAAACGCGTCGCCTCAATAGCCTCAATAGCAGGATCGCTGGCGCAAAGACTCTCAGTGGCAAATTGCGCCATGTCCTGACACGGGCAGCGACTCTGGAGTTACTATAGGACTCCTAGTACTCGAGCCGCTACGTGAAGAAAAACGGTTGCGATCACTTTAGATTACTTTAGATCTTGGCTTTGCCTAAGCCGCCGGTCAGGAGGGCCCCAGGAGGGATACACTGATCCCGAGCCAGCCGGACCCGCGGGTTACCCCGCGCCGACAGCTATGCCTGCGTTGCCGCCCCCGCCAAAACCACCGCACGCTCCAGACTTAGACGTGAGCTGGTGGGCCTCCGTGAGGGCCCGCTGCGCGTCTCGACCCGCGCGTCTCGACCCCCAGCCATGCAGGGTGCGCGACCCGCTGCCACAATCGACCATGTCGAGATGCTCCACGCCATGTTTCCCGACGTCGAGGCCGACACAATCTCAATGGTGCTCGAGAGCACCGACGGCGATCCCGAGGCGGCGGTCGAGGCACTGCTGACCATGTGCCAGGTGGGCGGTGCGTCGAGCGAGCCGACCACAACGGATGAGCTGCCGAGGAGCGAGGCCGATGCGGACGACCAGCCAGGCAGCTTCCGCCACCCACACGCCGGTGTCGGCCCGCACGCGAGCGACCACCAGATTGCAAACGACGAGGCGCTCGCCCGGCAGCTGCAGCAGCAGCTAGCGTGGGAGGACCAGCTGCTGGAGGAGCAGCAGCAGTCCTTGCTCGAGCAGGAGGCTCAGTTCCAGCATGCTGGTGGCGCAAACCGGGCCTACTACCCAGGAACAGGAAACGTCCCGGTGCCGCGGCCCCGCTGGCCGGCGGGCCACGGAGAGCTCGGGCCGCCGCCGCCAGATCCGGCCGATGATGAGCCGGGGATCGTCTCGAGTGTCGGCACTGCCGTCTACTCTGCTGGTGCAGCGACGGTCGGTGGCGCCGCCAGCCTCGTTTCTGGCCTTTGGAGCTGGGCCACTGCCGACGCGGAGCCGGAGGCGGCACCCGCGCCGGCCGAGCGCGAGCTGCAGCCGATGAGATTGCCCGCGCCCGGGGGCGGCGGCGGCGGCGGCGGCGGCGGCGGCCGCCGTGGCGACGATGACGAGGAGACAGTGCAGGTCATCAACCGCGGCGGTGCCGACCACGCCGAGAGCGGGGGCGCAGGCGAGATGCGACGCCGCACGCGGCGTGCGGGTGCGGCCGAGGACTAGCTGGCGATCCGGGTGACCTCGCGTACGACCGATTGAGAGGGTTACCGAATGCGCCGCATGAAATATGATTAAAATTCTCTTCTATTAACGCGCCTTCCCACGCCAACTGCTGGCATGTGACCGTAGCGCAAGCCTGAGATGCTCCTCACTGAATCGAGCGCATGCCCACCTGTATACCCGCTCTGTCCGTGCCTGTCCCCTCTCACTCTCGCCCCCTCGCCTCAGCCACAAGATCGCGTCGCCAGCGACACCCCCTGCATGCGTCCCGTCCAGCACGTGCGGCGTCGCGCGCCTCGTCAGCCGCTGCCGTCGTCTGCCCTGCCCTTTTTGGGGTCGACGCCGCTGCCGGGGCCGGCGGGCGAGATGAGCATCGAGTCGAGCGAGTTGGCGACGTCCGACTGCGAGAAGCGCTGCGCGCCGCTCTTGCGCGAGCGCTTCTTCTCGCCGCGCTCGCGGTCGAGGTAGCACTGCTCGCGGAAGGCGGTGGGCGTCGCGGGGCCCGGCACGTCGCTTTCGTCCGTCATGGCGACGTGGAGCGCGCCCTTGTCCTTGAGCGGCGACTCGACGTTCTCGAGGCTCGGGTACTTGGCGCGCATCCGCTTGCCCGCCTCGGAGCCGTCGGCGCCGAGCCGGTACTTGGCGACGCCGCCGGGCCCCTGCAGCCACGCGTGCTGCAGCGCCTGCGCCGCCGACGGCCGCCGCTCGGGGTCCTGCTGCAGCAGCTCGCTGATGAAGTCGGCCATCTTCTCGTCGTGGCAGCCCGAGGCTGCGAGCACCTTGGCGATCGAGCTGGTGTGCGGCCGCATCCGGCTCAGGCTGCCGTCCACCTTGCCGTACAGGTGCTGCGGCGCGCCCGGCGTCGTGTCAAAGTAGTGGTGCGCCAGCTGGCCCGTCGACAGCACGCGCGGCGGGAACGGGCCGCGCAGCGCAATGTGCGAGGCGAGGAGGGCCTGGACGGAGCGGTTGTCGAAGAGGAGCTTGCCGGTGAACAGCTCCATCAGGATGCAACCGAGCGACCACAGGTCGACCTTCGGGCTGTACGGGCAGCCGAGCACCACCTCGGGCGCGCGGTAGGCGCGCGACTGCACGTACGAGCAGCGCTGGTCGTGGTGCAGGTAGGCGTTGCCGTAGTCGATGACCTTGACCTTGCACGTGGTGAGCGACGAGATGAGGATGTTCTCCGGCTTCAGGTCGCAGTGGATCACCTCGTGCTTGTGCAGGCCGCGCAGCGTGACCAGGCACTGCCGCGCCACCTCCTGCAGCCGCTCGACGGTGAAGTAGCGCGGCAGCTGGCACTCCTCAATGTACTTGTAGATGTGGTAGAGGTTGTCGCGCAGCAGCTCGTACACGATGAAGAGGGTCTCGCGGTAGTAGAAGACGTTGAGCAGGTGCGGCAGCGTCTCGCGCTCTTCGGCGTCCATCTTGGACGCGAGCAGCTTGAGCAGCTTGACCTCCCACAGGTTCTGGTCGAGGATGTCCTTTGTGTTCTTGGAGATCTTGACGCAGACGAAGCGGTGGCGCCCCTCGCCCTTGAGGTCCTCGCACTGGACGGTGTGGCAGAAGGTGCCCGAGCCCAGGTACTGGATCACGACGTACCGGCCCGCGATCACCTGCTTCTCCTCGACGCGGAAGTGCGACTCCGACTCGAGTCCCGACGTGAGCGGGTCGTAGTGCACGGTCATCGGGAACTCGTGTATGGGCGCCGACTCGCGCTTCCGCTCGTCGCGCTCGCCGTGGAAGACGGGGTCGGGCTTGACGAGCAGGTCCTGCGCCACCGTCGACGAGCTCACCGGCTCCGCGTCGTACAGCTTGCCTGGCCGCGAGCTCGAGCTGCCGCCGCCGACCGGCAGCGCCTCGGCCGGCGGGGCCGTGAGCGGCGCGGCGTTGGGCGGCTCGACGGGCGTGGGCTCACCGGCCGGCGCCGCCAGCGCGGCGGCGCCGCCGCCGAGCAGCAGCTCGTCGTTCAGCACGGCTTCGTGGAAGCCGTCGAGCACCTGCTTGAGCGAGTGCTCCTCGAGCCAGGTGGAGATGACCTGGACGGCGCCGTCGGCGCCGAGCGCGCGGAGCTCCTCCGAGAGGCGGAGGACGCGAGGGTCCTGCGCCGCCATCGGCCTGTGGATGGCGGTGCTGTGTAGCGAGCGCGGTTGCCGAGCGTTTAGGCCGGCTAGCGCGAGGGAGGCTAGGTCTTGTGACGAGACTGCTGCTCTGCAGCTCTGCAGGCAGCCAAGCGCCTCACGTGATGATGCGCGTCATCATAATCACAGCATCATCATCATGGCACGTGGCTAGACAGCTAGCAAGCAGGCTGGGGCCCCTAGGCGGCGACACAAGCGAAGATATGCCAATGCTTTGCCATTTCGCGTTCATCGCTGCACAACGGCGCACCTCAGGGGCGGGCGCTTGGGGAGGCGAAGTTGGGCTTGTGCGGTTCGCACCATGGTTTGGGTATTGAGTCAAACCCAAACCCAAAGTACTCGCCCCATTAACATGATCTGCGAACGAGGGGAGCGGGCAAGGGAAGGAGCGGCGGATGGTACCTGGTCGCCGACTCCCGGCGATCTCCAGAAGTGGTGCGGCCGCGTGTAGAGCCCTTGCCTGTCGGGCCACGGGAGCAGCACGTCGGTGAGGGTCTGAGAGCGGAGGGGAGGGAGTCTTAAAGATGGGTCGGAAGAGGTACGGTGGCACCGGAGCGCGTTCGCTCTGCTCCGATGTGGCGACAGCTCGTGGTATTCTTGTGGTACGCTTCACGGCGAAGTTTCGCGCATTCGGCATCATAGTTTTGGACATACCTGCAAGCAGCCATAACGAGCTGGGCAACACCCCCCAGGCGCATCATCGCACGTGGCTAGACAGCTAGCAAGCAAGGCTAGGCCCCCAGTAAGGCACGGTGCGATAGGCTAGTTTAGTAGATCTGCGTTTGAGCCACGGTGTAGACTAACTACTAACTAAACGATAGGCCCACAGGTGTACGGGCTCCGGCGGCGTGCCTGATGCTGCGCAACAGCGCACGCCAAGGAGCCGCCCGCTGCTGAGCTAGGTCTTGTGACGAGACTGCTGCTCTGCAGCTCTGCAGGCAGCCAAGCGCCTCACGTGATGATGCGCGTCATCATAATCACAGCATCATCATCATGGCACGTGGCTAGACAGCTAGCAAGCAGG
>Ga0209713_10003226_pt1 | contig 10337 bp, 6 predicted proteins | sample ArcOceMetagenome_3_FD_187444 | JGI IMG/M metagenome (GOLD analysis project Ga0209713, IMG submission 187444) | Marine eukaryotic phytoplankton communities from Arctic Ocean - Arctic Ocean- Svalbard ARC20M Metagenome (SPAdes) (version 2) | ecosystem: Environmental > Aquatic > Marine > Oceanic...
CCTCCACGACGTGCTGTCGCCCGAGTGGGTCGGTCGGTTGCGCGCGTTGGTCCACGACGCCTTCGCCCACCCGACCCTGTGGGACGTACTCTACTCGCGGATGGTGGCCAACTTCTACTGCGCGCAGAAGGCGATCCTGCTGCACCACACGAGCGCCTGTGGCCGGCAGATTGCCGAGGCGGCGCCCACCACCGCCCTCGCGGCCTCGCTGCTGCGGAGCGGCGTCCTGCGCGTCGCCGAGCCGTCGGATGCGCTCGGCAACTTCCGGTCGCACGTGTGGGGCGGCCTCGACGGCTGCGGCACCACCGGCTACCACACCGACGACGCGTACATACCCCTCGCGCGGCGCGAGGCGGCCACCCCCGCGGTGGTGCGGCTGTGGATGCCGCTCGCGCACTTTGGGCCGGAGCACTTCACCTTTGCGGCGCTCAATATGAGCGCGGCCGCGCGCGCCGAGCGTCTGCGGCTCGGCGCCGACGAGCTGTACGGCACGCAGTACGCGCGGCACGAGCGGCTCGTCGCGTCGGGCGCCCTCGACGCCCCCGGGCAGGTCATCGGCGGCGGCGGGATGCGGCCGGGCGACGTGCTCGCGTTTGCGCACGAGACGCCGCACGTGGCCGAGGCGCACGGGCACAGCTGCGCCGGCGCCGCCGATGGCTGCCTGCGCCTGATCCTCTCGTTTGCCGGCGACAACGCCGTGTACGTGCGCGGCCGCGCCACCGGGCTCCTCCCGCTGCACGACAACCAGAGCGAGGGCGGCCCGCCGCGCGGCGCGCAGTTCCCCCAGGCGTGGCCCCGCATGCGCGGCGGCGCGGACCACGAGGCCGAGTGGGCTCCGCTGCGGCCCTCGCTTCGCACGCTGGGCGCCTCGCTCTGGCACGCGGTGGTGGCGGGGTCGACTTCCTTCTCCGGCTACTCGCCACGCCAGGCGGCGCGCTATGTGGCGCGCGTGCTCTGGTTCTCGCACCCGCTCACCAGCTTCTGGGACGTGCCGGCGGAGCAGCTGCTCGCCAACAACGGCACAGGCACGACCAACGGCACCGATGGCGCGCGGCATGAGTCGCTCTGGCTGCTGCAGCACTTTGGTGGCGCGGCGCTCTCGCATGCGATGGGTAGCTGAATCGTCTATAGACTGTAATTCTAATGGGGTTAACATCACGCTTCTGGCCTGCTCACAGTGTCAGAAGCCAGACGAGCAGCCCAGTCAGAGCCCAGTTGCCGCCTGCCTTGATCGGCCGGGGCGACTGCTTGGTTGCCGTTGACGACGGCAGCCTTCGACTTGTGATGCAAGTCGATGCTGCGCGCGTGCGGGCGTCTCTTGGCGCTGCCATGCGCTCTGGCTCGCTTCTCAAAAAAGGGTATAGCGTCGAGACGGAGTAGAATATGAATACAATTTGTAAGACTTGATGATTAGCTTGATGTTACTTGGACGACCTCTAAGAGACTAACTAATCACGGCACAGAGACAGGCTCAGGCACAGCCGCGCTTGATGCCGCTCGTGCCCGTTAGCGTCCCGTACGGCGTCGGCCCGGGCGACACGTTCCAGATAAATTTCAACGGGCAGCTGTTCGCGCTTCGGTGCCCAGCCAACGCCTCCAGTGGCAGCGCCATCCAGGTGGATATGCCTAAGGCGGACCCGCGCATTGCGGGGTCGATCGCGCAGGCGCTTGCGCAGCTGGGAGGCGACGCGGTGGCGCAGGAGAAGGCGGCTTACCGGCTCGCCAATATCGCTGGGGACGACGCCGCTGCCAAGGAGGAAATCAGGAGACAGGGCGGCATCGGGCTGCTGCTGGCGCTCGTGCGGGGAGGCAGCGCGGAGGCGCAGCAGAAGGCGGCATGCGCGCTCCTCCGCCTCGCTCAGAACAACGCCGCCAACCAGGCGGCAATCGCGGACGAGGGCGGCAGGGAGGCGCTCAAGGCGCTCGCGCGCAACGGCAACGGGATGGCGCAGGTGTACGCGAGAGATGTGCTGAAGCACATCCCCACCGCCGCCGCCGCCGCCGCCGCCGCCGCCGCCGCCGCCGCCGCCGCCGCCGCCGCTGCCGCCTCGTCCATTGCCGCACCGTCGGTGCAACGCGAGCCCTCCGTCGAGCTCGTCGGTGCGCGCACCGCCGGCGAGGTCGCCGACGACAAGCTGCGGCGCGCGCAGCAAAGCGGCAACGTGGTGGATCTCGAGGCGGGCAGCTCCGTCAAGCAGGAGCCGGGCGGCGCCGGCCCCTCGGGCAGCGCACCGAGCGGCGGCGGCGGCAGCGCGTGGCAGTGCGCGGGGCTGCATGAGCTGCTCGACGGCTGCGACCTCGGCGGCAGCTACGCGACTGCGCTGGCGTGGTGCAAGGAGCAGGGTGCCAGCAGCGTCGACGACATCATCGAGTCCGAGAACGCCTTTGCCGAGCAGTTCGTCGCGGCGCTCCAGCTGCCAGCCATCAAGGCCAGCCGGCTGCGCAAGAGGCTGACGCAGGAGCAGCCCGAGGCGCGCAGCAGTGGGGCGGCGGGCAAGCGCAAGGCGTCGGGCGCCGGCGCCGGCGCCGGCAAAAAGCGCAAGTAGGGCAGAGGCGCGCTCACAATCATCCCAGCATGAGAGTGGTCGCGCGCCCTCCCAACGGACCTCAGCCGGGCGGAGGCGAGTGCGGGACCTTTGTGAAAACGTGTGGCTGCTTTTCCACCATCCTCACCACACGCGCGCGCGCTTCTGCCGAGTTCAGGAGCCGCTGCGCAGCTCCTAACCGTCGCGGTTCTCTCAGCCATGGATTCAGACGAGGCCTGCGAGGTCTGCGCCGTCGCCACCTGGATCGAGGGCAACTGGATGCTGCTCTGCGATGGTCCCGGCTGCGAGCGCGCCTACCACACGCAGTGCCTCAGCCCGCCACTCGACGAGGTCCCGGAGGGCGACTGGCTGTGTCCCAGCTGCAGCGGTGCCAGCGCATTGAAGGGCAGCGGCGCGCCGCCGTGCCCCAGCGCCGAGCCCATCGCGAGGATGGCGTGGTACGCGGGCTGGCACGCCGTCAACGAGCGCAAGGGCCTGGCCGACGCGGCGGCGAGCTCTCTGAAGCTCTGCCTCGAGGCCTGCTCGAGCTTGGCTGGTCAGCTTCCGGACGAGCTGATCGAGAACTGCCGCTGGATGTGCTGGCATGGCGCGCGGCGCGTGGCCAACGAGCGGGTCGTCTCGGGCGGCGCCGACAAGCGGCTCAAGCTGGCGGGCGACGCCGAGAAGGCGCGGCAGGAGTTTGAGAAGCACGAGGCGGCGGTGGCGCAGCAGGTGCCGGCGCAGCTCGCCAAGAGCCTCGCCGCGCTCGGTCCCGAGGCCGCGGCGCACGCCGCGAGCGCTCGGCTCGGCAAGGACGGCATGGAGGAGCGGGCGCGCTTCGAGGTGGCGGCGGCCGAGGTGGAGCGGCTGCGGGCGGCGGGCCGCTTCCCGCGCGTCTGGCGCGGCACGCCGATCCCGACGGCGCCGATCGCCGAGGCGCTCAAGTGGAGCGCGTGGAACGCCGCGTGGCACGCCGCCAACGACCGCGCCGGCCACCGCGCCGACGCGCGGAAGGCGCTGCACGAGCACGAGGAGCACTCGGCGAAGCTCGCGCAGCAGCTCTCGGCCGACGTCGCGGCGAGCTTCCGCGCGCTGTGCGACGCGGCGGCGGCACACGCCTCCAACGAGCGCAAGGGCCTCGCCGCCGAGGCGGAGGCGTCGCTCGAGGCCCTCGGACGCCACGAGGCGAGCCTCGCCGAGGTGGTGCCGGCGGCGCTCGCAGCGGGCCTCGCCTCGCTCGCGTCCAACGCCGCGTGGCACGCCGCCAACTCGCGGCTCGGCGGCAGCAAGGCCGACGCCAAGGCCGACAAGGTTGGATTCGAGCGCGCGGCGGCCGACGTGCTGCGGCTGAGCCACCGGCTGCCGCTCGCGCTGCCGACGGCGGGTGCCCCCGCCGGCCACGGCCACGGCCACGGCAGCGGCAGCGGCCAGCCGGCGCGGCGCGTGCTGACGGCGCAGCAGCAGCGCAAGAAGGCGGCGATGGCCAAGGACGCCGCGCACCTCTCGGCGGCGGAGGTCGCGCAGGCGGCGGCGTTCACGCGGCGCCGCCTCGCGCAGCGCGCGAAGCGGCAGGCGGCCGAGGCGGCGCTGGCGCAGCTGCCGACGGCCGAGCGCGCCGAGCTCTATCGCCTTCCGTTCCCCGTGCTCATCGACCCGGCGCGTCTGCACGGCGCCTCCACCGCCGCCGTCAAAGCGGCCGGCGGCGGCGGACGCGACGCGGACGCGGCGCCCGAGACGTCGTCGCCGCCCCTGAAGCGCGCCCATTCGGCCGCCGACGTCTCGTCGCTCGCCGGCATGTTTGTGGGGATGCCGAGCACGGCGGCACCCAGCGACGACGACGACGGCGACGAGGGCGGCGGCGGCGACGCGCCCCTGAAGCGGCGCAAGCAGGACACGGCGCTCTGCGTGGGCGACGCGGTGGAGGCGCACTTTGGGACGGCGGAGCTCGAGCTGTGGTGGCCGGCGACGATCACGCAGCTCTGGTCGAACGGCGACGTCGACGTCCGCTACGAGGACGGTGACGTCGAGCAGCAGAAGCCGGCGGCGCGCGTGCGCCGCCGCGTCGGCACCGACGGCCACGCGGCGGGCGCGCCGACGCTCAAGCACGCGCGCCACTCGTACGTGGTCTTCCTGACGGGCTCCAAGGCGGGCTGGGGCGTCGTCGCCGAGCGGCCCAAGGACGGCGGCTCTGCTGGCGGAGGCGGCGGCGGCGGCGGCGGCGGCGCGGCGGCGGCGGGAGGCGGCAAGCCGAAGCCGGGCGGCCCCAAGGCCGTCAAGAAGAAGGCGGGCGGCGACAAGAAGGCTCTGGCGGCGGCGAGGCCGCTGCCGGGCGGGCTGCGGCTGGCGATGGTCGAGGAGGGCATCTTCTCGTGGGGCGCCGACGGCGAGCCCACCAAGCCGCACGCGCACGTGCACTGGCTGCAGCCGGTGGACACGGCCGCCGACGCCGACGCCGACGCCGACGCGGCAGGCACCACCAACAACGGCGGCGGCAGCGACGCCGACGGCGCGTTTGCCGCCGCCGGCGACGAGGCGGCGGCGCGCGGCGTGCGGTGCGGCCACCAGTTCGACTTCTCGAAGCAAGCGAGCCTGGCGTCGCTGCTGTGCGCGGTGGAGGTGCGCAGCGACGGCTGGGACGAGCGCGGCTGCCCGCTCGTGCGTGTGGCGGCGCACGAGCTCGCGCGCGTGCGCGGCCTCGCGCGCGTGCGCGGCGCCGAGGCGGCGGCGGACGCGGCGCGCCTCGAGGTGGACGAGGCGGCGCGGCGCGAGGCGCAGCTCACGCACGACCTCGAGCGGCGCAAGCGCATCGACCCCTTCGGCGAAGCGCGCGGCCGCAAGCGCGGCCAGGCGGCCGCCGCAGCAGCGGAGGAGGAGACGGGCGCCGCTGCCGCCGCCTCGCCCGGCGAGGACCGCGGGAGCGCGGGGTGGGAGGGCTGGGGCGGCCTCGGCGGCGTTGGCGCCAAGCGCAGGGCGATGCGCGGCTGAGGTGGAAGCGAGGGACGCTATATTTGGAATGGAGTATTCATGCTATTATATTGACAATCTATCGCCGAATCGGTACCGCACACCGCTGCCCAGCGGAGCTGATCACTGCGCGCTGCTCGCACTTCCATCAGCTCAGATGGAGCGGCTGGTCCCACGACGGCAGCGCGACCGACGACGCGTCGACGGCCGCATCCAGCTCGTCGTCGACCGCGTCCCACGACGGCAGGTCGGCGAGCAGGTCGTTCTCGAAGCCGCCGATGCCCGTGAGGTAGACGGCGGTCGAGTCGTCGGGCAGCGCCACCCGGTCGCTCTCCGCCTCCGGCGGCTCGTCGGGCGGCGGCGGCGGCGGCTTCTTCTTCGGCGGCGGCTTCTCCGCCGCTGGCGGCTCCGGGAGCGAGGTCGACGTCGCGGCGGGCCGCGCCGGCGGCAGCTCGGCGGGCTGCGTCCTGCTCTGCGTTTCGGAGCGCAGGTTCGCGACGCGGCTCTTGAAGTCGTTGAAGAAGCGGTCGGGCGCCTCCATGGGGTCGAAGGGCGCCTCGCCCGACGCGTCGGCGCCGCCATGGTCGGCCACCATGAGGCCCTCCGCCGGGTCGTCGCCGTGGAGCTCGTCCATCGCGCCGAAGGCCGGGCTGCCGAGGCTGAGCGCCTTTGGCAACGCGCTCGCATAGTTTGGCACGAGGTGGCGGACCGGTCTCGACTGGACGGGCTTCGCGCGCGGCCCGGTCCCGTTGCGCTGCGCCGTCCAGTACGCCCCGGTCGTCGGCTTGTACAGCTTCGAGTACGTCGACTCCATCTGGCGCGCCTTGGCGTCGTTCTGCTCCAGAAACGCCTTGCCGTCGAACATCGCCGGCCGTACCGGCCCGCCGCGCTCGCTCAGCCGCTGGCGCGCGACGCTGCCCGCCGCGCGCATGGCCTCGGCCTTCTTCTGCTCACGCGCGCGCTCGACGCGACGCGCCTCGACCTCGGCAGGGGTCTCCTGCCCTCGCATCGGCTGCGGCTGCTCCATGTCGGCGCTGCCGCCAGCCGCGTCCCAGAAAGAGGCGTCCAAGCTGGTGCCAGGCATCGAGGCGAGGGATGCCATGGAAATTAGTGTTTGCTGATGAGGGAGAGCCTAGCGGAAAGCCGTTCTTGGACGAGTGATCGTCCGTGCCCAACTGCTCAAGCTTAAGCAGCTCCTGCGCCGAGTTTGCTTGGTGTTGTGCCCCCACTCACGGCACCGCGCAAAGTTCATGCCCCAGGCCCGCAGTAGCTAGTTAGTTAGTTAGCAGTGCACAGAGCGGGGCCGCGCGCAGCGTACTTCCGCGGCGTTCGCGGGAGCACCTGTGTCACCCTTCGGCCTCATCTTAAATCGTCCTAAATTTATTCCTTTATGTCGGATGTACAACCAGCGCACGCCCGGGCGGGCCGGCGTCGCCGTGGCAGCCTGCTGTGGCGACCACTCGGAAGCGAACATAACAAATACATGGAGCCGCGGCGCAGCGCCCGCCTCGCGCAGGCGCCCGCCAGCGCCGCTAGCGCGCCGACCGCGCCGACCGCGCCGACCGAGCGCAAGAAGAGCTTCTACAACGACGCCAACAACATGCCGGTGGGCACCCATGTGCGCCTCGACGAGCTCAAGTCTCGCCCAGAGCTGAACGGCGCAGCGGGACAGGTCTGTGGCCCGCCGACGGAGCGTGCGGATGCGGGCAAGCAGAAGTACGCCCGGTACCCCATCAAGCTGAGCACGTGCGCCGCGGCGAGGCTCAAACACTCGTATAGCACGCGTTGCGCAGCCACACTGAGTTGTCCCCCCCCCACGCCCACACTCACAGGGGTCAGGTGATCTCGGTCGCGGCCAACAACCTGCTGATGTTCAGCATGCCCGTCGAGAAGCTGGGCAAGGGCTCGTGGCGTCCCATCGCCGGCACGGGCGTGGGCTTTCCCATCGCAGGCCCGATGCAGATGATGGAGGACTTTCACGCGCGGCGCTGGGGCAAGCCTCCAACCCCCTCGGACCTCGCTATCCCCGAGCTCGAGCCGCTCGCGATCGTCGTCGATGGCCCGCAGCAGCAGTGCCTCTTCGAGTGCCTGCCCCTCGACACCCTGCTGCACATCCTGATCCGCCTGTCGCGCGTCCAGCAGCCAGCGCTGGTGTGCGTGTGCAAGCTGTGGCGCGCCATCGTGCGCAACGGCGACTTCGTCGTCGCGCGGCGCAGCGGCGGCTTCGCAGAGCCGTTCATCGTGGCGGTGGCCGGCGAGGACGAGCAGCGCACCGCCCACAACAAGGTCTCGATGCTGCACGGCAACAAGTGGCTCAAGCTGGCCGCGCTGCCGCACCCCACCGGCCACCACTGCGCCGTCGTCTGCAACGAGGAGATCTACGTGCTCGGCGGGCACCACGTGCCGAAGGTCATGATGACCAACCCCGAGCCGTGCGCGTGCGTCATGGTCTACTCGCCGCCGCGCAACATGTGGCGCGCGACCAACATCGTCACCAAGGCGCGCTCGATGCCGGGCATCGCCGCCTGCGGCGGCAAGGTGTACGTCTTCGGCGGCATGGACACCACCTTCAAGATGGGCCAGTGGGCGGGCTCGTACAAGGACCTGTCGCACGTCGAGGTCCACGACCCCGCCACGCACCTGTGGGACGCGCGCCTCGCGCCGATGCCGCTCAAGTGCAACTCGGCGCGCGCGGTCACGATCGAGGCGACGAGCACGATCTACCTGATGGGCGGCGAGCTCGACATCGCCGATGACCCGCACAAGTTTGGCGTCGTGCAGGTGTACGACGTCGCCAAGAACGAATGGCGCATCCTCGAGACCGAGATGCCGATCGCTGGCGGCGCGTGCTTCGCCGTCGGCGCGACCATCTACGTGCTCGGCGGCGGCACCTCCGGCCGTCGCCCGCCGCTCTCGGTGCCGTCGCTCGCGCAGATGCGTAAGGACGGCGAGCTCGACGACCCCAACGACGACACTGGCGAGGAGCTCACCGGCGAGGGCGAGCCGAAGGGCTTCGCCTACGCCTTCGACTTCGACGCGGCGGAGACGGCCGAGAGCTGGTGCTTCGACACCACCTCGGGCGTGTGGACGCAGCTCGCCTCGGCGCCCAAGCCGCACCACGGCGTGGCGCTCTACCTCGACGGCGACCGCATCCGCGCGGCCGACGACCCGTCGCTCAACTACAACATCGAGTCGAACGCGTGGGAGGCCGACCCACGGCGCCAGCCGCTCAAGAAGCACCTCTGGGCGGCCGAGATCATGTGCGCGCCACTGCCCTTCTGAGCGCGCGGTCGGAGAAGATGCGGCATGGCGGACAAGGCGACAGCGGCGCGCGCGGCGAGCCATGGGCGAGCGCGCGCCGCTTTACGTGTGATGTGGCGAAGCGGTGTTGCGATGTGAAGAAGCGGTGTTGCTGGGTGGTGCTCTGTGTGTGTGAGCTCTCTTGTCTGTTGCTCAAAAGGACATGTGAGGACGGGCACTTGAGTGAAGCATTTTTCTTGGGTTTACACACAACACCCCCACCCCCCACCCACCGCCCTCTCAGTCAGTCGGGCCCAGCACGCAGCGCGCGCTACGCGCGTGCGTCCATCCTACAGGTATTCAGGCACCCAGTCGTCGATCTCGTCGGAGTCGACCTCATCGATTTCCTTGTGGTAGCAAAATGTGGGCGGCTGCTCTCCAGGAGCAGCTTCGAGAGAAATAGTTCGAGCTCGCGAGGGAAATTCGTCTTGGCTCGCGATGAGGCCGTATGTGAGGCGTTCGATGCCGCCTCGTTTCAGTGGCCTGCCCCACTCATCGCTTCTGAAAGGGCAGGAGGTGAGCCGGATCTTGCCCCGGCTCTGGCCCTGCACCACCTTGAAGAGAGCAATCGGGCCAGTGGGACCCTTCTTAGACACCGACTGAACGGTGGCAGTGAGCGCCCGGGCAAGCATTGTTTCGCCCGTATAGAACTGGGTGCGGCCGTCGCACGGCATGCGCAGGTAGACTTTGACAGGTGCCGAGAAACACTCGTTGCGCGAGTATAATGGGTCGTCCGGATGCCGGCTCGCCGGGCCTGGGATCGTGTCGGCCAGCCGGACGTGCAAGAGCCCGTCGCAGCGGCAGTTTCGATCGAGCCTCTCGTTGCCGAGCTCGAAGATCCACTCGTCGGGCTGCACCGGCTTGGTCTGCACGATCCAGTCACCGAGGCTGCTCAGAGGCGTGCGCCAAGCGTCGCGTGCGCCCAGGTACGTGCCCGAGCGTACGTGCCGCAGGCGGAAGCGCGCGCCGAGCCGCACCGCATAGGGTCGCATGGACTCCCATGCACGCCGCCATGGCCAGCATACGCCCATGGCCACGCATCCTGCGCTGTAAGGCAGCTTCTCCAGGATCAGCTGCACCAGGTCCTCGCTCAGCAGCGCCTCCTTCAACTGCTTTGCAGCAAGCTCCACTGCCGCGATAAGCTCGTTAGCCTTTGCAAGCACCGGCTGGCCGTTCGTGCGCGCGGCGGAGATGGCCTCGGCGGCGATGAGCGCCAGGTCTTCGTGGCTTAGGCTCTGCAGACGGATGGCGAGGCCCGTGGAAGGCAAATCGCACATGGGGATCGCACATGGGTTGTAAGCCTCGGTGGCCGCGCCCGAGCCCACCTTGGCCTCTAGCTCCTCGAGTCGTGCCCGCATGGCCGCCAGCTCCTCGACCGCCACCTCGACCGTCTGCATGCCGGTGCCCCACGACTCGCCGCCCTCAGCGCTCCTGCGCTTCGTCCAGACTCGACATGTGGTCAAGAAACTTGATTGATCGTTCGACAGACTAGTTTTGCTAGGCTAGAACCTTCGAGCGATGATTTCCCACGGCCACCCATGTCCGCCA
>Ga0209713_10003228_pt1 | contig 10336 bp, 10 predicted proteins | sample ArcOceMetagenome_3_FD_187444 | JGI IMG/M metagenome (GOLD analysis project Ga0209713, IMG submission 187444) | Marine eukaryotic phytoplankton communities from Arctic Ocean - Arctic Ocean- Svalbard ARC20M Metagenome (SPAdes) (version 2) | ecosystem: Environmental > Aquatic > Marine > Oceanic...
TCTCCGCGCGCCGGCGGTGGCGGCGGCGGCGGCGGCGGCGGCGGCGGCGGCGGCGGCGGTGGCGGTGCCGCGGGCGGCGAGGTGGTGGCTCCGGTGGTGGAGCAGGAGGCGGTGCTGCTCAACGACCTCGTCACCATCGCGGAGGAGGCGATCGAGGGGGGCGACGAGGCGGCCGAGGGCGCGCCGCCGCCACCGCCGCCGGCGACGCGGGGCGAGCGCCCCATGACGGCGGTCGCAAAGTCGCCGTCGGCTGAGGCGGCGGTCGGCCAACGCCCGGCCAGCGCCGCCGCGCCGAACACCACCCCGATCCAGCCAGACCTCGTCGAGGTGGACGCCGGCGCGCCGCAGGTCTCGCAGTACGAGGCCATCGGCGCCGGTGGGGTCTAGGGGTCGAGCTCGCATCACCACCGCGCTGGCGCAGTCAGACGCTTGTTCCTGGTCAGAACTCATATGAGACTTGCATGCTTGGCTTGGCATGTCACCAAAAATCCAACTGTCGCATGAGATTTAGGTGTAACGTGGTATGGAATTCAAACGCGAGTCAACAGCAAAAACCGGTAACCAAGGTCCAAGCTTCGCCCGCCGGGCGAACGTCGCTCAAATTCACGTACTTTACAGCATGCTGCCTTATTCAGACCCCGCGGCGCGCCGCGCACGCACACTGACCCTAGGCACGGTGGGTAACGGTAGAGGGTCATCACGTTACACACACTGTTCGTCGTGTGAGGGAGAGTCGCGTACGCTCTCCACGGGCGCCTCAGTCTCGCCCCGATGAGGGTGAGGGGGGGTGGGGGGCTCTCAATGTCCAGTAAGCAGAGCGACGCGGGCGGTGGTGCCGTGCACGGCTCGAGCCATCATGCGTAGTCATGCGTAGTCATACGTCCTCTGCAGCTAGTCGGCCGTGACGGGGCTGAGCTTGGACCGCTTGCTCTCAGGCTCGTCGGCCGTCTCCAGTTTGGACTCGTCCTCCTTGGGCTCGTCGTCGACCTGCACGGTCGTGGACTCGTCGAGCGGGTAGCGCCCGTGCTTGTCGTGGAAGGCGCGGTAGTTGGGCCGGACGCTCACGAAGAGCCACTGGTCGGGCGGCATGTACGGGCCGCAGTCCATGTCGTGCCGCCGCTCGTCCTTGGCCGCGCACGCGTCCGAGCAGTACCACACCGATCGGCACGTGGCGCAGCGTGACGTGCCCATCTTGTCGCAGCCGTGGGCCTGGCAACGCTGCACCTCGTTGCCCTCGACCGAGAGGCCTTGTTCGTCGCGTTCGATCAGCCAGAACTCCCGGTCAATCTGCGCGGGGCTCTTGACAGCCCCAGCGAACGGAGCACCGCCCTTGGCGCCCATGTAGCAGCGGAGGCCATTGCGCATCTCCGCGTAGGCCGCGCCGAAGTTGGAGTTGGGGCAGCGGCAAGTGCCGCGAGCCAGGTTGTGGTGCAGGAACGAGTCACCTGCCGTCATGCCCTTCGGGGGAAGCACGGACTGGAACCACTTGCGTGGGGCGTTGGGCATCTGCCGCCGCAGCAGCTCGTTGCCGCAGCTGCCACAAAAGCCATGCGGCACGCCAAAGCCGACCGGCCGGTGCGTGCACACCGGCCCACGGCCAGGGCACCCGTCGGCGTTGGCGCAGGCGTGACCCATGCAGTCATCGCAGACGGTGTAGCGGCAGTCGGGGCAGCGCACGAGGGTGTCGGAGCACTCGATGCAGTTGTCGAACGGCCCAGCACCCTCGCGGGCCAGGCGGTGCTTGGGCAGCTGGCAACCATCGCACCGCGTGGCGGTGTCGTCGATCATGCCGCAGTTGCGAGGGTCGTGGGACGAACCAGCAGCACCCATGGTCTCGCGCGCGATGGAGAGGCAGCAATCAAAGCCGAAGTTGTGAATTTTGACAATCCTGGAAGTGCGTTGGTGCGTGTCGACAGGCGTTCATTTTCGCGCATCCCAACCCAGAACAACCTTCACGCACAACGCTCGATTTCTTCGCTATAGAGGAGCAGTGCAGGTGCGTGCGTCGGGCCAGCTGTCGTCAGTCATGCTTGCTCAGCGCACCACGACGAACGGCATGACCAGCTGCGTCCAAACATCGACGAGCGAGATCTCCTGGCCTGAGGAGCGCGGCTGGCACGAGAGCTGGTGGCCAATCAGCAGCAGCTCCGCCGCAAACGTGCGCGCGGCCACCGGGAAGAGCGAGTTGGTGCGCGGACCCCACGGCTCCGCGGCAGCGAGCACGAGCGAGGCGGCCGAGCCCGCGGCGGCGTCGCCCGCGGCGCGGAGGGCCTGCGCGAGCGAGAGGGGCGTGGGCCCGCCCGCTGCCGCCGCCGCGTGGAGGTCAGCTCCGCCACGCAGCAGCTCGCGGGCGCGGGTGGCGCCGATGATGCGAAGGTGGTGGAGCGGAGTGCTCCACAGGCGGCTCTCGACAAGCCAGGATGTGAGGTCATCGTTGTCGGTGCTTGTTGCTATTTCTTCCGCCGTGGCGACTCCTTCCCCCTCCTGCAGCTGCCATGAGCGAGTCGCGCCGTACAAGGACAGCAGCTTGACGCAAGTGAGATGCCCGACGGCGCAGGCGAAAACCATTGCCATGCGGCCATCATCATCGGTCTGACTGACCGTCGCGCCAGCCGCCAGCAACACCGTGAGCACCTCGACATGGCCCTGCTGGGAAGCTGCTATGAGAGGCGTCGCCCGGTCGTGTCGGTCGGACCAGTCGATGGACGCGCCAGCGTTCAACAGCGCGGAAACCACGTCGGCATGGCCCTGGACGCAAGCGGCAAACAGAGGCGTAGTCGCGGGGGCGTTGTTCTCTGGGTCCTGGCAGATGGGATCCACCTCAGCGCCAGCAGCCAGCAGCGCTGAGACGACCTCCGCGTGGCCCTGGATGGCTGCGACAAGGAGAGGCGTTGCCCCGTCCTCGCCAGCCTCAGCCTCGTCCACGCGTGCCCCCGCCGCCAGAAGAGCCGCCACCACCTCCATGTGACCCTGTTGCGCTGCGATGCATAGAGCCGTGGCCCCGCTGCCGTCAGTCTTGGGCATGGTCTTGGGCTCGTTCACGTGTGCCCCCGCCGCCAGAAGAGCCGCCACCACCTCCATGTGACCCTCCTGCGCTGCGATGCACAGAGCCGTGGCCCCGCTGTCGTTGGTCTTGGGCTCGTTGACGTCGGCGCCGCCGGAAAGCAGCGCCTGGACGTCGGCGAGGCGCCCGTGTCGGGTCGCGTCGATCAGCGGAGTGTCGCCCTCGCGCATCGGCGCGCGCTCGTGCCAGACACCCGTCGTCGAGGTCGCCATCGCGCGAACCTTGGAGCAAACTTCTCTGCAAATTAGAAATTCACTGGATCGCATGCGGAGCGCCGCGTCTCGTACGTGGCTCCGCCCGATCGAGCAGCTCGAGGTCACACTACCGCTACCGCTCGGCCTTGGCTTCACCGCGCAGAACGTCGTGTCCGACAGCGCTGAGAGCCTTGCCGCTAAGAGCAAGCCCAAGGGCAAGCGTGACCGTGAAAGGACGCCACGCTTTGGGCAAGCGCGGGCGAGCAGGGTGGCGGTCTCAACATACACGACCCTCCAGCGCGCGGGCGTCCTTCTCGAGGAGAAGCTCGGTGCGCAAGCAGTGTGGCGGGCGTGGACGGCAAATGAACAGCCGCTCGGTGCGCTGCATGAGTCGTGCGCCGTGGGCACCTGGAGCCGTGCGTGCGCGGCATCGCTGCGGCACACTCACGCGTGGCATCCATGCACTTCGGCGGCGGCCCAAGCAGCGTCTCCGCAAAGCGTGCCGATGTGCCTGTACCCGCCGAAGGATGACATCATCAGCGATCAGATTCGCAAGATGGGCTCCTGGCACGACTGCGACGGCCTGGTTCAGATGTGGCAATGGAACACGACCGCGCTACATCGAGGCCGCCAGCTGCTGCTCGAGTTGGGCGGCAACATCGGTGCATGCACCGTCGAGATGCTGATGCGGACGAGCGCCTCGCTGCTCGTGTTCGAGCCCAACCCGCAAAACCTCTTCCACCTCACTTCGACGCTGCGTACGATTGAGCTCGAGAGGCCTCAGCTGGGCGTCGCCGACCGGGTCGTGGTCTTCCCGATTGGCATAGGCAACGCTTCGTTTGAGTCGCAGCTGCACGTGGCCCGAAGAAACCATGGCGACTCGATCGTAGGTACCGCAGTACCACGGCAGGGCCAGCTACGCGTGAGCCATGTTCGGACGCAGCAGACAGCAATCATACGGCCTCTGGACGCAATTTTCCCGCGCTCGTCACGCCTGGGGCTCGGCTTCTTTCGCCTGATGAAGATGGACGTGCAGGTGCGCCACCCGCTGCGCCGCCATCTCCGCCGCCGCTGACGCCACCGCATGCTGCTGCGACGCGGCAGGGGTTCGAGTGCCGGGCCCTCGACGGGATGCGCCGCTTGCTCAAGCGGCGGGCTGTGCGGCAGCTTGGCAAAAAGAGGCCCACGTGCGAGGGGCCATGGCAGGCCGCCACGGCAACCTAATAAGGTCGCAGTGCTCCACGCTGATTCCGACCTGTCGCCTGATTGGTTGCGTTTGGCTGCGCAGGTGCAGGCCCTCTCGACCGAGGTGAGCATCCCGCACTTGGAAGCTCAGGGCTGCTCGGCAGGCGCCATGCACGACCGTGTTGACGAGCTCTTCGGCAGGATTGCGCGCCCTGAGCCGGACGCCAACATGTGGACGTACGAGCTCGGTGTGACCTCGGCGTGGGTCCCGTCCCGACCGCACCACCCGCGGGGCCGATCCCAGCCTTTGTTGTAGACACGAACCCTTAACCCCACATACATGCCCAGGGAAGGCTATTTTTTTTAGTCAACGCTGTTATTTACACGGTTACCAAACTTCGCGAATTCCGCGCGCCGCGTGTCATGAGCCGGTAGGATGCGCGCGGCCAGCGGCGCGGGATGCGCCCTAGGCTGGTACTGACCCAGTGCTGGTGTGTTTGCCTTTTAAACAATAAATCGTGTAATGCGTTGAGGCTATTGGCAGTCAAACATGCAAACCTGAATGCTCCGAGTTTGTGATTCTAGTGTTGCACAACTGGCTAACTCACTGGCTAACCGCCGTCGCCATGAGCGACTGGCTAACCGACGTCGAGCTGCCGCTGCCACTCGTCGCGCTGAACGCGGCGCTACTGCTCCTCGTCGTCGTCCGCGTCTATTTGCTCGGCCTTGCCATGCGCAGCGGCTCGTCTTGCGCAGCGGCGAACTCGAGCAAGAGCGGTGAGCAAGGGCACAGCTCAGCCGTCGACCCGCTGACCCACCTGCGCTCGCTGCCACCGCTGCCGCTCGCGCCGGATCTGCAGAAGAGCGTCAACCAGCTGCGCCGGTTCGTCTCGGCGGGAATGGCGCTGTCGTCGGCCGAGCGGGCGGTGCTCGACGACGATGCGTGGTGCTGCCGCTTCCTGATCGCTCGCAACTGGGACGTGCCCAAGGCGGCCGAGATGATGTCCAGGGCGATGCAGTGGCGCGTCTCGCGCAAGCCGATCGCGCCGCTAAGCGACGGCGGCACGGCCGCGGCGCGGCTGCTCGAGCATGAGAGCGCCACCGGCAAGGTGTGGTGCGCGCCGGGCCTCGACCGCCACGGCCGCTGCGTGGTGATCTTCGACAACTCGGTGCAGAACACGGCCGACCAGCGCAACCAGATGCTGCTGCTCGCGTTCACGCTCGAGTTTGCTCTCCGTCACGCCACAGCGGACGTCGACAAGATCTGCCTCGTCATCAAGCTGCAGAACTTCTCGTTGCTAAACTCGCCGCCGTGGGCGACGACCAAGGAGACGCTGCAGATCCTGACGGGCTGCTTCCCGGAGACGCTCGGCCACGCGATCGCCTACCGCCCGCCGTCCATCTTCCAGTCGCTGTGGCGCGTCGCCGGCCCGCTGCTCGACCGCAAGACCCACTCGAAGGTCGCCTTCGTCACGGGCAGCTCCGAGCCGGGCGGCGCCAACGACCGGCTGATGAACGAGGTCATCGGCGCCAACTGGCGTGAGATGACGGGCTGTGAGCTGCCGGTGCGCTCGCCCGGCTGCACGAGCGGCTTCGAGCCGCGCGAGTACTGGGACAGCATCCTCGCGAGGGACAGGGAGTACACGCTCGGCTCGAGAGCGGGGTGACGGGAGACCTAGTTACGAAAACAAATATTAATGTGCACAGAACTCAGATTCGCACATTTGTGGTGGTGGTGGTGCTGCTGATGATGCTGCTGCTGCCGGTGTTGTTGCTGCTGCTGCTGGCCCAGCTGCTGCTGCTGCTGCTGCTGCTGCTGAAAACGTGCCACACTGGGCGTGGAGTCGCAAAATAATACATGAAACACATCATCAGCTATAAAGTAAGTTCTGCATGTGCGCAATGCATACTGTAATTTCGACTTTTAATTCGCGTCAATAGCCTCTCAATAGTCTCAATAGCTTTAAAAATATTTTGATAAATCAGGGTGATATGTAGGCATGATCTCTAGCGGTGGACCCGCGTGACCACGCCGCCGCCGCCGCCGCCGCCGCCGCCCGTTCCGCGCCAACCTGACGAGCTCCGGAATGAACTGGTGACCTATGTCGTACCGACAGGTGGTCGTCGCATCTGCAGGGCATTCCGCCGCAAGTGGCCTTTCACACACGCCTTGGTCCACCAGTAGGTGGGTCAGTGGCTCATCTGGCTCGGCTCCAACAATGTCGACAGGGTGGTCGTTCGTGCGGTAATTATCCGCTGTATCGGACTCAATGAGTTTCTGTGGCCTGCTCCACCGGTGGCCTGCGTACCTGCCGAGACTGACCGATGCGTACAGCCCGCCACCACGCGCCTGTGCCGTCGTAAGAGTGGGCCATGGTGTCAGCAGAGGGTCTTTGGACGAGGAGCGCAACAGTGCGCAGTGGCGCTTGGGCGTGTGCCGATGACACACCTGCTTCCAACCCGTGTCGCTCGTCAAGTTGTGCGCGTGGTGAGTGAAGTTGAGGTTGGCTGGCATGAGGCCGAGCAGCCCCTCGGTGCCGTCGGCCAGTTGGAAGGGCCGCACGGTCAGAAAGTAGATGTTATTCTCCTTGTGCGGAACCTTGTGCAGCCCGTCAAACTCAAGCCGGCGGAAGCTGCTCCAGTCGCCAATGCCGTCATCCGAGCTCGAGACCTGAACATGGCGACTGCCGCCGGCCGGGCTCGGGTTCTCGCGCACGAACATAACTGTCGCACAGCGCCAGAACAGATCAGGCGTGGTATGGGTAACAGTAACAGGCGGGGGCTGGGAACGGCGTACGAGTGCGGCCACGGAAGCGCGCCAGCGAGATCTTTCCATCAAGCTCACACACTGCATTCTTCCCGCTTGCGCAGTTGAGCAGTGTCGCTTGCGTATAGTTCCAAAGGCGCTTGCGTGGCCGCATCCACTCGAGCTGGGCGGTCGTGTGATTTACCATGCTCACCAGCCCCTCAGCGTAATCGAGGCGTCCGTTTTCCTGTGCCTTGTCCACGAAAGCACCGCCTGCACGCGACAAATGGGGATTGGTGATCCGTAGCCACTGGAAATGATGGTGCTTCCGGACTTCTGGCAGCGACGTACCGAACATGCGGAATGTGGTCGTACTGCCGTTGGTGACGACGCACGCAAAGCCAGCATTGCTTGCTGATGGTGCGTCAACCAGCAGCAGCGGCTCCGTGTAGCTGTCACTTTCGGGCCCTCGCACGCGTAAAAGCGTGTCAAAGTCTTGTATACAGTCGCTAGACTCGTCTGGGCAGTTTGGCTTGAGCCTCGTCAGACGTGTGAATCGCAGCTCGTAGCCATTGCCACAGCGCAGGTGTGATGAGTAGCGCTCCGTGCGCGACATGTTGGTGCCAGTATATTGACTGAATGACAGAGGGACTCCCGGCGAGACCAGCTCGGCGAGTGGGCTCCCTGAGGGCGCCTTGCACGTGCCCACATACGCCGAGTCCGGCTGAGGTACCATACACTTGTACAGCCTGCCTAAAGCAGGATCATGCCTAAGTTGAAGAGGAGGGGCCAAACCACGAAGTTTGCTCGCGAGGCCCAAGCACGCCGTGTCGATTAGCGACCGCCTTTAGTGTGTGTAGGCGGGTTGCTTTACATCACCATGGCACCAGCGCTCGCAGCTGACGCTCGTCGAGGCCGAGGAGCCGTGGGGGCCGTTTCGCGTCATGTATGCGAGCGACGACTGGGAGGGCGACGACGGGTCATCGGGAGGGTACACGCCCGTCATCCCGCCGGCGTGGGTGGGCGCCGACGGCTTCTGGATGGCCTTCACGCAGTGCTGCGGCAACCCGCGGCCGCCGCTCAACCACTACAACTTCCTGCTGCAGCGCGTCTCGTTTGGCGGCGCGCGGAGCGGCGGCGAGCAGGCGAGGCGGTTTGAGCGTGATCGGCGTAAAGCGAGGTGATTCATGATCATGTATGACTCATCGGTATATTATGTGTTGTGCTATCGAACGTACCCAATCACAGTCCTCTCGCCATCGCGGTTGGCGAAGAGGTGCAGCACGCTGACGTCCTCAAGGATCGGCCCGAGCCTCTCGGCCTGCGTTGCCACCTGCGCGTCAAAGGCCGCAGCGGAGTGGCCACGCCGGCACTTGAGGGTCAGCACGACCAGTGTGCCGCGCTGGCCGCCGCCGCCGCCGCCGCCACCACCTCCGCCACCGCCTCGCAGCAGGCCCTCGGCCCTGGCGGCGGCGAGCATCTCGACCTGCTGCTCCATCTCCTGGCACATGTCCGACGCCCACACGTCGAGCCCACCGCCGTCGCCGTCGCCGTCGCCGTCGCCGTCGCCACGGCCTCGGCCACGGCCACGGCCGCGCGCCGCCGCCTCGCGCGCCACCGCGACGGGCAGCCCCTCCCCGCGCGGCAACGCCAGCGCCGCCTGCAGCGTGTGCCGCCAGTGCTCGACGGTGGGGAGGGCCGCGACGCGCGGCGCGAGCTGCGCTGGGTCGACGGCGAAGACTTGGCAGCCGCAGCGCGACAGCAGCTGCGTCCATCCGCCCGGCGCCGCGCCGCAGTCGAGCGCCACAAACGGCGAGGGCCGCGCCGTGTGGTCTGAGTCGGCGCCACCGGCACCGTCGGCGCCACCGGCACCGTCGGCACCGTCGGAAGCATCGGCGCGGTTGCCAGCGGAGCGTCGTGGCGTCAGCAGCAGCCGCGCGAGCAGCTGGCGAGACGACGACGGCGCGTCCACCGGCGCGGGCGGCACGCTCGGACCCTCGTAGCGACGCAGCGCCTCCCACAGCTTCCGCTCCGCGCGGCACACCTCCGCGTCGCACTCGCCGCCGCCGCCGCCACCACCACAATCACCGGCACCGGCACCGGCACCGGCGCCGGCACCGCCGCCCACGCCGTCGTCGCCGCCGACCGCGAGCGACGCGCGCGCCGGCATGTGCCCGGTGAAGGCCGTCGAGGACGCCACGCCGCAGCGGCAGCCGTCCGCCAGCTCGACGAGCGAGACGAGCAGCTCGTGCCTCGCGGGCGCCAGCTCGGCCACGTCCGCGAGCAGGGCGGCCAGCCGAGTGGCCACCGACGGAGGGAACGTCTGCACGCGCACGCGCACGCGCGGCAAGCTCTGCCCGCCGCCCGCGCGGCGTGCCAGCTCCTCGCGCAGCGTCGTGACGGCAGCCTCCCATGGCTGCGGGCCCCCTTGCACGACGTGCACCTTTGTCAGCGCCGGCGCCACCACCGGGTCGTCGCGGAGCTGGCGGGCGAGCGCCTCGGCCGACGACTCGAGCTGCACCTCGTCGAGCTGTGACTGATTCGGCAGCTCCGCCGCGACGCCGGCGCTCGCCTCGACCAGCACGACGACGCTGCCTCTGCACTGTCCGGCTGCCCGCGCAGTGCCAATGTGCCGCACGCCGTGCCGCGACTCGACGTACCTCACCAGCCGATCGGCATGGGACGCGGCGCACTGCAAGGCCAGATCGGCCACCTGGCCTGCCCATGCAGCAGCTGGAGCAAGCGCCGCCGCCTGCCTCGACCTCGGTGCATCTGAGGCACGCTTCATCTCGCTGAAGAGCACGCTGGAACGCGGGTCTGCGAGAGCCTCCTCGAGATCGACGCTGCGGTGAAAGGTGACGAATGCGAATCCTCGGCGCTCGTGCAGCTCTACCGAGGCCGCGCCCTCGCCATAGGAGCCGAAGTGGTCGCTCAGGCCCTCGCGCAGAGTGGTGGCCTCGTGGCCGCGCTGGAGGACGACGAATGCACGCAGCGAAGAGCTATCATTGACGCCATGCTGGCGTGCCATCGATCTGGCGGCGAGTTAGGTTACAAGTTCGCGAAGAAAATGTTTTTCGTCCCCCCTAGCGAAACAGAGGTGCGCCGGGGGTGTCCCCACCTGGCGAAACACAGGTGTCCAGAGTGTCC
>Ga0209713_10003229_pt1 | contig 10336 bp, 6 predicted proteins | sample ArcOceMetagenome_3_FD_187444 | JGI IMG/M metagenome (GOLD analysis project Ga0209713, IMG submission 187444) | Marine eukaryotic phytoplankton communities from Arctic Ocean - Arctic Ocean- Svalbard ARC20M Metagenome (SPAdes) (version 2) | ecosystem: Environmental > Aquatic > Marine > Oceanic...
GGGGGGGGGGGGGGCCCGGGGGATCCTGGGGAAGCCGGCGATGCTGCGGTCGGAACCATCTCCTGCAACAACGAGCTCTCGTCCGCCTTTAGAGGGGCAGGATGTGCCTGCACGCCGTGCCTACCGAATAACGACCCGGTAAAGTCCGAAATCCTGCGATGAAGCAGGTCATGGGGGGTTAGTCATTTATAATCATCGAGGCTGGCGAAGCGACTCACCTCCTCATCATGCTCGGCCTTTTCTGTAGTTGGTTCTGCTGCGATCCCTCATCCGCCGCCGCCGCCGCGTTCTTTTCTGATTTGGGTACGATAGGCGTCATGAAGCTTGGTTTAGGGATAACGAAGTGTTTCCTCGGCTTGCCGTCGTCGTCGTCGACCACGATGTATTCCTGCTTCGAGGTTTGTATTCTTGCTTTTTCGTCCTCCGAGAGCCTCTTGTTGTCGGAGACGAAGTGCAGGGACCCGCGCCTGTTGGAAGTGTTTTTGATGTAAGAGTCGAAGGTGTTACGGATATGCATTATGGAACCTCGGGAGTATTTCTTTCTGTCAATTCTTTCGCTCTCCACTTTGCTGAGCATCTCATGTTCCTCCTCTTTCCTCTCCTCAATCTTTCTCTCCTTCCTTCTCTCCTTCTCCTCCTCCCTCTCCTTCTCCCTGGCTGCCTCTTTAATTCCAGCTGCCGGGTCGAAGTCAGGGTCGAGAGCCTTCCCGTCCGAGAAAACAAAGTTAGCGTACTTGTACTCCTGCCCCTCCTGCTGTTTCTTCTCGGTATTCTCCCCAGAATTCTTTCCACTGACATCCCCCGACCCCTCCTTCGTCCCCATCATGAATTTAACCCCTCCCTCGCCGCCCTTCTTGTCCTCAACATGGGGCCCGCCATCGATTCCGGCCTTTGTGTCAAGAGAGAACATTACACCCCTCCTATCCCCTTCCTCCTCCCCCCCTGAGGCAGCCTCCATTTCGTTTCCACTGTTGGCAATGTCTGTGAATCCTACCCTCCAGCTGCCCTCTATTGATTGTCTTGCTTCGGGGGGTGATGATGATGTCGCAGTCACCCTAACCTTCCTTACAACCTTATATCTCTTCTCCTTAACCATATTTTGCAAAAGGTTGTTAATCGGGGAGACGAGTTATATATGTTATTTTCAAAGCTTAGACTGTTATATGGACCTACGGGGGAGGTCTTATGTTGGTAAAGTTGGTAGATGAACTGTATGTAAGTTCAACTACCTCCCTAGAACGTGTATAAGTGACGAGCACCTCTTGGCAACGGGTTTGTCAAAAAAAAGCAAAAGCGGAGTCGAAGAAGAGGAGGTCAAAACTTGAAAATGTCTGATTGGAAGTGTCCCGTCTCTGCGAAGGCTCAACGTACTGTAAATCCTATTCGTGCGATCGTTGACAAAGTTGTCGGTGGTCCACAGGTTGAGAGGAGTGATGGAAAGGAAAGAAGTGAGTTGACGGGACGCCGTCCCTTCCAAAGAATCATTATTTTTTCTTTTCTGTTATATTTATGATTTTATAATTATAAACTTTGACAATAAATCTTAATTTGCCGTCCTAGTATAATACGCTATTCACCTTCTATCATTCTCTTACAACTATTGTCCCATCACTTTCCTCCCCCTCCTACCCCCTACCCCCACTCTACAGTTCCCTTATCATTGGGCGACCCCACAGTTTTTGGTAACCTTCCGCCCTCCTCGATCCTCGCTGAAGCTGCTGCCTCCGCTGCCACATCCGCCAAGTACAACGGTTATGTGAACGCTTGCGGTACCCAGGATGCTAGGGTTGCAATCTCTGCCTACCACTCTACCCCCGAGTGCACCTTCGCCCCCGACGACGTCGTTGTCGCTTCCGGATGCTCCGGTGCTCTTGAGCTTGCCCTGACTGCCCTGCTTGACCCCGGAACCAACCTACTAGTCCCTGCACCTGGCTTCCCCCTTTATGAGGTCATCGCAAATTCCCACGGCGCGGGAGTCAAGCCCTACCGCCTTGACCCCAACACCGGATGGGAGTGCGACCTCGCGGACATTGAATCTCAGGTGAGATCGGACGAGGAGCGAAGCGACAGCAATAAACCACCCACAACGTTCCACTCGTCACTTCGCTCGTCGCAGGTCGACGAAAACACCAGGGGGGTCCTTATCAACAACCCCTCCAACCCCTGCGGTAGCGTTTTCTCCGAGGCTCACCTCGGGGACATTATCCGGTTGGCTGCGAAGCTCAGGCTCCCTATTATCGCTGATGAAGTCTATGGAGGCATGACCTTCGGTGACGTCGAATATGTCCCACTCTCCCTCGTGTCTGCAAGGTTGGGAGGAATAGGTGAGGCAAGGCAGGGTAGGGGGATTCATTCGGCAGACAGCTAGACCTATTAACTGTTGTTGGATTTTAACCCATTTACCATAAACAATTTTGACACTCGCTTCGCTCATCGCAGCCCCTATTGTCTCTGCTTCGGGTCTTGCGAAGCAGTTCCTCGTGCCGGGATGGAGAGTTGGGTGGCTCACTTTCTACGACACTCCTGGGGGGGCGATTAGTGAGGTAAAGAAGGGTGTCATGTCCCTCGCGCAGGTTGTCCTGGGTGCCAGCCACCTGGCCCAGGCAGCGTTGCCAAAGGTTTTGACCCCTGAGACGGAGGAGGACAAGAACGCAATGGCAGAGTTCAAGAAGAACCTCAACGGAACCCTCGCGGACCAGTCCAAGTTCACTTGCGATTACCTCGCCAAGTGCCCAGGCCTCCGCGTGGTGCCCTCCTCCGGCGCCATGTACGTAATGGTTGAAGTCCTCGTATCCGAGTTCGACGGGAGCTTCCAGGACGACGTCACGTTCACCAAGCTTCTCCTTGACGAGGAGAACGTGTTCGCGCTCCCTGGGAGCTGCTTTGGGGCGCCTAACTTCTTCAGGTGAGATTGAACGTGGGAGAGCTGGAGCGGAGTGAAGCGAAGCGACAGCATACTGTCTATTAAAAAGCTTCAACTCGTCCCTTCGCTCCTCACCCCTCCCTGCGATTCGCTTCGCTCGTCGCAGGGTTGTCTACTGCGCTACCAAGGAAAAATTGGGGGAAGCATATGGGAGAATCGAGGAGTTCTGCAACAGGCACCGCAAGAAGGATTAGATAGAGGTCTTTCGAGTGGGAATGGAATGGAACACAAAGAAATGGTTGGGAAAAACAGTTTATAGAGAGAAGAACTATTTAACTTCCTCCTATTTGCCCTTTGTTCTTCCTCCTACTCCTCCTTGGCACCACAGCTTCGAACCCGTCGTCGTCCAGCACAGGCTTTGGTTTCTCTTGAGCCTCCTCACCCAGCTGCCTGGCTGGGGGGGGATTCAGCCGCTGGATGGCGGCAGGATCACCACCGAAGAGGATTCCCTGTGCGTACGACGCGTAGTCCATGGAAGAGGCTCCCGTGGACGTCGTCGTAGTAGTAGTAGTAGTATTGAATGTTGTAGATGCAGAAGTGGCTGCACCCATGTCGTCCTCCTCCCCCATGTCCATGTCCTCGTCGTCGTCGTCGCCCCCTTCTGTTAATACAACCGGAGGCTTATTCCTCTCCAGCTCCTCCCTCTCCTTCTCGGCGTACTCGACCATCTCCCTGCTCAAACTAAAGTCTCCCTTTGCGCACCTGGACGCCATCTCGTGGACGATAGATGCCAAATCCTTCGGTGAGCCGTCCTCCAACTGGCACGAGAACTCTTCCTCCATATGTATGAAAAGAGCGTCCTCCACATCCATGGGCTCGACGTTCTTCTTTGCACCAGGACCAAAGTACATTCCGATCAAGCCCTGACGGAGGTTCTCGGCCTTTTGGTGCGAGTCAACGCCACCCCACATGCCGTCTACTGCGGCTCGGAGAGCAGACCAACGGCGAAGAGTCGCTGTCACCCCGGCACAGAACTCAGAATAGGCGCTGCTTTGGGATGAACTTGTTTGAGAAGCAAACGAGGCCATTAGGATATATTTATAGATTATAGAAATAGATAGAGTTATTTGTGGTCGATCTGGATAGAGAACTTTTAGCGTAACGAAGTCAGTGTGAATTAAAACTAGGTAAAGGATTGTATGGACGAGTGGAAATGGCAGGCCCATTTGATATGATGAAAGAGACCTACGCCAAAATAAGTCCAAAACTGAATTTCAGTTGTCATTTTGAGTCCTTTTCTAACGAGATATTACCTTTACCTATTTGATTTCCTTTTTCAAATTTGTAACACTGATTACTCCTTGAATTCCGCTACTTCGGCGGTCCATACGGCAAGCCTCGCGCTGTGCCTCGTCCCTAGTTCTGGATTCCAATTTCATTCGTAGAGGATATTTGATATTCACTAAAAAGCCTCAAAAGAAAAATTGGATACAACATCCCTTTAATTGTTAATTGGATTTTGGAAAGGGAGAGCTCAAGGGTTAGCACGTTTTCTGTTAGGATTAGGATCGGGGGGTCTACTCGCATTTCGTGAATTATACTACACCTGCCTCGTTTTGACGATCTTGCCAGGTACCAAGGCTCTCCCATGCCAGCTACCATACATGCTGCTCTCACTGAAAAATTCAGTGGATGTATTATATCATGTGGGTAGGCGGTGTCGCTCTGAGAGCAGGTCTCGTATCGATTGTCTGAGCCAGCTGGAGTCGCGGTGGGACTGATGATTTGTTCTTTTTTAGATTCCAATTCTTGCCCGTTGCTTTTCGTTGTTTGTTCTGTCGATTATTGGTTGCCGTTGTGTTGCATTAGTTGTTGCTCGTGCAACATGTCATATAACCTGGAATTTAGAGGGTGTTTAAGCCTTGAAGGATAAAGCTGAATCTTTCCCGATGAATTTTTCGTCCAAAAACCTTTCTGAGTACCTTCCTCTTAATGACTTGGTGGCCCGTTCAAAGGGGACAGAAGGTAAGAAAGTAAACTGAGGAGAGAGGGAGGAGAAAGGAGAGAAATTTGTGAGCAAAGGCCGGTGATGTCGGGAGCATTGAGGGTAAGATTTTATCCTTTTATGATTCGTAATTGAATTAAATAAAGTGGTATGTTAGTATACTTAGACTATGTAGTATACTTAGACTATAGATTGATATTAGAAATAAATATTGATGAAGATATATTTCGTTAGGAGGAGATGAAAAATCTCAGCAAAAGTGAAATGGTGTACCTTATGCGGGCTTTCCTCTTGTTTTGTCTTTTATCTGTCGCCTGGGCGGCTATTGGCGTCCTCAGTAACTCTAATTTACTTAACAATAATATTCAGGTCGTTATGGTTAAGCCCACAGGAGTAAGTATCTATCATCCCCTCGAACCTAATCTATTCATTTCACCTAATAAATTACACATACTTGAGCCTTTGGTGTTGAATAAGTTATGGTCGTGATAATGATGTATCAGAACCCTTCTTCTTGCCCTCGAACCCACTTCTTTTACCCAGAACTCCACAACCTTGCTCACACATCACATGCTGCCGTCTGCTCTCCCCCACACACCACCTGAAACCCCCCCCCCAGGCGGCCGCCAAGGCTGTGATCACAAACGATGAATCCTTCAACTTGGATTGGGAGGTTGCCTTGAGCGATAACACCTGTGAACTCACTGATCCCTTTGGAAGTTCCGTGACTTGCTTAGGGTCTGCTGCTAATGACTGCATTTGTCTTGGAACCTCCATGACCACCGCCTCGGGGAGCATTGCAGCTGGAGAGTGGACGGAGATATCTATTGATCTTGACGTTTCGGGTTCTGTGCGTTCCTCCAACAGCCCTTACAAAATTGTTGTCTCTGTGAAGGTCAGGGAGAATGGTCAAAGTGCTTGGGAAACAGTTTCCCTTACCCTGAACGCCTTTGTCTTCGCCGATGCTTCCATAACCCAGTCCGCGAATTACGTCAAATTTCCCTCCTCAATTGAGGCCGGGGGGAGCATCCTCATTACATTCCAACCCTACGACTCAACTGGGACCAAAATTCTAGACCCTCTCAGCAACCAGAAAGGTATGCTTTCTCCTCACAATACTTTTCGCTGCAGTGCTCCTAATTTCGGTGTGCCTAACCCCGATTCTCCTAACCACCATATTTAATTGCTTCTCCTCCGCTCCTAACCCTTTTTCGCAGTCAAGGCTTACCTCTACCCCGGGAATGACTCCGGTGGAGACAGCAGTTGGTCTTGGAAGCCATTGGATGCATCACCAATCTCTTATGTTGAGTGCGATATGGTGTACTCAACTCTCAACAGCAGCTACACTTATACAACAACCGCTTGCACGCATCCTGACATTCTCATGGCTGGTCCTATCGACGTCTACGTCGATCTGGAATCTGGTGGTGCTGCTGACAGCGGAGAGTGTGGTCGTGCCACCCTCAGCAATGTTTATTGTCCATACACTGACGAGATGCAATCCACGCGTATGACCAACACGGGGACAAACGACAGGTGCCAGTGCCCTGCAGGTTACTACCTGCAGAATAACGCGTGCACTGCCTGCGGTTATGGTTATTATCGTGATACCGCGGGAGCTGAACTCACAACAACCATTACGGGGTTTGACATGATGGGGAATCCAACTACAACCACATCAACGAATTGTGGCGAGTGTCCAAGTCGCGCTGATGGATTGACGACGACCAGCACGGCATCTGCTACTGCACTAACATCCTGCGTCTGCCCCAATAACATGGAAATGACGGATACAAGTGCTAGAACCTGCCAGTGCCCCGCGGGGACATACATGGAGAAACAGAAAGACTTTGATATGTTTGGTGAGAGTACGGGTAGGCCCGACCAGGGGACATGCTCGTCTTGCGACATGGATCATTATTCTGATATTCACAGCACTCGCTCCGATTGCGACGCTTGTAGGGATATTAATGGGGACGAAAATGTTGGGACGAATAACACATACGGTGCAAGCTCTGCTTCAGACTGTGTGTGTGTAGACTCAAACATGATTGTGGAAAGTAACTATTGCGTTTGTCCAGCCGGTTATGTCTTGCAGTCCTCGGGGGGACTGGGATATTGCCAAGCGTGCGATGTCGGCGATTACTCAGACATCTCTTCCACAACACCAGGGACTGATCAATGTTCTCGATGTCAAGACGTCGACGAAAACACGTCGACGAATGGGTTAACGGCGCAGGCCTCCTCCTCGGCATGCGTTTGTGATGACGCAAACATGGTGGTCGACTCAAACGACGGACAGTGTAAGTGCAAGAATGGGTACGAGAACCCTGGTCCCGGAGTGTGCACACCCTGCGCTGACGGGTACTTTTCCGAAATGTTAACTTTTGGGGAGGATGGAAACAACGGTCAATGCACGAGCTGTGCATCTACTGATCCTAATACCAACACAGGAGGCAATACCGGGTCGACTTCTGTAGGCGATTGTGTCTGCAATGACCCCAACATGAATAAGGACCCAGTCGACCACATGTGCAAGTGTAAGCCTGGTTACTTCCTCTCCAGCGGTGTTTGCACTGTCTGTCCATTTGGCTCGTACACCGACACTAATAACACTGCGAGCGCTTGCACACCCTGCACGGCATCGGACCCAATGACGAACACGACGAAGGTCGGAGCGTCCAAGCTGAGCGACTGCGTGTGTATTGACGCAAATCATGCAGTTGTGCAAAGCGGGGAAACCAGTACCAATGGCAACGCTGACACTGGAAAGTGTGCCTGTAAGCACGGGTACTTTTGGGATAATAATCTTGGGACAGGAAAAGGTCCTGGGGGAGCAGGCTGCAACAGTTGCGCACAGGACGCCTACCGAAACGCTTTCGACCTTCCTGAAGCTACGGCCGACGGGAGCGGAGGTAAGCTGTGGGCTGATGATGCAGGGTTGAGTTCGGCAACGGTCTGCCCACGGTCTGTTCTCACCATTATCCTCCCTCCCCCCTGCTTGCTCGCTCAATACAGGTTTCACGTTCGGTGATACTGACACTTGTGCCTTGTGCACTCAGTGGGATCCAAACACTCACAGCAATGCCTCGACCGGTGTAGCTTCGACTTCTGGGTGCGTGTGTGTGGATCCAAACATGGATCTCATGCCAGCTGACAACAACGGCAAACAATTATGTGGCTGCAAGGCAGGATACTATTACGATGCAGCTACCACGTCGTGCGAAAAGTGTCTTATTGACACGTACAAAGAAGGCATTTCGCTTGAAACCGAGTGTGTCCAGTGCAGTACTATGGATGCAAACTCGTGGACAAACTACACCTTGGGTGCGTCGATGAAGGAGCATTGCATCTGCCATGATGAAAACTTTTTCGTTCACGATCCGAATTTCTACGCCGCTGGCGTCGATCCTGTCACCTACACAGGTTTGCCCGGAGGCAACTGCTTATGTCCCGCAGGAAGGTTCCTCAATGGTGAGGTGTGCGAGTTTTGTCCCATCAGCACTTACCAGAGCTTCCCTGGTTTGGTGACTTCTTGCAGGGATTGTGCTACTCCTTACAACGAAACTAGGGCCAACTCAGGGACGTGTTCTCGTGGGAGATCCGGCACTGAGTGCCCCTTCTCTGAATACTTTAGCGGGATAAGTGGATCGACTACCGATGTCACTGGCGCCGACCATCCTGATTTTTGCGGTTGCCCCCAAGGGATGTTTGAACTTGGTCATAAGTGCTTTAATTGTGACGAGGGGCACAGTTGCTTCTTTGGCTTTAGCCAGTATGAAGACTTTGGAGTTAAGATTGAGGAGGTCGAGGTTGAGGCAGGATACTGGCGACCTTACCCAGATTCTTCCCACGTGTTCGCTTGCGTCCACGAAGACTCTTGTATCGGCTACGGTGTTGGTGTGGGGAATGGAACGGGAAATTTCGGTTTAGGTCTTTGTGAGGAGGGTCATGAGGGTCCCTACTGTGAGAACTGCATCAATGATGGAAATCTAAGTTACGCGAAGGATTCCAAGACAGGAGAGTGTATGTTATGCAACAGCAGCTCGGGCACTTTAGCTAAAGCACTGGTTGGCACTATGTTCGCCCTCGCTGTCTTTCTCTTTAGCTACTTTGCTTACAGGACCGCCAGGTCCGTGGTGAAGATGCAACAGGAAGCAACTGGTGGTGTTGACCTATCCATGCTCGCGGGTGCGGAAAAGGAGGAAGCTGAGAGGAAACTGCGTGTAGAATCCAAGAAGAAGTTGAGGGAGATGAAGGGAAAGATGGCTGAGATGAAGGCGAAGCAGAAGGCTTACGTCGACAAGATTAAGAAATACCAGAAGATGTACAAGTCGGCTAGGACTCCCCTCAAGATTTTTATCTCCTTCTTCCAGATCAGCAGTGGGCTGCCCAAAACCCTTGAGATCAAGTTCCCGGTGAATTTCACGCAAATGCTTCACAAATTCAACTTCATTAACCTTGACGTTGCGGCCATGTTCTCTGAGAGTTGCATCATGGTCCCGAACTTTTACAATGAGCTCTTTGCCTTGACCATGGGGCCCTTGGTCGCGGGTGGGGTCCTTATCATCTTCTTTTTATTTTGCAGGGTTAGCAAAAATCCCATGATGGAGGTCATAGGAGACGAGGTCTTCAAACTCTTTCTCCTGGGAACTTACCTCATCATGCCTGGGGCGACGGTCAAAATCTTCACAACATTCCGCTGTGACTGGTCTATCATCAAGGACAACGGCCACACTCTCAACAACCAAGACTACGGCGTCTACCTGAAGGCAGACTACAACCAGCTATGCTACGAGTACGTCAAACCTGTCGAGTGTTCCATCAACGCAACTACGTACAACGAAGATAGTGGGCTAACGTACACTAATGAGGCATGTGACGAGGGATGGGAAGGAAGCTACAAAATGACGGACGAGTACTTCAGATGGTTCTGGTACTCCGTTATTATGGTGTTTGTCTATCCTGTTGGGATCACATCGTTCTATTTCCTTGTCTTGTACTTCCACCGCCACACCATCAATCCAGGCCAGGACGAGATCCAAGAGATATACGGGGGTGACCAGGAGAGGGCCATGGCTGACGCAATCTCGATAAGGGAAGAAGGTGCGCATGCTGCAAAGGTTAAGAAGTACGCCTTCCTCTATGAAGCTTACGAACCGCGCTGTTGGTACTTTGAGATCATTGAGTGTATGAGGAGGCTTGCTCTCACCGGAGGTCTCATCATGCTGCAGCCTGGAACCATTCTGCAAATCTGCCTGAGTATGGTCGTTTGCCTTTTGAGTATGAGAGTGTACGCTGGCATCGGCCCCTTTATCAAGGAGAGGGACGACATCCTTGCTGAGATTATGCAGTGGCAGATTTTCTTCACATTGTTTGGCAGTTTGCTCCTAAAGATCGACTTCACCAAAGAACAAGGCGTGACGAGTGACCAGTTCGGTTTCCTCTTGCTCATCGTTAACTCTGTT
>Ga0209713_10003230_pt1 | contig 10336 bp, 8 predicted proteins | sample ArcOceMetagenome_3_FD_187444 | JGI IMG/M metagenome (GOLD analysis project Ga0209713, IMG submission 187444) | Marine eukaryotic phytoplankton communities from Arctic Ocean - Arctic Ocean- Svalbard ARC20M Metagenome (SPAdes) (version 2) | ecosystem: Environmental > Aquatic > Marine > Oceanic...
TAAGGGCTGTAGTTCTGACGGTGACCGAGTTCGTTTGAACATAACTTCCGCGCGCAAATGCACAAGTGCAGCTATTTGTAAAGAAAGTTTGACAAAGAAGCCTTCTCCGAAGTAGACTCCCTTGCGGTCGTGATAAGCTCAAGGTCAAGCCGACCTTACGACAACCCGTCGTACGCGACGCCACCGGCGAAGGAACTCGCAACCACACACTGGCACCGCCAGTAGTTGCCAAAATTGACTAACACACAATTACATGCGGTGGTTTTCATGCGTGCCTTTGGACGTAAACGGCCGCGTCTGAATCACTTTCGACCGAATCCTATCGTTGGATGTTCACTCGTGGGTGCAAGCCCGAACCGATTGCTATTCCCACGGCGTCGAACGCGTCGTGCGCGGATCTGCCACTCACGGCTGTGGGCGGGAGCTCATGTCTAGTGGATGCGCTCCACACTAGTTGCTACGATACTTGTTGCAGTGCCACTGCATCCAGCACGTCAGAGCCACGGGCCATCCAACAGCCAGACTTTCGCCGGCTCAGCGCATCGCTGGCCAACTCCGAGATCCATCCCGAGGAACTACAGATGCTGCACACGGTTGGTCACGGTTCCTCTGGCAGTGTCTCGCAGGTGCTGCACATTCCCTCTGCTTCCGTGTTGGCGCTCAAGTCCATTCCTGTGGACACGGACGAAGCATCCCGCAAGGCCATTCTGCTCGAGCTCAAAGCATTGCACGAGTGCACACACTCGGCGATTGTGTCCTTCTATGGCGCTTTCTTCCGCGAAGGTACCGAATGCTTCAGCTTGAACCCTTTTGAACTCAACTTCAAAGAGGCATTGGGCTTGGTCCGTGGGGCGCAGGCGCAGTACACATTGCGCTCGAGTATATGGACGCGTCCCTGCTCGACATCCTGCGCGCTGAGGCAGCCCCGATACCGGAGCATGTTGTCGCGGCAATTGCGACACCGGTGCTTGATGGGCTTGTCTACCTGCACCGAGAGAAGCACCTTGTCCACCGAGACATCAAGCCATCGAACCTTTTGCTCGACTCGTCGGCCAAAGTCAAGATAGCGGATTTCGGTGTGTCGGGTGCGTGCCACCGGTGAGCCCATGCGAGTTGACATCGGGTTCATACCACCTCGCATACCCGAAACAGGCGAAATGTCATGCACCTTGTCGAAATGTGCATCATGGGTGGGCACGGTTCACTACATGTCGCCGGAGCGCATATCCGGCGGCACATACTCGTACGATTCTGACGTGTGGTCGCTGGGCATTACGTTGCTCGAGCTTGCCACTGCCACGTTTCCCTACGGCGGCGGTGGTGGCAGCGGCTCAGGCGAGCGAGCGCAGCGGCTGGGCTACTGGGACCTGCTTGACCTAATCGTCGAGAGCCCGCCGCCCTCATCGCCCGCCCACTTTTCGGCAGAGTTCAAAGAGATGATCAGTGGCTGCCTGCAAAAGCTGCCCGAGGCGCGTGCGTCGTCGACGCAGTTGCGACAGCACCGGCTGCTAGTGCAACACGCGCACCCGCCGGACATATCGGCGTGGGTGCAGCATGCGCTCACCAAACTGTTTGGGCAGCGCGCATGCGCGTCGGCTGACGTGACGGGGCGATCGACCCCGGCATGACGCATGAGCGCCAGCCGTCGGAGTGTCACCAACAATAGTACCATAGTGATGAATCAGTTAAGGTTGCAGTAGTATACACAACACCACACACACGACACACCTTGCGTCAGCGATAAAGAAAAGCCCTTTTGAAACGGACCCCCCCCCCCCCCCCCCCTTTAACACGCTTTTCGTCTCAACACGCCCGAGGCCGTTTTGAAACGAGTTGCTGTCAACACGGCCCGGGCCGTTTTAAAATGCTGAGCGTTTTAAAACGGCCCGGAGCGTTTTAAAACGCCGTCGTTTCAAAACGCATTCGCGTGTCAACACGCGAGTGTGTTGAAACGCTCGAAACGCCCTGCGTTTCAACGCGCACAGGGCCCGTTTTGAAACGCTCGGCGTTTCAACATGCGCAGCCCCACGTCGAAGGCCACTACGCGCGAGCAGAGATGAATCTCGAAACATCCGAGCACGTCACGATACGCGGACTGAACGCCGCTACGCGGGACATGGCGGCGATGGCCGAGGCCGCGCGATGCGCGGCCAGCAAGTGTTCCACAAAAAAGCCCCTGCATCACCTGCCCCGACCAGACATGGTGAGCCTAGGGGTCCAACCCTGGACCCCCCTGAACCCCCCATGTACCCCCATGGACCCCTTGTACCGGGTCCAGGGGGTCCAGGGGGTCCAGGGGGTCCAGGGGGTCCAGGGGGGTCCAGGGGGTCCAGGGGGGTCCAGGGGGTCCAGGGGGTCCAAGGGGTCCAGGGGGTCCAAGGAATTCAGGGAGGGGTCCAGGGCTCGAGGGGGTCCAAGGGGTCCCGACGAGAGGCTTCTCCGTTCAAGGGGTCCAAGGGGGTCCAGGGGTCCAGGGGTTCAGGGGGGTCCAGGTGGTCACAGAGAGGGGGTCCAGGGGTCCAGACGGGTCCAGGGGGTCCAGGAGGGGTCCACGGTCCTTGGACCCCCCCTTGGTCCCGGGGGTCCAGAGGCTGGACCCGGGGTCCAGGGGGGGGTCCAGGGGGGTTCAGGGGGGTCCAGGCCTGGACCCCGATGCTCACCAGGTATGCTTTGGTGCATTTTTTCTCTTTCTCTCCACCACACACAAAAACTACACCAAGGTGGCAACCTCAGACCTCAGAGCCCGAGGTACGACCCGAGGAAGATGCGCGCGTTCCACAGCGCGTGGATGAGCATCGGCACGAGCAGGTTGCCCGAGTGGACGTAGAGGACGCCCCAGAAGAAGCCGGTGACCGAGAGGGGCAGCAGCAGCCCGAGCTGCATGTGCTGCGCGCCAAAGAGGACGCCGCTCGCGACGAGCGCGCCGCGCAGCGGCAGAGCGGCGGTCATCGCCTGCAGCAGAAAGGCGCGCGACTGGAGCTCCTCGTACAGCGGCGCGCCGACGCACGGCGTGATCGCCGAGAGGAGCAGCGTCGCCGCCGATCCGTCGGTCGGGTTGGCGAGGCGCGCGACGGGACCCTCGGCCGCGTATGCCAGGTGCGGCAGCAGCGCCTGGTTGATCGGCTCGACGAGGTTGAAGAGCGCGAGCGACGCGGCGTACCCGCCCAGCACCGGCGCCAGCCACGGCGCGCGCCAGCGGACGCGCACCCACGACTCGCCGCGGAAGAAGGGCGCGTGGCGCGCGCCGATCAGCCGGAGCAGCGCCACGTACAGCATCGACTGCTCGAGCAGCAGCCGCGCCGCGGGCATCGCCGCCTCGGTGAGCGGCACGCCCAGCAGGATGAGCGCGTACGGCAGCGCCTCGAGCAGCGGGCCCAGCAGCACGCTGAACGCAAACGGCGCCGCGAGCACCATCGCCGCCGTGCCGAGCAGCCGCAGCTTCTCCTCTCGCGGCGCGCCGCGCAGGTCGAGGCAGCACGCGGCCTCGGCCGGCTCGCCCGCGCCGCCGTCGAGCCACGGCGGCATCGCGCGTCCGCGCGTCTGCGCACGGCGGCGCGCCGCCGCCGCCAGCACCGCCAGCCCCGAGAGCGTGTCCAGGCCGACCGAGAGCGGGCCCAACCTGAGGCTGCGGCGCGACAGGAAGCACACGTGCACGAGGTAGCCGGCGAGGCAGAGCGCTATCTGCGGCAGCGGCGCGTCCATGGCCAGTAAGCCACCTTGCGAACGAGCCACGTCGGCGCCTGCGTCGCCGTCGTCCGAGGCGGCGGCGGCGGAGGCGGAGGCGTCGCAGCAGCGCGGTGCGGCGGCAAGCGGCGGCCGGCGCGCGGCGATCGGCCGGTAGGGCTGCTGCGCGGCGGGCGAGAGCCGAAGCAGGAGCGCGGCCGCCGGCTGCGTGAGGCTGGCCACGAGTAGCGTGGCAAGGACGCCGCGGCGGTGTCGGGCCGCCATCACGATCTGATGGCAAACTCGGCCGTCGGAGAGGCATCACCACCGAAACCAACGGCACGCAAAGATTTGATCTCAAGTATGTAAAAAACCCGAGGCTCACTCTCACGACGCCCCAAAGATCAGCGCGCCCGGGTCGAAGGCCTCCTGCCGGTACCGGTACGTCCACAGGTCGAGGCGGTAGCCCGCGGCCATCCGTGCGCCGTGCAGCCTCGCCGGGTCGTGCTCGTACTCCTCCTTGGCGGCGAGCCGCGCCGGCTGCATGAACTTTGGCCGCTGCTGCTCCGCGTCGGTCTGCGGCTGGAGGGGCTGCGCCAGCGCGGCGCCGGCGGCGGCGGCGCGCTCGACGGCCTGCGCGCTCGGCACGTACCGGTGGGCCGCGCCCGCGCCCGCGCCCGTCGCTGCCGCCGACGACGACGCCGCTGCCGTGCCCGCGGCGGCCGCGGCGGCCGCCTCCTTGTAGCGCAGCGCCAGCTCCGCCTGCGCGGAGGCGGCGCTGGTGCGGCCCTCGGCGATCTGCGCCTGCATCTGCTGCTTCTGCGCGAGCTGCTCCTCCGCCGCGCGCTGCTCCGCCTGCTGCCGCGCCTCGGCCAGCCGCTGCGCCTCCTGCGCCTGCGCGGCGACCGCGTCGCGCAGCGCGTCCTTCTCCTTCTGCAGCTCGGCGCGGTTTCGAGCCGTCACGTCCTTGGACTCGGCGCTCAGCGCGTCGAGCCGCCTCTGCGCGTCGGCGCGCGTGTGGTCGCCCATCAGCGCCGAGATGATGTCCTCGACCTCCTCGAGGTAGTCGTTGTACTCGCGCAGCGACGCAAAGTCCTCCTCGCGCTTGTAGTAGACGCGCCGCACACGGCGGCGGAAGTCGCGCTCGCGCTCGAGCTCGCGCTCGATCGAGTGCTCCATCTAGTGGGCGGTGGCGCGACCGACAGAAGGAGGGCGGGGCGTGGGCGCAGGTGTGTGCGGAAACGCGTCCGAGGCGTATTTCGTCGTGCGCGACGCGGAGCTTCACGTAAAAGGCTTGATGCAGTATGCATTCATTTCTGCGTTGCCTCGAGCCCCAGCCGCCGCCCGGCGAGTATACTCGATCTGAGGGTGTCAGCATTCGGTGTGTTAGCATCTAAGCATCTTGGATATAGCCCCGCGCGGCGGTGCTCATGCCCCTAACAGGATACAAATAGCTGCAACCTTCAATAGCAGTGCGCAAAGCTTTCGGTCGGGGCTGCCGGCGTCGGCGCTGCTGCAGCCTCGCGTCGGCATCAGATGGCGGCGTACACGCCGCCCACGCTCTCCGCGCTCACCGACAGCGTCGGCAGCCTCAACGCGCCCTTCAACCGCGCGACTAGCCCGCACAGCACGCTGTCGCACACGGGCTCGCACCGCTCGCGGACGCCGTCCGTGGAGGGGCCGCGCCTCAGCTTCAACACCCTCTCGCGCGGCGAGCTGCCGTCGATCGTCATCCCCGAGAACCGCGACCGCCGGCGCATCCTCCTCGGCACCTACGCCGTGCTCTTCACGCGCTACTGCATCGCGACGTTCCTCTCGGCATTTTTTGGCTCGGACACGACAGCGTGGGGCATGACGGGCACGTGGAACGGGCTGATCTTCGCCGGCTACCCGCTGGGGATGGCGCTCACCTCGCTCTTCGCGCCGCAGGTCTGCCCGCGCTCGCTCTCGCGGCTCGCGTCGCATGCAGCTCTCCACCCGCCCGCCGCCGCCGCCGCCGCCTGCCCGCCACCCCCCGAACCCCGGCTGCCCACACCGCCCCCTTTTCCCAGGTGGTCTCGCGCATCGGCACCCGCACCGCGGTCGTCTTTGGTCTCACGGCGACCTCCGTGCTGACGCTCGTCTTTGGGCTCGTGCCCGACATTTGCGCGCCGGCGACGTCGCTGCTCGGCCTCGAGCTCCTCTTCTTCGTCTTCTACTTCCTCAACGGCCTCACCGGCGCGCTCGCCGAGACGGCGTGCATCATGCTCGTCTCCGGCATCTTCCAGGCGCGCCACACCACGCCGCGCCACGCCGCGCCACACCACGCCGCGCCACGCCGCGCCACCCCACGCCACGCCACGCCGCGCCACCCCACGCCACGCCACGTCGCGCCGCCACCGCCTCGCCTCTCGACCGCCCCGTTGCCCCTTTCACCACCACCACCACCACGCACGCACGCTCGCACGCACGCACGCACGCACGCGCCCACGTCTCTCTCCATACTCCACCGCCCCCGCGCGCGCGCGCCACACGACCGCAGGACAAGCTGGGCACGGTGATGGCGTCGATCGGGACCGTCTCGGGGCTCGGCTGCATGGTGGGCCCCGTCATCGGCGGCGTGCTGCACGACGCGGTCCCCTCGTCGCCCGCGTGGGCCTTCCGGCTGCCGTTCATCGTCTGCTCCGCTGCGCCGCTGCTGCTCGTGCTGCCCATCGGCATCGCGGTGCCGCAGTCGTACATCAACGACGCTGGGCCGCTCGCCGACGCCGACGCCACCGTGAGCGGCCTCATGCCCATGCCCACGCCAACGCGGCTGTGGTCCCTCTCGTTTGTGCTCGGTCTCTCGTCGGTGGCGCTGAGCGGCACAATCGTCGCGACGCTCGACCCCACGCTGATCCTCCGCCTCGAGGCGCCGCCGTTTGGCTTCAGCGACGCGTGGGTCTCGTACATGTTCATGTTCTCGTCGATTGTGTACGTCGCCGTCTCGGTGCCGATCGGTCGCCTCGTCGACACGCACGGCTCGAGCGCGCGCGTCCTGAAGGCGACGACCGCCTCCGGCTTTGTGGTGCTCGCGCTGACGTTTGGGCTCCTCGCGCCGTTTGGGCCCGCCGCGTGGGGCATCGGAACGGCCGACTCGGTGCAGCCCCAGCTCAACAACCTCGCCTCGGTGGTGGTGGCGATGCTGCTCAAGGGCGTCGGCTCGGCGCTCTCGAACAACGCCGTCTACCCCGATTTGGTGATGGCGCACGACCCCGACGACAAGATGCTGCAGGCGACGATCAGCGGGCTGTGGAACGCCGCCTACGCCGTCGGCTGGGCGGCGGGGCCCTTTTTGGGCGGCTTGCTGTACGACGTCTTCCGCACGAACACGCTCTGCGTCGGCAGCGAGCAGCTGGGCGTCTGCGGCAACGGCAGCGCCGCCGACGACGCCGCCGCCGCCGCCGAGTACGGCTGCAGCTGCACGTGGCTGCCCGAGAACGGCTTCGACGGCTTCTCGAGCGCGACGGCGCTGCTCTGCGCCGTCTACGCCGCCGTCCTCGGCACCGCCGCCGTCTTCAAGGTGCGCAACCGCCCCGCGATGCGGCAGATCGACCTCGCCTCGATCGCGGCGCCGTCGCTCGATCCGCTCGTCGCGACGCTCGCCGAGGCGGGACTGCCGCCCGACGAGCTCGACCACAAGCGCGCGTCGCCCCGCGGCTGCGGCGGTTCATGAGGCGAGAGACGAGAGCGGTATCACGCGAGTTGGTAGTTGCAGAGAGAGGACCGGCTGTGTGTAGCCGCCTTGGTGTAGGTGTGTGTGGCCTGGTGTGTGGGGGAGAGAAAATTTTTGACATCAAATTTGCAGCAGGCTCAGTATGCTCTTTTGGCATGTCGCTTTGTGGCGATCGTGCTAGTGACGATCGAGTGTGTGCGGTGGACCTCCGCGACCACGACGTGCGAGTGGACCCGGAGTGGAGAGCTTGTGGGTGTGTGTGGGTGACCCTCTGCCGATACCAATCTTCGAGCGCTCCGTGTGCCGTGGTCCTCGGCGGGATCTCGGCAGGTGTGGCGGCGCTTCGGAGTGACGGCCCGCTGCTCGACGCGTGCGCCGCTGCTCGCCGTTCCGCCGCCGCCGCGCGCGCACAATCGCCCAACGCCTGCACCCGGCCACCGGCGCCAGAGTTCGGGAGCTTCTGCAGCCGTGATGCACAGGACGGCGAACATCGGCGCACGCACGTCGAGTACACGCGGCGGGGTGGGCGCACCAAAGTCGTGGGTGGTGGTTGGCTCGGCCGAGCGCGGTGAGCGTGGCGAGCGCCACAAGGGCGCCTCAAGTCTCAAGTCAGCTGCCGCCTGCTGCAAATATGATGTTTTTCTCCCCCCACACAACTGCACCAAGGCGGCTACCACGTGTGGTAAAGCAAAATGCTCACGTCACCCGCCGTATCCTCGCCCTGCGCCCCTTTTTCACGGTCTCGGCGGCGCCAAAGAGTTCGGCCGTCTTGCACGCGTTGGCGAGCAGCGGCGCGGTGCCCGCGCGCAGCGCCGCGTCGCGGCTGCGCCGGACGGGCGCGAGCAGACCGCCCTTGTCGTGCTGGATGCGCGGCAGCAGGTTGAACCCCCAGTAGTTGCTCGGCAGGCGGCGGCACCGCGGCCGCCCGGCGGGGCGCAGCCGGCACCACACGGCGCGCTGCTGGCGCGCGGAGCACAGCGCGCTGCCGTTGATGCGCGCGTCGCGCAGGTGGCTCGTCACCGTCGGTCGGACGATGCGCACCGGGCCCGAGAAGCGGACATCGGCCCCGGTGACGACGAAGGCCTCGCACCCCTCGGCGCACGAGAGGCGCTGCGGCTGCGAGCAGTGGCCGCTCGAGTTCATAAAGTCGTGCGCGCCCAGGAAGCGCTCGAGCTGCTTCCCCTTGATGTGCACGAGGATCGCGCTCTGGCGGAGGCGCATCCCCCACCGGTCGCTCACCAGCTCGGGCCCGTACACCTCGGAGAGCGCCACGTAGCGCACGGGCCGCGAGGGCGGCCGCCGGTGGATCAGCGAGCCAAGCCAGATGTCCTCCATCACCTTCTCGGTCGGGTTGCCGAAGCGGTTGACGATGGTCGACGTGGCGCGCAGCGCGCGCAGGTCGCGGCGCAGCACGGGCGAGGCGGCGAGCTCCTCGGCGAGCGGCGTCGACAGCACGACCAGGAAGCCCGCCGCAAACGGAAAGGGGCCGACGCAGCCGCCGCAGCCCGCGTGGCCGCAGCGCTCCTCGGCCGCCGTCGCGTTGCGGCAGAAGGCGCCGGTCTTGTACGCCTCGCTGAAGTACCAGCCGAAGCCGCTCCGCTCGAAGATGTTCGGGTGCCAGTGGAACCAGCTCATCGGGCCGACGTACGTCAACGGCGCGTGCGAGGGCGTCGACTCGATCGTGCGCAGCAGCGCCACGAGGTCGGGCACGTGCAGGTACGCGTCGTCGTCCATCTTGGCGACGAACGCGGCAGCGCTGAACCGCCTCGTCGCGAGCTCGAGCCACGCGGCGAGGCTGAGCACCGGCCCGCGCAGCCGCGACTCGTTCCACGCCACGGCGACGCGCTCGATGTCGTCGTGGCGCCGCTGCTCGACGTCCAGCTGGCACTCGAGCGCGTCCGGAGCGCCGGCGGAGCGCACGACGAACAGCACGCGCACCGGCTGCCCGCGGCCGACCTCCGGCCAGCGCAGCCACGACGCGCGCAGCGAGTCGCGCCGCGCCGCGTACTCTGGAGCGGAGATCACGCCGATGGCCAGGTACGGCACGGCGGCGGTCGTGGTGGTGGTGGCGGTCGTCGTGAGTGAGCCTGGTGTTAGCATCTTCATCAAAACAAAAACAGAAAATTAGCATCTCAATCAAATCAAGAGTTAGCAAAGTATGCAAAGAAGCTCACGTACAAACTGAGAATCACTCTGAGAGCTCTGCTTAAACTGGTAGACTGGTAGACTGGTAGATGCCCCATCCGGTGGCAATCGCGGAGGGGAGGGTACTGCCGGGTTCCGTCCCACGGTCTTAGGGACCCTATCAATTGAGCTTGTCGTCGTCGTGTGTGCCGTGCGGAGCTTAAACAAACAGTCAAGTCTGGCTCACTCGGCGTTAGCTTCGACATGCCGCCTTCGGCCCGCCACGTAAAAGCTGGGGTTATCCGGGATGGTAATTCTTAAACAGTAATTCTTAAACAGAGGGGTGGACACACAAATTTGAGTTGGTCGGCGCACCTGGCCCCAGATCACAGGCCCATCGCGCGCATCGAATTGACGTCTAGCGACTTGCCAACGTCTGTATCGCGGAGTTTTTTCATGTTTGGCGTTGTTATTTTGCGTTGTTGTGAGTGGATTTTAACAACATAAATTTACAAATAACCAACCATTCTTCACCTTTCACAAACATTCAAAAAACAAAATCAATATCCATCAATCATCTCCCTCACCCCCCTCCAAAACTCCAAACCTTCCAAATCACCTAATTCACTCCAAACTCCTCCTCAAACTCCTCAACATCCCTACACACCACCCACTCCCCCTCACCAAAACCATCAAATACATACTATCACATCAACCTCAAATACCTACCTTATTTAAAATCCCCCCAAAAATTTTCTTCACCTGCGGCGTGCTCCAGAACAAGTTGCAAAATCAAAATCAGCCCGCCGCACCGCGCGAGCTGCGCAACCACCTTCATATGCCGACCTCCGCTCT
>Ga0209713_10003231_pt1 | contig 10335 bp, 6 predicted proteins | sample ArcOceMetagenome_3_FD_187444 | JGI IMG/M metagenome (GOLD analysis project Ga0209713, IMG submission 187444) | Marine eukaryotic phytoplankton communities from Arctic Ocean - Arctic Ocean- Svalbard ARC20M Metagenome (SPAdes) (version 2) | ecosystem: Environmental > Aquatic > Marine > Oceanic...
GCTCTTAGCTGCTGCTTATTACCATCTATCAAGCGTCCCGTCAAACCAAACGCCGGTGCCGAAAATGCCCAACGCCGCCCGCCACCCCCGCCATGCCGCCAAACGCGCACCCTCGGTACCCTGACATGCTCCGTCTGCACCGTTCACAGGCCCCACACCGATAATCATGTTCCGCTCCATCGTCGTCATCGCCATGCTCGCCGCGGGCGACGCTGCCCTGATCTCCAAGCCGATGATGACACCCAAGACCGAGCTGCCGCCGCGCGCGCTCGCCCTGCAGGAGAGCAACGTCCTCGCCTTGCGCGGCGGCGGCATGATCGACCAGTCTATGTGGATGAAGGCCTTCTCGGTCTTCATGGGCCTGTACGGCGTCGGCTTCGTGGCGGCGCCGGGCATGGTCATCGAGCAAAACTTCGACACCCCGTACGACAAGTACCACATCTTCATCTCCCGGATGGCCGGCGCCTTCATGCTGACCGTGCTGTACACGTGGACGAAGATGGACGTCAGCGTGGCCTTCCCGATCGCGTACGTCATGGGCATCATCACGGCGATCCTCGGCCCGCTCAACGCCGAGCTGACGCTCGAGACCAAGCCCGCGCACAAGGCCGCGTTCCTGATGATCCCCTTCATCATCACCGGCGCCATGGCGTTCTGAGCGCGGCGCTGAGGCATGTCCGCGGCCTGTCGCGCCTCCGCGCCTCCGACCTCCGCGTTGGTCGTTGGTCGTCGCGGGGCAATGTATTCGCGCAGCCGACGCAGGACACGGGTTTCTGTTGTGCGTTAGGCCCGTTGTGCTGCAAACCACTTACATCCTAAACGTAACAAAGCTCGGAATCTACCTCGTGCGTGCAGAGGGCAGGGGAGGACACGCTCTACCCGCGGCGCCGGCGGTGCCGCGCGGGCCGCTCGGGCTCGCGCGGCCGGCGCGCGAGGTAGTCGGCGAGGGCGTCGTCGACGCGGTGCCACTCCTCCATGTACGACCACCGCGGCGGGCTGCCGTCCCTGGGGTCGAGCTCGACGCGCATCTCGTGCCCCCACGGCACCCGCTGCAGGCCCGCCGCCGCGTGCAGCGTCTGGAACGCCGCGCGGCCGGCGGGGCCCTCCAGCTCCAGGGCCTCGTCGGTGCGGCCGCGGCCCGAGTGCGCCGCGTCGAGATCGAGGATCTTCTTGGGCGACGGCGGCTGCAGGCTGCACGCCGGCCCGCCGGTGGCCTCCTCGTCGTCGGGCGGCCGGCTGACGGGCGGCTGCGCCGTGAGCCACACGCCGACGGCGGAGCTCTGCAGCGGCGGCAGCAGCTCGTACCTGCCGACGTGGTCGAGCAGGTCGGCGTCGGGCACGAAGAGCTCGGCGGGCGCGCGGTCGTTGAGCGAGAAGCACGAGTAGGCGCGCAGCGACGAGAGGCTGCGGTTGGCGCGCCGGTGCAGCTGCGCGAGCTCGGTGGCGTACAGCAGCAGCGCGTGCGGCCGCGAGAGGATCTTCTTCTTCTGGCGGCCGTTGACGAGCGGGTCGAGCGACGGCGAGTACGCGGTGCGCCGCACGCCGCGCCGGCCGCCGGCCGCCGCCGCGCCACCGCCGCGGCTCACGATGCTGCTCTCGCCCATCCCACCCACGCCGCCGCCCACGCCGCCCCCGCCGCCGCCCATGTCGCCACCGCCCATGTTGCCGCCGCCCACGTCGGCGCCGCCGCCCACCTCCTCGCGCGCGACGAGGACGACCCACCCGTGCTTGGAGCGCAGCTTCATGTGCCACGCGCCGAGGTGGCCCTCCTCGTGCCACGAGACGCCCCACGGGTAGATGACGTGGCAGCGCAGCGGGTAGAGCGCGTGGAACGAGACGAAGCCGCCCACGAAGAGCAGCACGCCGCACTGCGCCCACGAGAGCGGCGTGTGACGGCCGCCGCCGCCGCCGCCGCCGCCTCGGCCGCCGCCTCGGCCGCCGCCGCCACCCCACTCGCCGCCGCCGCCGCCGCCGCCGCCGCCGCCGCCGTGCCCCGCCACTGCGGACGATGACAGCGACGACGACATCAACGACGACGACGACGACGACGGCAGCTCGTTGGCGCGGCGCGGCGCGAGCGGCAGCAGCCACCAGCGGTGCCAGCGCGGGCCGACGTACCGGCCGACGTCAGTCGGGAAGCCGCAGAGGCCGAGCAGCCGCGCGAAGATCTCGGGGTCGCAAAAGAGCGTGAGCGAGCCGAGCATCGCGTACGGGAAGATGCCGATGTTGAACATCATCTTGTTCGAGCAGTTGAAGGCGGCGGCGGCGGGGAAGGCGAGCGGCAGCCGCGTCGGCCGGAAGAAGAGCAGGAAGACGATGCCCAGGTCGAAGCCGAAGCCGCCGAAGGCGATGCACCACGGGAAGGTCCAGTGCGCGCCGATGCCAAACGGCACCCAGCTCACGTGGCGCGAGCCGGGCGCGAGCCACATCTTGAGCGGCTGCGCGCGCAGCAGCCAGTCCTCGTTGAACTTGGCGACCGAGCCGAAGAAGTACGGGATCGAGAAGAGCAGCTGCGCGAGCAGCAGGTGCCAGTACGGCACGGTCTCGCGCGGCGGCGGCAGCGGCGGCGCGTCCATCGGCGCGACGCACGCGCGACGTCGCTGCGCGAACACGCGCAGCAGCATGTCGAGCGAGAACCAGCGGCCCCAGTCGAGGAAGGACGCGACGAACGTGACGTGGCAGATGAGGATGTAGTGGTTGTTGTGGTTGGACTCGCAGATCAGGAAGATCCACGTGAACGTGAGGAAGAGCACGGTCGTCGCCGCCTGGGTGCACAGCCCGAGCCCGGTGAGCACTGCCGCGACCTTGTTGATGCGCAGCAGCATCTCGCCGGTCTCGGGCGTCGGCGGAGCGACCCAGCCGATGCCCGGGTACGGGTAGACGCCCTTGCTCGAGCCAAAGTCGAGGAAGACGTCCTCAAAGTGGCACGCCTGCATGTACATGCACACCGAGAAGAACGCGCGGAACACGCCGAGCGACGAGCCGTGCACCGGCTGGTCGAGCCAGGCATGCCACGCGTGCGCCCGCTCGCGCCAGTGCGTCCCGCGCTTGCCGACCTTGACCTCCACCTCGTCGTCGGCGTGCTGCAGCCCGTCCCGATGCGCGCCGGGGTTGCGATGGACCACGGCCATGGTTAGCGGGCACGGGAGTGACTGGTCCGGAGTCGTACGCGATGCAAACGCGTGCATACACCAAAACCAAGTTTGACAGTCCCATTTTTGGATGCCGGCGCCGGCGCCGGCGTTGCTGCCGCTGCCGCTGGCGGCCGCGCTGCCCGTGTCCCCGCTACCAGCTATCTTCGGCCCGCAGTCGCTCGTGCCATTCCTCGGTCTTTGCTTCTTCCTCTTCAGCGGCAAGCTGGCGAACAATAACACGAGAGATTTGCTCAGCTTCGTGCTGGTGCTTATCGGGTTGATGGGTGGCTTGGATGGCTGATGGCTCCGATGGGCACGGCACACCGCACTGCCTGCGGACACGCGCGCGCGCTCCCAATCAACATTGGGAGCCGCAGAGCGCACCAAGCGACCTGATCCTGACACGATCGACGAGGGCGATTGCTCCTCAGTGATGCGCTTATCCAAGGACCCGCTGCGATCGAGCGATTCACATCAGCTCGAAGCACACCGTCGCAACGGCCAGCAGTCGTGTGGCCCAGAACGGCTGTACCAACAGCACCGGCCGCCGCAAGGCTTACGCCGGGCTGGCAAGTGGACATGTGTTGGGCTCTGAGGCTGTACAGTAAATTGGGGCGCTGGGCTTCGAATAATTAAAAAAAGATCATGCGGCTTTCATAGAGCCACTCGCGCGTCACTTCACTACATCGTCGGTCCGCGGCTCACGGAACACGGACGCATCTCAGCTGCTCGCCGCCGCGGCCATCTCCTCGTCGGTGAGCAGGCAGGCGTCGAGCGCCTCGCCGATCTTCGCCTCGTCGAGGCCGGCGCCGATGAAGACGATCTCCTGCCGCCGGTCGCCGGCCTCGCCGTCGGAGTCGAAGTCCTCCATGATCGACGCCGTGTGCGCCTCGGGCCACTCGGCGCGCGGCACGGCGGCCCACCACCGCCCCAGCTCGCTCAGCTCGAGGTGCTTGCCCGCGTGCGACCAGTAGTAGGCGACGCTGCCCTCGGGCGCCACCCACGCGAAGCCCTTGGAGCGGAGCACCGGCGCGAACGGCCCGTCGTCGCCCGCCTTGCCGTCGTGCTCGAGCGGCGCGCCGCCGCCCGGCAGCTCGGCCGCCGTGATCATCGGCAGCTGCCGCAGCAGCGCGCGCAGCCGCGCCTGCTCAAAGGGGCGGCGGCGCGCGTAGACAAACGAGCGGATGCCGAAGCGCGTCGCCGCCGTCGTGTCCTGCAGCATGTCGTGGCTGTGGTCGTGCGACGGGTCGGTGCACGTCGGGTCGGCGCACGACTCGGACTCACCTTCGCCGCCGCCGCCGCCGTGGCTGTGCGCGTGCGCGTGCGCGTGGCTGTGGCCGTGCTCCTCCTTGGCGGCGGCGGCGGGCGCGGCGTCGGCGTGGCCGTGGTCATGCGACGGGTCGGTGCACGCCGCGGCTTCGTCGGCGTGGCCATGGTCATGCGACGGGTCGGTGCACGCCGCGGCGTCGTGGCCATGCTCGTGCGCGTGCGCGTCGCTGTTGCTGCTCTCGTGGCTGTGCTCATGCGCATCGGCGGCCTTGGCGTCGGCGTGGCTGTGCTCGTGCGCGGCAGCCTCGGCCTCGGCCTCGGCCTCGGCGGTCTGCTGCTGCTGCTGCTGCGTCTGGAGCCACATCGCCATGTCGACGGCCGACTTGTGGTCCATCACCTCGTTGCTCAGCGCGACGCCGTTGGAGCGGTCCGAGACGAGCACCTCGTCGAGCGGCACCTTGGCGTACTCGGCCGGCAGCAGCTCGGCGAAGCCGTTGAGCTGGCCGAGCAGCTGCCGCAGCGTGTCCATCTCGGCGCCGCTGACGCGATCCGCCTTGTTGATGAGCAGCACGTCGGCAACCTCCACCTGCTCGACGAGCAGCTGCGACACCGCGCGCCGCGCCGCCGCCGCAACGCCGATGTCGTCCTCCGCCCACGGCGACGGCTGCTGCAGCTGCTGCTCCGCCTGCTCGGTGGCGTCGCCGCCCAGCTCGGGCTTGTCCTCCATCCGCGCCTCGCTGCCGTAGAGCTCGAGGAAGCAGCCCGCGTCGACGACGCTCACCATGCTCTGCAGCGAGAGGTAGCGCATGAGCGGCCAGCCCGCCACCTCCGCGTCCTGGAACAGCTTGCGCACCAGCCTGGGCTCCGCTATGCCCGAGCACTCGACGATCACATGGTCATACGTCCTGCCGCGCATGAACGAGACCGAGACGAGCTCGGCGAGCGCGCCGAGGAGGTCGTCGCCCGCCGAGCAGCAGACACACCCGTTCGACAGCTCGATGAAGTCCTCCTCGGTGATCACCTCCGTGTCGTCGTCGCCGCCGCGCGCCACCAGCTTGGCGTCGATGTTGATGGCGCCCATGTCGTTGACGACCGCGCCGACCTTGAGCCCCTGCTTGTTGGCGAGGATGTGTTGCAGGAGTGTCGTCTTGCCGGAGCCGAGGAAGCCCGAGAGGATGGTCACCGAGATCGGGCTCTGCGCCTGCTGGTCCGCCATGGTCGGGTCGTTCTCGGTGGCGGTCGCGCGGAGCTTCGTGAGCGACGAGCGCGCCCGCGCCGCGAACACCGGGCCATTAGGCGGAGAGAATGTCAGGGCGAGCGCGATCGGAGCGAGCCACATGGAGATGGGGCGCCCGCTGCTTGATGACGATGACTGCAAGGCTGGAGCAAGCTCGGTGCTGAGCGCTGCCGTGGCGACCTCGTCCAGCAGGCGAGAGCTACGCGAGCGTGCGAATACTCCGAAAGCTAGATGGTCGTCACCCTCGACCTCGCCTCCATACGCACACGACCCGGCTTCACAGCCAAGGAGCCACTCCGCGGCGGCCCGCCGCTCGAGGAGGCGGCGCTGCTCGAGCGGCTCCAGAGCCTGCTGCACGACGACCCGGCGCTATTCCTGGAGCGGTACGGCATGGTGCTGCACACACACGAGCTCTCTCGCTTCGACGAGGACGGCGGGTACGAGGTGCGATGGCACCTGCAGCAGCTGCGCCGCTCGGACGAGCAGGTGGATCAGTCGCGTCGAAACCGCCGCTTCCGCCGCATGCAAGAGCTGCTGCGAGACTCCGACTACTTCTCGCTGCAGCGGATGGAGGAGCGTGCGCCGTCGCTGTGTCGGCAGTACATGGGCATGCCGACACCGGCGGAGTTTGACAGCGCGCTCCCGCTGTCGTCGCGGCTGCTGGCTAGCCTGGACCACCAGGCCTGCGCAGCCGCGGCCGAGGAGGAGGAGGAAGAGGAGGACGAGGACGAGGACGACTACGAGTCGAATGCATGGACGCAGCTGCAAGCGGAGCAAGAGGCGCGCGACGGCGCGCCAGGCGGTGGCGGGGGCGGCCAGACGGCCGAGGCCGAGGGCAACGGCGCCGGACCCGAGGCGGCGATCGACCCGGTGGCAGAGGCGCGCGCGGCGGCGTTCGAGGAGCTGCTCATGATCATGAAGGAGCGCTTCCTCAACGGCGAGGACGGCCCCTGGTTTGACTATCGCAGCGTCGACGGCGCCGACCGGTACGACGACGGCGAGCGCGCGCGCGACGAGGAGGAGAGGTACTTTGAGGATGATGATTGAGGGAACCGGAACGCGTCGTGGCAAACGAAAAACCAACTAGTAACTCACGAGGTTTATTAGCTGCGGAAACGACTAAGCTGTCGCACGCCTCTTGCTCTGGAGTATGCTTTATACAGATTGAAAACAAAAATATGATATGGCAACAGTCTCCTCTCGCGATCAGCACTCGCTCATCCAGTACCATTTTACGGTATAGCGCGCGATATCCAGGAGCGATACATGCTCATGTCCGGCTCCATGTCTGGCAATTCCATACGGCGGCCGTGTTGCTCCCTCTCCTGCATCCCGATCATCAAGCACGGTTCCGCCGCTCGTCGGCCTTGCGCGTTCTTGGCTGGAGCACAACGGGGCCGCTCTTACCGCCGCTGCCGCTCCAGTGACGCTGTGGAGTCGATGCGCATGAGCCGAACAGCGTCGCATCCACCTTGGTCTTAGCCTTAGCCAAGTCGGCTGCGCCGATGCAAGCGGCTTGATTGATGCCGCCGCGGTCGCTGCCACTGCTGCTATCTCCGCGACTGTCGCCGCCACTGCTGCCGCCACTGCGCTGCATGTAGGTCGAGATCTCGCCGTTGCGCCGATTGTACGAGGGGGAGATCACATGCTTGAACTTCTCATGCATCTCACGCGAGTGCTGGCGCCGCCGCGAGCGCGCCTGCTGCGCACCATCGGGCCCACGCGGGCCGAGGCCGAGGCGTACCTTGGCCTCACTCTGCTGGTCGGTTTGCTGGCCACTCTGCTCCTGCTGAGCAGCCCCATCCGCCGCCTCGTCCTCGTCATCTTGCAGCTCGAGATCGATCGCCTCTGCCTGCGGCGGCGTCTCATCGATGATTCCGACCCCGATCGGTCGGATAGCTGGCAGCTGTGGCTTGGCTAGTGCGGTGGCCATAGAAGCGTTGGCCCCGAGCGCCTCGAGCAGCGGCGGCTGGTGCAGCTGCAGCAGCAGCTGCCACGCCCTCTCCGCGTCAAGCTGTGCGCGCAACTGCTCCGTTCGCGTCGTCACGTCCGTCACGTCGGCTTGGTAGAGCCCCAGCTGCATCGGCGTGCCCGGACGTGGCGGGTGCGGTGGCTTGCCGTCCTTGTTGCCGTGTCGGCCGAGCTGCGGAAGCGTCATGGAGCGAGGCATACCCGCGACCGCCATCGCTTCGCCGCCAGCACCACCACCGCCACCTTCGACGTCAGTCTCATGCCACAGCAGCGCTCGGGAAGATTTGGAACCACCCTTGCCAACTCTGCCGCCCGGGTCGCCCTTGCTCCCTAGCGCGTGCTGGAGCGGGTTACGAGACGAGACGCGCAGTCTCGACGCCTCCTCGCGTCTCGCGTCGTGCAGCCGCGTCTGGAAGAAGTAGGCGCGCTGCGCGGCGAGGTCGCGCAAGGTCGTCTTGGCGGAGTTTCGGATCGCCGCGTCCCACTCGCGGCGCGGGAAGACGAGGAGTTCGAGCTGCACGCCACGCGGCTGCAGGCACCACGGCGCCTCGGGCTCAGTGAGCGTGTCTCCCGAGAGCAGATCGGCCGAGATCACTTCGGAGGGGCCGAGCGTTGCGAGAGGCGCCGTCCGTCCAAGCGCCACCTCAAGCGCTCGTGTGCCGCCGCGGGCCCGCAGTGGGGCACCCACCGTGCCCACTGAATCGTCATGTTCGTCGCAATGTTGGGCTGTGGCGGCCGGCTCAGCGAGGAAGGTGAGCAGCCTCGCCTCTCCACTGCGGATGATGTAGACCTGTTCACGGTCGTATGGCAGCGCACCAAGACCAAAACCCGCGGAAGGTGACGCATGTGCACCTGGCTCGTCGTGCCGCTTGGTATGTGGCCACTCCGTCGGCATCGAGGCCAGGCAGAGCTGGCCTTCGGTGACGGTGCAGGGGCGGGCGAGCTTGGCGAGAGCATGCAGCTCGAAGGCCGAGAGGCCAGCGAGGGGCGGCAGTCCTTGGAGGAAGGAGAACAGGCCTCCAAGGACGTCGGCACGGTGCGGCTTGAGCGTTCGGGAGAAGTCGTCGCGCTCTACGGCCATCACCTGCAGCGCCTCGATGGCAACGGCCGAATTCGCGTGCTTCGCCTCGCCGAAGAGCACCTCGGCCTCGCCCGCAGCCTCGCCTGCGCGCAGTGTCGCCGTGGGGCGACCCCGCTCGCTGCGCTCACCCGTCGCCTCGCGCAACTTCTCATGCGCGGTCAGCGCTGTGAGCGACATCGAGTGGCGCCGTTTCGTCTTGAGCATGCCCCACTTACTGCCCCCGCCGCCGCCTCCTCCTCCGGCGTCACCGTCGCCGCCAGGCGCCGGGCTGAGAAGCTTGGGTGATGACGGCAGAGAGTGGCGCCGCTGCCGTGCCGAATGCATCGCCGCCGCACCCACATCCGCGAGCGATGACCTTCCTCCACCTCCACCTCCGCTCCCGCCCCCGCCCTGCCCCGCCGCGAAGACATGCGCTGCGCCGGAGATGATGACGTACATGCACGCAGCAACGTCGCCCTTCTCAAAGAGGGGCGTGTTGGCGCCGAGCTTCTTGTACTTCATCACGCGGCACAGCTCGCGGTGGACGAGCGGCGGCAGCTCCTTGATGTACTCGAGGTGCGCCGTGCGTCGCTGCAAGAGGTCGAGCTCCTCCTCGGTCCGGAGGTGCGGCTCCTTGGTGCACGCGGTGTTGTACGCGGTCGTCTCGCGGATGCTGCGCAGCGTCTCGTCGTCAAGGTCGAGGAACGACTGCTTCGAGAGCTGCAGCACCTCCACCGGCTTGTCGAGGCCGGGTGTGCCGGCCGCGCGCACCGTCGCATTGCGTCGCCCCGTTTCGGAGAGGAGACCGGCCTCGCCGACAAGCGCGCCGGCGGGCAGGCGCGTGATGAAGCGCTCCTTCGCCTCGAGCACGCCGGTCTCGGGCGAGGGAGGTATGGTGACGACGATGTCGCAAGCGCCGGAGGCGATGATGAAACAAAAGTCGGCCATGTCGCCCTGCGTCACCACGTCCTCGCCCGGCTGCAGCCGCCGCCGCTCCATCATATACACGAGACGCTGCAGTGAGGGCACTGACCATCCCGAGAAGAACGGCGAAGACTTGAGCTGCTTGACGACGTCGGCCATCTGCTTCTCCTCACGCCGGCGCACGATGCGTGCGTAGTCCATCTTGTTGACGCGTAGCACCGCGCATCCGGACGGCGCGCCCGCGATCGCGCCGTAGTCAAAGTAGCGGCTCTGCGTGACGAGGCAATGATGGCCGACCGCGCTACCCGGCCCCACCTGATGGCCAGACAACTGCCCCGTCGACCGGCCCGAGCTCGAGGCTTCAGAGGAGGCGACAGAGCTGGGCCGAGTCTCGCCCAGGTTGTGGCACAGCTTGGTCTCCTCGAGCATCAGGCTGCCACTGATCACCACCATGAAGCAGGGGTTCTCGTCGTTGATCGCGCAGATCACACAACCTGCCTCGTGTGTCTCATACGTCCAGCATCTAGCGAGCTCCAAAAGCTCGGACGGGGGCAGGTTGGCGAAGCCGTCCAGCGACCTGAGAGCCAGCAGCTGGTTGACCTGCTCGTCGGTGCGCTCGTTGGGCGGCACAGCCAGCAGCTCTGCCGTCGGAAGGCAAGGGCGGAGCATGCGACAAGCTAGTCGGCCGTCGAAGACAATTCAGCATCCAGCATGCGATGCTTCTTGGCTCTTACATCATT
>Ga0209713_10003232_pt1 | contig 10333 bp, 5 predicted proteins | sample ArcOceMetagenome_3_FD_187444 | JGI IMG/M metagenome (GOLD analysis project Ga0209713, IMG submission 187444) | Marine eukaryotic phytoplankton communities from Arctic Ocean - Arctic Ocean- Svalbard ARC20M Metagenome (SPAdes) (version 2) | ecosystem: Environmental > Aquatic > Marine > Oceanic...
TAGTAGTAGATCTGCGTTTATTGGGAATAAACCAATACCGTGACTGACGAGGAGGTGGGTACTCGGCACGGCGGGAAGGAATGATGATGAATGATTGAGGCGGCACCGAAGTGCAGGCCATAGATTTGTACTACTTTAGAGCTTTCCTGCCGATCTTGGGTGGTGTGACCCCGCGGGCTCAACTCTTTGGGCCAAAGCGAAAAAGCTCGTCGTCGGGGATTGGCCGGGGATGTCGAGCTCGCACCGGCTGATGCCCACACTATCACGGGCCGAGAAGGCTCCGGAGCAGCACGACGAGCGTCACAACGAGCGCTCGTCGGCGCCCATGTCCAGGGCCACGCGCAGCTTTCCGGAGACCCACAGGAACCGGGCGTCGGCTGACGCAGCTGCGGCATCCTGTGCAGCGATGGCAGCCGCTTGCGCCGCCGCCGCCGCAGCGGCGGAAGCAAACGCCGCCGCCGCGGCTCGGCCGACCACTCCAACCTCCAGCCTGCCACCGATGCGGCGAGGAGGCTCACGGCCGCGGGTACAAAGCGGCGACAGCATCCGTTCTGGCACAGATAGCTCGCTGAAGAGCAGCGACCGGCTCACCTTGTATGACGCCGCGTCCACCGTGCTGCAGTTGCTGGACGAGCAGGGTGTCGATCTGCCCGCGACGCTGCGGGCGGTGGCGAAAGCTTCGCTCGAGGAGATTGTATATCAGGGCGACGCCGAGCAGGGAGCCGCCGGCTGGGGTGCAGCTGCTCGACGCGATCCCGAGGAGGAGACTGAAGAGGAGGGCGACGGGGACGGCGGCGGCGACGGCGACGGCGGCGGCGGCGGCGGCGGCGGCGAGGGCTACGGCGACGGGACGCCGAAGAAGGCGCGCTTCAATCTCTCGCCGGTAGCCAATCTCTCGCCGGTGGAGCCGTCGAAGCTGCCGTCGAAGGAGCACTCGGCGCTCACCGCCGTCACCGAGGGTTCGCACAGCTGCTCGGCGCACTCGCGCTCGGAGTCGACGTCTGTCGGCGCGCCCGCGGGCGCGTTGACAATATCCGTTGCTGACGAGATCACGCCTGCCGCCGCCTCGCCGGCCGCTGCCTTGTCCCTCGTCGAAGAGTCCGCCCCGGGCGCGTTCTCCGGCATCACCGAGGTCTCCACGTGCTCCACGTGCTCCGCGGCATCGGAGACGACCAACAAGTTCCCCGTGTCGTCGCCGGGCCGGCGTGGGCGGCGCCCGTCGGTGGCGACTCAGATCGCACGGGGCATCGTCGACGCGGCCAGCCTCGAGCAGCGCAGCAACTCGTTCCGCTTCTGGTTCCTTCGCGGCGCGGACGCGTCGGCGGCCGCGCCGACGCGGCGGCGGCGGAGCCGCGTCGACTGGCTGGCGACGGCGCTCTCGCCTCTGGCGGGGGTGGCGGCGCTCGTGTACGGGCTGCTGCTGCCGGCGCAGCTCGCCTTCTCCGAGCCGCTCTGCTTCGGCGGCACCGGCACCGGCCCCGGCCCGAGGAACTGGTCCGTCCTCTACGCGGTGCTCGACGCGCTGCTGCTGCTCGACCTCGTCCTCCGCATCGGCCGCGTCTGCTGCGCGGGCCGCGCCGCGTCGACGGCCGGTGCCGAGACGATCGGCGGCGACGGCATCGCGCGCGGCTCGGCGAGCGCTGCGACGGAGGCGAGCGCGGTTAGCGAGGCCCTGGGGCAGGGCGCGCAGCCGCAGTGGCCGACGTCGCGCCACCAGCCGACGGCGCAGCAGTGGCGGTGGCTCGCGGGCGCGCTGCTGGCGCGCGCGCCGCTGTGGCTGCTGTGGCCGCAGGCCGACTGCGACGGCGGCCTCGGCTTTGGCGGCGTGCAGCTGCTGCGGCTGCTGCTGCTGCGCTCGCTGTGGGACTGGCTGTATCGGATGCTCAACCAGCGCCACCCGGCGCCGTCCAAGGGGCGCGCCGCCGCCAAGATGCTGCTGATCTCGGCCGTCTCGTTCTTCTTCCTGCACTGGTTCGCGTGCATCGAGTACCACGTGTCGGTCGAGGTCGTGCGCAACGCGCTCGCCGCCGAGCAGCCCAGCGAGGAGATGTCGCGGCTGGAGCTCGCCCAGTACCTCGCGCTGCCCGAGTGGTCGTCGTGGGTGCTGACGGAGCGGCTGGTGCGCCTCTCGCCGATGCTCGACGAGGAGGTGCTGCGGCGCGAGGGGTGGCCGACGGTGCAGCTCGAGATGGGGCGCGCCGCGTGGGCGCGGTACGCGCGCTCGCTGATCCGCGGCATGCTCTGCATCCTCGGCGACGGCGTCGACAACGAGAACGACGAGGAGGTCGTGCTCTCGCTCGTCGGCATGATGCTGGGCACGGCGCTCGTCGCGGTCTTCACCGCCGAGCTGATCGAGCTCGTCTCGTCGACCAACGACTACGAGCGCGCGACGCGGCAGCGGATCGGCCGCGTCGCCGCCTTCATGCAGAACGCCTCGCTGCCCGGCGAGCTGCAGTGGCGCGTGCAGGCGCACCTCTCGCACGTGCTGCTGCAGAAGCGGCTCTCGCTCGACTCGAACGAGCTGCTCAAGGACCTCTCGCCGGCGCTCCAGTCGGAGATCGCGCTGCACCAGAGCAAGGGCCTCATCATGACGATGATGGCGTCGCTCTTCAAGCAGTCGGGCGCCGACGAGCGGACGCACGTCGAGCCGCTCTTCATCAAGACGCTCGTCACCAAGCTGCGGCTCGTCGTCTTCTCTCCCGGCGACGCGCTCGTCGAGGAGGGCGACCTCGCCGTCGACGTCTTCTTCATCGCCACGGGGCGCGTCGCCGTCGTCATCGGCCAGAACGAGAGCCGCACGCAGGTGGCCGAGCGCACCAAGGGCGCGTGCATCGGCGAGATCGCGCTGCTGACGGGCAGCCGCCGCTCGGCGTCGTGCGTCGCCCTCACCTTCTGCCAGACGTTTGCGCTCTCGTGCGAGGGCTTCGAGAATGCGCTCGAGGACTTCCCCGAGCTGGGCTCGCGGCTGCGCACGATCGCGCGCTCGCGCGTCAAGGAGCTCCACGCCGCCAACATCAAGCAGCAGCGCAAGACGACCAAGAAGCTGCAGCGCAACCTCGCTGGCCATGTCGCCGGCGCGCCCTCCGCCGACGGCGACGTGGGCGGCGGCGCGCCGGGCGAGGCGGCGCCGAAGCCGGCGGCGCCGCTGTCGCGCAAGGAGTCGGTGCGCAACGCGATGCTCCTCCGGGGGAAGCGCCCCACCGCGGCGGCGGCGCAGCCGTCGGGGCCGAAGCAGCAGCGCGAGCCGATGCCGGGCACGTCGGGGGAGAGGCCCGGCTCGCCGGCGCAGTCGCCGCGGCAGCGGTGGGGCGCCGTCAACTCGGCCATGTCGGCGGCGTGCTACATCAAGTCGACGGCGCAGCTCGAGGCGCTCGACAAGGCGCTGAGCACGCCCAACAGCCTGCGCAACAGCGGCAACAGCGGCGACGGCCTCAGCGACAAGGAGAAGCGCAACAGCGGAAACGGCGGCGGCAAGATGGCGGTCGGCGGCCGACCGAAGGGGGCAACGCGCTGCCGCCCCGAGACCAGCGGCAGCTGCTCGTCGGCGGGTGGCAGCCTCACGCCAGGGCGCGACCGGGCGGCGTCGGCTCCGGTGGCTCCGAAGCTCGATACCGGCGCGATCACTGCCGGCTCGCAGGCTTCCAGCGGCGGCGGCGCGACGGCGCGCGATCAGCGGCTGCAGGAGCTGCTGGGCTCGCTCGGCGGCACCACGGCACGCGGGTCGAGCCACGAGTCGCTCGGAAGCTGCAGCACTCCTCGCGGCGGCGCTTCGCTCGACTCGAACGACTCAGGCGAGCCGTCGTCGGAGGCACCCGGCCCCTCGTCTGAACGACCCCACGGCCCCGACGAGGCGGCGGTCGACGCCAACGGAAACAGGTATGCCACCGAATTTGAGGCTTGAGACGACCATTTTAGTAGCGACGTCGACGTGTCTGTTCATAAAACTGAGACTTCTTTAGGTTCTCACAAAAGAATGACATAAAATCCACGAGAAGATCTCACGACGAAAGAGCGCCGAGTTTCTCCCTTTTCTGATCGGCCCAGGACAAGGAGAGGTGGTGAAGCTCCACTCGGCGGAGCTTGCCGCTGCGAGTCGTCGTCGTCGAAGTAGTGGAGTGCTTTTGAGTGGAGAATGCCGAGCGCTTCACTCCGGGTGGCGGCGAGGCTGGGGGGTTTGGCGGCTGCGCCTGCTCGTAATAGGTCTCGTAGTACGGTCGAGGTCGTGACTGAGGAATGGTTGCGGGCAGGCCTTGGTAGTAGCTCAAATTGAAGCCGTGCTTCTCGCCACAGACCTGCAGAATGCCCTTCCTGATGACGCGACATCCAAACCTCCTTCTCACAGCTTTGACTTCGCTCGACACTTCGAGGGTCTCCGCAAGCCCCAAGTTGATCTCAGACAGCTTCACGTGCAGGAAGTAGCTACGCGAGGCGTTTTCGCCCTGCAGATGCACCGAGGAAGGACGGTAGCCCTCCCACTGCGGCAGATGGAATCCGTATTTCAGGTGCTTCCAGTCGGGGAAGTACGATGTGAGGAAGCCCTGCTCGGCCAGCATTCGCTTCTTCTTTTCGGCGGCCTCCTTCTCCGCCGCGGTCACCAGCTTCTGGAAGGTCTCACCGTTTGGCCGCATGACCATCATCCCTGCGTTGATGACTGGCGGAGCGTTTCTTCCCTTGGGAGTGACGACGTCGGTAGTGCCGCACAACGGCGCATCTCCGCAAGCGTCGAAGACAACGTCCATGTTACGCAGAGGGATGCTGTCGTAGTCCATGAAGACCGCCTGCTTGCAAGGAAGGTTCCACGCCTGCAGCTTTGTGTGCATGTAGCGATAGTGCTGCCATTTGCCCCAATAGCCACCCCGCACAAAGTTCACTGGCCGAAACGTCAGACGCCGGTTGGCAGGTGCCGCGGCGGTCACACCTGCGAAGAGCTCCTCGATCGCATCGACGCCAGTGTGCATGACGTACACGGGGAGCTCAGTGTACTTGAGCATCAGCCGCGCCCACAGCTGCACCATGACCTCGTCCTCCTCCCACGCACGGCGCATCCACATCATGTCCGAATCCTTGAAGAGCAGGGTGCTGTAGCACTGCGCGTGGAGCGGCGACGCCGCACCAGGCTGCATTGGACCAGGTTGGCCGACAACTTCCGCGCGACGGGCCAAAAGAATGCATGCATAAACAGCTTTTGATCGCGTCGTTGATGTTCCTCCCCACCCTCCCTTGGACTAGCATTCACTTTTCAAAAAAGTAAGAACAAAAAAGCAAGTACAGCACTCAGCTGCGCTGGTAATACACCCGTCGCGCATGAAACAGCTTCGGCCGAAGACACTGTTGGGGAGAGCTGAGCGGTCCGACCCGGATCTCGTGGCGAGCAGCCAGCCAAGTCGAGGAAACTAGCCGACTGTTGCGATGTCTAAGAAGGTCGACACGAGCTTCATCAAGGTGCGCAGCGCAGCGTGTCGGGTCGTGCTGCATGATGGCGGGCTGTGGCGTGCCGGGGCCCGACTGACACTGTGCCTGCCCACTATTGGTGCTCATTTCCCAGGTCGTCAAGACGACAGAAGAATACCAGCGTGAGGTGCTCGAGCCTGATGCTCCGATCGTGGTCGATGTGTATGCCAAGTGCTGGGGGCCGTGCGAGGTGAGTGCTGCAGCTCTGGCGCCCATATCCACCGCCCCTGCACCTCACGTCTCGGCCTCTGCAGCTCACGTCTCGACCTCTGCAGCTCACGTCTCGGCGACGCTCCATGCCGCAGATGCTGAACGACAAGTTTACAACCATCTACTTTGAGCTGGCCGAGGAGTATGGGCTCAAGTTTGTGCGAGCAGAGTCGGACAAGATCGGCCAGCTTGTGCAAATGAAGGACATGTCCCAGCCGGTGTTCCTCTTCTACAAGGGCGGGGAGCAGATTGAAAAGATTGACGGCCCGAAGGTCTCTGCTATCATTGAGACCATCAGGGGCAAGATGTGCGCTCCCAAGGGAGCATGATGAATTGCACACGGTCAGCAAGAGAGTGAGACGGAGTGAGAGATACAGGCATAGAGAGAGAGCAACGTGCGACATCGGCACTATCGCGGCTCGAATTCTTCGTGGAGGCAATGGAGTGAGCGAGGCTAACATATTGTTGACCACTTCATTAGCACGAAGTTGTAAAACTCACTTATATATAAGAAGGCAAAACACTCACGCACCTGTGTGTTGACGGAGTTGGGGCGGTGTCCGCGAATGGACGCCCTGCCCGCTCCACGTCAACTCCCTACGAGGCGCACTTGAGCGCAGCGCTGCGCCAGTCGGCACAGCCCGCGCCGGCTTCGTGTCTCCTCGTCGCGCTCAGAAGGACAGGCCGAGGTTGAGGCCAAAGTAGGCGTGGACAGTGAGGGCGGCCAGGGTGCCGCTGCCCAAGAAGGCGTGGGCCGTGCGGCCAGTCTCGCTGCCGCCCATCGTCGCACCGAGGCCCGCCTGCGCGATCAGCAGCCCGATGCCGATCACAGCCGTCGACGAGTGAGCAGACTTGAGGAGGGGCTCGCCGGCCGTGGCGAGGAGGACGAGGCCGCCCTGCCCTCCAAGAAGGAAGAAGAAGAGCGCAGCGCCCATCAGCTTCGGGTGCAGCTCACGGGCCGTGTTACCGATGGCTTCGGGCACCAGCTGGGAGAGAGGGTAGACCTCGGCGCCGTTGCCGAAGCGGGTGGCCCAGCCGAGGAAGGCGCCATAGCCGCCCATGGCGAAAAGGACAGTCGACATGGCGGCGGCGTGGCCCCAGTGGAGCAGAGCCTCGGGCGCGAGACTCGACGCCTTGGCACCCTCAAACAACGGCGTCCAGATGGCCACGTACGACGAGACGGCAGGCTCGATGGCATCGAGAGCCAGGAAGGCAGCAGCCGACATGGTGGGCTCAGCGGCACGCGACGCCAGTGGTGCGACGGTCGTCGTGCGCGCCAGCGGCGTGTGCAGTGCAGGCTGGACTATCAGCGAGATCGGTGTCAGGAGGACGGCCAGCATCGCGGCTCACGCGGTCGGAACTCATCGAATCTCGCCGCATTTCCAGATTCGGAGCTCGTGGACCGACGGCGCACCCGACCTATCAATTGAGCTTATCGTGGTCGTGTTTCCCAGTTTCCGCGCCCCGGATTGGAATTCCGCGGTATGACGTGGGGCTGCCGCGGTGTGCCGGCGTGCGGCATGCAGGCGCGGGCTCTGCATTGCTACGGGCATTGCATCGCACTGGCCCTTATACTGCTATGGGCTTTGAGTTGCTATATGGGCTTTGAGTCTTTGAAATGGTGGGCTCCGACGTTTGATTCGCTATACGGTTAGGCTTTGAATTCTCTACAAAAGCTACGGTGCCGCTCACCAGCTACACGACTACGACCACCGACGGCCTCAGCTCTCCACCTTGCGCCTCCTGAGGAAGTAGTACCCGTCCTTTCCGAGCCTGGTGTTCGCAGGCGCCGGCACGTACGCGTCGGGGTCTTGCCCCTGGAAGAAGACGAGCGGCTGCTGCTCGGCGCGCCGGCGGCGATGGGCCTCGAGGCACTCGGGCGCTTCGAAGGCGGCCGCGCCGTCGCGGGTCGCCTGGCCGCAGCCCGACGGCAGATGGAGCGTCGGGCGCGCGTAGGCAAAGTCGAAGGAGCCCGACGGCTTGTACCACGACGAGCAGCACCACGAGCCGCCCGAGACGAAGCGCCCCATGTTCGCCTCCCACTCGTCGCGCGAGCGCCGCCCCACCCAACCGCCGAAGATGCCCTCGGTGCTCTCGAGGTGGAGGCGCGGCGCCGGGTGCGCGTCGAGCGCCGCCAGCACCTGCACGTCCGACGCGCCCTCGCGCAGAAACGGCGCCGCGTCGCCGCCGCCGCCGCCTCGCGCCGCGAGCGCCGCCGCGTGCGACGCGTTGCGCGCGATCGCGACGCGGACGGCGGCGCCGCCCTGGACGCCGCCGGGCCCGCCGAACTGGTAGCGCGGGTGCGTGCGCGGGTTGCGCAGGAAGGCGCTCTCGCGCAGCTCGACGCCCGCGTTGAGGCCGGCCTGCCGCTCATACCACGGCAGGCCGCTGTCGCTGTCGCCGCGCGGCGGCGGCTTGCCGAGGTGGCCGCCAAAGGCCGAGCCGACGGGTTGGATGTGGAGGAGGCGCGGCAGGTCGAAGATGTGCGCGATCGGACAGACGAAGGGCATCTGCAGGTCGGCGGCCTCGTAGACGCAGTGCTGCAGGATCGACGGCGCCTCGGAGCGGTCGCACACGCACGGCAGCTCGGGCAGCACGAGCGTGCGCCGCAGGATGTGCGCGAGGACGAGCGCGTCGCGGATCGCGAGCAGGTGGCGGCGCACGAGCTCGAGCTGCGCCTGCAGCCGCGGGCTCTGCCGCAGCGCGTCGGGCACGAGCCAGCCCGCCTTGTACTTGTCGTTCTTCTCGGTCGGCGCCGCGTCGTCGCGCTCGGGCGCCAGCGGCAGCAGCGGCTGCGGCGGCGTGTACGAGAGGAGCCGCCCGCCCGTGCCCGTGCCGCCCGTCGCGGCGGCGGGCGGTGGGTCAAAGTAGGCTGGCGGGTCGAGGTACCAGCGCGCCGAGTCGCGGAAGCGCCACACCTTGCCGTGGTAGCCGCCCTCGGTGAAGGTCGTGTGCGCCGAGAAGCAGCTCGAGCCGTCGGCGACGCCGCCCTGCTGCAGCCAGAACGTGTGCCCCGCGCAAAAGTGGCGCGCGGGGAGCGGCGCGAGGTTGAAGCCCGCCGGCAGCTCGAGCGACGGCGCGATGGCGCCGCTCGCGCCCAGGTCGCGCCACGCCGTGCGCCAGCCGAGGTCGTCGGCGCTCGCAAAGCCGCGGTAGACGCCGACGGGCCGCGTCTCGACGCCCGCGTCGACCTCGGGCCACGCGACGCCGCCGCCGTCGCCGCCGTCGCCGCCGCCTCCGCCGCCTCCGCCGCCTCCGCCGCCACGGACGCCGCCCGCCATCCGGATGCGGATCACCTTGCCGTCGGCGCGCGCCGGCGCGACGGCGCCGCGCGGGTGGTTGCGGAAGCCGATCCACAGGATCTCGTTGAGCGCGAGCTGGTCGTCGAGCCACTTGGACTTCTCCTCGGAGAGCAGCCGGCCGCGCCACGCCGCCGCGACCGCCTTGGCGGCGGGCGTGTCGCGGAAGAAGAGGACGCCCGTGTTGAACGCGGCGTGGCCGTGCACGTTGCCCGCCGCGAAGGCGCACCGGTTGACGCCCTGTGCCGCCCTGCTCGCGGGCGGCGCGCGCTCGTCGTCGGCCGACGGCGAGAGGCAGTCGGTCGCCGTCATCACGTCGGCCTCCCACAGCGTGCGCAGGTGCGGCTCCGGGTCGGCGAGCCAGATGACGTCGACGTCGGAGAGGAGCACGTGCCGCCTCGCGTTGAGCACGCTGAGCACGAGCTCGCCCTTGAGCGCGCCCATCTGCCGGAACTCGGTGACGTTGGAGCGCAGGTCGGCGTCGGTCGTGCGCGCAAAGTCGAAGTACGGCAGCCGGTACGAGAGCAGCTCGGCCTGCAGCTTCTTGTCGAGCGCGGCGAGCACGAGCTGCTTCTCCTTGCGCAGCATGTACACGTGGGCCGCCCAGTTGTACGCCAGCTGCTTGAACGCCAGGTTGGCGAACGACATCCACACGATGCCGCCCTCGGGCACGTCGTCGAAGAGCGCCGGCAGCGTCCGCTCGCGGTCGTACCACTGGGCCTCGCGCACCACCTTGGACGGCAGCGCGGCGAAGCCGGCCCACGCCCACTCGCCGGTGTTGCCACCGCCGCCGCCACCGCCGCCGGGCTCGGACGCGGCGGCGCTGCTGCCGTGCGGCTCGGTCGGCGCCGCGGCGGGCCGCTCGGCGACGGCCGCGGCGGGCTCCTGCTGGGCGGCGGCCGCGGCCGGCCTCACCAGCCGCGGCGACCTGGCCATGACCTCGGCAGGACTGTGCCGCCGTCGGTAGAGCGCACGCAGCGCGGTCGAAGACGACGCGGCCGCCGCCGACTCTTCGGCATCGAAGCGTGCGACGAGGCGGTCGGCGGGACGGCCGAGCGTCAGGCTCTGGCGCACGACGAGGCTGACGCAGAGCAGCGCGGCCAGGACGACCGCGAGCGATGCCGACATGCCCGTCGTGAGGCGCTTTGGTGGGGCCGTGGTCGGCATCGCGGCGGAGCGAGAGCGCGCGGCGCGGCGGGGGGCCTCGCAAACGACGGAGTTGTCGCGACTTGGGGGGGTTACCCAGCGGACACGGCTAGGCTATGACACTAACATGCGTGCAGTCCAGTGTTCGGCCGACATTAATGTCTGCGCGCCGTCCCAATCCATCGCTCCCGTCCAACGCGAGCGACCCGCCAACCATCGCGACTTGG
>Ga0209713_10003233_pt1 | contig 10329 bp, 4 predicted proteins | sample ArcOceMetagenome_3_FD_187444 | JGI IMG/M metagenome (GOLD analysis project Ga0209713, IMG submission 187444) | Marine eukaryotic phytoplankton communities from Arctic Ocean - Arctic Ocean- Svalbard ARC20M Metagenome (SPAdes) (version 2) | ecosystem: Environmental > Aquatic > Marine > Oceanic...
CACATGGGGGAGCTTGTCCTCGGCGACGCTGCCCGCGTCGACGAAGTTGCCCCACGCGTCGTGCAGCCGCACGCTGAGGCTCGCCTTGCTCCCCGCCGTCGCCTGGCGCAGCCCGTCGCCGCTCGCCTCGCACCTGGCCGCCACGGGCCGCCCCGGCAGCAGCGACAGCGGCAGGCTGCCGCTCAGCGCGAGCTGCGCGTCTCGCACCGACAGCGTCGCCGCGCCCGCGACCCCACTCACCTCGAGCTTGATCACCGCGCCGCTCAACGCCTCGAGCACCGACTCGTTGTTGGACGAAGCGCGCGACGCGCGCGCGCTCGGCGGCCGGGGCGGCCCGAGGCCCAGCAGCCCGCCGTGGCAGTCGACGGCAGTGGCGCGGCAGCTGAAGCCCGACACCTCGAGCCTCGGCAGCGCCGCCGCGCCGTCGCCGTGCGCGGGCACGAGTCCGCCGCCGCCGCCGCCGCCGCTGGTGTGGCGCGCCGCGTCGGGCTTGAGCTGCAGCGGCGCCTCGAGGATGCACGGGTTGCCAAACTCGTCGAGCGGCAGCACCTGCAGCTGCAGCCTGGCGCCCGCCTCGAGCGCCACCGCGCCGCGCGCCAGCGGCAGCCCCGCCGAGGCTGCGAGCTGCGCCGGCGGCGTCGTCGCCGCGTCGAGCGCGGCGGGCAGGTGCCAGCCCGCCTCGCCGACGCCCGGGCACAGCCCGAACTGAGCGAAGAGGTCGACGGCGCCAGGCTGCGAGGGCGGCGGCATCGGCCGGAGCGCCAGCATGCGCGGCTCGGCGGCGACGACGCTCAGCGTCTGCTGTGCGCCCACCGCGACCGTCGGCAGCTCTCGCAGCGGCGTGTCGTTGCACCAGAGCGACACAACGTACTTGGCGGCGCGCGTCGGCGCCACCGTCAGCCGGTAGACGCCGTCGGCGGCCGGCTCGCACCGTGCGCTCACCTTCGGGATGCCCTTGGCGCTCAGCACCATCGTCACGCTGTCGCGCCCCGACGGCGACGGGTTGCCCCACGCGTCCCGGCACTGCAGCAGCACGGTGCGCTCGGCGCCGGCGCGCAGCGGCGCCGCAAACGCCGCCGGCTGCGGCAGCACGCAGCGCGCCGGCACGGTGGCGCCCGCGCCGAGGCTGATCGTGAGGCCGATCGGCTGCTTGGCGAGGCCGAGGCCGTCGCGCAGCCAGATCGGCACCGCACCCGAGGCGCCCTCGAGCACCAGCCGCAGCGCCGCCGCCTGCTGCACGCCGTTGAAGTTGCGCTGCCACTGGACCTGCGTCAGCCGGCCGCGGTGCGCGCCCGGGGCGCGTGGCACGACGCTGCTCGGCGGCTGCGGCTGTGGCTGTGGCTGCGGCTGCGGCTGCGGCTGCGGCTGCGGCTGCGGCTGCGGCTGCGGCTGCGGCTGCGGCTGCGGCTCGTCGGGGCTCGGCGCGCGCCCGTCGCTCTCGCTCGAGTCGGTGTCGAGGTCGGTGCCGTCGTCGGCCGTCAGCTGCTGCTTGGGCTTGCCCGCGGCACCGCCGGCGCCGTTGGGGGCGGCGGCGTCGGCGTTGTGCGCATGGTTCTCGGCGTCCGGCTGCGTGGGCGGCGGCGGCGAGAGGAAGAGCTGCGGCTCGAAGCGCAGCCCGGAGACGTGCTTGCCGTGCTTGTCGACGAGGCGCAGCGTCAGCGGCAGCTCCTCGCCCGCCCGCGCGTGCTCGCAGTCGCACGAGGCGCGCAGGTAGTACGGCGGCCCCGTCATGTACAGCGGCAGCGGCGGCGCGGCGGCCAGGGGCCGTCTGCCCGCGCCGCCCGCGTCGCTCGCGAGCACCTCGACCTCGCCGGGCGCGCCGCTGAGCCGCAGCCACAGCTGCACGACCTCGCGCGCGCCCGACGCCGAGCACTGCCACGCCATCTTCTCCACCTCGCACTGCACCGCCTCCTGCCCGTCGTCGTCGTCGTCGTCGTCGTCGTCCTGCTCCTCGCCGTCGCCGCCGTGGTCGGCGGCCGCCTGCGCGCCGGTCTCCGCCGCGCTGCCGCGCCGCCGTCGCACCTCGATCTTCGGCTCGAAGCCGACGCCGCCCACCGCGTGCCCCGCCGCATCAACGGCGTGGACGCAAAACGGCCCCACCACCTGCCCGCTCACCGCCGCCGAGCTCTGCGTGCTCGCGTGCAGTGCCGCCGCCGGGCCCGTCAGCTGCACCACCATCTCCGTCGGCGCCACCGCGCCGAGGTGCGCGGGCTCGTCCTCGCTGCCACCCTCTACGAGGTGCGACGCGCTGAGGACCACCTTGGCGGGAGGGCCGCGCAGCCGCAGCCACACCGCGCAGCCATGCGGCGCGGCCTCGCTGCTGTTGCTGTTGGCGTCGCCGAGCCTCATTGCCGCCATCGACGCCACGCCACCCTCGCCCACCGCCTCCGCCTCGAGCGCGGCGGTGTCGGCCTCACCGAGCTGTTTCACCTCGACGATCTCGCAGTGCGGCGGCGACGGTGGCGCGCCTCCGCCGCCCGACGCGGCGGCCTCCGCGGCGGCGGCGTTGGTGCCCGCGGCGAGGGTCGCACCGGAGGCGGCGGCGAGGAAGGCGCCCGCCGCGGCCGCGGGGCCGGCGGCGAGCGGCGCGACGGAGACGACGGCGACGCGCGGCGTGAGCCGCTTGGCCGCAACCGGGTTGCCGTAGGAATCGACGGCGCGGATGAGAATCGGACCGAATCGCTCGCCGCCCACCGCCCACGCCGAGCGCAGGCAGGCGGAGACGGCATGCGGCGCCGCCGGCCGCACCGTCACTGTGCCACGACCGGGCGGCATCGACAGCCTCGTGGGCGCGGCGGCTGACGACGCCGGCGCGGCTGTGCGCGGCCGGCTGGGCAGCGCGAGCGCGGGCATGCTCGCGTCGTGCGGTGCCTTCGACCAGCCGAGCGGCGCGGCCGAGGGGTGCGTCGACGGGCGGAAGTACGCGGAGCTGGGCCGCGCCACCGGCGCGGAGCCGACGCGCTCGTGCTTGTCAAGGATGTGGAGCGGCGGTGGTGGCACGGGCGGTGAGCTTCCCGGCGGCTGCTCGCCACCCGCCGCTTCGGACGACGAGGGGTGGTGGTGCGGCGGTGGCGACGCGTAGCCGTCGGCGTCGGCGTCGGAAGCGGAGCGCGGCAGCAGCCGCACCTCCACGTCGTACTCGCCGGCGCGGGTGGCGGTGTAGCGCGCAGCGTAGGTGCCGTCGAGCCGATCGCGCAGCTGCGCGCGCACGCGCACGCCGCGCAGCGCCGCGCCCTTGCCGCGCAGCGTCACCGCGAACTCGTCGCCTCCCGCCCAGCGCGCGCCGCCGCACGCGTCGCGCGCCACAATCACAAACTCGGCTGCGCTGCCCGCGAGCGCGCCGCGCAGCCCGTCGCCGTCGACGGAGCACATGGAGGCGCACGTGGGCGCCGTGTCGACCACCGCCGCTGCGTGGCCGTAGCGGCCCGACGGCGCCGGCCCGGGTGCGGCCAGCTGGAACCACCGCTGCGTGGGCAGGTGGAGCGCGTGCAGCGCGTCGCTCCACGGCTGCTGGCGCGCGTCGGCGGCAGAGTAGTTGCCCGACCAGCCGCCAAAGGCGAGGAGGAACTTGTCGCCCAGCGCGACGAAGCTGCCCGCCTCGCGCCGCAGCGGCGGCGTGCGCGCCACCTGCGACCACGCCAGCGTCGCCGTGTCGAGCACAAACAGCTCGGCGCTGCTCTTGAGCTGCGCAGACACCGCCACCCCCGCGCCGCCGCCACCCGCGCCGCCACCACCACCACCGCCACCAGGCCGTGCGCCGGTGCCGGCGCCATACGCCCCGCCCGCAGCCCGCCCGCCCGCCGGCGCGCTGCCGGCACGGCCACCCGAGCTGAGCTTCTGGCCGCCGAAGACGAAGAGCTTTCCCGCCGCCGCCGCCGCACCGTGCTCTCCACGCGGCGCCGGCCGCTTCCCCGAGGTCTCGCACGCGGCCCACCGCACCGACGCGCCGTCGGCGCTCGCCTGCAGCGTGTGCAGCTGCGACGAGCAGCGCGTGCGGCCGCGCTTGTTGGCGGCCGACGAGCCGTGCGAGCCGGCGCCGCTCGCCGGCCGCAGCGCCACCGAGCCGCCAAAGACCCACAGCTTGCCGTCGAGCTGCGTCGTCGAGTGCCGGCAGAGCACGGCGGGCGGCTCGCCGATCACCTGCGGCTGCACCCACTGCGCGGCCGACGCCTCCTCGCCGCCGCCGCCGCCGGTGGCGGGCAGCGCCGCGCCGCCCAGCTCGAGCACGTGCACGTCGCGCAGCGGCCGCTCGCCGCCCGAGGAGCCGCCCAGCACGTAGAGCGCGCCGTCGAGGAGCGTCGCGCTGTGGTGCGCACGCGCCGACGGCGGCGCGCCGCCCGCGAGCAGCTCGCGCAGCTGCGGCACGCCGCGCGCCGGCAGCAGCTCGAGCAGCCACGCGTCGTTGAGCGCGGCGCCGCCGGCCGCGGCCGAGCCGCCGCCACCCCCGGCGGCTGGCACGCCGCTCAGGCCCGTCTCGCGCTGCAGGTTGCGCCCACCGAAGAGCAGCAGCCGGCCGCTCTGCTGCAGCGACGTCAGCGAGTGGCCGACGCGCTGCATCACCTCGTGCGCCTCCGCGCCAAACTGCAGCTGCGCCCACTGCGGCGATCCGGCGGCCGTGGCGACCGTCAGCGCGTGGCAGTCACCGCAGTAGTAGTTGCAGCCACGCGCGCGCTCGATCTCCTCCTTGGCCGGATCCGTGCCGTCGCCGTACTGCTTGAATGCGTCCCACATAGACCGCCACTGCTGCGAGCCAGCCTTGGAGCCCGTGGCGGAAGAGGCCGACGCGCCAAAGCCACCCAGTACGACCAGTTGCTTTGAGAAGAACTGTGAGAGGTCCTCGAGCGGGTCGGCGGGTGGCTCTTCGTCGCGGTTGCGCGACGCTGCGCTCATCCTGGGGTACGCTGGGTGCGAACGGCTGTGCGAACTTCGTGAGAGGGGAGTAGAACCAGGAGAAGGACGTTTAGAGCGTAACTGCTCGGGGGGTCGCTCGGGGCTCGGGATCAGTGTATCCCCACGTGGGCCCACCTGACCGGCGGTTTAGGCGAAGCAATGATCTTAACTATCTAAAGAGGCCCCAGCCCCATCAGACAGACCTCATCATGGTCATGATCATGGTTGGACCAACCATCCGGCTATCTGTCTGTCTGGGGAGCGACGGTCGGTGGTGTGGTGTGTGTTTGTGGAGGGGGCTCGGGCTGGTGAGGAGAGGATGGGGGGGGGGGGTTGTCATGGCAGAAACGCATACTCAAACCTTGAGAGCCAGATTACCAAGCCACCCTCGAATCTTGCCGTCGATCTCGCCGCCGAAGGCCTTGCGGATGTGACCCGTGTCGAGGAGGCTTTTCACGACCGCATTGGCGTCGTCGATGTTCTTGCTTCCGTTGATGAGAGGAGCGGGTGGCACGTTGATCGTCACCATGGTCTGGTAGAGCACGGCCTTGATGAAGACGTCAAGCTCGACATTCTCGTGCAGGCCGGACGCTCCCGTAGATGCTCCTGGCGGCAGGACGCTCCCGTAGATGCTCCTGGCGGCAGAGTCCTGGCGGCAGGATCCCTGAGCAGCAGAGTGAACGCCACGGACTCGGAAAACGGGACAATCATGGCTGTCGATGAGGAAGTGAGCTTGAGCAGCACCTCGGTGGTCTGCTTGGCCTTGATCGTCATCCTGCGGTCCTTGGAGTTGTCGATCGGATACACCTCCACCTCGCAGCCATCGGGCAGCGACTTGATGTCCACGTCCCACACCTTCATATCGTGCGTCAGGTAGGAGCAGATCGCAATCGACTTGAAGAGCACCATGCTCTCCGCGACAAGACTGAATTTGATCGGGCCCGAGTTGTTGAGTTTCGCGCAAAGGGCATTGCACACGCCAAAGTCGACGAACGGCTCGCCGAAGCCATCGCGTTGGAGATCTTCAATGCGCACGAGGGGCAGTTGCGGCGGCTGCAGCTGCTGTTGCGGCAGCTGCTTGAGCTCCTTCACATCCGACTCGACCGACGCCGTGCGCCGGTTGAGCTCATCGAATTCGTCGTTGTTGACATCGACGGTCGAGATAAAAGCGTCATTGAGATCCTTGAGGTCATCTGCAAGGGTCGCGCGCGCAATGGACGCGATGGCATCATTCAGCTGAGCTGAGGGCGCCGCGTCGGCCATGCGCGGCGTGCTGGTGTAAAGCTGACACGCGGTACAAGTTCGCGAGGAAAATGTTTTTCGTCCCCCCTAGCGAAACAGAGGTGCGCCGGGGGTGTCCCCACCTGGCGAAACACAGGTGTCCAGAGTGTCCCCACGCCCAAAAAGTTCTAACGCGCTGCGCGCGTCTTCCCGTCTATGTACAATCACACACACAACACGATGGACGAATTTTGTATTTTTTAGGCGCTCGTCGAGCTGCTGCCGCCGGCCGGCGCCCTCGATGCGGTACAGGGCGGTTGTTTGGCCTCGGCCAATTGGTGCGGTGGATAGAGAGGGTTAAAAATTTCGCTTCGCGAAACAGCGGTGTCCGGCGTGTCCCCCGCCCGCGAAACAGGCGTGTCCACGCGAAAAAAGTGGGAAAAACATTTTCTTCGCGAACTTGTACGGGTACTCGCGTGATGCGTCGGACTTGATGCAGGGCCTGCCTTGTTTGTTGAGTCGAGCCAGACGCAAAGTCGCCGCCGGCGCCGCCAGGTTGACCTTGACCCCGGCCCCCACCCAACCATGGACAACACAGCTCGCTGGAGCAAGGCGCAGCTCCTGCTCGGCCGCCGCCGCCTCGCGACCGTCCGCGCGCCGTCGCGCTCGCTCCTCTCGCGCACGCTCTCGGGCGACTCGCCCTATTCGGCGGCCTATCAGTACGTGACCGGCCTCCTGCTGGTCGGCTCCATCCTCCTCGTGTTCGCCGACTCCGTCGAGCCGTGGGCCAGCAGGAACATGCGGCTCCTGACAACGGCAGACGGCCTCATCTCCGCGGTCACGGCGCTCGACTACGCCGCGCGCCTAGCCACCTGCACCGAGAAGGCCGTCTACGGCGACCTCGGCCCTGTGCGGGGCAGGCTGCAGTGGATGCGTTCGTGGGAGGCGATGGTGGACGCGGCCGCCTCGTTCCCCTTCTTTGTCGACTTGCTGCTGCCCATCGTCGACATCCCGCCGCTCACGTGGCTGCGCGTCTTCCGCATCGCACGGATCTTCAAAACCAGCCAATACGTCGGCGCCGTGCGGACAGCCGGCCGCGTCCTCTTCGTCAACCGCGAGATCCTCTATGTGGCGCTCACGCTCGTCTCCTTCATGGTCTTCGTCACGTCGGCGATGCTCTTCTTAGCGGGCGGCGACGAGTGCGGCGCTAAGAACGGGCTCGACTCGCTGCCGGGCGCCATGTATGCGGCCGTGCTGATGCTGACCGGCCTCGGCTCTCCCGAGGGCGAGCTCAACGTGGCGCTCCGTCTCGTGACGGTGCTCACCGCATTCCTCAGCGTGCCCTTCTTCGCGGTGCCCGCCGCGATGCTCACGTGGGGCTTCGAGGGCGAGGCGGCGCGTCTCGCTGCGCACGAGCGCCGCCGCTTCCACCGCAAGCAGGTCTACGGCGGCGCCGACGGCGACTCGAGCGACGACGACGACGACGACGGCGACGACGACGCCGAGCTCGCCGAGTACCTCGACGGCGTCGGCGGCGGCGAGGAGGCCGAGGCCGAGGGCGCCGAACAAGCCGCGCTCGCCTTCTTCGCCGAGGAGAGCGCCAACGACGACAGCCTCGTCCACACGGCGCAGCGTCTCGCCAACAAGCTGGGCTCGCGGCGGCTCGAGGCGGCGCGCGCGCGCCAGCTGCAGCTCGACGCGCTCAAGCTGGTGCACAAGGTGGGCGCCGCGTCGGCGGCAGGGCTGACGGCCGAGGGCGAGCGCCGCCTCGAGTTCAAACTGCGCCAGTTCCGCCGCGTCGCGAAGCGCGCGCTCGCGGGCGGCTGCAGCCGCCTCGGCGACACGCTCGCAGAGAGCAGCGTCTCGCGTCGAGGCTCGACGACGCAGGATGTGGTGGTGGATGCAGCGGACGAGCCGCCCCTCCAGCCTGCGAACGCGGCGGCGGTCAACGCGCTGCGCGAGGACGTCAGCCAGCTGCGGCGCGACATGAGCCGCGTGCTCGACGCGGTCGAGAAGCTGAACATGCGCCTCGCGCCGGAGTGATGCGTGACATGGCGGATGACACACACAGACACAAAATCATCAGGTTTGAAAATGATAGTGAAATGATGGTCTCCTCGTCTGAAGTCTTCATGCATCTACGACCTTCAACTTCTCCACATCAGAGGGCGGCGCGACCCACGCCGGTATCGCCCTCAGCTCGAGCGGCTCGCCCTTCATCTCCTCGGCGTGCGGCTCGAGGGCGGCGACCGCGCGCGTCATCGTGGCCGTCGCGCGCGCCGCCGCCGCCTCGCATCGGCTCTGCGCGGTGGGCACGCGCAGCGGCAGGAAGGAGCCGGGCAGCGCGCGCTCGATCGCCTCGGCGCCCACCTCGGCGTCGGCGCCGCCGCCGCCCTTGTGCTTGGTGAACGGCAGCTCCGTCTGGTAAGCCCATCGGCTCGACGCCGACTGGCGTGGCTCGTGGCCAAAGGTGCCGCGCTCCCTCGCCGCGCCGCTCACCAGCCGCCAGCCACCGGCGGTGCGGCCGCCGCCGCCGCCGCCGCCGCCGCCGCCGCCGCCGCCGCCGCCGCCGACCTGTGGCGCCTGCATCGCCGCGGCGAGGCGGACGTAGTTGCCGTGCGAGGGCAGCATGTGGCGCGACGGCATCGCGTCCATCCACTCGCCGCCGTCGCCGCCGTCGCCAGTGTCGACGACGCCCGCCGCGTACGCCTCGGCCTCGAGCAGCTCGGCGAGGTGCGCGCCGCGCGCCGGCGCCGCCTTGGCCAGCCGCGTCCACCACATGCCCGCAGCCGGCAGCATCGACGACTCGTCGCCCGCGTCGAGCTGCTGCTGCCGCGGCGGCTCGCCGCGCCGCGCGCGCCGCGCGTCGGTGGCGTTGGGGCGCGCGGCGCCCGGCTTGCCGTGCATCGTCGCACGGCGGCCCAGCTCGAGCTCGGCGGCGTGCTCGGCGGCGGCGGCGCCCTCGGCCGCGCGCGCGACCGCGTGGCGCAGCGCGGCCGTCTCGGCATCGTACGCCCCGATGGCGGTCGAGGCCGTCGTCGCCGAGCCGTGCAGCGTGTGCGCCGACTGCGGCCGCGCGGGCGGAGGCCCAGAGGGAGGCCCGATGCTGGCGCCCTTGCTGCCGACGCGCACGCCGAGGGCGTAGGTCGTCCGCTTGTGCGTCGGCTGCGCCGTCATGCAGCACCGTGGAGGCAGCTGCTGCTGCCGCTGCTGCTGCGGCTGCGGCTGCTGCCGCGTCGTCGGCGGAGCGCCAAACTCGTCGGCGCTCCACTCGAGCGTATGCACGGCGGCGCGAGGCGGCGAGAAGTCGTGGCGCGGCGCAGCCGGCCGTCGTGGGTGCCCGGTCGTCGTGGGGCGCTGCGCGTGTGCATGCGTCACGGGCTGGCCCTCGCCGCTCGGCTGCGTGGTGGTGTGGACGCCCTCCGCCAGGTAGACCTTGGCCTTTGCGAGGCGCGGACGCCGCTTCGCGCCCTCCACCTTGGCGGCGGCGACGGCTGGCGCGGCCACCTCATGCACGAGCTCGAACCCTGGCGGAGGCGGAGGCTCCGCCTTCATCCTGACGGTGGGGGACGCCTCCGCTGCGGCATCGGCGGCTGCTGCGGGCGGTGGCCCGGGCTTGCTCCTCCACTTGGCAAAGTGCAACAGAACGCAGCAGCCCGTAGGATGGGGTGCCATGCTCAGCGACGTCTGTACGGCCTTGACCGCAGCGTTGGTGGCCAGCGTGCTCGTGCCCTGCGGGACTGGCGGCGCCACCGGCGCCGGGTCCGACAGATCCCCCGGTCGTGGCCGTTGGAAGGCACTGTGAGGCAGAGTGTCGTAGGGCGGCGCCGGCCGGTGGACCGCGCGTTCGACGGAGCGCTTCCATGCCGGTCGGATGCCGAGCGCGGCAATGTGCTCGGCGTTCCACTCGAACGGCGTGCCGTGCGGAGCATGCGCCGGCTGGTCGTAGGGCAGCAGCGGCAGGACGAGGCTGCGCTGCTCCGGCGAGAGCACGTAGGCGGCCAGCAGCGTGTGCGACGGATCGAGCTGCACGACGCTGCGCAGTGTCGACGGGAGCGGAGCGCTGGACGGGAAGGACTCTAGTAGCACGCCCTTGCTCATTGAGTAGTCGTGAGGCGTTGGCGATCGAGGAGCGCAAGTTCGCACGCAAGGAGTAACATCACCCAGCAAGGCCGTGATGCGAAGGCGGCCCGAGCTCCAAAGCCACACCACAGACAG
>Ga0209713_10003234_pt1 | contig 10328 bp, 13 predicted proteins | sample ArcOceMetagenome_3_FD_187444 | JGI IMG/M metagenome (GOLD analysis project Ga0209713, IMG submission 187444) | Marine eukaryotic phytoplankton communities from Arctic Ocean - Arctic Ocean- Svalbard ARC20M Metagenome (SPAdes) (version 2) | ecosystem: Environmental > Aquatic > Marine > Oceanic...
TTGTTGCACCTAGCACAATACGGCTTATAAGCTACGAAACTCAAGCGCACTTCACTGAGGACGATGTTAATAGTGAGGTGTTGGATTTGGGTGGTGTGTTTGCTACGGACACTTATGATTTACGTGAGGGTAATTTACTAAGTTCCAGTGTATTAGGTAAAGTTAATACTAGTAATACGTTGCCCTCATTCATGGATAGTAATATAAGTCAGTTTAGTATTCGAAGCAGTACAGGGGAGCTACATAACAACGCTGGCTTACCTACTACTCATGATGTACTTGCACTAGGTTATAATAACAACTCATCAGCAGTCAAGACACTCGACTACTTATCAGAAGAGAACGGTGTAGGTAAGCTTTGTTATGCTTATAAGGAAATGGTTTATGATGATACGTTTGACCCAACAGCAATACGGGTATCAGGCAATACATCTTATTCATTCGTTGCAGGTATCTGGTATCAAATAACTAGTGGCTCTAAGACTGGATATTATTTATGTACTACTAGCCTAACAATAGCGATGGACTCGCAGTATCTACATACATTGCCTAACGGTGACATTATATCTGATGGAGGAACAGGTATTGTTTACTTTGAATCTTGGGACGGTAACGGATGGGGCGATAACAACCAGTTTGAAATCGTTAACAATCAAGAATCATTTACTGATGATAACGGTAACACTGGTTTACGTGGTACAGCTTCATTTAAGACGCAGTATTTTATAGATAAAAGCAATTAATTAACCACTATATAAGGTCAAGGTCATATTGCTGGCTTTGGCCAACCTAATGACAGAAAAAAAGGAAATACCATGATTTTTGAAAGTTTAGCTGATGTGCCAAAAGAAATAGCGGAATTTTATTACGAGGAAACTGTTAGTGAGCCAACGGGTGATTTTTACAGTGAAGCTACAACTGACGCAGAGGGTGTTGAATACAATGTTCAAGTACCTATCATGCAAGACGTTGTTTATTTAAGAGAAGTTACCCTTGGTGAAACAAAGACTGAAAGCGATCTAAGTCGCGTCATAAAGATGAGTAAGCCACAAAAAGTAATAGACAGGTTTTTGACTTGTGTTGAGGTTGGGTATAGGGATGAATACTGGCAGGTATACCTTACTTACTTAGATCAAATGGTTGAATGGAATAATTTAAAAGAGGCTTTCTTGCCTAATGCTGTAGATGAAGATGGAGAGCTTATTGATGGCGTTGAGAATGTATTTAGTGTGCCAGAGCCAGAAAAGCCTTTTCGATACACCCCTACCGAGGAAGTTATCTATCAATCGCATGATGAGCAAGCGTTTAAGATAGAGCGAACTAAGCTTGTCAATGAAATAACAGTTGATGTAGATGGTATTGTATTTGATGGTGATGAATTATCTCAGACCAGAATGAGTAGAGCGATCATATCACTCGATGATGATGAAGAAATGCCTTGGACTCTAGCGGATAACAGTGTAACTATGGTGACGCAAGCCATGTTAAAAAAAGCCGTTAAGCTCGCTGGTACTATCCAATCTCAATTATGGATCAATCCCCATACTAAGCACACAAAAAGCTAAATATGTTGTAATAAATCCGTTATACCATTAAACTTTCACCTATGTAGTAGTGGGGGTTTTATGAGTAAAGAGACAGTGCCAGAAAGATTGAAGTCACTTGAAGTTCGTCAAGGTGACTTTATGACTGTGTTTGAAAAGTTCACGGAAAACACAGATAAAAATTTCAAACTGTTGACTAGTCAAGGCTCTGAAATAGCTGTTGCTGTCGTTCAAATGGCTACCACTAACGATCACTTGGAAAAATCTTTTACACAGGAAATGGTAGCTATCAGAAAGGCTCATGACAAGGAAGTGTTAGCCATGCGTAAAGAACATGCTGAAACACAATCACAAGTTGACGGTATAGTTGGCAGGGTTACGCAGCTAGAATTAGATAAAGCTACAGCTGATGGTTACACCAAAGCTAAATATGAAAATAAATCTTTTTGGATCGCTAACTGGTTTAATATCATTAAGTTTATAGGTTTGCTTTCGTCTGGATTAGGCGTATTTTATTACGTTGCTAATTATGTAATGAAAGCTCAATAGTTATTGTCCTAGTTGTTTAGGGCGCACCACCTTAACACCTCACAAGCCACTTTATGCCCCACATTAGGTAGACTTTCAAGGTCAATTATGCCATTTATTATATCATTCCTTAGTTTTTGCTTGCCTTTATAATCAGTGTGTTCAAGTATTGCTTTTTTAGCTCTTACTGACAACCCGTTAAGCCATGCCTCATCGGGGAGTTTTATTATATCCTTAGCGTCCTTGTATTTTTTTCTTATATCGGCAGAGGTGATCCCTCTTAATTCTGATATTTCATCAACAGTTAGCGAGTATAATTTTCTGTCTTGATATATGTCAGCAGCTAACTGATCATGCTTCATTATCGTCTTATAATTATTTGTCAAGTGAATTTCTCCTAGAATATAGTTATTTAGTCCTTTTTACGCATTCAATCTAACCATAGTTAATACATCATTAATACGCCAAAAACGGCTTAATTAATTTAATGAGTGAGAATGACAATGGAAAATGGATCAATTGCAGATGCGGTAATCGCAAACCGTGGGCTAAACTTTGCTGGTAATGGCTATGGCTATGGCGGTAATGGTAGAGAGTTCGCCAATGATGGTAGTAACGCAGTGCGAATCAATGCCAACCGCGAACTAAACACACAAGGTCAAGATTTTTTATCGCAGCAAATTAGCGATAACGCAGACCGTAATAACGATTTAAGTTTACGATCTACGTTAAGCACTATGGCATCAAATACAGCAGACAAGATCAACGATCAAACTCGACTGTTCGCAGCAGAAGTTAATCAGCTAGGACGCGAGCAAGCCGCAAATGCGCGTGAAGCTGCAAAGTGCTGTTGTGATGCTAAGTTGCTTGCTGTGCAAAACCAAGCTAAAACCGATGCTGGTCTAGCTCAAGTATTGGCAAATCAAGCTTGTGATGTTCGTGTGTCTGATGCTGTCGCTAATGCGGCTCAAAATGCTAAGTTAGACTTATTGCTTGCAGAGAATGGTGGCAGCTAGTTAACACCGTATTTAATCTAACAATAAAGGGGTTCGCCCCTTTCAATGGAGTAATTTAATGTTAAATATTGAAAGTGTACTTGAGTATATCCGTGATGAGATCATGGCTGACTCTGAGCGTTTTGAAATACTAAGTGATGAGCATGTACTAGACACGAAAACTGGTGTTAAATTACACGTTTATGATGATTGGTTTAAAATGACAAGAGATGGTGAAACGATAGCTACAATGCGAGATTTTGATACTGGCATTGAGCAACCTATTATATGGCAGATAAAAGGTCTAATTACCGATCCAGAGCTTATGGAGCAAAAAAAATTAGATTACATGCCTATGATTAAGGAACGTAGAAAAGTATTGTCTGATTTATTTGAAGATCCAGAGCCAGTGAATTATGAAGATAAAGAGGTAGTTACCGAAGTAGGAACTACCAAGTATATTGGCTAGTTATTTTCATGTAAATTAAAAAGCCTACTGGCTCGCTTTTCCTTTGTGTTCAGTATGGCTTTTACAAAAATATGTAGCGAATCGACCATTATTATCAGTAGTATTAATGGCGCTGTGTTTATGCCGAATAATGTTAAGCATCCAATCAATAAAAGTGTATACAACACAAAACACCTCAAAATAAGTGTATATATCCCTAAAATTTACATTACCAGTATATCTAATCTCTATCATGTAATAATAAAAATCAGTAGATGCAATGCTACCCAAATCTAACGCCATTGATAATATCACAAAAAACATTACCCCGATCAGCCTGTAAGAGCTTGTAACGTTAACGGCTGCATTGCAAAGTAGAAAAATAACAAATGATTTAATAAACCCAATACAATAATTGGCGTAGTAAATCGAGTTTTGTGAAACAAAAAGCGATGAAATAGAATTAACTAAATCACCACCCCCGTCTTTATTTATATCAACAAATAGCGCCCATTGAAGCAGATAGCTAACAGATATAGTTGCCAATATAATTAAAGATCTAGTATGTACAAACCTATTAATATTTTTTCTTTGGATCAACTCGTGGAGTATCACCTTTTTTCTTTGGATCAACTCGCGGAGTATCACCTTTATGCTGTGTAATACCATCATAAGCATTTCTCGATTTAAACTTAGCCATGAAAATTATCCCTATTTAATAATTGCAGAATTGCATAGCAAATATATAGCAGTGGTAATAATTGTCAATGATTAATAATTAATGGTTTGTTAATTATAATCTAAAAATCAAGGTCTATGTATCTAATAGTTACATCGCCAGTTAACGCATGATTTATAACCTTTTTATATAGCTTTTTGTATGCGTTAGTTGAGCTTGAATTTTTTATAGATGTTGAAGTATGAGCGTTTTCACCGACTACTAAGCACCCTGAAGTATCCTCTTCCGTATTACCAATATGTATTAATATATACTCAAAATCTGGCACATCAAGAACTTGTAACATGCCTTGGTGAAAGTCAGGGAACTTTGATGTATAGCGGTTATTAAACCCACCTACAGTCCTCACACCGATCTTATAAGTACCTATCGGTATTCGTGTTTCATTTGCTACTTTTTCCTCACGAAACTCATCTTCAATGCCAAAACATTCAAATGATCCATCGACCCATATTAATGATAAGGTTGCATCATTATCTGACTTTATTCTTTCCACTGTTATTATCATAATTACCTCTTGTTTAGCCTGTATGTTTATACAGGCTATTTAAAGTTTACAATTTATATGATCTAAAAAGGAATATCATCCTTAAAGTCTACGTTTGGTGTTTGTGGGTTAGCGTTGCCTTGTTGTTGAGGTGCTTGTTGTTGAAATCCACCACTTTGTTGTTGAGCCGCTTGTTGCTGGAATCCACCGCCTTGCTGTTGTGGTGCTTGTTGTTGTTGTTGCTGAAAGCCGTTATTTTGCTGCTGCTGTTGTTGTGGCGCTTGTTGCTGCTGCTGGAATCCACCACCTTGTTGCTGACCTTGCGGCTTGCTATCTAGCATTTGCATAACACCGTTAAACCCCTGTAATACAACCTCAGTCGTGTACTGATCTTGACCATCGTTGTTTGTCCATTTTCGAGTTTGTAGCGCACCCTCTAAATAAACTTTAGAGCCTTTCTTGAGATAGTTGCCAGCAATTTCAGCAAGCTTTCCAAATATCGCTACACGATGCCATTCGGTTTTTTCTTTTTGCTCGCCCGTTTGTTTATCTTTCCATGACTCAGATGTAGCTACCGCTAAGTTAGCTACAAAATCACCACTTGGCATTGCCCGTACTTCTGGATCTTTACCTAAGTTACCTACGATTATTACTTTATTTACACCAGCCATTTTAACTTATCCTTGATTAATTACGTTAATTGTATGTTCTTTTTTAATGCCGCGAGTAGCTGTTAACTTCAACGTAGCCTTGCTTTGTATATGTGACATAGCGTTTATACGTATGCCACCTATATTTTTCTGCTTGCCGTAGCTCACTGATTGATCTACGTATAAGTTCATCGATCTACCAGCCCATAAACTAGCATCACTACCCCATAGGGCAATAAGTATTCTACGGACTGTTAGCGCTGGTTTATAAGGTATATTATTCCCACCAGTGTAATAAATATGAATTGGCTGCTGTGGATCATTAACCACATTAACCCCCTCGATAGTTATAAGTCGCTCTTGTCCTAGCATATCATCTACATTGAGTTGATCACTCTTGGATTGAATGGTGCCAGATACGTCAATAGGTTGATTCATTTACTTGTCCTCATAAGTGACTTCAATATCATCACTGTCGTTATAAATATAAAATTTAGGGAACTTTTCAAACGAAATAAAATTACCACTTTTCTTGCGTTTAGCAAAATCATCAAGAGCATCTAACATACGCTGCCAAAAACCATATTCAATTAACTCATCTTTTGTAATAATGAAAACTGACGCAGGGTACTTACCAAACAATGATGATTTTGATGATACCAAAAAAGCGTATTGTTGCATTTCATAACCGTAATGCTGTGAACCGACATACATATAGTAAGCAGCAGTAAAGCCATAATTAAAGTTAAATAATGGGTTTATCCATTGCTTATCTACTCGCCACTCATCAAGATTAGCGGCAGATTTAACATCACCAAAAATAACACCATTACCATCACGCTCAATAATTTTATCAGGTCGTATTTTTAAGTCTAAGCCTGTGCGTTTGTCTTGTATAAATATTGATGCTTCACACGCGCCTTTTGACTTGATAGCCTTGTTAAACATAGGATCGCACATTGCCGAATCAGCCATAAGTAATATTTGACTATGTTCAGCTTCAGTCAAAACAATTTTATTACTGTGCTGGCGTTGAAATTTAGCAAAAGAGTCAGTAAAGCGACCTTTAATATCAGTAACTTTGATAGTTGAGTCGAACAAGTGAGGCTCTAATATCGCTGTGTGCAATGCTGTACCAAAATCAGCAGTGCTTGCTTTTGTGTTATCGCGTGGTGCGCTCTTGTTCCAAATATAACTTGACGGGTTAGTCTCGAATATTTGCAGATCACTGTTAGCCAAAAAGTCAGCATCACGATAAACGGGCATTTCCATACCCTCGTACAGACCGTTGAGTTTTTGGGGTGGTTCTTCACCCCATTCTAATTCCATCATAATTATACCTTAGCTATTGATATATTAGTGCAAGAGGTTATGCCAGCGCTTTCTATCATGCCATGTAGTTTGGCTCTGATCTGTTCGGCTGTTACATGACTTGGTACTGATAGTTCAAATTGTGCCGTGGCAACTACCGCTATGTTACCTGCTTTGATTTGTTGTTGTGCTGGTTGTTGTGCCGTCTGAGTTGACTGTTGTTGCTCAATATATTGCGGAGCAGGTGGTATTTCAGCATTGTCGGCACTTTGCACCACTGGATCAGGCTCATGTGTTGGCGTGTCAGCTACAGGTTGCATAGCTGCTAACCTATCAGCTTCATCTTGCGCTTTTCTTGCTTCAGCATCTATTTTAGCTTGAGCCTCTTTTTCAGCTTTAGCTTGCATTCTAGCTTGTGCCGCATTTTGCCGACCTATTTCTATTTCGATAACTCTTGCTAATTGCTGTTGGTAAGCTTCATCTTCAGCAAACAAAAAGGTTTCAACACTTATTCTATCTAGCGGTGATAGCAAACCTGCTTTATGGCTTTCTGATTCAAGCTGTAACAGTCTAAAAGCGGTTCGCTGCTGAATCATCTGCTCATTTGTTACTAGCGCTACAATTGAGTCTTTAGCACTCTTAGCGATAGCTCCCTTTGCAGTTATAGACCCTAACTTAATAAGTTTTGGATCTATTTCGCCCCTACGAAACTCTTGATCAATACCTATACTGTCGCGCATTTCAAGGAGGAACTGTAGCAGATCAGTTTGTAGTTTATTTAACTTAGCTGCTTCAAACACTTTAACTTGATCGTTTATTAATGATGAAGCGTCAGCACACAAGTTACTTAATTCTTTCATTTGACCAGTAAATGCGACTATTGGCTTTGATATTTCACCAACAATTCTAATGCGCTCAGAATTGTATGTCTTACCTTTAGCTGATAAAGACCCTGCTAGTTTTTTATCATCTTTCAGGGTTTCTTCTGTGACAAGTACATTTTTGTACTTGTCAAGTTCAGCACTAAGCGCTAACTTTTCTGCCTCAAAATCACCTGTAAGCACAGGTAATTGCTGTTCGATTTTTATTATATCTACTTCTGCTGTCATTAGTTGTACCTTTGTTTTTGTAAGAATCAACATGAGTATACTTACGTTTATTTATATTGTAAATACTCTATTGTTGCTTTTTTTGCTTGTTCTAAGCCATAAGCTACCGCACAAAAGAAATTTTCCTCGCTAAGTTCTTGTAAATACATAGCTTGTTCGCCAGAAACAGGGGAGCTATGTTTTTTTGTGGCTCGCTTCATTTCAATCGCTAAACCAGAGTATTTGCCAGATTGCTTTAGGAATAAAAGATCTGGTACGCCCGATCTTACACCTTTTCTTTTGGCTTTGACCCTACCTTGGACTGGCATGTCAGACTCATTAGGTACGTGTATCATTAAAAATGACAAATGAGGAAAGTTAAAATCAAACCATGCTATAAAGTTCATTAAGTCGGTATCTTCAAGAGGTGGTTTCTCTGTTTTTGATACCGAATTATCTAAATATATTTGTGTCATTAAAATACTCTTTGGTTAATTACTGATTTATTTTTGTCGTTAATACGGTGCGTTATTTGTTTGGGCTGTCTAAATAATCCAGAGTTACATAATTGTGCGGCCGTCCTTATTTGATTAAGTGATCCTCTATCTTTTTTCAGCGTATGTTCATTAAAGAAAGTAGATTTCCATATTCTTTTAGTTACAACATGTGAGCTAAACGGACTAAAAAACTCTGTTGCTTCAACGCCATTAGCTAACTGGTATTTAATTAATACTCCCTCATTTCGACAAGGTATCATCTTCATACTAAGTACATCGACTAAATCCTTTTCAGTGTAATGTGTTCTTGATAATTTAGCGTTTGGATCTATCAACTGATTACCGCAACCACGACACTCACGCGCACATGGATCGTTTTTAGTACCGCACCCATGAGAAGTAATAACACCATTAGTATTCTGATCGGTACACTCTCTAAATGAGTAAAAATATTCACAGCGATTATCGTTGTGATCCCTACCGACACAGCGCCTTGCCATTAGTGAATTTTCAGTGCTACACTCAGGGCAAATTAAAACCTCACCTGACTTTCTGGCTTTGTTTGCTATAGCAGTTTCAAGAATAGGGTTCTCATACAAGCCACCAAGCCTACCCATTACATCGCCATAATCAAGCACAAGGCAATTAGATTTTTCAAAGTTATCGGTATCTTCAGGGATACGAAACCCCCTACCAAGCGTTTGTATTAAAAGTGTAAGTGAGTCAAGTGGTCGCAGGTAAACAACGGTGTCAATGCGTGGATTACTGTAGCCTGTTGCTAAAACACCTACATTAAGTAAAAATTTGATCTCGCCAGCGCGTGATGCTTTGTATATCCGACTTCTCTCTTTGTAGCCAGTATTATCACTCACTATTCCGTAGCTGCCTATAGGCAGTGCTTTAGCGGCTTCAGTGCAATGTTTTTTAGTAGATAAGAATACCAACACACCTAAGCGATCTTTAGTGCGATCAACAATCTCAGCCATTATTTCTTGTGTTTTTGTCGGATTATCCAGCACTATTTTATCAAGTTGATCATCACTAAATGAGTTAGCATCCTTATCAACTTTAATACTTGAAAAATCATAACTGTGATCTTCAGATTCAGGAAACCCAAACACAGGGGGTACTAACCAGCCCCAATCGACAAGCTTGTCTGTAGATAACTCGTACAATCGTTCTTTCCAAAAATCACCAACAATATACTCTTTCCCACGAATAGGTGAGCCAGTGCCGCCAATAATACGCAATCTAGGGTTGGCTTGTTGGAAGAACCTAATGATTTTCATGTATTGGTTATTTTCTTCTGAGTAATTAACCATGTGACATTCATCAATAAGAATAAGGTCGGGTATCCATGAGTAGTTAATTGTGCCGTTGTCATGGGTTGTATAACCAAAATCGCCACACTCGCATATTTGCCTAGCGATAGTACCCTCAGTGCCGTAGATAGTATTGTAATACATTGATTTTCTTTTTAGGCTTGCACTGTACACAGAGTTATCCACACCAGCTTTCCAAGCAAAATTACTGTTCTGCTCAACTAATTCACCTTGCCTAGCCAGCACTAGGACTTTTCCGCCTTTCTTGGCTACATGGTCAGCAATAAAAGCATAAATAGCTGTTTTACCGCCACCAACAGAAATGTCTATAAATGCTGGATCATTAGTTGGCTTTCTACAGTGATTTATTATTGACTCAATGATTGGTAGCTGATAATCTCTAGGTTGAAATTTAGTTTGATTTTGTTCTGTCATTGTTTTATATCCATTGTTTTTTGTTGTTTGGTGCTGTGTTTTAGCTACTTACTTGTTTAAGTAGCTTTTTTTTACTCCAAAATTGGCGAACCTCTTTATAATCCACGCCAACAACTACCGCTATTTCTATACATTTACTTACCACTGTACCTTTAAAATTATCTTCTTTTGCTCTAGCTATTAGATGGCATATTTCTATCTGAGTATCGGTTAATGGCTTTTCATTCCTAGGTTTACGTGCTTTTGCAGCGCTGTTAATTTTCTGACGTTTTATGTGATCTAAT